>Ga0031654_10000283_pt1 | contig 12361 bp, 13 predicted proteins | sample FrelakmetCRP12CR_FD_55268 | JGI IMG/M metagenome (GOLD analysis project Ga0031654, IMG submission 55268) | Freshwater lake sediment microbial communities from the University of Notre Dame, USA, for methane emissions studies - CRP12 CR | ecosystem: Environmental > Aquatic > Freshwater > Lake >...
CGCGGGGGTTCTGATGGGGGAAGCGATCCTGGCGAAGACCGGCGGTTTCCTGCGGGCATCAGCCCGCCACTGGCGCTATGCATTGGTGATCCTGCCGCTCGCTTTTGCAGGGCTTGCTGCAGTCGCCGAGACCGTTCCACAAGGCGCCCCCTATCAACCGGGCGGCATCTTTCAACCGCACGAGCCATTTCAGCCGGGCGGTCCCATCGGCAGCCAAACACCCGACGGCTTTAACGCGCTGGGACCCGTGGTCACCCAGCCCATCGAGTTTCCCCATTACATCCATGTGGAAAAAATGGGAATCGATTGCCTGTACTGNCATACCTATGCCAGGCGCAGCGCGGTNTCCGGGATTCCGCGCCTCGACAAATGCATCGGTTGCCACCAGAGCATTGAGTCCGTCAAAGACAAGCCGCGGATCAAACTGCTGCTCGATTNCTGGGAGAAGAAGCAAGCCATTCCCTGGAAGAAAGTGCACGATGAACCGGATTTCGTGCGCTTCAATCATGAGCGCCATATCCAGCGCTTCATCTTTCAGCAGGAGCGCCCGACGCGGGAGGCTTGCGGCTACTGCCACGGCGACGTCGGTTCCATGACCACGGCGCGGCGCGTCAAGGCCNTTTCGATGGGATGGTGCCTCAGNTGTCACGCAAAGGATCACAAGATCGACGCGGTGAGTAACGAGACCAGTCATGGGCCGAACGATTGTTGGCAATGCCACAAGTAGGCTGTGAAATGCTGGCTGCAAGGGGAATTAGATGAGCGGTAGTGGCGTCAACCGCCGGGATTTCTTGCAGATCGTAGGGCTCGGCGGCACTGCCATGGCCTTGNGCGCCTGCGGCAATACNTCCATCGAATCCGGCGTCGAACTGGTCCAGTCNTATGTCCAGCCGGAAAATTTCGTGGTGCCCGGGGTCGGCGTCTATTACGCATCGACGTGTACGCAATGCGCTTCGGCTTGCGGAATCATGGGCCGGGTCAGGGAAGGGCGAATACTCAAACTGGAAGGCAGCCCGAATTCGGCCATCAGCGGCGGGAAAATTTGCGGCCTGGGGCAGTCTGCCGTGCAGGCGCATTGGAGTCCGGACCGATTGACCACGCCGATGATCCGGGAAAACGGTTCATTGAAACCGGCTACCTGGGATAAGGCGATGGCGCTGCTGAACGCAACGCTGGTGCCCGCCGATGGGGCGGGCAAGCGCGTGTGGCTGACGGGACCGACGAGCGGCCACCATCAGGTTCTGCTGCGCGGCCTGGTTGAGGCCGGCGGCGCCACGGATTATGTCGTTTACGATGCGTTGTCGAGCGCGGTCGAGGCATCGGTCAATCGCAAGATGTTCGGCGTCGATCAGCCCGTCACCGTGATCGAGAAGGCGGGGCTGGTGCTCTCCTTCGGCAATGATTTTCTCGGCGCAGGCGTCTCGCCGGTTGCCGCCGCCCGCCAGTACGCGCGTTTTCGCAAGGCGGCACGGCGCGGTGTTCTGGTGCAAATCGAACCGAAGATGACCTTGACCGGCGCCAATGCCGATCGGTGGGTGACCATCGCGCCGGGAACGGAAGGCGTGTTCGCGCTGGGCCTCGCGCGTGAGCTGCTGCGGCGCAAGGAGTACTCAGGCGGTTTCTCTCCCGCACTGATCGCGGCCGTCGAGCCTTACAATCAAGCCGAGGTCAGCCGGATCACCGGGGTACATGGCGATCTCATACCGCGACTCGCCGGCATGCTGTGGGAGCACGCGCCGACCCTCGTGCTCGCCGGGCGCTACCCGCAGGGCCATGCGCATGGCTCGCAAAATACGGCCGCCATTGCGCTGCTCAATGTCGTGCTGCAAAACCAGGGCAAAACGGTCCTGCGCGCAGCGGAGTTGCCGTTTCCGCAATTGGCGCCCACCGCGGGGGATTTCAAGTCGCTCGCGGAGCTCAACAAGGCGATGGCCGCGGGGCAGTGCCGCTCGCTGTTGATTCACGGGACCAACCCGGTCTACAGCGCACCCGANTTNNTGCAGTTTGGCGCGAACTTTCAGAAGGTGCCGTTCAAGGCGGCCTGGGTGACGGAATTGGACGAGACCGCCACGCAATGCGACTTGGTGCTGCCCTTGCTGTCGCCCTTGGAGGATTTCGGCACCCATATTCCGCTCAATCAAAGCGACGGCATCGAGCTGTCCATGCAGCAGCCGCTGATGGAGAAACTCTACCCGGAGACCCGTTCCTTCGGCGATGTCGTGCTCGACCTGTTGAAAAAGACCAAGCCGGACAGCTACAAGTCCTTTCCGGATTACTACGCCTATCTGAAGACTGCGATCATCAATGCCAAGCCTGCGTTCAATTCCCAGGCCGGGGACGACGAGTTTTGGGAAGACACCTTGAGCGCCGGGGTTCTGCACCGAGCGGGATCTTTGCTGCCCTTGCCCGCGTTGGATCTGAATCCCGAGATGATCCGGCAGCCCGCGCCGAGCAGCGCCGATGCCAAGTATCCGTTCAGCCTGATCCCGGCCGTGAGTGCGAGCATGCGCGATGGGCGGCCCGCCAATCTGCCTTGGCTGCAGGAGTCCCCGGATACGTTGACCACCGTGGTCTGGGATAGTTGGGCCGAGCTGCATCCGAGCACCGCCAAGGCCATGAACGTGCGCGAAGGCGATGTGCTGATCATCGAGTCCGCCCACGGTTCCATCCGCGTCAAGGCCTACTTGATGCCCGGCATTCACCCGGGTTCGGTGGCGGTTCCGATCGGTCAGGGGCATGAGTCCTACGGCCGCTACGCCACTCATGTCGGGGTCAATCCCCTGAAGATTCTCGATCCGATTTTCGATGAGCAGACCGGCGAGCTTGCGCTGTACGCCACGCGGGTCGCCATCACCAAGACCGATCGAAACGAGCCGGTAGTCAAGGACGAAGGACCGACGAGTCTTCAGCAGGGACGGAAATTGGTCGCCACGCTCGCGGCCGACCGGGTGGACCTTAGCAAGGAGACGCCATTTGTCATTCGATAACCTTTTTTCCAACTGGTCGAAACTTCGGGTCAAGCGCCCCCAGCCGGATCAGTACGAGGAGGCTCCCTACAAGTGGGCCATGGTCATCGACCTCGATGCCTGCACGGGTTGCAATGCCTGCACCACCGCCTGCTATGCGGAGAACAATCTCCCCGTCGTGGGCAAGGAGTACTTCCTCAAGGGCCAGCAGATGCACTGGATCAGAATCGAGCGCTACTGGGGCGAGGGTACGGAGCCCACGCAGGAATTCCCGGAACAAGGCGCGCAGTTCCTGCCGATGATGTGCCAGCAGTGCGAATCGGCGCCGTGTGAGATCGTTTGCCCGGTTGGTGCCACCCACCACACCCCGGATGGATTGAATTCGCAGGTCTACAACCGCTGCGTCGGCTCGCGCTATTGCTCGGCGAATTGTCCCTACAAGGTGCGGTATTTCAACTGGTACAACTACCCGGAGACCGCCTGGCCCAGCCCGCTCGAGCAGCAGTTGAACCCCGATGTGACGGTGCGCAGCAAGGGGGTCATGGAGAAATGCACGTTCTGCGTGCAGCGACTCACCGAGGCGAAGTCCAAGGCGCGCACCGAAGGCCGGATGGTCAAGGACGGTGAGGTCCTGACCGCGTGCGCCCAGGCCTGCCCGTCATCGGCGATCCACTTCGGCAATTTCGCCGACAAGTCCTCGAAGGTCGCCAAGATGTGGGAGGCGCAGCAGGTTGAGCTGTCGGCGTATCCTCAGCAAAAGGACGAGCAGCGCGAAAAGGACGAGCAGTTGGAGAAGAACGAGGAGGTTGTGCGCGGCTACCGGATATTCGAGGAATTACGCACCTATCCGTCCGTCGTGTACCTCGAGCGCATTCGCTCTTCGGAGGCATGAATGGCCATGTCAGTACAACGTCTGCGGGCCCGCGGAATCGATAAATGAACATACATAACGAAGAGCAAGAAGTCGCCAGCGAACCGCGCTTCGTCAGCAAGCCCAAGGATATCAACGAGGAGATCTCCTGGGCGCAGATCAACGAGGATGTACTGGGCAGTCTGGAGCGCCCGCGCGCGCTGTATTGGGTGATTTTCTTCGGCTCGCTGGCATTGTTCAGTTTCGGTGCCTATTGCGAATACATCCAGTACAACACCGGTCTCGGTGTCGCTGATCTGCAAAACCCGCAGGTGTGGGGTCTGTATATCGCGACGTTCATTTTCTGGATCGGCATGAGCCATTCGGGCACGCTGCTGTCGGCGATCTTGCTCATCATGCATGCGGACTGGCGCAAGCCCATCTACCGTTTCGCCGAGGCCATGACGACGTTCTCGCTCATGACCGCCGGACTGTTCGTTCTGGTGCATCTCGGCCGGGTGTGGCAGTTCTATTATGTCGTGGCCTATCCAAGCGAGCGTTGGACCTGGCCCAACTTCAGTTCGCCGCTCGTGTGGGATGCCACGGCGATCGGCAGCTATCTGACGACTTCCGTGATCTTTTTGTATTTCGGGATGATTCCGGATCTGGCTATTTGCCGGGATAAGGCCACCGGGTTCCGGCGGGTTTTTTATCGGGTGCTGTCCGTCGGCTGGAAGGGCACGGATTGGCAATGGTCCAANTTCAGAGTCACGTATCTGACACTCGCCTGTCTACTGATTCCNCTGGCCGTTTCGGTGCACTCGATCGTGGCGACGGATTTTGCGGTATCGCAGCAGCCCGGCTGGCACACNACCTCGTTCCCGCCTTATTTNGTCGCGGGCGCGCTGTACTCNGGCTGCGCGGCGATCATCACGCTGTTCATCATCCTGCGCTATACGTTCCGCTTCGAGCAGTACATGACGATTCCCATTCTGGAGAAGCTCTGCAAGCTGACGTTCGCCATTTCGATGGTGTGGACCTACCTGAATNTGATCGAGTACGCGGCGGTCTGGTACGGCACCGACCCTTTCGCGAAGCAAACCCTGATATACCGCGCTACCGGCNCCTACGCGGGATGGTGGTGGGCGATGAACATTCTCGGCTCGGTGGTGCCGTTTACGCTCACGTTCAAGGCATTGCGCACCCATATTCCCACCATGATGGTGGTGTCTTTGCTGCTGAACTTGGGGATGTGGATCGAGCGTTTCATGATCGTCACGCCGACCTTTGCCCATGGCTACTATCCGTGGACTTGGACCGCCGATTGGTGGCCCAGCTGGATTCAGATCGGCATCGTGCTCGGCAGCTTTGGTTGGTTCAACATGCTGTTCATGCTGTTCTGCAAGATCTTCCCCTCCGTATCGATGTACGAGGTCAAGGAAATGGTTTACCACCGTATCCGGGCCCGCAAAGTGCCCGCACCGCAGCCGGCATCCGCAGCGCAGCCGGCCCAGAGTTAAGCCATGAGCAAGAAATCGCACATTCTGGCGTTGTTCGACGATTTTGAAGCGGCGGCCCGTGCGATCGCGGCGCTGCGCGAATCCTCGCTCAAGGGTTTCAAAATGCGCGACGTCACCTTGAAATCCCCCATCGATCACCCCGAGTGCGCGGCTGAGCTCGGGCCCCGGCCGGTTTATATACAGATCTTTTCGCTCATCGGCGCCGTGCTCGGCAGCAGTCTCGGATTCCTGGCGATCTCTGCCGCACAGGCAAGCTTTCTGCGCCAGCCGCGCGGCGGGTTTCCCCTCGTTCCGATCCCGCCCAACATGGTCATTACCTACGAGTTATTCATTTTGACGTCCGTGTTTTTCACGATCATCTCCTGTTATGTGGTGTTTGCGCTGCATCACCAGAAAAACGTTCTGTACAACGCCGCGATCTCGGTCGACAAGATCGGGATTCTCGTCGCGACGGATCCGGTCGCCATCGCCGGTCTCAAGGACATTTTCAGCAGGCACCACGCGCTCGAAATTTCGGAAATCCAATAGATGCGCCGTAATAAACCACTGTTGAGGCTGCTCTTAAGCGGGCTCGCGCTCGTCGGCATTTCGCTGTTGCCGGCGGTGGCGGGTGCATGGCCGTGGAGCCGGGACATGGCCAATCAGATCAGCATCAAGCCCCAGCACGGGCCCGATTCGATCCGGCCGTTTCCGCAGCGTTCGGTGCCCATGGCGGGCACCAAGACCCTGATTCACGTGCATGATCGCGATGGCGCCATGAAGTTGATAAACCCCAACCCGGCGACGCCGGAGTCGATCCGGCATGGGCGCAAATTCTTTCAGATCTTCTGCACGCCCTGCCACGGCAAATCGGGCACCGGCGACGGCTTGGTCGGGGCGAAATTCCTGATACGCCCATTTGACCTGACTGCCGACAACGAGCAGAAGGTGTTGCCGGAGGGATATATCTTCGGCACGGTCNCCTTTGGCGGCGCCTTGATGCCCTCGTACGGCAACGATCTGTCGCCGAGCGAGATNTGGGATGTCGTCAATTATGTNCGCCATGGCCTCATCAGCGATGGCGCAGCCGCCAATACCCTGGCGGCCAAACCGAAATGAGAATGATTACGCCGAAGGAATAGATCGCGATGNCGTTTGCCAGCTGGTCCGTGCTCACCGTTGATTTTCTGGTCGTACTCCATCTCGCCCTGGGCGGCGTCACGNTGGCGGCGTTGCTGCACCTCGTCAATGCCAAGTGGCGCTTTGACATTCGTTANCTCAGCGTTTCCTTCTTTGCGCTGTTCCCGCTGGCGTTCTGCCTGCTGATCATCTTGCTGCTGAACGGCGCGAAGACCTTCCCATGGGTGGGCTCAACCGCCCCGATGCCGGGCTGGAACAANTTCNGCTTCTTGGCGGCGCGCNAGATCGTGGGATTCCTCGTGGTCGGCNTTTTGTACGGTCTGTTCATCAAGAATCAGGCCGCTTCGACGCGAAGCGCGGCACAGGCGCGAACCTTTCGCAACACCGCGCTGTTGATACCGTTCGCCCACGTGCTGTTCTGCACCATGGTCGCCTGGGATTTTGAAATGACGCTGCAGCCGGGTTGGACCAGCGCCATTTACGCCATGTACCACTTCGTCGGCTCCTTCGGGATGATGCTCTCCGTCCTGGTGCTNACCGTGATGCTGCTGGTGCGCAAGCAGGTGCTGACGGCGCCCCCGGGGGAGTACATCTTCAATTACCTGGCGCAGCTCATGCTCGCCTTCACCATCCTTTGGGTTTATACGTTCTTCGCCCAATACCTGATTATCTGGTACGCCAATCTGCCCGATGAGACCGGGCGCCTGTTACGGCTGCAAAACGGACCGTTTTCGCGCCTGTTCTGGCTGTTTTTCATCTTAAGATTCGTCGTTCCGTTCTCGATATTGGTATTCCCGTATTCACGCTACACGCCCCGGGTGATTGCGGTGGTGGCCGTCTCGATCATCGTGGGTTACTGGATCGAGCGATATACGTGGATCGCCGGTACCGATGCGAGCTCGCCGGCCCCGATGTTTTCGCCCTTCGCCATCACCACGTCGGTCGTGGTCTTTGCGACGGCTTTCTTCCTGGTTCGCGGCGCCATGAAAAAGTTCCGGGTAATCGCGTGACGGGTAATCGCGTAACGGGTAAGCGCATCACGGTTTTTTCGCACTGCCGCGAGGCGTTTTCGGCGTTGCATTGAGGCGCGATATGGATTAGCGTGCGCTAAAGCGCATCATTGCGCTCGAGCGCCCAAAAAACTGATTCAGCGCGTGGGAATTTTGCCGCTTTGAAGCCTGGGGGAGGATGACAGATGTTCAAGTTGCTGTTCGCCAAGAACGAGGACATACCGCCGGGTTCCGCCGCGGTTTATTTCGCGTTCTCAGCCATTGTCTGGTTTGTTATCGGNACGGGTCTCGGGGCGTTCAATGCCTCCAAGTTGGCCTTCCCGGATTTCGTCCACGGCCTGCAATTCGTGTCGTTCGGCCACATGCGCCAGGTGCATGTGCACGCGGTCATCTTCGGCTGGATTTCCATGGCCTTCGCGATGGCCATGATGTACATGACGCCGGCCTTGGGCAACACGAGGTTGTGGTCCGAGAAGCTCGGGCTCTGGAACTGCTTCCTGTGGAATGTCGGCCTGTCCCTCGGATTGACGGTGCTGTGGGCTGGCGTGACCTCCGGGCGTGAGTACTCCGATTTTCCTTGGTTCATCGACCTCTATATTTCCGTCTTCATGGCGATCCCGCTGGGCCTCAATGTGTGGATGACGATCGTCAATCGCCGCACCCAGGGTATTTACACCACCAATTGGTTCTTCGCGGCAGCGACCTTCATGCTGATCATCGTGTTCATCGTCGGCAATCTGCCGGAGTACTTCCATTTGACGGGCCTCACGGAGGCCTACCTGACCTGGTGGTTCGCGCATAACGTATTGGGATTGTGGATCACCCCGGTGGCGGCGGCCATCGCCTACTACACGATACCGAAGGTGACGGGCAATCCGCTTTATTCTCACCGGATCGGGCATCTGCATTTCTGGTCGGTGGTCGTTTTCTATTCAACGCCCGCGGCGCATCACCTGATGTCCGCTCCGCTGCCCGAATGGCTGAAGTCCTTCGCCTCGGTGGAGGGCGTTCTGATCCTCGTTCCGGCCATTGCGTTCGTCTCCAACATCCTGTTGACGATGCAAGGCAAGTGGAACATGTTCGTCGAGAACCTGGAAGTGAGGTTCACGGTCACGGGCGCGCTGCTGGCCATTCCCTTGAACATGCAGGGCGGCTTTCAGCAGACTCGCGCGATCAACTGGTACATTCACGGCACGGGCTGGATCGTGGCCCATGCGCATCTGGCGCTGCTCGGATTTTCGACGTTCATGGAAGTCGGCGCCGTGTACCTCGGATTGCAGATGATCCTCCGGCGCAAGGTCTGGTCGCTGACCCTCGGGAACGTCCACTACTGGACGCTGCTGATCGGCTTCACGGTCTACTGGGTCTCGATGACCATTGCAGGCCTTATTCAGGGCGCCGGCAAGATCTACGAAGTGCCCTATATCGACGTCGTCATCGCGGAACACCCGTACATGATTGCCCGCTGGCTGGGAGGATCGCTGGTGTTCCTCGGCAACTGTGTCTGGCTGTACAACATGTGGATGACGTCGCGTGCCGGCACGGTGGTTCCAAAGGGCCGCATGCCTCATGAACTGGCCTACGAGCGTTAGGCCGCAGCCGCAGAGGAGACCACGATGAATTTCAGAGAATATAAAATCGGCAGTCGCATGTTTGCAGTGGCGCTCGGCGGTTCCATGTGCATCACGCTGCTGCTGCCCAGCATCGATATCGCGAGCGTGGACGCCACCAGCATCTCGATGGACAAGCAGCTGACCGCGGGATGGGAGACCGGCTTTAACCTCTACGACCCTTTCCTGCTCGGCAACAACAAACCCGTCAAGGTGCTGCTGAAGACGGACCCGAAGAGCGGCCAGCCCATGGAGCCGGTCTACGCGTATGTCTACGAGAAGGGCACTCCCTTTCCGGGCGGCGTTCTGCATCCGGATAACCTGGGCGCGCACGCGAAGCAGCTCAGCCTCGAGTTGGGCAAAATCTCGGCATCGCGAAGCGGCCAGGGTGCGGTCTTTCTGGTCAAGACGGATGATCAGAACCGCCCTTACATCGAGGATGCCACCGTGACCGTGGGGTGGAATCCCGGTGCCGTGTTAAAGGCGGCGGGGGACGAGAATGCAATTCATGCCGGGGCCGGCAAGACGCTGTTCGTGCGTGAGGGTTGCTGGTGGTGCCACACGCTGCTGCCCGAGCAGACGCAGGATTGGCAGGTCTTCGGGGCGCCGCCGATGCTGGGCGACTTCAACGGCGAGTCGCCGACCGCCTTCGGTTCGGACCGCAAGGCGCCGGACCTCTTGCACGTGGGATCGCGCAATTCCTCCCGGGAATGGATGATGCTGCACTTCTTCAACCCGAGATTGGTGCAGCCGCATTCCATCATGCCGCGCTTCGACTATCTCTGGGGAGAGGTCGACGCCAGCGGAAACAAGATCGACTATGCCAAATGGGATGAGGAATTCAATGCCTACCGCGACGGCAAGCGGGACAGCCTGCCGGACGTGCCGACGTATGCGGCCAACAGCGAAATTCGTTGGCTGATCGATTTCGTCCTGAACATGAAATAATCAGCGCAAAACACCGGAGACAACACAATGGCCTGGACTTTTAGCGCGCCGCTCAAGACTTTGAGCGACACACCCACCTACGAAAAGGCGGAGAAACTTTGGGAGCACGAGGATTTGGGCGGGCTCACGGAGGACAACAACCCCATTCCGCTGCCGGTGATCTGGCTGGTTGCACTGACCGTGTGCACGGCTTTTATGGTGACTTTTCCGCTCTGGGGGCAGCGGCCGACGGCGGCTTTGTATGTGCCTTACGTGGAGGACATGGACAAGCCCGAGGTTCTGGCAGCCAAAGACGATGTCGAGGCCATGCAAAAGATCGTCGCGTTGAATATGCACGTCGGCCACAACGATGCGCTGCTTGCGCGCCATCCGGTCACCATGGACGACCTGCGCCTCATTGCGCCGCAGATCAAGGCTCTGATGGCGGATCCGAAGATCGATTTGCGCGATTACACGGTGGTTGGCGCCAATGTTGTGCTGGCGAACTTCGAGGGCAATTTTCGGCCCGACGGAACGCGGATTCGCCAGCAGCCTTGGTGGGACAAGGGCTATACCATCGACATCTTTTATCTCTCGGCGTTTTTTCTGGGGGTGTTTTTCGTCGTCAAGCGGCTGCCGCCCGTCGAATGGCAACCGCGGCATCACCGCCCGCACCAGCCCCATTGAGGGTGAGTTTCTCGTTGAACTGGAGGATGGCGAAATGATTGATCTGGATTTCGGGCCGCTGGCACTCCTAGTGCCCATTAGCCTCGCTTTCTTGGCTCCGGTCATTTATAGCTTTTTCGTGGACAACTACGAGAAGAAGCTGCCGCAGATCAAGGGATAGTTTCTGGCATGATGATCCTGGGGCTCGGCGGGCCGGATGCGCGGCTCGACCTCAGTATCGAGGGCATGCACAGCCAGCGGTTCGGGGTCGGCGTATTCTTTCTGCTGATGCTTGGGATCGCGTTGTTTACCGGGATCATCATTGCGGTGATATTTGGCAACCGCGGGCAGAAGGTCACCCGGACCGGCGAAAAATTGATGTTCGGCGCGATCATCTTCGGGGTGCTGGCCGCGGTGGTATTTGCTTCCTTGCAGATGTTATCCGGTGTCCTGTTCTAGCTTGTCGAGGTCATCGGTTGGAGGTGGACGAATGCATTATCTTGATACACTCGGCGACGGCTGGAGCATCTACCTGTGGCTGGTTGTCGGAGCCTCGATCATCGGTATCAGCGTGTACGGCATCCGGTGGGCGTGGCGCAACGAACAGTTCGACGAGGACATCAAGTATCTGGTCTTTACCGAGTCNGATAAGGACAAGATGCTGCCCGAGGAGTACCGNCACAGCCGCGAGGTTCTGGCGGCGCAGATGGCGAGTCGGGACCGGCATCTNCAGCTGCAAGCGGAGTCGAACCGCCCCGCATCATGAGGCGTGGCGAAGNGCTGATACTGGCAACCATCGGAGTGGTCGTTGCCGGCATCATGGCGCGGAACGCGATCAACCTGCACTATGCGGGCCGGGAGGATCGCGGCATTCCTTTCTACANTACCGCCGANNGNCAATTGGCGCGCGAGGCCGGGGATTTATACCGCAGCAACAATTGCCGCCAGTGCCACTCGCTTTGGACGGTGAAGAGTCCTTTCGAGTCGGTTCCGGCGCCGGCCCTCGATGGCATCGGGTCTCTGCGCAGCGAGGAGTGGTTTTACCAATATTTCTCGGCCGCTGATCCGCAAAGCATTTTGCCCAGCCGCCTGAAGGCGGAATACCGCATGCCCTCGTTCGCGAACCTCACGGACGGCGAGCGACGCACGCTGGCAAGGTACATGGCGAGCCTCAAGGTGAAGGACTGGTACCTCGACGGCACGCGGGCCGCCGAATATGAAAAGCTCACGGGGAAAGCGTATCCTGGGGCCCATGCGGAAAAGTAACTCCGAGCGTCTTTACCGCGGTGCAGCGGCAGTACTTCTCGGGACGGCATTCAATCATTTTGCCGACCGGATTTTGGGCGTGCAAATCGAGGCGTTTTCCGGGGGCATCGGGTATTTCAGCCCATCCTGGGTGCTCGACTTGTTTCTGGTGCCATTCATCGCGGGTGTGCTGGTGTCGCTGATTTACGGCTTCGGCGGAAAGTGGCTGTCCTACTTGCCTTCGCTCATCGTGCGCTCCTTGAGCTACTTCGCGATTGCCCATCACCTGACCGCGATGGCGCCGGGATCCTCACTGATGCCGCTCGGCTGGTGGGGCTTTTATCTCATTCTGGCCATCGAGGCTGCGGCTGTCGGCGGCGTCATCGGTGAGGTCGTGATCAAGCGGACCTACGGCCGGTCCGCGCCCCGGAAGTCCACCGAGCCGGTC
>Ga0031654_10000285_pt1 | contig 12315 bp, 5 predicted proteins | sample FrelakmetCRP12CR_FD_55268 | JGI IMG/M metagenome (GOLD analysis project Ga0031654, IMG submission 55268) | Freshwater lake sediment microbial communities from the University of Notre Dame, USA, for methane emissions studies - CRP12 CR | ecosystem: Environmental > Aquatic > Freshwater > Lake >...
TCCAATCGCACGGCGCCAGCACCCAGTCGCTGACAAGATAAAAGGAGCCCGAAACCCGGCGATGACAAAGGTCAGGATGGACCCATGGACGCGCTTGGGATGGGGTGGCTGCATACCGCTGTGTGCAGGAGTGCTTTCCATCGCGCTGGTCGCCAGTTGCATGCCGAATGATAATCGTCTGGAAGCCGGGATCGATGTTCCGGAGTCTTACCGCGCGGCGTCGCCCGGCAAGCCCGATGCGGCGCTCCCGCAACTTGACTGGTGGCGAGAGTTTCGCTCACCCGAGTTGACAGCACTGATCGAGGAAGCCCAGCAAGTCAATCTCGATATCGCCGCAGCATCTGCGCGCATTGCGCAAGCCGATGCGCAGGCGAGAATTGCCGGCGCTCCGCTTCTGCCTTCGATCAACGCGGTAGGCAATGCAACTCATTCACGCAGCTCAATCGTGACAAGTGGAAGCGGCGGCGGAGTTAATGCGACTCTCCGCGGCCCACGTGAAGGCAATCTTTATCAAGCAGCACTGACGGCGAGTTATGAGATTGATTTTTGGGGCAAAAATCGCGCGCTCCTCGAAGCCGCCCGTGACACGGCGGTCGCAAGTCGATTCGCTCGCGAAGTCGTGGCACTCAGCACGATTGCAAGCGTGGCGAATACTTATTTTCAAGTGCTTGCGGCGCAAGATCGNCTGACCAATGCGCGCGAGAATGTCCGCAGCGCATCGCACGTCCTGGAACTCNTCAAACAACGGCTCGAAGCGGGAACGGCAGGCGGGCTCGAGGTTGCGCAGCAGGAAGCGCTCGTTGCGCAGCAGCGTGCATTGATTCCNACCCTGANCCAAACGCTCAGGCAAAATNTNGCCGCGCTCGCCGTACTCATTGCGCGGCCACCAGAACGAATCNTGATTCATGGCGGCTCGATGCAACGACTTTCGATCCCACGCGTAACGCCCGGCTTGCCGTCGGACTTACTCACACAACGCCCCGATATCCGTGAGGCCGAGTCNAACCTGATCGCGGCGGACGCAAATGTATATGCNGCCCGCGCGGCCTTCTTGCCGAGTATTCAATTGACCGGCCAAGACGGATTTCAGAGCGCAATCTTGCGCAGCCTGTTNCGACCGGAAGCCGCGTTTTTCTCNCTCGCCGCGGGTCTTACGCAGCCGATTTTTGACAACGGAAACTTGCTCGGCAATTTTGAACAGCAAATAGGGAAGCAAGAGGAACTGCTGCAGACCTACCGCAAGGCCGTGATATCCGGCTTCGCTGATGTTGATAACGCGCTCGTCGCCGTTCAGCAGCAAGCGGAATCTGAGCGCTTACAGCGGATCGTGGTCGAGGCCTCGCGACGCGCCTTTAGCATCGCCGAGACGAGACTTCGCGAAGGCACGGTCGATCTCGTGACGGTACTGCAAACCCAACAGACATTATTTCAAGCAGTGGACGCGCTCACACAAGCACGGCTCGCGCGGCTGCAAGCCATCGTTAGCCTTTATCAGGCATTGGGTGGAGGCTGGCCGCCGACGGAAGCACAAGTCGCGCAAGTGAATCCGGGCGGCTATGTATGGAGCGGCATACCTTTGCCGGGAACGAAATGACGAAGGATCGCCGTTACATTATTTATGGGCTGATCGCCATTTTATTCGCTGCAATTGCCGTCGCGTTTTTCTTCCAGCAGCCAGCTGGGCTTCAAAACGCCACCCGCCGCAGTGGCAGTCAGGGACCTGTTCCCGTGCTGGTTTCGTCGGCTGCCGTCGCGGACGTGCCGGTTTATCTCGAGGGCGTCGGAACGACGAAAGCGCTCAACACTGTGACGGTGCGACCGCAAGTCGACGGCAAGTTGATCAAGGTTTTGTTCAAGGAAGGCGACGACGTCCCACAAGGTTATGTGCTGGGCGAGATCGATCCCGCGACGTATCAAGCACAATTCGATCAGACGGTCGCCAAGAAGGCGCAGGACGAGGCGCAGCTTGCTAACGCGCGGCTCGATCTCGAACGCTACGTGAGACTGTCAAGCACTAACGCAGCTACAAAACAGCAACTCGATACCCAGCGCGCGCTCGTTGCGCAACTTGAAGCGCAGGTCAGACTTGATCAGGCTGCAATCGACAACGCCACAGCGATTCTGAGCTACACAAAAATCATCGCGCCAATCGCAGGGCGTACGGGCATTCGTCAGGTTGATGAGGGTAACATCGTTCATGCCACAGACACGACCGGGCTTGTGATTCTCACACAGGTTAAGCCGATTTCTATTTTGTTTAACTTGCCGCAACAGGTACTGGCGCGCGTGAATAAAGCGTTCATGCAGGAGCCGCTCACGGTCGAGGCTCTCGGTCCGGACAATGCGAGCGTCGTCGATCGTGGCGTTCTGCAGGTTGTCGATAATCAAGTTGATCAAACCACCGGAACGGTGAAGCTCAAGGCTGAGTTTCCTAATGTCGAATTGCAGCTATGGCCCGGGCAATTCGTCAATGTCCGGCTTCTCATTGACACGCTAAAACAAGCGATTGTCGTTCCAACAGCTTCGGTTCAGCGAGGTCCAAATGGCACATTCGTTTATGTCGTGAACGGCAATACCGTTTCCGTACGGTCAGTAAGTGTGACGCAGCAAGATGAAATTCGCGCAGTAATCGGATCAGGTTTGTCTGTTGATGAGCGTGTAGTCACGACCGGTTTTTCGCAACTTGCGAACGGAAGCCAGATCGCAATCAGCGCTACGGACAATACGCCAGCACCCACTGGCGACTCGCTCGATAAACCCAAGAATGGCGGGCGCAAAGACGGCGAACGCAAACGCCAGGATCGCAGGGAGGCGCAATAGCCGCGATGAATGTCTCTGCGCCCTTCATCCACAGGCCGATTGCGACTTCACTTATTGGAATCGCGGTTTTGCTCGGAGGTGCGCTCGGTTATGCATGGCTGCCGGTTTCGGCATTGCCCCAAGTCGATTTTCCGACGATTCAAGTGACGACACAGCTTCCGGGCGCAAACCCCGATACTGTCGCCTCGCTTGTGACAGCGTCTCTTGAGCGGCAGTTCGGGCAGATTCCTGCGCTCTCGACCATGACTTCGTCGAGTTCGTTCGGGATCAGCCAGATCACGCTGCAGTTCGATTTGACCCGNGACATCGACGGTGCCGCGCAAGATGTGCAGGCAGCTATCAATGCCGCTAGCGCCACGCTGCCGAAAAATCTCCCTTATCCGCCGACTTATTCTAAAGTNAATCCAGCCGACGCACCGATTATCACGGTCGCGCTCACCTCGGATACGGTTCCGGTTCGAGATATCAGCGATCTCGCNGATACGCTAATCGCCCAGAAATTGGCCGAAGTCAGCGGCGTCGGCCATGTATCAGTGCANGGCGGCGTCCGACCAGCGATCCGAATTCAAGCCGATCTTGCGCGGCTCGCCGCCTACGGTCTCGGCATGGAAGATCTTCGGCTTGCGGTCGTCGGAGCGAATGTCGCCGGTCCAAAAGGCTCACTCGATGGCTCGCAACAATCCTACACCATATCAGCGAACGATCAGCTAACCGTCGCGTCCGCCTATAAATCCATCGTTGTCGCTTATCGCAATGGTGCGCCCGTGATGTTGAAGGACATCGCTGACGTCGTCGATGGCCTGGAAAATTCCAAAGTCGCGGCCTGGTATCAAGGCAAATCCGCGGTTGTGATCGATATCCAGCGGCAACCGGGCGCCAATGTCATTGACACTGTTAAACGCGTGCGGTCCGAATTTCCGCGGCTGCAGCGCGCAATGCCGGTTGGCATCAAACTTTCCATCGTCAACGATCGCACTGACACCATCCGCGCCTCCGTACATGATGTGCAATTTACGTTAGCGGTTAGCGTCGTACTTGTCGTATTGGTTGTTCTGATCTTCTTGCGCACGATACGCGCGACGATTATCGCGGGCGTCGCATTGCCACTGTCGCTGATCGCTACATTCGGAGTGATGTGGTTCTGCGGTTTTAGTCTCGACAACCTTTCGCTGATGGCGCTTACGATTGGCACCGGTTTCGTGGTCGACGACGCGATCGTCATGATCGAAAATATTGTTCGTCATATAGAAGAAGGCGATGGTCCCTTCGAAGCAGCGCTGCGCGGTGCGCGGGAAATCGGCTTCACCGTTATTTCGCTCACCGTCTCGTTGATTGCGGTCTTCATACCACTGCTATTCATGACCGGTCTCGTCGGTCGTATGTTTCGCGAATTCGCGCTCACCCTAACGATTGCTGTCGTTATTTCAGCGATCGTATCGCTGACACTGACTCCGATGATGTCAAGCCGCCTGCTGCGGATCGGCTCTGGTAAAGCTGAGAATCCGCTTGCGGCCAAATTCAACGATGTTGTCGAGTGGACCGTTGAAAAATATCGTCAAAGCCTTGAGTGGGTACTAGCCCACCAAACGGCGACGCTCTTTACAGTGGCGGCGACGCTCGTTGCGACGATTATTCTCTATGTCATTATCCCAAAGGGATTTTTGCCGCTGCAGGACATGGGCCTCATCAGTGCGGTAACAGAGGCTGGGCCGGAGGTGTCGTTCGTCGAGATGCAGCGGCTACAAGGGATCCTCGCTGAGAAACTTCGCGCNGATCCTGACGTGAGCGGCGTCGTTTCAGTTGTCGGCGTGAGCCCCGTCAATGCGACGCCGAATGNCGGACGCTTTACCATCACATTGCGACCACGAAACGAGCGAAGCTCGCCCTTTACTGAAATTATCGAGCGACTGAAGCTCGATGTGGCCGAAGTGCCTGGCATGATCGCTTATTTCCAACCTGTCCAGGATATTCAGATCGCGACCCGCGCAAGTCGTGCGCAATATCAATACACACTCACCGGAACGGATGCTAACGAAGTTTCTCATTGGTCAAAACAATTGACGAAACGGTTACATTCGGAGCCGCTTTTTCGGGAGGTTGCATCGGAAGAACAGGACGGTGGACTGCGAACCAATATTCGNGTCGACCGCGAAATGGCTGGCCGACTCGGCGTTCCCATGCAGGCAGTCAACGATACTTTGAATAGCGCATTTGGCCAACGGCAGGTTTCCACGATNTATGGCCAAGCGAATCAATATCGCGTTGTCGTTGAAGCAATGCCTCAATATCAGCGGGATGTAAGTAGTTTTTCGAAGCTTTATGTTCCGGGAACAAATAATACGCAAGTGCCGCTCTCCTCCGTTGCAACAATTGAGCAGACGACCGCGCCGCTCGCCATTGCACATCAGGAACAGTTCCCGGCAATCACGATTAGTTTCAACCTCGCGCCGACCGCGTCACTTAGTGATGCGGTCAACATTATCTCACGCGCACAAATCGAAATCGGCATGCCAAATTCNGTCGTTGGAAATTATTTAGGCGATGCAGCGGAATTCGCAAAATCGCTCGCCGGTGAACCTTGGCTTATACTTGCGGCAGCAATTACGATTTATATCGTGCTTGGCGTTTTGTATGAGAGCGCGATTCATCCATTGACGATTTTATCGACGCTTCCCTCCGCCGGCGTCGGAGCGCTGCTCGCATTGATGATCTGTGGCCACGATCTTTCAGTTATCGCGATGATCGGCATCGTGCTGTTGATGGGCATCGTCAAAAAGAACGCCATTATGATGATTGACTTCGCGCTCGAAGCTGAGCGCAAAGAAGGGTTGTCTTCGCGAGAAGCAATCATGCAGGCGAGCCTGCTGCGTTTTAGACCAATTATGATGACAACTCTCGCGGCGCTTTTCGGCGCGCTACCGCTGGCGCTGGAAGGAGGCACGGGTTCGGAGTTGCGCAATCCGCTTGGCATTACGATCATCGGCGGATTGCTCCTTAGCCAATTACTTACACTCTATACAACACCGGTCATTTATCTCGCGATGGATCAGGTGAAAGAACGGCTGCAATGGTTAGTGCCTGAACCACAAAAAAAACCGGGACGTCCNTCGCCAAAGCCGCGGCCAAAATATCCGCCGCAGGCTGCCGAATAGCGCGATGAATATCTCGGAACCTTTCATCCGACGNCCGGTCGGAACTACATTGCTCGCGATCGGTCTCGTCCTGATAGGCGCGGTGGCTTACGCATTCATGCCGGTCGCGAGCTTGCCGACGGTCGAATACCCTTCCATCCGAGTCTTTGCGAGCCGACCCGGCGCCGATCCAGAAACAATGGCCGCGACAGTCGCGGCACCCCTGGAGCGACGTCTCGGTGAAATTGCCGGCGTTACTGAAATGACCTCAACAAGCTCGTTCGGATTCACCAGCATCACCATTCAATTCGACCTGAACCGGAATATCGATGGTGCCGCGCGTGACGTTCAAGCCGCGCTCAATGCCGCAGCAACGGATTTGCCAGGGGATCTTCCAACCTTGCCCGGCTTCCGTAAGGCCAATCCGGCCGCAGCACCTGTTCTTATTTTGGCGCTGACATCCGACACGATTCCGACAAGCGCGATTTACGATGTCGCCGATAGCGTAATTGCGCAACGTATTGCGCAAGTAGACGGCGTTGCGGAAGTGACGGTTAGTGGCGCGGATCAGCCTGCCGTGCGCATTCGTGTCAATCCCGCGATGCTTGCCGCCATGGGCGTGGCATTGGACGATGTACGCGCGGCCATAGTCGCCACGAACGCGCAAGGCCCGGTCGGTGTGATCGATGGAGCCAAGATCGCTGAGACTATCGGTACCAATGATCAATTGCGCAAACCTGAATCCTATCGATCACTTGTCATCAAAACCTCAAACGGGAATGTAGTTCGACTTTCCGATATCGCGTCGATTGAACTNGCGGTCCGGAACAGCCGTTCGGCGGCGAGATTCAATCAGAAGCCGGCGGTCCTTCTCATCATCACGAAACAGGCGAATAGCAATGTTATCGAGACCGTCGATAAAATCCGCGAACTGCTCCCACAAATCCGGCCGTGGATTCCAGCCGATTTAAATATTTCCGTCCTGACGGATCGCACGCGGACTATTCGTGCAAGCGTGACTGAAATGGAGCTCACGCTTGCTGGAACCGTTCTCCTCGTAATGATTGTTGTTTTCCTATTCTTGCGGCGCGCGGCCGCGACGGTCGCCGCCGGCGTAACGGTTCCGCTCTCCCTCACCGGCACTTGCGCCTTAATGTGGCTTGCAGGTTTTTCGATCGACAATCTATCGCTCATGGCCCTTGCGGTTTCTGTCGGATTTGTCGTTGACGANGCGATCGTCATGATTGAAAATTGCTTCCGCAATCTGGAAGCTGGNCAATCGCCTCTGCGGGCAGCATANGCGGGTGCAAAACAAATTGGGTTCACCGTTGTATCGATCAGCATTTCCCTGATCGCTGCTTTCATTCCGCTGCTTTTTATGGGTGGCATTGTTGGCCGCCTCTTCCGTGAATTTTCCGTCACGCTTGTATTCGCCATCGTGGTTTCCACGATTGTATCGCTGTCAGTAACCGCGATGATCTGTGCGCATTTCTTGCGTGCTACTCCGAGTACAGATGCAACTCGGCTCGATCGGGTCGTCGAAGTCGGACTCCAATGGATAGTTAACGCCTATGCGCGAAGTCTGGCCGTCATTATCGGCAGGCACATGCTGATGCTGCTGGTAATGCTGGCCACTGTGACCCTGACTATTCTTCTATATATCAAGATACCAAAAGGATTTGTTCCACAGGACGACACTGGTCTGATCTTTATCGGCACCCAAGCATCGACCGATATTTCGTTCCAGTCGATGGTCAAATTGCAACAGCGAGCTCTCAATATTGTGCTCGCCGATCCGGCGGTTGACGGAGTTGGTTCTTCGCTTGGGACGACTGCGTTTAACCCGGCGCCAAATCAGGGACGCATGTTCGTCAACCTAAAGTCGCTAGCCGCTCGTGAGGGAGTCACAACTGCTCGCGTGATTGACCGCTTGCGGACAAAACTTTCATCAATCGCTGGCCTTCGCATGTTTCTAACGCCCGCGTCCGACATTCGAATTGGCGGAAGGCAGAGTCAGTCTCAATATCAGTTGACGTTATGGGATGCAGACGTCGATGAACTTCAGCAATGGTTGCCGCGTGTTCAAGATCGCATCGGGCAACTTGAAGGATTGGTTGACGTAACGACCGATCAGCAGAAAGGCGGCTTGCAAGCCAGTGTTGTGATCGATCGAATCGCCGCCGCGCGGCTCAGCGTTCCTATTCAGAATATCGACGACGCATTGAATGACGCATTTTCGCAGCGACAGATTTCAAAAATTTATACGCAACGAAATCAGTATCAGGTAATCCTCGAGGTCGACACCCCTTATCAGAGGGACCCTTCTGACTTCAATCAGATTTATGTGGCATCAAGCGGCGGCGTTCAGGTTCCATTATCGGTGGTCGCACATTTCGAAAAATCAACGGCGCCCCTCGTCGTGAACCATCAGGGTCAATTTCCTGCTGTGACGATCACATTTAATTTGGCGCCTGGTATGACGATCGACGAGGCCTCGAATGCGATTCAGCAGGCCGTAGCGAACCTTCATATACCGGATTCGCTACATGCCGAGTTCGCCGGCGACGTGCGAGCGTTCGGACTCAGCGCNGGTGCGCAACCGTTGTTGATCTTGGCCGCACTGGTTACGATCTACATTGTACTCGGTGTACTGTACGAGAGCCTCGCGCATCCGCTTACAATTATTTCAACGCTTCCCTCGGCCGGCCTAGGCGCTCTCCTCGCGTTGCAAATTACGAATAGCGAACTTACCGTGATTGCCTTCATCGGCATTATTTTATTGATCGGGATTGTCAAAAAGAACGGCATTATGTTGGTCGATTTCGCACTTGAAGGCGAACGGCGACGCGGGCTGACTCCGGAAAAAGCGATTTTCGAAGCATGCATCGAGCGCTTCCGGCCCATTCTAATGACAACGATGGCAGCCCTATTGGGTGCGATGCCGCTCATCATTGCCACCGGCCCCGGCTCCGAATTACGCCGCCCGCTTGGCATCACGATCGTTGGTGGCCTGCTCGTCTCTCAATTGCTCACGCTCTATACAACGCCCGTCATTTACTTATTGCTTGATCGTTTACATCGGCGCTGGGGAGGCTTCGGACAAATCACCAAAGTCAAACGGTTAAGCCCGCGCCCAAGCAGTCGATGAAGTTTCAAAACNTTCCCCAAATTTCATCGGCAAGCTCAACGATCAGCCTAAGTTTTGCCCACTGTTCTTCTTCGGCCAAGATGTTCCCTTCCTCGGTTGAAGCAAAGCCGCATTGGGGAGAGAGGCAACACTGATTGAGTGCCACATATTTCGTTGCTTCATCGATCCGGCGCTTGATATCGGCCTTGTTCTCCAACTTGCCCTCTTTCGAAGTTATGAGGCCGAGCACCACNCTTTTTTTGCCTTTCGGCAGAAACCGCAGTGGGGCGAAGTCGCCGGCACGCTTCGTGTCGTATTCGAGGAAATAACCGTCGTAATTGAGCGTGTCGAGCAGGATTTCTGCCACTGGTTCATAGCCGCCTTCCGAAATCCACGTCGAACGAAAATTGCCACGACATATGTGGGTCGTAATCACCATATCGTCGGGTTTTTCCGCCAACGCATAATTGATGAGACGCGCATAAATGCTGGGTAGTTTTTCCAAATCCTCACCGCGTCTGCGTGCCTTTTCTCGTTGATCAGAAGAACAGAGATAGGCCCAGACGGTGTCATCAAACTGTAGGTAGCGGCAGCCGATATCATAAAAGCTCTTAACCGCCTTCTTATAAGTCTTGCCGAGGTCCTCGAAAAATACATCGAGATCCGGATATACGATTTTGCTAATGGCGGCCCGGCCTCCGCGATAATGTAAAACGGACGGCGAAGGTATGGTCATCTTCGGCACAAGATGCGTATGCGATTTCAAGAATTTAAAATGACCAAGCATCGGATGATCAGACGGAAAATCGATCTTGCCGACAACCCTGACATTTTCAGCCTTAGTTTGCACCCCGCTAAACTGAATACCTTCCTTGGTGTCGTATAGCTCAACACCTTCCAATGATTTCAGAAAATCGAAATGCCACCAAGCGCGTCGGAATTCGCCATCGGTAGCAAGCTGAAGACCAACTTGCTCCTGCCTCTTGAGGATTTTTTCTATTTCACGGTCTTCGACCTGCTTGAGTTGAATGGGTGTAATCTCTCCTTTCTCACACTCTATGCGAGCTTCTTTCAGCGAAGCGGTACGCAAAAGACTGCCGACCATATCGGCGCGAAATGGCGGTTTGGTTCTGTTCATCGAGTTTCTTCCGATGCTTGAAAGCTAACACTTTTGCATGCGCCAAAAAACGCCAATGCGCGCGCGAAAATATAAGCCGGCAAAGAAAAACCCTCCCGGGGCCTGACCAGGGAGGGTTGGATTACCGCGTATTGAAAGTTAGGTAGCGTCCTTACTCACACCACCAGTGATGACCGGGCCGAAAAACTGCCAACTCTCTCCGTCGAATTTCATCAACTGCATCTGATCAAACGGATGGAAGTTTGAGGGGCTCGTGTTGATCTTGACTCCCGGCATAGCCATTTCAAGTTGCAGATCCTTCAGGTTTGCAGCTTGCTTCATTATGTTTTCGCGGGTGAGATTGTCACCGCATTGCTTCAGCACCTGCACCATTGTCTGTGCAACGGAGTAGCCGTAGACGAGGTTTCCATCCGCCTTGTTGGCGTCTGGCATGTATTTATCGACAAACGCCGCCCAGTTTTTGAGACCAGGATCATCTTTCAAAGCCGGAGAAGTTGCGTCTTTCAAATAGCCGGCCGATATAATGTCTTTCGAATTTTCCAGACCTGCGGGTTTCAGCACACTTCCGACCGAGGCTGAGACGTTATTAACGATATGTAGCGGCTTCCAATTTAATTCGGCAACCTTCTTAATTGCTTGGGCCGCAAATTTTGGCGTCGCTACCGTAAACAGAACATCGGCGCCTGATGCTTTCAGATTGATGATTTGCGAGTCGATGGTTGGATCGGCAACTTCATAAGGTTGCTCTGCAATAATCATCGTTTTCGCTTTGTCGCCGAGACCATCCTTCAGCCCCTTGACATAATCCTTACCGTAGTCGTCGTTCTGATATAGAATGCCAATCTTTGCGCTCGGTTTGTTTTGTAAAAGATACGCAGCATAGATGCGACCTTCGCTTTGGTAAGACGGCTGCCAGCCCATCGTCCATGGAAAGTTTTTTGGATCACCCCATTTCGTCGCACCAGTCGCGACGAAGAGCTGCGGCACTTGCTTGGCATTCATGTATTTTTGAATTGCCGAGTTGGAAGGCGTGCCTAGCGGATTCAGGATGAAAAGGACTTCATCGCTTTCGACGAGCTTGCGGGCCTGTTCCACGGCCTTCGGTGGGCTATAGCCATCGTCATAGGAGATGAAGTTGATCTTGCGTCCGTTGATTCCGCCTTCTTCGTTGATTTTTCTAAAATAAGCAGCAGTCGTCTTGCCGATCATGCCATAGGACGAGGCGGGACCGCTGTAGGGCATAATGTTACCGATTTTAATTTCCGTATCTGTCGCACCGACATCGTATTTCTTCTGCGCCGTCGCTGGATTTGCAGCCAACGCTAATCCCAGCGTGATTGCGGGAATCAGATAGTTATGTGATTTCATCTTAACCTCCCTTGGAAAACGACCGTTCAGCGACGCGCTTGCGCGAATCGCATTGCAGCCAATCGAACCAATCCGGCGAAGCCGAATGGCATTAGATAAATAAGCAAGACAAGAATGACACCATAGACCGCACCAGCGAGCCCCTTGGACACTTGCTCGGCGATGTTCGGAACAAACAGNACGAACCAAGCACCAAACAAAGCTCCGCTGATCGAGCCGACGCCACCNACAACAAGACCAACGAAGAGNGCAATCGAAAGNCCAAATGTGAAGCTNTCNGGCGCAACGAACTGAACNGCGATGCCCCCCAATGCTCCGGCTATCCCGGTATAGAAAGCGCTCATTCCAAAGGTGAGAGATTTGTAAAGAGAGAGATTGATNCCCATGGCCTTGGCAGCAACGGGATTGTCGCGAATCGCTTTCATTGCGCGCCCCGTGCGGCTGTNCACCAAATTATATGCGCAGATGAATAAAATAAGTGCGACNCCAAAAACGAAGAAGTAAAGCCACTGGTCAGAATTGAGCGGAAGACCAAACGGTGCATTCGGTTTGATGAGAACAATGCCTTGAACGCCTCCCGTCCAATGTTCGAGTGGGGAAAGTTTAAGAATTTGCGGCATTGCGATGGCGAGCGCAAAGGTCGCGAGCGCTAGATAAATTCCCTCCAATCGCAGCGCCGGCAGTCCGAACAGAAAACCTGCTATGAAACAAATGATGCCGGCGATCGGCAA
>Ga0031654_10000286_pt1 | contig 12310 bp, 10 predicted proteins | sample FrelakmetCRP12CR_FD_55268 | JGI IMG/M metagenome (GOLD analysis project Ga0031654, IMG submission 55268) | Freshwater lake sediment microbial communities from the University of Notre Dame, USA, for methane emissions studies - CRP12 CR | ecosystem: Environmental > Aquatic > Freshwater > Lake >...
GCGTATGACCTGGTACATGAGCGGCTGAGTCGCAGCCGGCTCATCGGCTTCGTTGTGGCCGTGCCTGCGATAGCACACGAGATCGATGACGACATCCTTGTAAAACTTCATTCTGTAGTCGAGAGCGAATCGCGTCACGAAACATACGGCTTCGGGATCATCCGCATTGACGTGAAAGATCGGCGCTTCCACCATTTTCGCGACATCCGAGCAGTACAGCGTCGAACGCGCATCGCGAGGATCGCTGGTGGTGAAGCCGACCTGGTTATTGACGATAATGTGCACCGTCCCGCCGGTATAAAAGCCGCGTGCATGCGACAGTTGCAGCGTTTCCATGATGACGCCCTGGCCCGCGAACGCAGCATCTCCGTGTATCTGAACCGCGAGCACCTTGTCGCCCTTGGCATCTGCGCGGCGCTCTTGCCGCGCGCGCACCGAACCTTCCACCACCGCGTTGACGATCTCGAGGTGGGAGGGGTTGAAGGCCAGGGCGACATGCACATTGCCGGAGCTGGTCTTGAGATCGGCGGAAAATCCCTTGTGATACTTGACGTCGCCCGAGCCGCGCAGATTATCGAGGTCGTAATGACCCTCGAATTCGCTGAACAGGTCCTTGGGAGATTTGCCCAGCAGGTTCACCAGCACGTTGAGGCGACCGCGATGCGCCATGCCGACGATGGTCTCCTCGATGCCGGCCTTGCCGCCTTGCTGCACCAGATCGTCGAGCAACGGGATGAGACTGTCCGCGCCTTCGAGGGAAAAACGCTTTTGGCCCACGTACTTGGTATGCAGATAGCGCTCCAAACCTTCCGCGGCGGACAGTTGCCAAAGAATATTCTTCTTCTCCTCGGCGCTGAAGCGGTGCCGGATTCGCCTCGATTGAAACTGATCCTGCAGCCAGAGCCGCTCGTCCGTGTCCGACACATGGGCGAATTCCGCGCCGATGGTGTCGGTATAAATGAATTTGAGGGTGGCCAGAATATCCTTGAGCTTGCCGCGTTCGGCGATCGCCTCGGTCCGGCTGCCGGTGAAGAACTCCGTATCCAAATCCGCATCGCCCAAGCCGAAATATTCAAGATCGAGCACGTAGGGTTTGGCCCGCTGTTGAAGTCCGAGCGGATCCAAGCGGGCGATCAAGTGGCCGCGATTCGCATAGATCTGAATCAGCCGCGACACCGCCCCTTGCTTGGCGCTCGCCGCCTCGCCGCCTTGCCTCGCCGCGCTTCCGCCAGGGGCAGGCTTCCGTAGCGTCGCCGACAATCGCTCCCGAATTTGCCGGTGGGCGCCCTCATCAGCGCCGGGCGCAGGCAAGCTGCGGAAGTATTGCGCCCAAGACGGGTCAACCGCCTCCGGATCCTTTAGAAATTTTTCGTACAGATCCTCGATGAAATCCGCGTTTCCGCCATACAGCGCCGTCGCCGCCAATTGATCCGCAAGTGCTTCGCTCATGAGTGCAACAAATGGGTAAAAACCTCAAGTACATCAAGGTCATACGAACGAGAATGGGATTTTGCAACCGCGCATGAAGTTTAGCTCAACGCGGCGCAATAGGGAATGCGAGGCGGCAATTCGAAATCAGAAGAGGTGCAGATCCGGGATGTTCTGCAGCATGCGCAACTCGTGTCCGAGCAAGATCATGTAGCCGGCGAGCACGGCATACAGAATCAGCTCGACCCGCACCGCACGCATGAACCGATAGCGCGCGAGAAACACCATCATTATGACGCTGATCCCCGTCATCGCGATTTTCAGCGCTGCGAACACCGCCGGGCTGCCGTCGACCAGCGCCCCCATGACCGGGTTGATCTCGACTGCGCCGTAGGACATCAGGGTGAGCGTCAGCACCGCGTCCGCCACGCTCATGATCAAGATGCCGATGGATACGGCCAAGAGATGAGCGCTGTGCCAATCCAACGAGTGATAGCGTGATTCGTTCATGCGACGCGGCGGCCGGCGGCGTCGCGCATTGAAGCTGCCGTATACCACCGCCCAAAGAATCCGCCGTCGCCTGTCGGGGAGCCTGCGCTGCTCGCCCGCTTCGCTCGATGCGCAGCGCACATTGACTGGCAGTTGATTGGAGACCCGATCGCGGGGACTTTGAGCATCGGATCGTTGCATGCAGACACTATCCAGATGCAGGGGGGTCTTCGGCAAGCCCGATGCGTCATAATCCCCGACTGCGGTGCGGTATTTTTTGCGCCGGTTGAGCGGCCGTCCGCTCGCCGCGGCTTACCCGGCGCTGACCAGCTGTGCCATGAAGTCGCTGACCGCCATCGACTGCAGAGCGGCCCGGTCGCCAAACATCCGGTTGATGGCGGCGCCCTGTTTGGCGCCAAAATGCGCGCCAACGCTGGCTTCGAACTTCTTGACCAATACCGGCATACCCTCGGTTCGGCGTTTGCGATGACCGATGGGGTAGTCGACCTGGACGCGGGGGCTCGCGCTGCCGTCCTTGAAATACACCTGCACGGCATTGCCGATATAGCGCTTGTCCGGCGCGTAGTAGTCGCGCGTGAACGCCGCGTTCTCCTTGACTTGCATTTTGCCCCGCAACGCATCGACCCGCGGATCCTCGGCGATCCCATCCTCATAATCCGCCGCGGTGAGCCTGCCAAAGAGCAACGGTATTGCGACCATGTACTGGATGCAGTGATCGCGATCCGCGGGATTCGCGAGGGATCCCGTTTTATCGATGATGCGCACCCCGGGTTCCTGGGTCTCGATGGTCACGCGATCGATGAGCCCGAGTTTGTCTTTGATTTGCGGATGCAGAGTCATCGCCGCTTCGACCGCGGTCTGAGCGTGGAATTCGGCCGGATACGATATCTTGAACAGCACGTTTTCCATCACATAGCTGTCAAACGCCTGGGACAGCACCAAGCGCTGGCATTTGAACAGCACGTCCTGAAAACCCCAGGTCTTGGCGGACAGCGCCGACGGATAACCCATCTCGCCCTTCAACGCGAACAGCGCGAGGCGCACGGCTCTGCTGGTGGCATCCCCGGCGGCCCAGCTTTTTCTCGAACCGGTATTGGGCGCATGCCGGTAGGTGCGCAGCGCCCCGCCGTCGATCCAGGCATTGGAGACCGCATTGATGATCTGGTCGCGGTTGCCGCCGAGCAGCGCCGTCACCACGGCGGTCGAGGCGACTCGTACCAAGAGCACGTGATCGAGCCCCACCCGGTTGAAGCTGTTTTCCAACGCGAGCACACCCTGTATCTCGTGCGCCTTGATCATCGCCGTCAACACCTCGCGCACGATGAGCGGCCGGCCGCTGCGCGACAGGTAATCGGCGACCGCCAGGATGCCGCCGAGATTATCGGAAGGATGGCCCCATTCGGCGGCCAGCCAGGTATCGTTGAAATCAAGCCAACGAATCATGGCACCGATATTGAATGCCGCATTGACGGGATCGAGTTCATACGATGTGCCGGGAACGCGCGCGCCGCCCGTCAGCGTGGCGCCCGGCACGAGCGGACCCAAGAGCTTGGTGCACGCCGGGTACTTAAGCGCCTGAAAGCCGCATGCCAACGTATCCATCAAGCAGTAGCCCGCGGTCTCGTAGGCCAGCTCGCTCTTGATTTGATGACCCAATACATAGTCCGCGACGGCGGTGAGCAGATGATCGGGCGTGGGCCGTTCGGCCGATTTGATGTCGTGCGACATGGAAACCTTCGCGTTTACCTAAAGGAACGGGCTCGGCCGGCGGTTAGGGACGATCGGCCAGCGGCCGGAACTTGAGATTCTCGGGACCGATATAGCTCGCGCTGGGGCGGATGATCTTGCCGTCGATGCGCTGCTCGATGACGTGCGCGGCCCAGCCCGAGGTGCGGCTGATGACGAAAAGCGGCGTGAACATGGCTGTCGGCACGCCCATCAGATGATAGGAGACGGCCGAGAACCAATCCAGATTCGCAAATAGGTTCTTGATCTCCTTCATCACCCGCTCGATGCGCTCGGCTACCGCGAAGCCCAAGGGTTCGTTGGCGGCAAGCGCGAGACCGCGCGAGACTTCTTTGATCACCTGATTGCGCGGATCCGAAACCGTATACACGGGATGCCCGAAGCCGATAATGACCTCTTTGGCGGCAACGCGCCGCTTGATGTCCTCTTCGGCCGCATCGGGCGTGGCATACCGATTTTGGATCTCGAANGCGACCTCATTCGCGCCGCCGTGCTTCGGACCGCGCAGCGCGCCGATCGCTCCGGTGATGCATGAATACATGTCNGAACCCGTGCCCGCGATNACCCGCGCCGNGAAGGTCGAGGCATTGAACTCATGTTCGGCATAGAGAATCAGCGAGGTATGCATGGCCCGCACCCAATGTGCCGGCGGTTTACGGCCGTGCAGCAGATGCAGAAAGTGCGCGCCGATCGAATCATCGTCCGTCTGTACCTCGATGCGCCGTTGGTGCCGCGCAAAGTGGTGCCAGTAACACAGCATCGATCCCAAGCAAGCCAATAGCCGGTCGGCCAAGTCGCGCGCGCCGTTGGCCGGATGTCCGGCGGCTTCGGGGACCCAGCAACCGAGCGCCGAGACACCGGTACGCAGCACGTCCATCGGATGGCTGGCGGCAGGCAATTGCTCGAGAACGGCGCGCACCGCGGGCGGCAACTCGCGCAGCGCCTTCAGCTTGCCCTTGTACGCCGCCAACTCCGCCTTGTTGGGCAGTTTTTCATGAACCAGCAGGTAGGCGATCTCCTCGAACTCGCACGTCGTCGCGAGATCGAGAATATCGTAGCCGCGATAGTGCAGGTCGTTGCCGGTCCTGCCGACGGTTGACAACGCGGTATTGCCGGCAGGGACACCGGACAGCGCCACGGATTTCTTCGGTTTTAAACCGGCCGCCTGAAGNTCCGTCATTTGCCCTTCCCCTCCGCAAACAGTTGGTCCAATTTGGCTTCGTAGGCGTGGTAGTCGAGATAGCCGTAAAGATCCGCGCGGCTTTGCATGCGATCGAGCACATTCTTTTGCGTGCCATCGCGCCGAATCGCTTGGTAGGTGGCGAGCGCGGCGGCATTCATCGCNCGATACGCGGANCAGCAGTAAAGGACGATATCGACTCCGACTGCNGCCAATTCAGCGCTCGTATACAACGGTGTGCGGCCGAATTCGGTGATGTTGGCGAGGANCGGCACGCGGACTGCGTCCTTGAAGCGCCGGTACATGCCAAGCTCGGTGATCGCCTCGGGGAANACCATGTCCGCGCCGGCCTCGACACAGGCGACGGCCCTTTCTATCGCGCGGTCAATGCCTTCCGCGGCCAAGGCATCGGTGCGCGCCATGATGACGAATTGCGAATCCGTACGTGCATCCACCGCCGCCTTGATTCGGTCCACCATCTCCTGCGGCGGCACGACTTCCTTGCCCGGGCGGTGCCCGCAGCGCTTGGCTTGCACTTGATCTTCGATATGCAGCCCCGCTGCGCCGAACTTGATGAACGACTTCACCGTGCGTGCGATGTTGAACGCTCCGCCCCACCCGGTGTCCGCGTCCACCAACAGCGGCAGGGAGCAAGCGTCGGTGATGCGGCGCACGTCGGTCAGGACATCGTCCATTGTGCTGATCCCCAGATCCGGCACCCCCAGGGAGTTCGCGGCCACCCCGCCGCCCGAAAGGTATAGCGCTTTGAAACCACAGGCGGCCGCCATTCGTGCCGCATAGGCATTGATTGCCCCGACCACTTGCAGCGGACGCTCGGCGGCGAGCGCAGCACGCAAGCGCGCTCCGGGCGAGTGCATCGGCGCAGAAAAATCGGCGTTTGCCATACGTTAGCCACCCAGGAGTGCAAACCTATCGATGTCGGCAGAATATCCCATGCGATTCCTATTCTGACTGTATATAATTCCAGTGACCAGCATGCGGTTCACGTCGTCCGCTTGGGCCAAGGTTACGCTATGCAACCTGCCCACGGGACTAGGAATTAAAACGATGGAACCCTATAGCGAAGAGCAGCGGATGATTCGCGATTCGGCGCGCGAATTCGCACGCCAGGAATTGAAGCCTCATGCCGCCCAATGGGACAGGGACGGCTGGATCGCGGAGGCCGCGATCGCGAGGCTCGGCGAGCTGGGCCTGCTCGGGATGATGGTGCCGGATGAATGGGGCGGCTCCTACACCGACTATGTGGCTTACGCGCTGGCGATCGAAGAGATCGCCGCGGGCTGCGGCGCCACCGCTGCGCTCATGAGCGTGCACAGTTCGGTGGGATGCGGCCCGATCCTCAAATTCGGCACGGCCGAGCAGAAGCGCCGCTATCTCCCCGACATGGCGCAGGGCAAGGCGATCGGCTGCTTCTGNCTCACGGAGCCGCAGGCCGGCTCCGAAGCGCATAACTTGAAGTCGCGTGCNGTCCTTAAGAACGGNNCCTGGANCTTGAACGGCGCAAAGCAGTTCGTGACCAACGCCAAACGCGCGAAAATTGCCATCGTGTTCGCCGTAACCGATCCCGAGTTGAAGAANAAGGGCATCTCGGCGTTCATTGTTCCCACCGCAACGCCGGGCCTTGCGGTCGGCCGGCCGGAACACAAACTCGGCATCCGCGGCTCGGACACTTGCGCCGTCACATTCGCGGATTGCCGAATTCCCGAAGAGTGTTTGCTGGGCGAGCGAGGCAAGGGACTGTCGATCGCCTTGTCCAATTTGGAGGGTGGGCGCATCGGAATCGCCGCGCAGGCCATCGGAATCGCCCGCGCCGCCTTCGAGGCGGCTCTCGCCTATGCGAAGCAGCGCAAGCAATTCGATCGGCCGATTGCCGAGTTCGGCAGCATCGGCAATATGCTGGCCGACATGCATACCTCCATCAACGCAGCTCGCCTGCTGACGCATCAGGCGGCCCGCCTGCGCGGTGCCGGCGAACCCTGCCTATCGGAGGCCTGTCAGGCTAAACTATATGCCTCGGAAATGGCCGAGCGGGTCTGCTCGAAGGCCATTCAGATTCACGGCGGCTACGGCTATCTGGAGGATTACGACGTGGAGCGGCACTACCGAGATGCGCGCATCACTCAGATTTACGAGGGCACCAGCGAGATTCAACGTCTGCTGATTGCGCGAACCCTAACGACACGAGAGGATCCTTCATGAACACCAACCCTGCGGCGCTCGCGAATCGGGCGCCGACCGTCAAAATGCTGCTCGACGGCAAATTCATCGAATCGCGCACCGACGAGTGGCACGACGTCGTCAACCCGGCGACCCAACAAGTGCTGGCGCAAGTGCCGTTCGCCACCGATGCCGAGATCAACGCCGCGATAGCCTCGGCCAAAGCAGCCTACNAGACCTGGAAGAATACGCCGATCGCGGCGCGCGCGCGCATCATGCTCAAGCTCCAGGCGCTCGTCCGCGAGCACATGAGCCGGATCGCGCAGACCTTGAGCGCCGAGCAGGGCAAGACNCTGGCGGATGCCGAGGGCGACGTGTTTCGAGGNCTCGAAGTGGTGGAACACGCGTGTTCGATCGGCACCCTGCAACTCGGCGAGTTCGCGGAGAACGTCGCCGGGGGCGTCGATACGTATACGCTTCGCCAGCCGATCGGCGTGTGCGCCGGTATCACGCCGTTCAACTTTCCGGCGATGATTCCGCTCTGGATGTTTCCGATGGCCATCGTCTGCGGCAACACCTTTGTGCTCAAGCCGTCGGAACAAGATCCGATGACGCCGATGCTCCTGGCCGAACTCGCGCTGCAGGCGGGTGTGCCGCCGGGTGTGCTCAATATCGTCCATGGCGGCAAGCGCGCGGTCGACGCGCTCTGTACCCACCCGGATATCGTCGCCGTCTCCTTCGTGGGTTCAACCGCCGTGGGGACGCATGTCTACAATCTCGCCTCGCAGCACGGCAAGCGCGCGCAGTGCATGATGGGCGCCAAGAATCACGCGGTCGTGCTGCCCGACGCCAACAAGGAGCAGTCGCTCAATGCGCTGGTCGGTTCGACATTCGGCGCCGCGGGGCAACGCTGCATGGCTACGTCGGTCACCGTCCTGGTCGGCGANGCACGGAAATGGATACCCGAGATCGTCGCCAAGGCGAAGACGCTCAAAGTCAACGCGGGCAGCGAAAAAGGCACCGATCTGGGTCCGGTCGTCTCGAAGAGCGCGAAGCAGCGCATCCTCGGGCTGATCGAGGACGGCATCAAGGAAGGCGCCAAGCTCGAATTGGACGGCCGCGCGATCAAAGTCGCCGGCTACGAAAACGGCAATTTCATCGGACCCACCGTTTTTTCCGAGGTACGGCCTTCCATGAAGATCTACACCACCGAAATCTTCGGACCGGTGATGGTCATCGTCGGAGTCAATACCCTGGACGAAGCGATTGCGCTGGTCAACGCCAACCCGTTCGGCAACGGCACCGGNATCTTTACGCAAAGCGGTGCGGCCGCGCGCAAGTTCCAGAGCGAAATCGACGTGGGCCAAGTGGGCATCAATGTGCCGATTCCGGTGCCGGTGCCGTTCTTCAGCTTCACCGGATCGCGCGGTTCGAAGCTCGGCGATCTCGGGCCCTACGGCAAGCAGGTTGTGCAGTTCTACACGCAAACCAAGACCATCACGTCGCGCTGGTTCGACGACAGCAGCGTCTCCGCCGGTGTGAACACGACTATCAATCTCAAATGAAAATCGCGTTCATCGGTCTGGGCCACATGGGCGCTCCGATGGCGCGGAATCTTCTGAGGGCGGGCCACGCGCTCTCGGTATTCGACGTGGTTCCGGGAAACGTCGAGGCGCTTCAGTCCCTGGGCGCGAGCGCCGCGGCCTCGGCCAAGGCCGCGGCGAGTCAAGGCGAATTGGTGATNACCATGCTGCCCTCCTCGCCGCANGTGAAGGGCGTGTACCTCGCCGAAGACGGTGTNCTCGCCGGGGCGGGTCCCGGCGCGCGATTCATCGATTCGAGCACCATCGATCCGCATACGGCGCGAGAAGTNGCCGCCGCCGCCGCGAGGCGCGGGCACCCCATGGCCGATGCGCCGGTTTCCGGAGGCACCGGCGGCGCCGAAGCCGGCACATTGACCTTTATGGTGGGCGCGGAGCCCGCGCTGTTCGATCACATCAAGCCGATTCTCGGGCACATGGGCCGCCACATCGTCCATTGCGGCGGCGCGGGTACCGGCCAAACCGCGAAGATTTGCAATAACCTGCTGCTCGGCATCTCCATGATCGGCGTGTGCGAAGCGATGAACTTGGGGGCGGCTCTTGGCATCGATCCGAAAGTGCTGGCGGGAATCCTCAATTCCTCGAGCGGGCGGTGCTGGAGTTCGGATACCTACAACCCCTACCCCGGGATCATGGACAACGTGCCGGCCGCGCGCGGCTACTCCGGCGGCTTCGGCACGGATCTCATGCTCAAGGATCTCGGGCTCGCCACCGATGCGGCCAAGCTCGCCAAGCAGCCGGTGGTCCTCGGCGCCGTGGCGCAACAGCTCTACCAGATGTGGAGCGCCGCGGGCGCCGGCACCCAGGATTTCTCCTCAATCATCAATCTCCTCAAGCGACCGTCTTGAGGCCGCACCGGAGCAGGCCATGATCGAATGCAAGGTCGAAGGGCATNTCGCGCTCATCACCATNGACAATCCATCCGCGAACACGTTCACCGCCGAGGGGCTCGGCGAGCTTGAGGCGCTTATCGGCGATCTGAATCGAAACGAGCGCGTGTATGCCGCCGTCCTCACCGGTCACGGTGAAAAGTTCTTCAGCGCCGGGGCCGATATCAAGACCTTCGCGGCCGGCGACAAAGTTCAGGCGCGGCTCATGGCACAGCGCTTCGGCGCGGCATTCGAGGCCCTGCAGGAGGCGCGACCGGTCGTCATTGCCGCGATCAACGGCTATGCGATGGGAGGCGGGCTTGAGTGCGCCCTCGCCTGCGATCTGCGGATCGCGGAGGAGCATGCGCAAATGGCGCTGCCGGAAGCGTCGATCGGACTGCTGCCGTGCGGTTGCGGCACCCAGACCTTACCCTGGCTGGTCGGTGAGGGCTGGGCCAAGCGCATGATTCTAACCAACGAGAGGCTCGATGCCGCGACGGCGTTGCGCATCGGTTTGGTCGAACAAGTCGTGCCGCGCGGCCAATCTCTCAAGACAGCCATGGAGCTGGCTCAAAGGGTCACCTCGCTCCGTCCACGCGCCGTCACTCTGTCGAAGCGCCTGATACACCAAGCGCGCTACGGCATCCCGCGCGGCGCGGCTCTCGCCTTGGAGCGCGAACGCTTCGTCGATTTGTTCGACGGCGCGGACCAGCAGGAAGGCGTGAACGCCTTCTTGGAGAAGCGCAAACCGCACTGGACCAACACCTGAGCGAAGCGATCCTATGAGCGATACGGATGTGCTGAGCGAGACACGCAACGGGGTTGCGATCCTGACGCTGAATCGCCCCGGCGCGCTCAATGCCCTGACCTTCGAGATGATCGGCGAATTACGTTCGCGCCTGCGCACCTGCGCGCTCGATCCGAAGCTCCGTGCGGTACTGATCCGCGGCGAGGGNGACAAGGCATTTTGCGCCGGCGGCGACATTCGTGCGCTGTACCAAAGCATCCAGGAATCCGGCTCGCTGCATCACGANTTCTTTATTGCCGAATACTCGCTCGACTACGCGTTGTACTTCTACCCCAAGCCCTACATCGCGTTGATGGACGGCATCACGATGGGAGGCGGAATGGGCCTNGCCCAAGGGGCGGGCTTGCGCATCGTCGGCGATCGCACGCGGATCGCAATGCCGGAAGTGGCGATCGGGATATTTCCCGACGTGGGCGCCAGTTACTTTCTGTCGCGCCTGCCCGGGTCTTTGGGCCCCTATTTGGCGTTGACCGGCACACAAATCCGCGGTGCGGATGCGCTGTATTGCCAATTGGCCGACGTGTACCTGCCTGCNGCCGCCGTCGCATCGCTCGGCGAATCTCTCGAGGGATTGANTTGGAGCGCNGACCCGCGCTCCGACCTGATGCGCCTCATCCACGCCGAATCGGCACAGGGTTTGGCGGCGCCCTCCTTGAGCGTGCTGCGGCCCGCGATCGACGCGCATTTTTCGCANCCCTCGATATCCGCGATCATCGCCTCCCTCGAGCGGGAAACGAGCGCCGAGTACGCTGATTGGGCGCAGCAAACACTGAAACTCCTGCACGCGCGTTCACCGACCATGCTCGCGGTAACGCTACGGCAACTGCAGCGCGGCAAGACCATGGCCCTGGCGGATTGCTTTCGCATGGAGCTCGGCATGATGCAGCAGTGCTTCGTGCACGGCGACTTCGTCGAAGGCACGCGCGCCTTGATCATCGACAAGGACAACGCGCCGCATTGGACGCCGAGCCGGATACAGGACGTCACGGAGGAGATGATCGAGCTTTTTTTNAAAGAGCGCTGGCCCCACGGCGCACACCCACTTGCTAACNTGGAAACCNAGNTATGAAATTCAATCACACATTGGCGGTCGTCACCGGCGGCGCGTCCGGATTGGGCCGGGCCGTCGCCGAGCGCGTCATTGCCGCGGGCGGCAAGGCCTCCATCATCGATGTGCAGGAGACGGCCGGGTACAGCGCGGCCAAGGAAATCGGCGCAACCTTCATCAAATGCGACGTCAGCGTCGAATCGCAAGTCAACGCCGCAATGGCCGAGGCTCGCCGGGCCATGAACGGCATCAATCTGCTGGTCAATTGCGCCGGCGTCATCGGTGTCGGAAAGCTGCTCGGCAAGGAAGGGCCGATGGCCGGCGACTATTTCGAGAAGGTGATTCGAATCAATCTGGTCGGCACCTTTCTATGCGACAAGGCAGCGGCCGCCATCATGCGCGACAATACGCCCAACGGCGAAGGGGAACGCGGGCTGCTGATTCACACCGCCTCGGTCGCGGCGTTCGAAGGCCAAATCGGCCAGGTCGCCTATGCAGCGACCAAGGCGGGCATCGCCGGCATGACATTGCCCATCGCCCGTGAACTCGCACAACACGGAATTCGCTGCGTGGCGATTGCGCCGGGAATCTTCATGACTCCCATGCTGGCGAGCCTCTCGAAGGAAGTGCAGGACTCGCTCGGCAAGCAGATCCCCTTCCCGTCGCGCTTGGGGAAGCCGGAGGAATTCGCGCACTTGGTGCAATCCATCGTGGAAATCCCGACGTTGAACGGCGAAATCATCCGCTTGGACGGCGCCATTCGCATGCAGCCGCGCTAGCGCGCTAGGTCGAATTCGCGCTCCTGGCGGGAAATCCGCCGGCCCGGCTCAGCATCCCCGGAACCTCGCGCCCCATCGCGGAGCCGAGCCAAAGCGCCGACTCTATCAGCCGATCGAGATTGAGCCCCGTCCTATAACCGGAACGCTCCAACAGGTACGCCAC
>Ga0031654_10000288_pt1 | contig 12250 bp, 6 predicted proteins | sample FrelakmetCRP12CR_FD_55268 | JGI IMG/M metagenome (GOLD analysis project Ga0031654, IMG submission 55268) | Freshwater lake sediment microbial communities from the University of Notre Dame, USA, for methane emissions studies - CRP12 CR | ecosystem: Environmental > Aquatic > Freshwater > Lake >...
TGCCTACCAATCCTATGCCACCGCCGATCTTGGCGTTGTTGCATTCGAAACTCCCGCACGGGAAGGAATGGTTGTCAACGAAGACGTGCTCGTCGAAATCGTGCGACCTGGAACTAGTGATCCGATACCGGAAGGCGAAGTCGGTGAGGTCGTTGTTACATCATTTAATCTGCATCACCCTTGGATCCGGCTTGCGCTCGGGGATCTTACCGCGGTGCTTCCGGGCCGCTCGTCATGCGGGCGCACGAATATGCGCATTAAGGGATGGATGGGTCGTGCCGATCAGACTACAAAAGTGAAGGGCATGTTCGTGCGTCCCGATCAGATCGCCGAGATCGCCAGACGTCATCCGGAGCTGAAGCGTCTGCGGCTGGTTGTCAGGCGCGAGGGCGAACAGGATGTGATGATCCTGAAAGCTGAATCATCCAAAGTCGATGCAAGTCTTGCGGATGCTGTGAGCGCGACTTTGCAATCGATCACTAAGCTCAAAGGAAGAGTGGAACTTTCCTCACCAGACTCGCTGCCGAATGATGGCAAGATAATTTCGGATGAGCGCGCGTGACGGTTATGATTGACGCGCGTGCTATCGACGCGCCATAAGCGAGCCATGGATCGAAAGAAATCTCGTGGCGGAAAAATCGGTGTGCTGCTTGTCAATCTCGGCACTCCTGATGCGACCGATTTCTGGTCCATGCGCCGGTATCTCAAGGAATTTCTGTCCGACCGCCGCGTGATCGAGACGAATCGCATTTTATGGTGGTTGATTCTGAATCTCGTAATTTTGACGATCCGTCCGGGGCGTAAAGGGCGCGACTACGAAAAGATCTGGAATCGTGAACGAAATGAATCACCACTAAAAACAGTCACACGGGCGCAGGCAGAAAAGCTCGCAGCGGATTTTTCGGGCAATGCCCGTATCGTCATCGATTGGGCGATGCGTTATGGAAATCCCTCGATCCCCTCGCGCCTGGAAACGCTCTTCGAGACCGGGTGCGATCGAATCTTGATTGTGCCGCTCTATCCGCAATATGCGGCTGCAACGACTGCCAGCGTTTCCGATAAGGTCTTCGAGGCGCTTCGGGCAATGCGTGCGCAGCCGACCGTGCGTTTTGTGCCACCTTATTTCGAGGATCCGATTTATATCGAAGCCGTTGTTGCCTCTCTGCAGGACTCTTTAACGAAACTGTCGTGGAAACCGGAAGTGATCCTCGCCTCGTTCCACGGCATTCCGAAGGAGTACATCGATAAGGGCGACCCTTATCGAGACCAGTGCACCGAAACCGCTCGGTTATTACGAGAGCGGCTCAAGCTTGACGATCAGAAATTCAAATTAACATTTCAATCGCGCTTCGGGCCGGCGGAATGGCTTACGCCGTATACCGATGAGACGGTAAAGGCGCTCGCGAAATCCGGAGTTAAAAATATCGCGGTGGTGACGCCGGGTTTTTCAGCCGATTGTCTCGAAACGCTGGAGGAGATTGCTGGAGAGAACGCCGAATATTTTCATGAAGCGGGCGGCCACAATTTTTTCGCTGTTCCCTGTCTTAATGACTCTGACTACGGGATGAAAGTCATCCGTCATCTTGTCGCGCGGGAGCTTGCGGGCTGGCTCTAAAAGAAAGGCAAGCGTCAGGCGACGCCGATCCGCAATAGATCATGGAAGTGCACAAGTCCGACAGGTTTGCCTTGTTCCGCAACGAATAGCGCGGTGATTTTGGCAGCATTCAGCATTTCCAATGCCTCACCCGCGAGCTGATCGGGGCGCACGGTTTTCGGCTTCATCGTCATCACTTCTTCGACCAGCCGTCCGAGTAGTTTCTCGCTCATGTGACGGCGCAAGTCGCCGTCCGTGATGATACCTGCCAAGACTCCCGAGGCATCCGTGACGCCAACACATCCAAATCCTTTCGCCGAAATTTCGACGACGGCCTCGGTCATTTTCGTGCCGACAGGCACAAGCGGCAAGCGATCGCCGGAATGCATGACTTGACGAACGAAGGTGAGGCTCGCGCCGAGCTTACCGCCTGGATGCAGCGCCTTGAAATCGAGCGCGGTGAAGCCGCGGCTTTCAAATAGCGCAACGGCGAGTGCATCACCGAGCGCTAGTTGAATCAATGTAGATGTTGTTGGCGCAAGGCCGAGGGGGCAAGCTTCGTCCACCTGGGGTAGCAGCATGACGACATCCGCGGCATTCGCTAGCGTGGAATCTGCGCCAGATGTAATTGCGATCAGCATGACCTGAAAGCGCTTGGCATATTCAGTGAGATCGCGAAGTTCGAGGGTCTCGCCTGACCACGATAAGGCGATGATGATGTCGTCGCGCGTTATGACGCCGAGATCCCCGTGACTCGCTTCGCCGGGGTGAACGAAATAAGCGGGCGTTCCAGTCGATGCGAGGGTCGCGGCGATCTTACGCCCGATATGACCACTCTTGCCCATGCCGGTGACGATGACGCGGCCCTTTGCTGCGCTGATTTTCTCAACGGCAATCACGAAGGCCTCGCCCAGGCCATCGCTCATTGCGGTCGAGAGCGACTGTAGACCCGCGGTCTCAGTCTTGATCGTACGCAGCGCCGACGCCAAGAGATCCGAAGAGGCCTCAATATTCGCGGCTTTGCGGCTTTTTGGGCCGGCCATGCGACGCTCTCCCTTTTCCCCGAGGGCAGTTTTCTAGCATGGCTACGAGTCTGAGGCCACTCGGCCCAATGGAGCAAGATTCTGTATTAACGAATACTCATTTTACCTTTGTTTGTGCGCCGCCTTGACCGCGTTTGCGGCGGGTGAAGGCGATAATGGCGAATATGAATCAGGTAATGAGAAGCGGGAGCAGATGCACTGAAACACGCATGGTCAAAATTACATCGCGTNATCTTTGGCATCTNTCTGCAAAACTGAAGATAAAATCCCCAAGAATCCCTTTTTTTGGCCTGATACGCTATAGNCTTCGAACCTCAGAGCGAATCACGCAGCGCATGGATGGAAGCCGATATCGCTTAAACGAAAGACTNGGTGGGCTGCTGCTTGCGCTTGTGGTGCCGTTTGCGGCTGCTTACTCGCAGTCGGAAGGTGAAGGTCGCCCTGGCACATTTACGGGGACAATTCCGCAGCAAGCCGCACGGTTAAATTCCGCCGCGGGCGGCTCTGGGCATCCGCTTATGACGCCGGAAGCGATCGGCGCCGCCGCCGCCAATTTCGGGCATTGTATCACTTCGCTTTGGCCGCTGGCTGCGCAGCGCGGAATCTCCCACCGCACATTCGATTTGGCGACACGCGGGCTCGAGCCCGATCTGAAAATCTTGGAACTCCTCGATACGCAGCCCGAGTTTACAAAACCAATTTGGGAATATCTCGATATTTTGGTGAATGATTCGCGTATCGCCACGGGCCGCGAGGCGATCGCGCAAAATCGGACCATCTACGACGCCGTTGAGAAAACCTACGGAGTTGACCGTTATATTCTGACGGCAATTTGGGGCGTTGAGTCCAATTTCGGAACGCAAGGTGGCGAGCGCCCAGTGGTGCAATCGACAGCGACGCTCTCTTGTATTGGACGAAGGCAAAATTATTTTCGTCAAGAATTTCTGACTGCACTCGAAATTCTCGAACATGGCGACGTGCCGGCCGAGCATCTCAAAGGTTCTTGGGCGGGCGCATTTGGCCCGACTCAATTTATGCCGACTTCATTCAAACGGTATGCCGTCGATTTTGATGGCGACGGCAAAAGGAACGTCGTCGATTCGATTCCAGATATGTTGGCATCGACAGCCAACAATTTGAAACGCGACGGTTGGCAAGCTGGCGCATCTTGGGGTTACGAAGTCGCGCTGCCCGCGAATTTCAACTTCATACTGGCCGACCGTGCAATCAGAAAACCGCTTCGAGAATGGGAGGCGCTAGGTGTTACGCGTATCGGAGACAAGCAGTTTCCGCGCCCCGGTGATATGGCTTCTCTCTTGGTACCTGCCGGTGCGCATGGTCCGGCTTTTCTGGTCATCGACAATTTTCGTGTAATCATGAAGTACAATCCCTCTGAAGCCTATGCGCTTGCGATCGGGCATCTCGCGGATCGAATTCGCGGCGGCGAACCCATCGTGCAGGCCTGGCCCCGCGATGAGGTAATGCTAACTCGGACCGAACGGCTCGAACTGCAGGAGCGACTTGCCGCGCTCGGCTATGATATTGGGGAAAGCGACGGAAATCTGGGTCCCAAGACGCGTACAGCGCTGCGCGATTATCAGAGCCGAACTGGGCTTGTGGCCGACGGGTTCGCGAACGGAAAAATCCTCGAGCGGCTGCGTCACAACTAATTTGGCCGTGCGCCGTGGGTCTGGTCAAGGCCTTGAAATGGCCGTTAAACTCGAGCAGTTCTTCTCTTCGTGAGCAACCGTATCGGCTTCTATGGTTCGATTTGTCGTCTTTTCTGTTTTGATCGGCCTAAGCCTTGCGCTCGGATTTGCGCAGGAGGCTAGCGCGCAAACTCATGACGGTTTCTTCTTTTTCCTGCGAGATCCCTTCGGGCGTGGGCGCTCTTTGTTCAATTTTCCTGAACCGGCACCGCCGCCGCCGAAAAGAATCTATGTCGAACCACCATCCGATCAGGCCACGGGAAGCGTGTACGGCTCAAGCGCCGAAGCCGACGCGCAAAGGTTTCTTGGTGCGAGCGAGTATGTAGTTGTACTCGGCGATACGCTCGCAGATCAGCTATCGCAAGGGCTTGCTGATGCGTTCGTAAGTGAGAGGCCCGAAATTGCGATCATAAAAAAAACGAAAATCAACTCGGGTTTTGTGCGTACNGACGTTTTTGATTGGACCGCTCAGGCGTCATTGCTGCTTGCCAAAGAAAAGNCNACCGCGATTGTCGTTCTTATTGGTATCAATGATCGCCAGCCGCTTATTGAAGACAAGAAACCGCAGGAATTCCGGTCTGATACTTGGCGGGAAGCTTACGGACGGCGTGTCGAAGAATTTCTCATAAAATTGAGGGACAAAAACGTTCCTATTTTCGTCGTTGGTCTTCCTTCGACGCGTTATCCGAAAATGACTCTGGACGCGATCTATCTCAATGAAATCCTGGCCGAGCGCACGCGCAAGATCGGTGGTTATTTCGTTGATGTTTGGGATGGCTTCGTCGCCGAAAATGGCGACTACATGGATATTGGACCCGCGCTCGATGGTCAGAAACGCCGGCTCCGTGCTTCTGACGGCGTGCATTTCACAAAGGCTGGTGGCCGAAAACTCGCGCATTATGTCGAGCGTGAACTCGTTCGTTTGTTCGACTCGCGCCCAGGCCGGACGACCGTGCCGCAGGAAATTGAGCCTGACATTTCGAGCAAGGCCGTGCCGGCAAATCCCGACCAGGTTACGGCGGCGCCCGCGGCTCGTCCGATGGCTGGACCTATATTGCCGCTATCTCAGCTTTCTGGACCTTCTGCTGGTGCACTGGTGGGTGCACCTTCGCTGACGAGGCAGACCCAAGCGCGGGGTTCCCTGCCCACCGATCCGATTTCCGCGCGAACGTTGATGGAAGGAACGCCAGTGGAGCCGATTGCCGGCCGCGCCGACGATTTTCGTTGGCCGCCGCCCGAGACAACAGTGAATGCGGTGTCGGGACCGGTTACCCCGGTTGCGCAGGATCCACCACAGCTCCGCCCGGTGATTGTTTCGCCAAAAACTGCGGCTCCGCGCTAGGTTCAGCGCGGCAGCGCGCTTGACCCCATCAGAAATTTGTCAATGGAGTAAGCGGCCTGCCGTCCCTCGCGGATCGCCCAAACGACGAGTGATTGGCCGCGGCGCATATCGCCGGCGGCGAAGATTTTCGGAATCGAGCTTTGATAGGTAACGGTGTTCGCTTCGACGTTCCCGCGTTGATCAAGCTTGATGCCTAAATTCTTAATCATGCCCTCGTGCACAGGATGCACAAAACCCATCGCAAGCAGTACGAGATCTGCTTTAAGCTCGAACTCGCTGCCAGGAACGGGCTTCATCTGGTCGTCAACGCGGATGCAATGAAGTGTCTTTACGTGGTCGTTCTCGCCAGTGAACTTTTGAGTCATCACCGAAAAATCACGTTCTGCGCCTTCCTCATGGCTTGACGAGGTGCGCAGTTTCAGTGGCCAGTCTGGCCATACGAGCAGCTTGTTCTCGCGCTCCGGTGGTTTTGGCATGATTTCGAGTTGCGTGATTGAGGCCGCGAGTTGGCGCGCGGAGGTGCCAATGCAATCCGAGCCAGTATCGCCGCCGCCGATCACGATCACATGTTTTCCTGCAGCAAGGATCGGCTGAAAATCACCCACCGATTCGTTGCTGACACGGCGGTTCTGCTGCGGCAGAAAATCCATCGCGAAATAAATACCCTTCAGGTCGCGGCCGGGGATCGGCAGATCTCGCGGCGCTTCCGCGCCCCCGGTAAGCAACAGCGCGTCGTGTTCCTTGAGAAGCGTATCGACCGATAGATTGCCGCCAATATGCGTGTTGTAGTGAAAGACAACACCTTCGGCCTCCATTTGGGTNACGCGGCGATCGACGTGATATTTCTCTAGTTTGAAGTCGGGGATGCCATAACGGAGCAATCCACCGGCTTTCGCGTATTTCTCATAAAGGTGCACTTCATGGCCGGCGCGAGCAAGCTGTTGCGCTGCTGTCATGCCGGCGGGGCCCGAGCCGACGATCGCAATTTTCTTGCCTGTTTTTTTCGCGGCGGGGTCGGGTTTGATCCAGCCCTCCTCCCAGGCCTTATCAACAATCGCGCATTCGATCGTTTTGATCGTCACTGGACTGTCGATTAGGTTCAATGTGCAGGATGCTTCACACGGTGCAGGACAAATTCGACCCGTGAACTCTGGAAAATTATTGGTCGAATGCAGATTGCGGGAGGCTTCTTCCCAATTGTTCTTGTAAACGAGGTCATTCCAGTCCGGAATTTGGTTATTTACCGGACAGCTATTATGACAATAGGGAATGCCGCAATCCATGCAACGCGCGGCTTGATCGCGTGTTTCCTTTTCGGGCAGTGGGATGACGAATTCACTATAGTGTTTGAGCCGCTCAGCGACCGGCGCGTAGCGCCGGTCCTCGCGTTCAATTTCGAGGAACCCGGTAACCTTGCCCATGCGAATTAGGCTCCGGCCGCGAGGCGAGGCTTTTCGGCCTCTTGCGCCTTTAGTTCGGCAAGAGCGCGGCGGTATTCGACCGGCATTACTTTGCGGAACTTCGGCAGATACTGCTTCCAGTTCGCGAGGATCTCAGCGGCGCGCTTTGAGCCAGTATAATGAGCATGTCGCGAAATCATCCAATGCAAACGGCGGGCATCACCCTTTGTCATGTCCGTCATGATCTCGACACGGCCATGCGATTGTAAATCTTTGCTGTGATGATAGACGCGCTCATTCAATTCTTCTTCCTCGGGTACTGGCTCAAGCTCGATCATTGCCAAGTTACAATGTAACTTGAAGGTGTTGTCCTCATCGAGAATGTATGCGATGCCGCCCGACATACCCGCCGCGAAGTTGCGGCCCGTGCGACCGAGCACGGTAACGATGCCGCCAGTCATGTATTCGCAGCCATGATCGCCAGTACCCTCAACGACGACGTGCGCACCAGAATTACGGACGGCGAATCGCTCGCCGGCGATACCGCGAAAATAACATTCACCTTCGATTGCGCCGTATAGAACTGTGTTGCCGACGATAATTGATTCTTCCGGCACGATGCCAGAATCATACGGCGGACGGATGATGATCCGGCCACCTGAAAGGCCTTTGCCGACATAGTCATTGCTTTCGCCGTCAAGCTCGAATGTGACACCGTGCGCGAGAAACGCGCCGAAGCTTTGGCCTGCGATACCCTTGAATTTCACATGAATGGTGTCTTCGGGCAGCCCGGCATGCCCATAGCGCTTAGCGACCTCGCCTGAAAGCATCGCGCCCACGGCACGGTCGGTATTTTTGATAATCGCCGATAGCTTCACGGGCGCGCCACGGTCGAGGGCCGCTTGTGCGTCTGCGATCAGCTTGCGGTCGAGGATCTTCTGGATCTTGTGATCCTGCACCTCGCTTCTGAAAATGTGCACGCCCTTCGGCACCTCTGGCTTGGTGAAAAGTTTTGAAAAATCGAGACCATTCGCCTTCGCATGCGCGATGACTTTGCGACGGTCAAGCATCTGCATCTGACCGATCATGTCGTTGAAGTTGCGATAACCGAGTTCGGCCATAATCTCGCGTACTTCTTCGGCGACGAAAAAGAAATAATTGATGATGTGCTCGGGCTGGCCTTTGAAACGCTTGCGCAAGATCGGATCCTGTGTCGCGATGCCGACCGGGCAGGTATTTAAGTGGCACTTCCGCATCATAATGCAACCTGCTGCGATCAGCGGAGCCGTGGCAAAGCCGAACTCATCGGCGCCCAGCATCGCGCCTACGACTACATCACGGCCGGTGCGAATGCCGCCGTCAACTTGAACCGAAATTCTTCCGCGCAAGCGGTTTGCGACAAGCGTCTGGTGCGTTTCGGCAAGGCCGATTTCCCATGGTGAGCCCGCATGCTTGAGCGATGTTAGGGGAGAAGCGCCCGTGCCCCCCTCAAAGCCCGAAATTGTCACATGATCTGCACGCGCCTTTGAGACGCCCGCAGCTACTGTCCCAACACCGACTTCAGAAACGAGTTTCACAGAAACGTCGCCCGTCGGGTTTACGTTTTTGAGATCAAAGATCAACTGCGCGAGATCCTCGATGGAATAGATATCGTGATGCGGTGGCGGTGAGATGAGGCCGACGCCAGGAGTTGAGTGACGTACTTTTGCGATGACCTTATCGATCTTATGGCCAGGCAACTGGCCACCCTCACCGGGTTTTGCACCCTGCGCCATCTTGATCTGCATGATGTCAGAGTTGACGAGATACTCAGCCGTAACGCCGAAGCGACCAGACGCGACCTGTTTGATCGCTGAGCGCATAGAATCTCCGTTCGGAAGGGGCTTGAAGCGATCTGCTTCCTCGCCGCCTTCGCCGGTGTTCGACTTGCCGCCGATGCGATTCATCGCAATCGCAAGCGTGGTATGCGCCTCTCGCGAGATCGAGCCAAATGACATGGCGCCGGTCGAAAAGCGCCTTACGATNTTCTTCGCGNGTTCAACTTCATCGAGNGGGATGGGTTGACGGCCATCTTCCATCGNCGACTTGATTGTAAATAAACCGCGGATCGTGACGAATCGCTCGGACTGTTGATTAATCATTCTCGCGAATGCGCGATANTTTTCCTGACTGTTGCCACGGACCGCATGCTGTAAAGTTGCGACCGTTTCCGCGTTCCAGACGTGATCTTCACCGCGCACGCGCACGGCATATTCGCCACCGACGTCGAGCATTTCGCGATAAACCGGGGCGTCACCAAAAGCGTCGCGGTGACGCTGAACGGTTTCACCCGCGATGCCATTGAGGTTAACGCCCTCAATGCGCGTTGCGGTACCGGTGAAAAATTCGGCAACAAAATCGGAGGCAAGCCCGACCGCATCGAAAATCTGCGCACCGCAATAGGACTGATACGTAGAGATGCCCATCTTGGACATCACCTTTAACAATCCCTTGTCAATTGATTTGATGTAGCGCTTGATGACTTCCTTCTCATCGAGCTTTTGCGGCAGCTCATCCTTGATCGCGACGAGCGTCTCAAAGGCGAGATACGGATTGATTGCTTCCGCGCCGTAGCCTGCTAAGCAAGCGAAATGATGCACTTCGCGCGCCTCACCGGTCTCGATGACGAGACCAACAGAAGTGCGCAAACCCTTACGAATCAAATGATGATGTACGGCCGCGGTCGCGAGCAGTGCGGGAATCGCAATGCGCGCTGGTCCAATATGACGATCCGAGAGAATGACAATGTTGATGCCATCGCGAACGGCATTTTCAGCGCTGACGCGAAGTACGTCGAGCGCAGCTTTCATACCCTCCACGCCAGATTCAGCGGCATAAGTGATGTCGAAGGTTTTTGATTGAAAGTAAGAATCCACGTCCGCAATTTCACGGATCTTTTCTAGATCCTCGTCGGTCAGGATCGGCTGATGCACTTCGAGGCGCTTCTTGGTCGAGTTTCCTTTGAGATCGAAAAGATTCGGCCGCGGTCCGATGATCGAGACGAGGCTCATGACGAGTTCCTCGCGGATCGGGTCAATCGGTGGGTTCGTCACCTGCGCGAAATTTTGCTTGAAATAGGTGTATAGCAGTTTCGGCTTATTCGAAAGCGCTGAAATTGGCGTATCGTTCCCCATGGAACCGATGGCTTCCTCGCCGAGCGCCGCCATTGGTGACATCAGTAGTTTAATGTCTTCCTGCGTGTAACCGAAGGCTTGCTGGCGATCGAGCAAGGAGAGGTTCGATCGCGGCACCTGTGCTTTCACGGGCGGAAGCTTTTCGAGCATGACTTGCGTGTGCTCGAGCCAATCCTTGTAGGGATGCAACTTCGCAAATTTTGCTTTGATCTCTTCATCGGGAACAAGGCGGCCTTCTTCAAGGTCCACGAGAAGCATTTTGCCCGGCTGCAAACGCCATTTTTTTACGATGTCTCTCTCGGCGATCGGCAATACCCCCATTTCCGAGGCCATCAGGATGCGATTGTCGCGCGTGACAAGATAGCGCGCGGGACGCAAACCATTGCGATCAAGCGTCGCACCGATTTGCTTACCATCGGTGAAAGCAATTGCGGCAGGGCCGTCCCAAGGTTCCATCAATGCTGCGTTGTATTCGTAAAAAGCGCGGCGATCTTCATCCATGAGTGGATTGCCGGCCCAGGCTTCTGGGATCATCATCATTACTGCGTGTGCGAGCGAATATCCGCCGCGCGTTAGAAATTCCAGCGCGTTATCGAAACAAGCTGTATCTGACTGGCCTTCATANGAAATCGGCCAGAGTTTGGTGATGTCTTTGCCGAACAGCGGGGAATCGGCCGTTGCCTGGCGCGCCGCCATCCAGTTGTTGTTGCCGCGCAGCGTATTGATCTCGCCGTTGTGGCAAATCATCCGATAGGGATGCGCGAGTGACCATGTCGGAAACGTATTGGTAGAGAAGCGTTGATGCACGAGTGCAATCGCGCTTTCGAAATCGGGATCGTGCAAGTCAGGATAATAGGTACAGAGCTGATCAGCGAGGAACATGCCTTTGTAGACGATCGTGCGGCATGAAATTGATACTGGNTAATACCCCGATGTCCGGCGCTCACGCATGCCGTATAAAATGCCGGAAATACATTTCCGTAGCATGTAAAGCCTTCGCTCGAATTCTTCTTCATCTTTGATCTTCGCACCGCGTGCNATGAAGACCTGCTGGTGGAATGGCTCGGTCGGCTTAACCGTCTCGCCAAGAGTCGAGTTGTCGGACGGCACATTGCGCCAGCCGAGAATTACCAATCCTTCAAGCGCTGCTTGTTCCTCGAAGACTCCNTGAATTTTCNTTCGCCATTCNGCATCGTTNGGCATGAAAAGAAAACCGACAGCGTATTCTCCAGGTTGCGGCAATTTGAAGCCTAGCTTCTTCGTTTCCTTCTGAAAAAACTTGTGCGGCGTTTGTACAAGAATGCCGGCGCCGTCGCCCGCACGCGGATCGGCACCCACCGCGCCGCGGTGTTCTAGGTTGAGCAAAATTGTAAGGCCGTCTTCGACGATCTGATGNGATTTCCTGCCCTTGATGTCGGCAATAAAACCAACGCCGCAAGAATCCTTTTCCATGCGGGGGTCGAANAGACCCGAGGNTNCAGGCGGAGCCCCGTCAATCCGTTCTGGCGCGAAGCTAAAGGCGAGTTTCGCGCGGCGCTTCNTGCCGCTGCGCTTGCCCGTTCGCACACTTGGAACTCGTGCCATTATCGCCGCCCTTAATTAAGTTTACGCTCATTTTCATTCTTCTGTGCAGCCCGCTTCGGGCTCCATCGGCGGGAGCAACGCATAGCTTCGTCCGCTTGAGGGAACGATCCCTTGCGGTCTCGCTTGCTCACGCCCGTGCCTTCCGATTAATTTGTGCAGCGTGCATGATTCAGGAAATCTCGTCGCGTTTTCGGCGTTGTCGTCTCGGCTGCTCGCAAGCCGAAATGGGACAGTATTGCTGTCATATCATGACAGAATTGATCGCCCCCTACAATGACGACCGCCCGAAAACTTGCGGTTTGTTGCGGACAGGCAATGGCAAGCGAGAGAAACGATCTAGCGATTGCAGGAGCCTGCAAGGGCATCGCGCCAAAAGGGGTTCAAGTACCGTCGTAACACTGCCGT
>Ga0031654_10000291_pt1 | contig 12200 bp, 15 predicted proteins | sample FrelakmetCRP12CR_FD_55268 | JGI IMG/M metagenome (GOLD analysis project Ga0031654, IMG submission 55268) | Freshwater lake sediment microbial communities from the University of Notre Dame, USA, for methane emissions studies - CRP12 CR | ecosystem: Environmental > Aquatic > Freshwater > Lake >...
CATCCGATCCCGCAGGACTGTTGATACGCTTATAATGATTATGCACTGCAACGGAGAGGATCTTTTTCGCCCGCTCCTGTCCGATGACATAATCATTGAGGAACCGGTTAATTTCCATCGGGGTCGGCAGGTTTGAATGCGCCGTCTTTTTTATCTCTTCATGGAGCGAGTCTGCAATGATCTCGTTGCAGAGCTCAACGCATCAATGACGATATTCGCCACATTATCGTCTATAGCGCTGCCGATAAAAACTATTCTGTCTTTAAGAAGTCTTGAATAAATATCATAAGCCCTCTCTGAACGTCCGGTCTGTTCTATGACAAACGGAATAATGCTCATTTGCTTTCCTCGTTCCCGATAACGGCTTTAGACAGAAGCAGGTCTAAAACCTTATCCTGAAAAATTGAATGTTTTAAACTGTCCAGAGAACCCTCTTTGTAGTTATAAAAGCTCCTGACAGCCTCGGGAGTTGCGGAGAGCCGTTGCGCGAGCACGGAAATGCGCTGGTCCAGTTCGTCATCACTGACAATAATACCTTCTTTTTTACCTACCGCATCAATGATGAGAGATGCCTGGACATTACGCATAGCCTTTTGTTTTATCTTTGCCTCATCGTCTTCAATGCTTTTTTCGGCCTTAATTAAATCGAGATCTTTTCCCCCGGTTGTTGTTGTATCGGATGCGGCTTCGATTACATCCGACGCCGTGTCTGTTGCAACAGACTCTCCCTGCGATTCCGCTACTCCTTTTTCCATTGCAAGGGCCTCCATTTCCCTGGTGAGCAGAGTGTCAGGCACTTCAGGGTTGAAGGATGAAACAAGACTGCTTATGATTTCAGCCTTCTGGATTCTCTGAATATGGTCTTTTTTTGCGGTATGGATTTTTTCTTTCAGTTTCTCCCTCAGTTCGGCAAGGCTTCCAACACCCAGGTCTTTCGCAAATTCATCATCGATAGCGGGCAAAGATCTTGTCTTGATCTCCTTTAGGGAGAATTTTACTTTCACTGTCTTGCCGATGAGTTGCTTTTGCGCCGCATTCTCATCAAAGGTTTTGGTGAATTCAATAATTTCGTCTTTCTTTTTGCCCAGGGCTCTCTCCATAATGTCGGGAGGGAATATCTCATTCCCCATAGCCGTTATGGCCTCTTTCAGGGACGGGACATTTTCACCCTCAAGGACCTCGCTGTCTACATAATCGAAACTGACCATGTCATCCATACCAACCGGCTCTTCTGAAACTTCATAGACGGCCTTCTGGTTCTGAAGCCGCTTGATGGTGTCTTCTATATCCGATTCTTCTATGGTAAGAGGGTAATCTTTTATGGCAATCTGCTCATATTTCAGGTTTTCGATCTTTGGCGCTACTTCTACTATAAAAGTCAGGTTCAGGGAATTATTCCTCCTGAAATCGAACTTTTCCTCCAGCTCGGGCATTGATATGGGATGAAGGTCCGCTTCCCTAAGAGCCATATTATAGTGCTCGGGGACCACTTTTTCGAGCACCTCCGCTTCTATTTCTTTCCCGAACCGTTTTTCAATGAGATTGACCGGCGCCTTGCCGGGTCTGAAGCCCGGAATCTTTACCTTTTGTCTTAGGCTTTCAAGGGAGGAGCCGATTTCTCTTTCAACGACTTCTGCAGGCACTTCTATCCTGAGACGTTTTTTTGTCGCATTGATATCTTCGATTGATTTAAGCAAATTCCGACCTCCTGAGCTGTTTATTTACTGTAAAATACGCGGGAAACCTTTGTCAATTTTGCCGGGGGGACCAACACGGGAGGCTGTTTTACATGTCACACTTTGAAAAGGCACTCGCCTTGACCCAAAAACTGCGGATGTCCAAAAAATAGACATCCGCAGTTTCTATTATAGTTTAAGGGATTATCGTACGATGCTTCCGGGCGGCACTTCCTGATCGGGGTGCATCAAGACCGGTTTTCCTTCAATACCGACTGCAAGGATCATCCCCTGACTTTCGACGCCGCGGATTTTTCTTGGCTCCAGATTCATGAGGACGGGAATTTCTTTCCCGAGAATCTGTTCGGGCTGATATGCCTCCGCTATCCCGGCAACAACCTGACGTTTTTCCATGCCGAAGTCAATCTCCAGCCGCAACAGTTTATCGGCACCGGCAACCTTTTCGGCAAATACAATCTTACCGATCCTTATGTCCAGTTTTTTGAATTCTTCAAAGGTAATCATGGTACTATTATCTACACATTGAGGCGGTTTTTCAATATGAACTTTGATAAATTCGTAAAAAAATCTGCCCCGGAATATCTTTTACCGAGAGGTGTATTTGTGTAGCAATGCTAATAATGATGCCTTACCAAATGAACTTCACAGCAATTGTCCGGTTTTCATCATAATCACGAAAAAACGGCTATTTGCTTAATAACCTCAGGGTTTACTTACTTATCCCTGTATGATAATATTCTTAAATGAAGAAGGGTTTAATGATAGGGCTTTCCGTTTTGCTTTTTGTCGCCCTCTTAATAGTGCTGAAAGCGGGAAGAGAGAACGGCGTGGACATCCAGGTAAAAGGCGGTTCCTTTCTTGAAAATTTAACTATCGTAGAGAAGAAGGACGGTCAGCCCCTCTGGACCCTTACTGCAAGCAGGGCGGACTTTAAAGAAAATGAAGATAAAGCCGAATTAAGCGATATCAATCTTGTTATGGAAAAGGACCATGTTACGCTTCAGGCTGACAAAGGGCTGTATGATCTTTCCGGGAGGAGCTTTACGACTGACAGCGCCGTAAAGGCAATGTCGCGGGACTACAGGATCACTGCCGACTCGATTGATTATGAGGTAGCTTCGGGAATGATACAAACTCAAGGCAGGATACGGTTGGAAAGCAAAGGATTCGGGGTCGAAGGTGAAGGCATGAAGTCGGAAGCGGACCATAAGGTCCGCATATTAAACGATGTTAAAGCGACATTTCACAGATAACCCACATGAAAGTTGATATGTNTAATAAACCNTTTAANGCTTTAAAAATTAATTATATTATCTATAAAGATATGATATGTCTCGTGAGCATAATTTTTATTTTTTCCATGCTTATCGGCAATGCCGTTTCCGCCGAAGCCGTTAATAAAGTGATCGGTCAGGGTCCGATAGTAATAACCTCTGAAAAAATGACGGCTGACAATCAGGCACATACGGCCCTCTTTGAACGTTCCGTTGTCGCAAGGAACGCGGGAACTATTTTATACGCCGACAGGATGCTGGTTTATTCCGACAAGGATTCCGGTGAAGTTACAAAGATTGATGCGACAGGCGCGGTTAAGATGATCAAGGACAAGAGGGTGATCACTTCACAGGAAGCGACCTATTATGCCGAAGGGGAAAAACTTATTTTTACCGGTGATCCAAAGGCTGTAAAAGACGGCAATGTAATGACGGGGAAAAAGATGACCTACCTGATGAATGAAGACCGGTTTCTGGTTGATGACAGCAAGGTTTTTCTACCAAAAGGTGAAGCGCAGTAACGGAGCAGCCATGCATATCCTTGAAGCTAAGGGCCTATCGAAACATTACGGTAAGAGGCAGGTCGTCAAAGGCTTAAGCCTTTATGTCAACACGGGTGAAATAGTCGGACTCCTCGGTCCGAACGGCGCAGGGAAAACCACAACCTTCTACATGATGGTCGGGCTTATAAAACCCGAGGGAGGAAACATCTTCCTTGACCATGAAGACCTGACCGGACTCCCCATGTATCGCAGGTCTTTAATGGGCATAAGCTATTTGCCGCAGGAACCTTCCATATTCAGAAAGCTGAGCGTAGAGGATAATCTCAGGGCGGTATTTGAGATAAGGGGACTCAAACAGGATGAGATAAACAGCGAAACGGAGCGTCTCCTGGCGGAATTCAACCTCACCGACCTTGCAAAGAAGGAAGGCTATAAACTGTCGGGAGGAGAAAGAAGAAAGACCGAGATAGCCCGTGCGCTTGCAATCAGGCCGAGGTTTATACTCTTTGATGAACCCTTTGCAGGAATAGACCCCATAGCAATATTAGAGCTCAAAAAGATGCTCAATTATCTGAAGGCAAAAGATATCGGCGTCCTTATAACGGACCATAATGTAAGGGACACTCTTTCAATAACGGACCGGGCNTATATAATCAACAACGGTGAGATACTTGAAGAGGGCGGTCCGGACAAAATTATTGCAAATTCAAGGGTAAAAGAAATCTTTCTTGGCGAGGAGTTTACACTCTGATGGCNCTCGAAAGCAGACTTGAACTAAGGTTATCCCAAAAACTCATCCTGACTCCGCAGCTCCAGCAGGCAATAAAAATGTTACAGCTTCCGCATCTCGAACTTACCCAGTTTCTCAACCAGGAGCTTATGGAGAACCCGTTCCTTGAAGAGCCTTCCGAAGAAGTTTCCATTGATGATCTCACCCCCGAGGAAAAAGATACTATGGAATTTGAAGATACCAAGGAAGATACAAACGAAGACATCAGCGCCCCCATCGATAAACCAATGAGTTTTACCGCGGATGACTATTTTGAGGAAAGGGCGTGGGATGGAAGAGATGTGGGATATTTTAATCCCGGTACCGTTTCCTCGCCGACTTTTGAACAGTTCACGTCCAAAAAGCCGGACCTCTCCGAACATCTTATCTGGCAACTTAGGCTTTCAAATGCGCCGGAGGATATTAGAGGAGCGGCTGAACTCATAATAGGGAATATTGATGAAAACGGATACCTCATTGCCTCAGTCGAAGAGATAAGAAACACGGCCGGGACCGACATGGAAACCGCGGAGAAGGCGCTGATTCTGGTGCAGAGCTTTGACCCGATCGGTGTAGGGGCCAGAGATATGCAGGAGTGTCTGCTTTTGCAGTTGAGGGCTTTGAGTCTCGGCGGCACAATCGTTGAAAAAATTATTTTGAACAATATAGAAGAGCTTGAAAAGAAGAAGTATGCCGTTATTGCCCAGCAGTATAATCTTCCCATCGAAGATATTATGGTTGCCGTTAAAGTCATTGAAGGGCTTGAGCCGAAACCGGGCAGGACGTTCTGTGATGTTAGCGCTAACTACATCACTCCGGACGTCTATGTGCTTAAGACCGAAGACGGAAACCAGATTATCCTTAACGACGAAGGGCTTCCCCGCTTGAGGGTTAGCAGCTTTTATAAAAAACTCATGCAAAAGGAGAATGATTTTCCGAAAGAGGAACGGCAGTTTCTCCTTGATAAAATGCGGTCGGCAGTCGGTTTGCTTAAGAGCCTTGATCAGAGGAACCGCACAATCTACAGGGTCACTGAGAATCTGCTCGAACTCCAGAAGGATTTTTTTACCAAAGGGGTGCAATTTCTTAGACCTTTGACCCTCAAAGACGTCGCTTCAAACCTGAACCTGCATGAAAGCACGGTGAGCAGGGTTACGTCGAACAAATACCTGTCCTGCGCACACGGCGTCTTCGGTTTTCGTTTCCTGTTCAGCAGCGCGCTCCACAGCGGCATGGGTAGCGTCTCATCGACGTCCGTAAAGGACAGCATCAAAAAATTGATAACGGAAGAAAATATGAAGAAGCCCTATAGCGACCATGAAATATCCGAACTTTTGAATAAAAGCGGCATTGCCATTGCCAGGAGGACAGTTGCAAAATACCGGGAAGAGATAGGAATCCCGTCACAAATACAGAGAAGAAAAATGAGCAAATAAAAGGAGGACATATGAATATTATTGTTACAGGAAGACATCTTGAAATTACTCCGGCTTTGAAGAGTTATGTGGAAAAGAAGGTCATAAGGTTCGATAGGTATCTGTCAAATATATCCGAGGCTATTGTTACTCTTTATGTGGAGAAATACCGGCATAAAGCGGAGGTGCTGCTCAAGGTAAACGGAGTTCTCATACAGGCTGAAGGCATTACCGGCGACGTGTATGCTTCGATTGACGAGGTGGCTGAAAAACTCGAAAGACAGATCAAAAAATATAAGGAAAAGCTTGTTTCACACAGGAAAACCGAAGGCAAGGCCGGCCTTGCCGAAGAAGCTGCGCCTCCGGCAGAAGGCGGCAGGATAATCAAAAACAAGCGTTTTGAACTGAAACCCATGAGCCCCGACGAGGCGGCCATGCAGATGGAGCTTCTGGATAAGGCTTTCTTTGTTTTTACAAATGACGGCAGCGGGGAAATCAATGTTATATACCGGAGGAACGACGGCAATTTCGGGCTTATAGAGCCCGTCAGGTAACGTGGTCAATAAGACACCTCTGGTTGTTATTATTACCGGCCTCTCGGGCTCCGGCAAAACAGTTGCGCTGCGGGCCCTTGAGGACGCCGGTTTTTTTTGTGTCGATAACCTGCCGGTCGCGCTGATCGAATCCTTCATTTCAGAAGTATCAGGGAGCGCCCGGATAAAAAAGATAGGGATCGGCATAGATATCAGGGAGAAAGGTTTCCTGTCTGAAGTCGACCATGTCCTGAAGGCGCTGAAACAAAAACACAGAAGCGAAGTCCTTTTTCTTGAGGCGGAACAGGATGTGCTGCTGCGGCGGTTTAAAGAGACCCGGAGGCCGCACCCTATCGAAGGGAATATCGAGGAGGCGCTCAAGATCGAGAAAGAGATATTGTCGGCGCTGAAAGAGGCTGCCGACAGGATCATTGACACCTCGTCTTTTACCCCCCATCAATTGAGGCGAATGATTACCGGTCTTTACAGTATCCCCGCCGGCAAAAAAAACATGACTTTAGTGCTTATCTCCTTTGGCTTTAAATTCGGCCCACCCCAGAACATCGACCTTCTCTTTGATGTCAGGTTTCTTCCCAACCCTCATTTTGTCCCTGAACTGAAACCTCTCAGGGGCACGGACAAAAAGGTTGCCGATTTTGTATTAAGAAATAGAACAACAAAGGCATATGTAAAGAAAATAAAAGATCTGATCGATTTTCTGATCCCCCATTACATAAAAGAAGGCAGGTCCTATGTTACCATCGGCATCGGCTGTACCGGTGGAAACCACAGGTCGCCGGCCATAGTCGAAAAGCTGAAAAGTTTTCTCAAAAAACATCCCGTGGAATTGAGCATAGTACACAGAGATTTGAACTGACGCGGGCTAATCCGGATTATTCACAAATCTTTTCGATTGAACCGAGGACAGAGTATTTTCGCTCATTCTCGGTCGTTCCTCCCTCCGAGGTTTTTGCCTCTTTATTTTCATATACTGTATTTGACTATCGGGCAAAAAAAACCGCTCAAATATTCTATCCTCGGTTACTGTTGCAATTTTATGAATGATTCGGGCTAATATGCGCCTTCGGCTTTGAGGACTACTTTTATGGTCTTGAGAATTATGACGATATCGAGCCACAGAGACCAGTTCATGACATACCAGGTATCGAGTTTTATCCTGTATCTGTAGCCGGTGTTGCTTCTTCCGGAGACCTGCCAGAGGCCGGTTATGCCCGGTTTGGCGCTGGTGATAATATGAATGTTGTCGTCGATATCGGATTTTTCGCGCGGCAGATAAGGTCTCGGGCCGACGACGCTCATTTCGCCCTTCATGACATTGAATATCTGTGGAAGTTCATCAAGGGATGTTTTCCTCAGAAATTTGCCTATCCTCGTTATTCTCGGGTCGTCCCTGAGCTTCCAGTTGTTCTCCCATTCGGTCCGGATCGCCTCATCCCGGCTTAATATCTCCTGAAGTTTTTCTTCGGCGTCTTTGTACATCGTCCTGAATTTATAACACCTGAAGGGCCTGCCGTTTTCCCCAATCCTTTCATGCGCATAGACGGCGTGACCGGGGGTCCCGGATTTGATTAATACGGCTATGATCCCTATCAATGGAAGGAGGACAGGCATCGAAACTATGCTGAAGGCAAGATCGAAGAGCCTCTTGATAAACCTGTTTGTTATGGATTTCAGGTTGTTCTTTATATTCATCAGAAACAGTTCTTCGGTGAATAGATGGAAGAGGTCCGTATTTAATAATGCAATACCCTTCAGGTCCGGGATGAGCATTGTGTTTACGGTGCTGTTCTGGATGCCGGCTGTCAATGCCGAAAGCTTTTCTGAAGAAAGAGACGGTATGGCGATAATCGTGGTTTTTATCCCCAGTTCTTTTATGAATTTCGGAAACTCGGAGACCTTCCCGAAGACTTTTTTCCCGTGGACGATTTTTCCGATCTTCTGCTCGTCATCATCCAGAAAACCTGCGACATCATATCCCATATGCTTTTCTCTCTGCAGGCCCTCCATAACAAGCCTTCCGGCTTTGCCGGCGCCGATTATCAATATGCGTTCCCTTGCCGTATCCTTGCTATATAAGAGTTTTTTACCCCATAGCCGGTAAAGGGGAAATACGAAGAGAGAGGAAAGCCATATGCCGAGCAAAACGAGGCGGGATACCATATCGCCCATTTTCCCCAGCGTTACAATAGCCATTAGAGTGATACTTGCCAGAGAAACCGATCTTACGATCTGTTTTGTCTCATCCCAGAACGGCATAGTTCTGTCATACAGTGACTCATAGAAAATGAAAAAAATAAAAACGGCGGGTACCCACCACAACGATATGAAATACAGGTATGAAAAGGGAAAAACCGGCAAGCCCGGTATAAAAAATGGCATAAATTCCACCCTTATTATCCAGGCAATAAAGAGCGAGGTGTAAAAAGCGGAAAGGTCGACTGCCACGAGACACGCAAGCTGTAAAAAGAATTTGATGAATTTCGTTAAATCCTTCATCCTGTAATAAATCCCAAACGGAAACCGGCATATTTCGCAAAAGTCTCTATAAAAATATAAGGCAGCAAGATATATTTTTTCCGTTTTATGACAAAAAGGACCTGCTCTTTCATGAACCTTGCACCTTCTCCCTCAGGCCTCGCATACTGCAGGACCCACCCGTTTTTTCTTAATGATGAACCTATATTATAATACCTGCCGAACTGTTTTAAAAGCGAATAGTTATGGGAATGGATTACCTTTGCGTCCGGCACATAGGCTATTTTATGACCGTTTATGATCAATTTTGCGGCAAGGAGCATATCTTCGTTTGAAGGGACTCCTTCCGGAAAGAGGCCGACTTTTAAAAAAGCATCCTTTTTTATTGCGGAACATGCATTGCTAAAAAAGAAGGTTTTAATGCCGTACGCTTTTACATCATTAATCCCCTTGATTGACCCCTGCTCAGGGTAGTTGAATGTCCTGGCAAAGGCTTCAAGAAGGGATGCATTTTGATACGGGATATGTCTGCCGAAAGCGGCGGCAACAGGAGAATCTCTCAGCGGGCCGGTCAATTTTTCAATCAATATGGTGTCGCATGGCAAGGCGTCCTGAGTCATGAAGATCAGGATATCGCCTTTTGCTTCCATGGCTGCTCTGTTTCTTGTGCCGCCGTGGTTGAAGGCGGATTGCGGGACCACGATTGTTTTGGCGCCCATTCCCTTCGCAATATTAACAGTCGTATCGCCTGATGAGGAATCTATAACGATGATTTCGAAGGGCCGCATAGTCTGTGAAAGGAGTTTTGACAGGAGTTCGCCTATAGATGCGCCGGCATTTAATGTAGGTATTATGACGGAAATCTTCATGAAAGTTTATTGTATCACAGGAGTGTAAACAATGAAATTATTCGGTAATGCATTCTATTGCGGCGTTAAGGTACAATATAGGAAATTTCGATGAGAAAAGAAGAAAAGCCTTTTGTTGAAATTTTTACGGACGGCGCGTGCAGCGGAAACCCGGGGGCAGGCGGTTATGGTATTATTCTAAGGTCGGGAGAACGCGAAAAGGAACTCTCCGGCTGCGAGACCCTGACTACTAACAACCGGATGGAGTTGACGGCGGTCATTAAGGCATTAGAAGCTCTGAAAAAGCCCTGCAGGGTGAAAGTGGTGACCGACTCAAATTATGTGGTGCGGGGTATGACATCATGGATTTATTCATGGCTCAAAAACAACTGGTTGAACAACCGGAAGCAGGAGGTTGTCAACAAAGATCTGTGGGAAATGCTTCTGAAGCTTTCCAAAGGTCATGAAATTGTCTGGGAATGGGTTAAGGGGGCATAACGCGCATACGGAAAACGAGCGCTGCGATAACCTCGCAAGGCTTGCGATCCCGAAATGCAAAAAAGGATAAATCTTAACCCCTCAGTTGCATAAAATTCAAGATAAATAATATGTTTTGTAACGTTTAGATTGATTGACTATGAACAAGATCGATATCAGGAATCTGTCGGGCATGTTTCTCATCGCCGTCCCCGGTTTAAAAGACCCTAATTTTGAGCGGACGGTGGTCCTTATCTGCGACCATACGAAAGACGGGGCCTTCGGACTTATAATAAACCGCTTGCTTTTAAGTAGTTTTATACCGTTAAGCGGCGGACTGGATATTAAAGAATGCATAATGGACCTGCCGGTATATTACGGCGGTCCTGTCAAGCCGGAACAGGGATATATCCTTTATTCATCTTCAGACCTCTACTACCCTTCAATAAAGATCAACGACAGCCTCTCCCTTACAACATCAAAAGAAATACTCGTTGATGTAGCCTCGGGCAAAGGTCCCGCAAAATTTCTTTTTACCCTCGGATTTGCCGGATGGGCGTCCGGTCAGCTTGAATATGAGCTGATGACGGACGGCTGGCTTATTGCGCCTATCAGCAATAAAATTATCTTTGAAACACCGGTAAATGACCGGTGGAAATCCTCAGCCGAGCTGATCGGAGTAGATTTAAACAGGGTCGTTGGCAGGCAGGGAAGGGTATAGAGTTGACAATTACCACCTTATTTTATTATCTTAATAGTCTTAATATCAGCAAAGGAAGGTGAAACAATGAGGACTATTTTTGCCAAAAAAGACGATATACAACGGAAATGGTATATCGTCGACGCCAGAGACGCCGTTCTCGGCAGGCTCGCAGTCAAGATTGCAGACCGCCTGCATGGAAAGAACAAGCCTATATATACACCCAACGTNGATACGGGCGATTTCATTATCGTCATAAACGCGGAAAAGGTGAAGCTTACCGGCAGGAAGCTCGATCAGAAGATGTATTACAGCCACTCGGGTTATCCGGGCGGATTAAAGTCGGAGAAGGCAAAAGACCGCCTTGCCCGTTGTCCTGAAAAGATCATGACCGATGCCGTNTGGGGTATGCTTCCGAAAGGCAGACTCGGCAGGGCGATGATAAAGAAACTAAAGGTGTATAAGGGGTCCGCGCATCCGCATGAAGCACAGAAACCCGAAATTTTGACCGTTTAAGAACGGCTATTTGATTAAAGGAGCTACGAATGGCAGAGATTCAATACAATGCAACCGGCAGAAGGAAGACCTCGGTAGCGAGAGTCACCATGATGCCCGGGAACGGACAGATAACCGTCAATAATAAACCGGCGGACGTTTACTTCCCGAGAGAAACACTCAGAATGGTTATCCGGCAGCCGATAGAACTGGCGGGGATTACAGGGAAATATGACGTCACGGCAAAGGTGACCGGCGGCGGACCCTCGGGCCAGGCAGGCGCCGTTAAGCACGGCATCTCAAGCTATCGTTGATATGAACAGCGATCTGCGCGGGAGACTGAAAAAAGAAGGATTTCTCACAAGAGACCCGAGAGAAAAGGAAAGAAAGAAATACGGTCAGAAGGGCGCCCGTAAGAGATTCCAGTTCTCCAAGAGATAGAAATACGGCAGTCAACGGCTATTGGTCATTAGTTAAAGGATGGATTATCGTTCTGTGGCTTATGACCAATTCCCTTTAGTTGCTTAAAACACGGTCCCCGAAAGCTTTCGGAAAAAACTCCGGCAACGCAACGGATTATTATTTGCGACTCACATAAATGCAGAGCTTTCGGGAACCGTGTTGTTGGAACACTTTTATAACGAGCAGGTAACTACTAATGCTTAAGGTATTTATATGCGGCGGCAGCGGATATGCGGGCTGCGAGCTGCTGCGCATCCTTTCGAACCATCCGGAAGTTGTTGTCGTCGGTGTCACCTCTGAAAAATCCGCGGGGAAATCCGTGACCGACCTTTTCCCCGGTCTTCACAAATACGATTCTTTGATCTATGAACCCCTGCGAAAAGAAGAGATCCTGAAAAAGGCGGACCTGTTTTTTATGGCGCTTCCCCATGCAAAGTCGCAGGAGACCGTAGATTTTTTTTATCGGCAGGGGAAAAAGGTCATCGACTTATCTGCCGATTATCGTCTGAGAGACCCTGATGTATATGAAGA
>Ga0031654_10000292_pt1 | contig 12192 bp, 15 predicted proteins | sample FrelakmetCRP12CR_FD_55268 | JGI IMG/M metagenome (GOLD analysis project Ga0031654, IMG submission 55268) | Freshwater lake sediment microbial communities from the University of Notre Dame, USA, for methane emissions studies - CRP12 CR | ecosystem: Environmental > Aquatic > Freshwater > Lake >...
TGTGATTATTAGTCTGTGATTAATCGAGTTGCCTTAAGCTCCATAGTATCGGCAGCCTTCACGTTAATTTTTCCCGACCCGTTAATACTAATATTCTTCCCGCTGATGATAACGTCACCGTTCTTTTTTAAAACAATCATCGCGTTTCCTGCTTTCAGTGTTATTTGGTCACCGGCATCGATAACGATATCTTTGCCCGATCTGTGAGAGAAGCTTTTTCCGACTTGCTCCCTTTTGTCATCACCGATTTCTATATTCATGCTTTTGCCTATACTGACCATTTGAGATACACCGATCGAAGTGTTGTCGTTACCACCAACAGTCACACGTCGAGCTCCACCGACCGTTAAGGTCTGGTTTGCGCCAATCGTGATATCCTGGCCAGCACCGACATTCAGACTTTGATTAATTCCTATTGTCTCTACTTCATTTTTACCGACATTCACGGCGCGATTTTGGCCGACATTAAGCACATCATCCGAACCAGCCCTTGTAACAATTTTACCGCCGACATTAAGGTTCCGATTTCCGGAAACGGCTATGGTCTGGTCGCCTTTGATTACCGAGTTCTGGTCCAATGTGCCCTTGGTGCCTTTGTCTGTAAAAGCAATCTGGGCCTGAATAGATTGTGGCACTCCCAGTCCGACTGTCAACATAAGAAATGCAAATATCATACTGAGTTTTCTCATACGTTCCCTCCTTAATTATTTGATAAGACATTACTTTTTGACATGAGAAGTATAAGANAAGTGTCCTCGTGTGTCAAGGGAAGGGTAGAAAGAATGTGATGTATTGTTTACGGAGATGTCTTGTGCATGCTTATAAATCGAACAGGATTCCAGCTATCCTTTATTTCCGGAATGGCGGAAATACAATATCGTCGATCCCATCATCAAGTGGTTACGTATAGATATTTTGGTTCCGATAATTGAATCGGAACTCACACTCTTTNAGACGAATATAAAAGGTTGATTTTGGTATACCTGTCGCGAACTAACAAAAATAGAAAAGGAGGGCATTAANGGCCCTCCTTTTCCAAATGAATTCAAATGGTGTTCTTTTAGAAGTGATAATTGATGCCAAGCACAATCATGTGGTTTTTGGTTGTGACATCTGAACTGGGATCAGAACCCATATCGTATTTGCTAGTGAAATAACGATAACCAAGATCGGCCGACCATTCCGGCGTTATTTCGAAATTTACCCCAGCCAATATCTGCCATGCAAAGGCATTGGCAGATTCATCTGCTGAACCGCGAGGAACTGTTGCTTTAAATGTAGCCCACGACCAGCCAATGCCGATTCCCGCATAGGGATGGAACTTCCCCTCGGGATACCTCACCAATAGGTTTGCCATCACGTTGTTTGCACTGAAATCACCGTCGTATCCCGACTGATCTAAATCCTGCTTTGCCAGATAGAAATACTCCAACTCGGCGGCCAACCACTTGACCTGGGGGAAGATGTAACCTACTTTGGCCCCAATGGCCCAACTGCTCTTGAGGCTGAGGTCTACTGATCCACCGTCTTCTATCTTCAGGTCATCCGGCATGACATAACCCCCGAATACACCAATGTAAAATGGTCCAGCCTCTGCCGCTGGTGCTGTAGATACGGAGGTAAAAAGAAGAAATGTTGCTAAACATAATACAAGAACGGCACTATAAATTCTTTTCACTGCGACACCTCCTTTTATCAATAGTTCTTAACAAGTTAATAACAATAACCGACTCATACGCGAAAAAATGTTATGATGGGGTTGACTAAGTTACGACAGGTTATTACCGTGAGTTTGGAGAAAAAGTCAAGTATGAATTCAAAATACGAAAAAAATATTTTAGGTTAAAGAAAGTTAAAGACTGGTTAAAGGATTTTTCTCGAGATTTGAGCATTAGAAAAACCTGCTAACACCCAGGAAAATTCCTATCGAGTTCACACCATTATTGGGATTGTAAATGCCCGCGGAGGAGAGATGAAGATAGCGTCCTTCGAAGTTGATCGCCAAGGCATCCCTTATGAAGTAATTCACACCGACAGCCGCCTGCAGGTTGAACTGGAAGGAGTCGCCCAAGTCGGGTTCGCGGATGCTGGTTGATGTAATGCCCGCACCGAAATCGACATAAGGAACCCAGGGCGTGCCAGTGGTAAAATGGTACCGCACATGGGGCGTCAGTCCAATGAGCGAGCATGTTTCCGAATTAAACTGCCATCCGCCAAAAATCTCTCCGCGCAACTCGAAGTTTCCACGATACCAGCTGTCAGCCCCTTTCACACCCCCAATCATCCGGCCGTAGGAGGCTGAGAGCAGCGTAAAATGGTGCCGTTCTTCACCACCCAACATCAATACCCCATAGGTCGCCCCGGCGTTGAAACTCAGGGTCTGTGTTCCGGAAAGAAATCCCTCGCCGACGCCAGTGATCCAAATGCCCGGATTGCCGGGCTTTAAAATAGGTGCTGACTCTGCTGAAGTGTCATTTGTCCAAATCCGCAGTGTTTCGCCTGTACATACAGAAGCAGCGATCATCATATACAGAAATGCGAGAATGCTGCTGATGTACCTGAGAAGGTTAACAATATTCAAGAAACATCTCTCTGATATTTGATGAAGATGAACAATCGTCGTTTCATTTATGATATTAATGTGTCAGATTAAGAAAACTATCGTTTAAATGTCAATAAAAAACCTACCCCGATATGGGGAATAGGCACAGATGATCTCGGAGTCGGGGGGCGCAGTGTTCATCACTTTAAGAATTTACCGTCCCTATTCACTGCACAGCTCCTCAAAATGGCTATTCCGAATGGAATTCAAGCAAATGTATCCTTTATGCCACGGATTATCGCTTATTCCTCAAATCCTCGAAGCGTTATGCCTTATTTGTACCGTTTTGAAAGAATCTGTTTATCTCCCACCCCGTTGAAATACAATGGCCTTTCATCAATATTTTTTTACTTGGTTTGTTCCTGTGGCTGATCTTTGACCGGTTCAGGTGTCTTAACAGGCTCCTGATCCTTTACCGGTTCTGCCGTTTTCGCCTTTGCGGGAGTTTCAGTCTTACCTTGATCCACTTTTTCAGCCTTCCCTTTAGGCATATCGGCTGGGCTTTCTCTTGACACTTTTTTCTTTAAATCACCTTCCGCAGCTGCTATTTCATCGCTTGCGCGTTTTATAGAGAGACTTAAATCCTCCATCTTTCCATCAATGCGCATAATATTGCCTTCAATCTTGTTCTTCTTCGCCTTAAGATTTCCGATAACCTCACCGCTTNNCCCTTTTGCATCCAAACCGGCCCTNNTNATGGCTTCCTGTCGCACAATATCATATTCGACAGATGATATTTCTTTCAACTGGTTAGCCTTATCAAGTTCCAGATCTGCGTATTTGCTTTTTTCCTTTGCCAACTTTACTTTCTTCTCCGACAGCATGACTTTTTCATTCGCTTCGGCAAGGCCAATCTTCTGGTCTTCAGGAACTTTTGCATATTGTTTTTCATCTATTGCCGACGTAATGGAACCGACCGTTGAGCTTACCGATGAAGTTACCGATGTCGTTGCATCTTGAATTGTTGCACACCCCGATAAAAAAGAGAGACATAATAAACAAGTAAATATTTTTATAAAGCTTTTCATTTTGAGCCTCCTGATTTTTTTGCTGACGGATTTATTAATGCATCAACCTCTATTATCAAAAGCATGATCTGTCGGGAAATTGCTTTTTCGAAAACGGAGTATAGGCAATCAACTCATGTATGTCAATAAAATCATCGTCATTGTGTTAAGTTTTANTATCTCACATTTTGAAAAAGAACATCAATTATTACGAATTGAAGTCTATCACCTTTGGCAATGTCGGATGGTTGTGAAGTGCAGGAAGAAGCCGATTATTTGTTACACTTACTACTACGTAGAATTAAGGCGTTTGAAGATTACTAATACCATTGGAAACATACAAACACCTTTCTCATTTATTATATTCTGGATACATTTTTTATAAAAGTCTGGATACATAATTTTAGCGCATTCCGGGCATATGCTGTTACTGAAGTCAGCCTCGGAGTGGGTGCTGACATAGGCCTCAATTTGATTCCAATAGCCTCTGTCATTGCCGATCTGCTTGCATGAGGCGCATATGGAGATCAGACCTCGTAATGTTTTGACATGGGCAAGAGCGGTCTCGAGGTTATGAATAAGCTGTTGTTTTTCTTCCTCCGCTCACTTCCGTTCTGCAATGTCTCTGACAAGGGCATCTTCGGTCTCCGCCCGTGGGATCTCGTAATAAAGGGCGAGGGCGGAGACGCATAAAATGAATATGATGATGTTACAGAGCGCGACAATTGGGAGCGCATTTGGCCTGGATGCGTGTGTCCAAAGGAAAAGGGGAATCGACAAACAAAAACTCATAGGACGCCTCCGAGATCATCCAAAAAATCACCGAAGTTACCTGTTTTTTTATTGACAATATGTCCAAAATAACATATGTCAGCAGCGGTAAATATGGCATATAATGTCTATCCCTAATATGTTCCCACTTTTGTTTGCAAACATCAGATCTTTACTATGTTTTCACTATCTCAAAAGAAACCAGAAACCTTTTGGGAAAAATATCTATGATGCTGAAAGGAGGTACCATGAAAGGCTCCGATGAGTACAGTAAGACTGTAAGCAATCATTATAAACAACTGATGGAGTACTGTAAAATCAATCAGGAACGTTTGGACAGGGAGCTTCCACCGCCTCGGGAAGACTTAAACGAACTCCTGGCGGAACGCGGCGTGAGCAGAAGGGATTTCATCAAATGGACGTCCATCATGACTTCCGCATTGATGCTGCCTCCCATGTTCCGTCCCGCCCTGGCCACGGCGGCGGAGAATTTCAGCCGCCTTCCTATCGTGTGGCTCCATTTCGCGGAATGCACCGGCTGTAGTGAAGCACTTCTCCGTTCTTCATACCCAAATGTGGCTGACATTCTTCTGGAAACCATTTCCCTTGAATACCACGAAACAATAATGGCTGCCGCCGGCCACCAGGCCGAGCAGAACCTGGAAAAGGCCATTACTGATTTCAAGAAGAAGTTCGTATGCGTGATCGAGGGCGCACTGCCCCGCGGGTTAAATGGAAAATACTTGACCCTTGGTCCAAAGGGCAAGACGGGCATTCAAGTGGCGAAAGAAGTGACTCACAAGGCCGCTGCCACTATTTGCATCGGATCATGCTCCGCTTTTGGAAATATTCAGGCCGCAAGGCCCAATCCAACAGACTCCGCAGGGATCAGCAAGGTGCTTGGAATCTCCACTGTTAATATCGCCGGCTGTCCACCGAATGCCGTTAATTTTGTCGGGACACTTCTTCACTATCTCATGTTTGGCGGCATGCCCCCCCTTGATTCCCTGGGAAGACCCATCTGGGCTTACGGAAAGAGAATCCATGACTTCTGCGAGAGACGACCTCACTATGATGCCGGAGAGTTTGTGGAAGAGTGGGGCGATGACGGAGCGAAGAAAGGCTGGTGCTTATACAACGTCGGATGTAAAGGACCATATACTTTTGCGAATTGCAGCAAGGTGCGATTTAACGATGGTGTTTCCTGGCCTGTAATGGCCGGTCATGGTTGCATAGGCTGTACGGAACCGGGATTCTGGGACACCATGGCCCCGCTGGAAAAACCGATCCATGAAGCTTCAATCGGGGGCGGAGAACGTACCGTCGACAATATCGGTCTGGTGTTAACCGGTTTGACCGCGGCAGGTGTCGCAGCACATGCGGTTGCCAGTGCAATCCGTCATAAGGGAAAAGATGAGGAGGAGAAACATGACTAAGAGAATCATTGTAGATCCCATCACCAGGATTGAAGGACATTTGAGAATAGAATGTGAAGTCGATGACAGTAACGTAATCAGGGACGCATGGAGCAGCATCACCTTGTGGCGAGGCATCGAGACAATACTTAAAGGGCGGGACCCGAGGGATGCGGGACTTATTGTTCAGAGATTCTGTGGAGTCTGCACTTATGTTCATTATGAGGCAAGCACCATGGCCTGCGAAGATGCATTCGGAATAAAGCCACCACCCAATGCCCGCATTATCAGAAATCTAATTCAGGGCTCCTGGTATCTGGGCGATCATATCATGCACTTCTATCATCTGCATGGACTCGACTGGGTAGACATTGTGAGCGCCCTTTCAGCAGACCCAAAGAAAGCGGTCGGGCTTGCCAAGAGCTATAGTCCTGATCCTTACAATTGCTCGGAAACACACTACAGGGCCGTTCAGCAGAGACTCACAAAGTTTGTGAAATCAGGCCGCCTCGGACCTTTTGCGAATGCATACTGGGGAAATCCTTCCTACAAGCTTCCGCCGGAGGCTAACCTGGTAATTGTCTCCCACTATCTGGATGCCCTTCAGGTATCCAAAGTGGCAGCCCAGATGCAGACCATCTTCGGCGGAAAGAACCCCCATCCCCAATCCCTGGTGGTTGGTGGCGTGACCTGTGTGATGGATGCACTGGACGCGCACCGTCTCGGCCAGTTTGTTTTCCGCCTGAAGGAATTGCAGAACTTCATTGAGACTGCCTACATCCCCGATGTACTGCTCGCAGCGGCCTATTACAAAGGCGAAGGCGCTGCCGGAATCGGAGGAGGCGTGAAGAATTATCTCAGTTATGGCGGTTTCCCTCTTGATGACGATATGAACACCTTCCTCTTCCCCAGGGGGGTCGTAAAGAACAGAGACATCGCCAAGCCCCTGAAGCTCGACGAGGAAAAGATAACGGAAGAAGTAACCCATGCCTGGTATAAGGGAACGGAGCCTGCACATCCCTATAAGGGAACGACAGAACCGGAGTATTCGGGCTATGACGCCAATGGTCACCTGAAAGGAGACGAAAAGTATTCCTGGTGCAAGGCGCCAAGATATGACGGGCAACCCCATGAAGTGGGCCCTCTTGCACGCATGGTTGTCGGTTATGCCGTGGGGAACGAAAAAATCAAGGCCCTCGTTGATTCAACGCTCAAGGCAACGGGCATCCCTGTGTCGGCCCTCTTCTCTACACTCGGAAGGACGGCAGCACGCTGCATAGAGACCAAATATGTGGCCGACCACATCGAGGGGTGGGTCAATGAACTCATCGCCAATATCAAGAAAGGGGATACACGGACATGGACTCGTTGCGATGTCCCGAGCAAACCTGCACAGGGTCGCGGCATGACGGAACCGCCAAGGGGAGCGTTAGGCCACTGGATAAGAATTGAGAACAAGGTGATTGCAAATTATCAGGCCGTAGTTCCCTCCACATGGAATTGTTCCCCGAGGGATAAGGCAGGAAAACGAGGCCCCTATGAAGAATCCCTCGTCGGAACGAAACTCGCCAAAGTGGACCAGCCTCTGGAGATCCTGAGAACCATTCATTCCTTTGATCCCTGTATGGCCTGCGCGGTTCACATTGTCGATCCCAAGACAAATGAAATCAGGAAATTCAGGGTCGCCTAAAGGAAAGGGAGGACAACCATGGAAATAAAACCTGTAAAAGAATGGTCTGCGGCAATCATGATCAACCATTGGGCCATGGCGTTATCCATATTTGTCTTGATTGTAACAGGTTTTTATATTGCCGATCCCTGTACAATTTATCAAGGAGAGACAGTGGATAAGTTCTTCGTGGGAAATGTGAGATACGTGCATATCCTCTGCGGGATATTCCTCATGTTCATTTTCATATGGAGGCTGTATCTCGCCTTCTTCTCGAGGTTCCATGCGGACTGGAAGGATTTCTTCGCATGGGCTGATTTCGAATGCACCTGGGACCAGATCAAATTCTATCTCCTCATCAAGAAGGATCCACCGGAACACTGCGCTTTGTATGGACCCATGCAATCCCTTGCCTATAGCGGTCTTTTTATCATGATCTTTCTCATTCTCATAACCGGTCTGATCCTCATGGGGGCGGGTTATCATGCGGGGATGACCGCATTCTTATACAAATTCTTAAAACCGGTGGAGAATATGCTGGGAGGATTGGCAATTGTCCGTTACGTTCACCATATCCTCACGTGGCTTTTCATTCTCTTTATCATCGTGCACGTGTATATGGCCTTCTGGTATGACGCCATATTGAAGGAAGGGACAGTCTCTTCCATGATCAGCGGGGTGCTCTTCGAAAGAGAAGGGAAATAAGATATTCTCTTTTGCTTGATAGAAATTAATTCTTGAATGGGGGAGAAAGTGGTATTATCTCCCCCATTGTTATTGTTGCAGCTAATATGACAGCAAGAAGTCACATTACGATTCTCGGTCTGGGCAACATTCTTCTTCAGGATGAAGGGTTTGGTGTCCATTTTGTACGCTGGTTCGAGAATAATTATCGAGTTCCGGAAAACGTCAAGATTGTTGAGGGCGGCACGCTCGGTTATGCTTTGCTGGATACTATCTGCAATTGCCAGCACTTGATCGTGATAGATGTCATCAAGGCGAACGATGAACCGGGTTCCATCTATCGTTTTACAAAAGAAGAGATTGATGCACAAATGCTGCTACCGACATCGGCCCATGAGGTATCGTTTCAGGATGTGCTTTGCAAGGCGGAACTCATCGAGGAGTTGCCTGACGTCATTTTTCTCTGCATCGTTCCCTATGAATACAAGGATATGGGGCTCGAATTGACACCCCCGATGAGAAAAAAATTTCCCGACGTGGAGAAGCTCCTTTTGCAAGAGCTTTCTTGCCATGGTATAAACCCACTGAAATTAAACAATGCATGAACTGTCCATTATTTGTTCAATTCTGGATATTATCGAAGAATATGCAGAGGAACATCGATTTAGCAGCGTTAAATCCTTAAAGCTCTCGTTCGGGCGGCTATCCTGTATTGAACCGCAGGCTCTCGCATTTATCTTCGAAATACAGTCCAGCGGTACAAAGGCAGTAGGAGCTTTCCTTGAATTTGATATTAAACCAATCGTCATTCAGTGCTTTTCCTGCGAAAAAGACTTTGAACTGGAAACATATGCTGCGGTATGTCCGCAATGCAACGGCTCAGAAGTTCTTTTAGTGGGTGGCACAGAGGTGATACAACTTTTGGAGATAGATGTTGATTAGGAATAAATATGTGCCTTGGATTTCCGGGAAAAATCATATCCGTTGACGAAGACAATTTCGCCATAATCGACATCAGCGGCACCAGACGAGAAGTTTGTCTGGATATAGTTGATGAGGATGTAACACTCGGTGACTATGTAATCTGTCACGCAGGCTATGCCATTCACAAGATCGATGAGGCCCTTGCTTTGGAAAAGCTAGATCTTTTAAAAGAGATCATAGAAAACGAGATATATTGAAAACAGTGAGGAGAAATAACATTGTCCAAAATAACCATAGTAAAGAACATCCTCGATGCCAATGACAGGATTGCAGAAGAAAACAGGAAGCTATTCGATAATGAGAAGATATATGTTCTTAATCTGATGAGTTCTCCCGGTGCAGGCAAAACCTCACTTGTGGAGAGGACTATCGCGGCCCTTCAGAGCAAGTACAAAATCGGCGTCATTGAAGGGGATATCCAAGGCTCCTCCGATGCGGAAAGGATCGCCAACCTGGGAGTTCCGGTTGTTCAAATCAATACGGGGGGGGCATGCCATATAGACGGGAATATGATCCGCGAAGCCCTGCCGGGCATTGATCTCACACAGATTGACCTTCTTATTGCCGAGAACGTGGGCAATCTCGTATGCCCGGCTGAGTTCAAGATCGGTGAAAACGCGAAGGTGATGGTTCTGAGCACCCCGGAAGGTTCCGATAAGCCGGCAAAGTATCCCCTCATGTTCCAGCAATCGGAAGCCATGGTTATCAACAAGATTGATCTTCTTCCCTATGTGGACTTCGATATGGCAAAGGCAAAGAAAGATGCCCTTGCCCTTAACCGCAAGCTTAAGATATTTGAGGTTTCCTGCAAGACATCAGTCGGTCTTAAAGACTGGTACAATTGGCTCTCGGATCGCATTGAATCTTTTCAATCAAAATAAAGCTCCCCGATAATATCCTTCTTAAAATATTCCTGAAAAACGAATAGGCGGGACAGTCGGGTAGAAATACGGTGCGCGCATATTTAGGGCAACGCCTGCCCTTGTTTCCGCCGTTTCCAGCTTCGTGGCAAAGAGACGCCAGACCATGCATCACGTTTCCGCAAGCCTCCCTCTCTCATCCAGCCTTCAACATTTACATCATCCATATCACAATTATGGATGAAAAGAACATCATTGATTGCCATCTGAATTCATGCATTTTCACCGAGGGCAACAATTTACTGACTTCAGCTTGCTATATTGTAGTTCATGATTGAATCAGTTTATGTATATATCCTCCTTATGCAAGGTTGATTATTCCGTTAAGACGATAAGAAGGAATGTATTTATGAAGAAAGCAGGCACAGGGAAGGAAGGGATGCGAGCAAGATCATTGACAACACGTACAACTGTGCATCGGTGGATATTCATTTGAAGTGAGGATTACGGATTGAACTTGCTGTAGATACCAACTTAGCATACTCATCCTTATTCGATATTACCGCCTATACAATTTTCTATTTTTTTAAGGGTATCCAGATAGGTTTCTTTTCCTTCAGGGTTCAGGGCGATGGCCTTAAGCGCCAACGACCTTGCTTCATCGAGATTTTTTTTCCGTGAATATAAAAGCCAGGCCAGGTTATTGTACGCATCCGCCAGACCGGGGTCATTTCTGATGGCCTTTCGATAGGACTCCTCTGCCTTATCATGTTCCGATTTCAGGAAATATGCATTCCCCAAATAAAGATAAGCTACGGTAATCCGTTTGGACGCTGATTCATATTCTCGGATCGCCAAATCGTATTCGCCTTTTTGTTCGTATGCGACGCCGAGATTAAGATGTTCCTCCGGTGTCAGCGGATCTTCCAAGACGATAATCTTCGGGATCGAACATCCAAGAAAGACCAGGATTAGAAGGAAGATTGAATAGTGTCGAAGCATTGCCGTTTCTGCATGTGGTTGAGGACTTTCCGAATCGAGCATTAGAGGATCTCCGATCCCCAATGTAGTATTTCAAACATGTTTTGCTTTGAACCCGATTCAATTTATCAATAGCGTCCAGAAATTTGTTTTCTTCCAGGTTCTGATAAAGTCGTCATTGGAAATGGCCGCTATCGGCTCCATACCGGAATTAACATAGATATGACTCTCGTCATATCCGAGGACGACCATGAAATGGTTCCTCTGGTAGCTGAGGAATCCGTAATCAACAAGCACAATCAACGGGTTATTTGAATCTACATTTTTCCGCAAATTCTCGAGCGAGCCCTTGTACTTTTCTGCTTTTCGACCCTGTTTGCCGGCATATAGGACCATATCGAAATCCATGGTTCCCCCCGCGCCTCTGCTGTAGATAGCCGCAATGATCTCTTCCGGACTGACCTTAATTCCTCTATAATTTAGAACCGAGGCCATTGCCGCAGGTCCACACTGATGCGCCGCCTGCTTGAAAAAAGGAATACCCTCAATCAAATGGCGTGGAGGGCTTCCGGAAGTATCAAATCCGGACAGAGTCGGACCAGCGCAAGCCAATGCGGCCAAGCAGAAAACGGCAATGAACGTTATTCTTGAGATCAATCCGGGCTTAATACAAACCACCAAGTCCTCTAAACTCATCTTCGGTTCATTCACTACTTAACGATAACTTTATGTCCGGTCAATTGTAGAAGAACGACAACGAGAATGGCTATGACGAGAATTGCGATGACGAATCCTAGACCGTCGCCTCCCACCCTGACTTCATCAAGATTCGTCGCAAGCTGGTGAATCTGTGCATCTGTCATTCCGTCCAGTCTCGATTTCGCTTCCGCCTTGGTCATCCCGAACTTCTCCAGGGTTTCCGAAACCATCCTCATTTCAAGTGCTTTTTGAATAGCGCCAAGGTCTTGTGTTCTGTTTTGAGATTCCTGGAAAGCCTGCGACGCCATGAAGCCGGCCTCCACCCGCGGGACGAATCCAAAAATAATCATCACGGCAATCATGTACCAGGTTACACCTTGAACAAACATTGTTCGCTTCATACCGAATCCTCCTTGACTATTTTATTGTTATATAGCTTAAAACTAAAGGTATTCTTCACCTTTGAAATGAGACTTCTTTTAAGATATCTATATGATCGAGTGCCATACCTGCACCTCTT
>Ga0031654_10000293_pt1 | contig 12192 bp, 9 predicted proteins | sample FrelakmetCRP12CR_FD_55268 | JGI IMG/M metagenome (GOLD analysis project Ga0031654, IMG submission 55268) | Freshwater lake sediment microbial communities from the University of Notre Dame, USA, for methane emissions studies - CRP12 CR | ecosystem: Environmental > Aquatic > Freshwater > Lake >...
TAATATTGTCGCAACGCGGTAAACCAATGGCGAAAAAGAGGCAAATGCCCTTATCAATCCATAAAGTGAAAAAAATGGTAATAAGGTAATGCCAATTTTCCNTAGCTTTTGACGAGTGTGGCTCGGTTCAAGCTGTGACGATGGCCCCTCTGGGAATATCTTCAATTTTCGGATGGCTAGGTTCATCGGCGACCCTCGTGAGCCATTCGAGGACGTGCGGAAAGCCACCAAGGTCGAATTCACCTTCATGGGCGATGTGGGTATGCGCGTAGAGCGCGATATCGGCGATGGTCGTGCTTGCACCGACGAAGTAGCGACGGTCACTCAGATGTCGCTCCATTAGCAATAACGCCTCATAACCGCGTTCCATCCATTGGTCGATTTCGTGCGTGCGCAACTCGCGCCCGCCCTTAACCAGATGAAGCCACAGTCGCGCCGCCGCAATCGCCGGTTCATGGCTATGCTGTTCNAAGAACATCCAGCGAAAGACTTCGGCGCGCTCCAATCGATCTTTCGGAATATAAGGTGTGTCTTCGGCGAGATAGACGAGAATCGCATTCGATTCCGCGAGATAACGCATGCCGGGCAATTCAAGGACGGGGATACGACCGTCGGGATTTTTCATCAGAAATTCCGGTGTCTTGGTTTCGCCTTTGAAAAAATCTGTCTCGATCAGGCGATAGGTGATGCCAAGCCGCGCAAGCAACATACGCACCTTGTAACTGTTGCCGGAGCTTTGCATCGAGTAGAGCGTGTACATAACTTGGATCAAAGCACCAAATGGGGCCTTTGCAAGTCTAGCGTCATGCTCCGGCGTCTATGTCAGTCATGACGCGGCGAAGTGCCAGCGCGAACAGGATGATCAATGCGATCAATCCAAGGTGAACATTGGTATATTCGGCGATGGAGCGCGTAAGCAGTGGCGCAATCCAGCAAAATGCAAGCGCGCTTTTTTCATAAGACAGAAATCCGCGCTTCAATGCATGGGCAACAAGAAAAGCGATGGCCGGCCCCAAGGTGACGAGATCGTAATCAAGAAGATAAGGTGTCGATAGCAGCGCGCCCGTTATTAGCGCGGAAGATTTCACGTTAAGAGCAGCATTGCTTCGCCAAAACCAAATTATTAATGCGGCAACTGTTAGCGTGACGACTGCTTGGACGGCATAAGCAACTCTTACGGGTGAACCCCACGACCGCGCAGCAGCGAACGGGCTCTGTATTTTGTAAAAACCCGTACCGCCTTCTTCAAGCACGACCGTACGCGTGAAGGTAATGCTCTCGCGGAAAGCGTCCCACGTCTCCGCGCCATAGGAAAAATAAGTCAACGCACAAACCGCAATTGCTGTTGCGGTAGCAGCAAGGAAAACGCGCCAACGCCCCGAGACGGCAAATGCGAGAGGAATTAGCAATCCGAACTGTGGCTTATAAATAAGAAGACCGATCAGAATTCCGGCAATGAGCGGCATCCGATCGACCAACAGTAGNCCGCCACCGAAAAGTGCCGCTGTCAGAAAGCCGTTCTGCCCGTGAGAAAGATTTATGAAAACCGCCGGAAAGGCGGCCGCGGGCAAAATTGCGCGGCGGTCCTGCACGATTGAGAAAGCATTCCATAAATAGAGAAGCAGCGAAGAAATCTGCCAGATCGCGAGCGACAAAAGATATGGAAAGAACGCCAGCACCGCAGCGAGACCCAAAAACACCGGCGGATAATGCCAGCCATAGAACGGCGTATCGGCGCCAAAAATCGATTTCTCTTTTTCGTGCTGCAGCGGTGGCGAAAATGGCGCCGCAGGTTTGCCTTCCAGCACATATTTTCCTGCGGCATAGACGTTTGAGAAGTCAGTACCGAGTGGCCGGTTCAAATAGTCGTTGAAGCCTTTTGAGCTGACAAAAAGCATGCCGATAGCAATGCCACCAAGCCCGAACATAATGAGTGAATAGACGCGGAGGCGTTCCAGCGTCAGCCAGTCGCCCATTACGATTGCCTTTACGAAAGCGCTCATCTTGAGATCATGTGCATCGATTCCACGAGTAAAATCCATGGGTCGATCCATGATTTTGGTTGCGGTGCAGCGATGCCTCGATTANTTTCCGCGCGCCGGCGAGTTGTCGGTTCCGGGAGCTTGTTATGCCTTTCCTCGCCGACTCAATCGGCCGCATCAAGCCTTCGCCCACCATTGCGATTTCAAATCTTGCAAAAGAGCTGAAAGCGCAGGGCAAGGACATTATTGCGCTCTCGGCAGGCGAACCCGATTTCGACACGCCGGAGAACATCAAACAGGCGGCGATCCGCGCGATCGAGCGCGGCGAAACGAAATATACGATCGTTGATGGCATTCCAGAACTCAAAGCGGCAGTCTGTAAGAAATTCAAGCGTGAGAATGACCTCGATTACAAACCTTCGCAGGTGACAGTCGGCACCGGTGGTAAGCAGGTCCTGTTCAATGCGCTCGTTGCGACGCTAAATCCCGGCGACGAGGTCGTGATTCCAGCGCCTTATTGGGTCAGCTACCCGGACATCGTGATGTTCNCGGGCGCGAAGCCCGTGCCGGTCATGACCCGCATNGAAGATGGCTTCAAGATGAAGCCCGAGGCGCTCGCGCGAGCGATCACGCCGAAGACGAAGTGGCTGATCTTCAACTCTCCGTCGAATCCAACCGGCGCAGCGTATACGCGCGCGGAATTAAAGTCGCTTACCGACGTGCTCGTGAAGCACCCGCATGTTTGGGTGTTGAGCGACGACATGTATGAACATCTCGTCTACGACGATTTCAAATTTACAACACCAGCGCAGGTCGAACCTAAACTCTACGAGCGCACGCTCACTCTGAACGGTGTATCGAAGGCCTATTGCATGACCGGCTGGCGCATCGGCTATGCCGCAGGTCCTGAAATGCTCATCAAAGCGATGGCGACGTTGCAGTCGCAATCGACAACAAACCCGTCGGCGATTTCGCAGTGGGCTTCGGTCGAGGCGCTCGAAGGACCACAGGATTTCATTCCGAAGCACAATAAGGTGTTCAAGGAACGCCGCGATTTGGTGGTGTCCATGCTCAATCAGGCGAACGGCATTACATGTCCGAAACCGGAAGGCGCGTTTTACGTTTTCCCATCGTGCAAAGGCGCGATCGGAAAGACCGCGCCATCAGGCAACAAGATTTCGACCGATGAGGATTATGTAAAGGAGCTTCTCGCTGCCGAAGGCGTCGCGGTTGTTCACGGGACGGCTTTCGGATTNGGGCCGGCATTCCGTATTTCTTACGCAACAGCAACGAGCGATCTGGAAGAAGCTTGTCGCCGGATTCAGCGTTTTTGTGGCGTGTTGCGATAAAGAATGACATCCGCCATCGCTTCGCTAAGCTCTCTATCATTTTTGGTCGACGGCCCGGGGTTCCCCCTCGGGCTGTCTTTCTTTTTTTGCGTCGTTGCGCCGCACACCATTGATGGCTTGCGCTTCGTCCCCGCGCCTGAAACGATAATAACTCGGCCGTCCGCCCACGGCCGTGATATCGAGCTTCGCGCGAGGGGCGCGGCGTCCAGGGCCCCTAATATGCAGGGAGATGCCGATGGCGGACAAAAATACCGCAACAATCGATGTCNATAGCTCGGGCTCGAAAGGGCCGCGATGCATCGCACTCGTCGGCCCATTTCAGGCCGGAAAAACGACGCTGCTCGAGGCGATTCTGGCGCGCACCGGCGCGATCCACCGTCCCGGCAGCGTCGATGCCGGTAATACGGTCGGCGACGCAAGTGTCGAGGCGCGCGCCCACAAGATGAGCGTGGAACTTTCCGTAGCTTCGACGAATTTTCTCGGCGATAGTTACACGTTTTTTGACTGTCCGGGNTCGATTGAATTCGTACAGGAGATGCGCGCGGCCTTGCCGCCGGTCGACGCCGCGGTGATTGTTTGTGAGGCAGATGAGCGCAAAGTGCCGCAACTGCAACTGGTTCTGCGCGAGCTGGAAAACCGAGCAATCCCNCGCTTTCTCTTCATCAACAAGATTGACAAGGCCGACAAGCGGGTGCGCGAAACGTTGGCGCTATTGCAGCCCGCCTCTCGGGTTCCGCTGGTGCTGCGGCAGATTCCAATTTGGAAGGACGATATCATCGTCGGGTTTGTCGATCTTGCGCTTGAACGCGCCTTTATTTATCGCGAGCACGCGGCAAGTGAAATCATCGAGTTCGATAACGACAATATGAGCCGTAAGAAAGAAGCTCGCTTCACGATGCTAGAGAAACTTGCCGATCATGACGATCAGTTGATGGAGCAATTACTCGAAGATATCGAGCCGCCTCGCGATAAGGTGTTTGACGATCTCTCGAAGGAACTGCGCGAAGGTCTCATTTGTCCGGTGTTGATTGGGTCTGCGATTCGCACCAATGGCGTGCTTCGGCTGATGAAAGCGTTGCGTCACGANGCGCCNAGCATTGTGCAGACTGCAGCGCGGCTTGGTGTGAAAAATGGCGAAGCGATAGCTCAAGTTGTAAAGACTTTGCACACCACACATGGTGGCAAGTTGTCGACTGTGCGCGTGCTCGCAGGGGAAATCGGCGAAGGCGCGAGTGTCGTCGGTAAAAAGGGGGAGATTGCACGCGTTGCGGGTATCTTCAAGCAAATGGGGGCGAGTGTTGAAAAGCGCGGTGCGGGAAAAATCGGCGAGACAATTGCGCTTGGGAAACTCGATCCGATTGTCACCGCCGACACCATCACGACCGGCAAACAAGCGGTTCCTCCACTCATCGAACTCGCTCCTTTGCCCTCCGTGCTCGGTCTTGCTATCGCGGCGCGCAACCGCAAGGATGATGTGAAATTAGGTCAAGCCTTGCACAAACTGGTGGACGAGGATCCTTCATTGGTCGTTGTTCACAACACGGAGACGGGTGAGGTCGTATTGTGGGGTCAGGGCGAGATGCATCTGCGTGTCGCGACCGAGCGATTGTCAGCCCGATTCGGGATTGAGACGACGAGACATGCACCACGCGTCGGATATCGCGAAACGATCAGGAAACCTATCAGCCAACGTGGGCGCCACAAAAAACAGTCAGGCGGTCATGGCCAGTTCGGTGATGTGGTGCTCGACATCAAACCCGCGCCGCGCGGAACCGGTTTCCAATTTTCCGAAACGATCAGTGGCGGCGCGGTACCGCGGCAATACTTCACCTCGGTTGAAGAGGGGGTAAGAAGCTATCTGAAATCCGGTCCGCTCGGGTTTCCGGTAGTCGATGTCGCTGTGACCCTTACCGACGGCTCCTATCACGCAGTCGATTCATCGGACATGGCGTTCCAACTCGCGGGCCGCCTCGCGATGAGCGAAGGCATGCCGCAATGCCAGCCGGTNCTGCTGCAGCCAATTTTCGCGATCGAGATCGTTTGTCCGGCGGATGCGACCGCTAAAATCAATGCGATCCTGTCGCAGCGGCATGGGCAAATTCTTGGCTTTAATGCGCGCGAGGGATGGGATGGCTGGGATGTGGTGAAAGCATTACTGCCAGAATCCGAAATTGGCGATTTGATCGTCGAGGTGCGTTCAGCGACCGCCGGCGTCGGTGGGCTTTCGTTCAAGTTCGACCACCTGCAAGAATTGACCGGCAAACAGGCTGACCAGGTTGTTGCGGCCCGGAAGGCGGCAGAATAAGCACGCACAGTCTGTTGAATTGATTGTGAGCGGCGAGGCGGATAGCTCTTGGCCCATGCTAGGAGGAATTGTATGCACATTATCCATCGCCGCAGCTGGGAAATTCCGGAATCGCAAGCGACTCCCGAACATATCTTTATGAGCCGCCGTGCATTCCTGGGCGGTGCTGCTACGCTTGCTGCCTCTATGACGTGGTCTATCGGCGCCCGCGCGGATGCCGATCCGACATCGGACCTTTATCCTGCCAAGCGCAACGAAAAATATGCCCTCGATCGCGAACTCACGCCCGAAAACAAGGCGAGCAACTACAACAATTTCTATGAATACGGCACCGACAAATATATCGCGTCGCGTTCGCAACAACTGAAGCCGCGCCCATGGACGGTGAAGATCGACGGCATGGTCGAAAATGAAATGACTGTGGGCATCGATGAACTTATCCGCGCCATGCCGCTCGAGGAGCGGCTCTATCGCATGCGTTGTGTCGAGGCTTGGTCAATGGCGGTGCCGTGGACCGGCTTTCCGATGGCGAAGCTCGTCGCTTTTGCGAAGCCATTGTCGTCAGCAAAATATGTGCGGATGGAAACTTTCAACGATAGCTCGATGGCACCGGAGCAGCGATTGCCGCTCTTTCCTTGGCCCTATGTTGAAGGATTAACGATGGCCGAGGCGAACAATGAGCTCACCTTTATGGTCACCGGTATTTACGGGAAGCCTGCAGTCAAACAGCACGGCGCGCCGCTCAGATTGATTACGCCCTGGAAATACGGTTTCAAGGGCGTGAAATCGATCGTGCGCCTCACCTTTACCGACCAGCGGCCGAAGGGCACATGGGAGGTGTTGCAATCGAGTGAATACGGTTTCTGGGCGAATGTGAACCCAGCAGTTGCACATCCGCGTTGGAGCCAGGCAACCGAAACCGATATCGGCACGGGTGACCGCCGTCCGACATTGATTTACAACGGCTATGGTGAACAGGTCGCCGGCCTTTATAAAGGTCTCGAAGGAAAAGAAAAACTGTTCATCTGATCGAAGCCACGATCATTTCTCGATGCTGCGGCTGATAAAAAAACCCGCCGGACTCCGGGGGATGGGGAAGAGAGCCCGGCGAGTCCCGTCACAAAGTGGCGGGTATCGCGACAAAAACCCCGCATCGGGGGAGATGCGGACTTTAACTTAATCATGATGGTGCTGGATAGAAATTAGAGCAATGCCAGATGCTCGCATGTCCGCCATGCGATGGCTGCAAGGCTTGAATAGACGCAAAAAAAATCAAAAGTTCCAACGCTGTGCTTTCGCGATCAGGAAGTCTCTAAATACCTGCAAGCGGGCAAGCGCGCGCAATTCTTCCGGATAAACGAAATATGCATCGAGTGTCGGTGCGTCGCGATCGGCGAATAGCTGAACGAGATCGGTTCCATCAGCGATGTAGTCTGGAAGTGTCGCAATACCGGCGCCGTTTTCTACCGCGGCGCGTAATCCCATGGCGTTGTTGACGGTTAGCGCTACGTGCCGGGGTCCATTGCCGCTCCGCCCGGCTTCGGCGAGCCAATTCAGGCCGGCATAATACTGGGGAACTGGACCGCCAAGCGTTAGCAAACGGTGCCCGTCGAGCTCTTCGGGCGAACGCGGCTGGCCGTTTCTTTTCAAGTAGCTAGCCGACGCATAGGCATGAAAGTGAACAGTAAACAATTTGCGCTGCACCAAGTCCGATTGCACTGGTTTTCTGAGACGGATGGCCACATCTGCTTCGCGCATCGAGAGGTCAAGTTCCTCGTCCGATAGGAGGAGTTTGATGCTGATACCCGGATAGAGTTCCAGAAATTCGCCCATACGAGGCGCAAGCCAGAAACTGCCGAGGCCTACGGCAGTGGTGACTTTCAATTCGCCATTTGGTTTGTCGCGGCTGTCGGTCAGTGCAGCGCGAGTTGCCTCGAGTTTCATGAATACTTCATGGGCTGTGCGGAAAAGCGTCTCGCCCTGTTCGGTGAGTATCAGGCCGCGCGCATGGCGGTGAAACAGTGGGACCTTCAATCCCTGTTCAAGCGCCGAGATTTGCCGACTGACTGCAGATTGCGACAGACCGAGCGACTCGCCAGCATGGGTGAAGCTGCCGGCTTCGGCGACGACATGAAAAATTTTTAGCTTTTCCCAATCCATCAATGTACTCGGCTGCCGTCCGCTGATTTTTTCCTAGCTGCGATGATACGCTCAGCTTCGAGGGCGGCCATGCAAACTAGTCCAGCCGCTGTTACTGTTTGTCGGAAGATATCGTCAGCGANATCGCCTGCCGCGAACAGGCCAGCGCTTCTAGACCCAATGATTGCGGCGCGGACGTGCTCGCTTGCCATCGAAAATCGCTCCTTTNCTGCATCGGTGAATCGTGCCCGCTCGCTCCTTATATGGCGTGTCTCGCGGCACCTGCAAAACGGATTGCCATGTCCACAGACATTCACCGTGGAAATTCACCGTGGAAATCGTAAATGAACCAAAGCCCTAGCCCCAAGCTTGCGCCGGTGAGCCCCGGCCAGTACACGTCGCTGAGCCATTTCCGGGCCGAGCCACGGGGTCTTCGAATGCGCGAGCAACTCGACGCGATCGACTGGAAGATCCTTGCCGAACTGCAACGCAACGGGCGCATCACCAATGTCGAGCTTTCGCGCCGCGTGGGCATTTCGGCGCCACCCTGTCTGCGCCGTATGCGTGCGCTCGAAGATTCTGGCATCATTCGCGGCTATAGGGCTCTGCTTGACGAGAAGCGTCTCGGCTATGAAGTCACTGTATTCGCCATGGTGCATCTCACGAGCCAAGCGGAGGTCGATCTCACAGCCTTCGATGAAAAAGTGCGCTCCTGGCCACTAGTGCGAGAATGTTGGATGCTCTCGGGCGAAATAGATTTTATTTTAAAATGTGTCGCGCCTGACTTAGCGGCATTTCAGTCTTTCCTGAGCGAACTGACTGCAACGCCGAATGTACGCAGCATCCGGACGGCGCTGACACTTCGCCGTTCGAAAGACGAAGCGAGCGTGCCGCTGGAAGATATTAAGTCCTAGAGAGAAGCGCTAAAATAAAAGTTGAGCGCTTAGCGCCACTCGATTTTCACCACCTCATAGGCCTTGGCACCCTTCGGCGTGTTGACCTCTACCGACGCGCCCTTCTTCTTGCCGATCAGCGCGCGCGCGAGCGGCGACGTGATCGAGATACGGCCGGCTTTGGCATCCGCTTCGGTTTCGCCGACGAGCTGCCAAACCTTCTTTTCATCAGTATCCTCGTCGACAAGCGTGACCGTTGCACCAAAAGTCACCGTATCGCCGGAGAGCTTGGATACATCGATTACTTCAGCGCGCGATATTTTATCCTCGAGTTCCGCTATGCGGCCCTCGTTGAGGGACTGTTGCTCTTTCGCGGCGTGATATTCCGCATTCTCCGAAAGATCGCCGTGACCACGGGCCTCGGTGATCTGCTGGATAATGCGTGGGCGTTCTTCCGCCTGGCGACGACGCAATTCGGCTTCAAGCGCGGCAAAACCCGAGGCCGTGATCGGAATTTTTTCCATGGTTCTCTCCGAGACCCTGGTCGACTCACAAAAATCGGCTGATCGTGCGCCCCGAACATTCGGCTCGCCTCGATCGCCGCACTGATTACGAACACACTATCGCTTTTTGCGTAGCAGGACCGTTCGTTAGGCCCGCCCGCTGAAATAACTTTGCAGCGCACGAACTTCGAGATCGCCACCCAGATAGGCTTTNATCCCATGCGCTGCCGCGACGGCTCCGGATAAAGTGGTGTAATATGGCACTTTATGCAAGAGGGCAGCTCTACGCAAAGAGCGTGAATCCTGAAGGGCTTGCGCCCCCTCGGTAGTGTTAAAAACAAGCTGTACCTGACCGTTTTTTATCGCATCGACGATATGCGGCCGGCCCTCGCTTACCTTATTTATTTTTTCCACGGGCAGGCCGTGCTCGATAAGGTAGCGCTGCGTCCCGGCGGTGGCGATCAGTTTGAAACCGGCCTTGCTGAGTAGGCGAGCCGATTCCACGATGGCGGGTTTGCGATCGGTTTCCTTTACCGAAACGAATACCGTTCCCGAACGGGGCACTGCGGCTCCGCCACCGAGCTGGCTCTTCGCGAAAGCCATTGAGTAGTTCAAGTCAAGGCCCATCACCTCGCCGGTCGATTTCATCTCGGGACCGAGCACGGTGTCAACGCGGTCGCCGAAGCGGGCAAACGGGAAGACTGCTTCCTTAACAGCAATGTGCTTCAGCTTTGGTTGCTTCAGATTGAAGCTTGCGAGCGTCTCGCCAGCCATGATACGCGCTGCGATTTTTGCGATTGGAACGCCGATGGTTTTTGCAACGAACGGAACGGTGCGCGATGCACGTGGATTCACTTCGAGCACATAGATATCGCCGTCCTTGATCGCGTACTGCACGTTCATCAGTCCGCCCACTTTCAGCGCGAGCGCGAGGGCGCGCGTTTGCTCTTCGAGCGACTGAATGGTAGCGGCGTTCAGCGAATGCGGGGGGAGCGAACAGGCACTATCCCCCGAATGAATGCCTGCTTCCTCGATGTGCTCCATGATGCCGCAGATGAATACATCCTTTCCATCCGAAAGTGCATCGACATCGACCTCGATCGCGTCGGAAAGATAACGGTCGATCAGCACCGGGCTCTTGCCAGAAACCACTACGGCTTCCTTCATNTAGCGCTCCAAGTTTGCGGAATCATAGACGATTTCCATCGCGCGCCCACCGAGCACATAGGAGGGGCGGATCACGACCGGGTATCCGATTTTTTCGACGACGCGACGAGCCTCGGTGGCGCTCTTGGCGATGCCGTTCTCCGGCTGGCGCAACTTCAGATCNTCGAGCAACGTCTTGAANCGGTCGCGGTCCTCAGCAAGATCGATCATATCGGGCGATGTGCCGAGGATCGGCACCTTGGCCTTTTCGATGGCGTCGGCGAGCTTCAGCGGCGTCTGTCCGCCAAATTGCACTATGACGCCGTGAAGCGTGCCGTTCTCTTGTTCGCGCGCGAGAATTTCAAGCACGTCTTCGGTCGTCAACGGCTCAAAATAGAGGCGATCCGATGTGTCATAGTCGGTTGAAACGGTTTCCGGATTGCAATTGATCATGATGGTTTCATAACCTGCTTCCTTCAGCGCGAAGGCGGCATGGCAACAGCAGTAGTCGAATTCGATGCCTTGGCCGATACGGTTCGGGCCGCCGCCAAGGATTGCGACCTTTCTTTNATCCGAAGGCCGAGCCTCGTCGGCAGGCGCGCCCGCAAACAAGGGCTCATAGGTCGAATACATATANGCGGTAGGTGCGGCGAATTCCGCGGCGCAGGTATCGATCCGCTTGTAAACGGGCCGAATGCCTAGTGTGCGGCGGTGCTTCGTGACTTCAGCTTCGCTGTTCCCTGTGAGGGCTGCAAGTCGGGCGTCGGAAAATCCCTGTGCTTTGAGGCGGCGGAAGGCGCCGGGGGTTTTTGGTAGACCTTTTTGCCTGATTTCACTCTCCGCAGTAATTAGCGCGCGAATTTCGGCGAGGAACCACGGGTCNATCTTGCAGGCCTCGTAGATTTCGTTATCCGGAAATCCAAGACGCATCGCTTGGGCAACTTTCAACAGCCGTTCCTGTGTTGGTGTGCCAAGTGCTGCCCGAATCGCGTTTTTGTCGTCACCCTGTCCCATGCCCTCGATTGTGACCTCGTCGAGACCGTTGAGACCTGTTTCAAGCGAGCGCAATGCTTTTTGCAGGCTTTCGCGGAAAGTGCGACCGATGGCCATCGCCTCGCCGACGGATTTCATAGACGTGGTCAGCACGGGGTCGGCGCCAGGGAACTTCTCGAATGCAAAGCGCGGAATTTTGGTGACGACATAATCGATGGTCGGCTCAAACGAAGCAGGTGTAGCGCCTCCGGTGATGTCATTCGCGATTTCGTCGAGCGTATAGCCCACAGCGAGACGCGCCGCGACTTTGGCAATCGGGAAGCCGGTCGCCTTCGAGGCAAGCGCCGACGAGCGTGAAACGCGCGGATTCATTTCGATCACGACGAGTCGTCCTGAATTAGGATCGACCGCNAATTGCACGTTCGATCCGCCAGTTTCGACACCGATCTCGCGCAGCACTGCAATCGATGCATCACGCATAATCTGATANTCCTTGTCCGTGAGCGTCAGCGCGGGTGCGACGGTAATTGAGTCTCCCGTGTGCACGCCCATCGGATCGATGTTCTCGATCGAGCAGATAATGATGCAATTGTCTTTTTTATCGCGAACCACCTCCATCTCGTATTCTTTCCAGCCGAGAATGGATTCTTCGATCAGAACTTCGTTCGTGGGCGACGCATCAATACCGCGCTCGACGATCTCAATGAATTCCGTTTTGTTGTATGCGATACCNCCGCCAGTACCCCCGAGCGTAAAACTTGGTCGTATGATTGCAGGTAGNCCGATATCATCGAGCGCTTGCAAGGCCTGCACGAGCGTCTTGATTTGATGCGAGCGCGGCGTTTCCAGGCCGATTTTCTTCATGGCCTCACGGAAAAGTTC
>Ga0031654_10000297_pt1 | contig 12173 bp, 16 predicted proteins | sample FrelakmetCRP12CR_FD_55268 | JGI IMG/M metagenome (GOLD analysis project Ga0031654, IMG submission 55268) | Freshwater lake sediment microbial communities from the University of Notre Dame, USA, for methane emissions studies - CRP12 CR | ecosystem: Environmental > Aquatic > Freshwater > Lake >...
CCAAGCTGAATGTGTTCCGCTTATCAAAGCGTATTGTTACGCTTGAATCGGGATTGGGGTGAAACAAGCTACGCATAGGCCAAAAGCTATGATTCCTAAGACTACGCGCTTACTATCGAGCTTTTTCGTATCGTTGATCGGCCGCGGATGTCCTCCGGTCGCGAACAGTAAGGTGAAGAATCCCCAAAACAGGAGCATCTCTCCGTTCAAACCATTGAGCGAGTAGTAAACCCCTGTAGCCATAAGCACGAGTGGAACTGCTGCTGATATGTATGCCGTTTTTTCGCCAGAGATAGCTCGGGCAATATGTCCTCCGTCTAGTTGTCCTACTGGCAGAAGGTTTAGGCTGGTTATGAGCATGCCTATCCAGCCTGCGAACGCTATTGGATGCGTACTGGTCGACGTCAACGTAAAAACTTTTTCTATCAACGCAAAGAGAAGGGGGGTTCCTAACGCGATAGTCTGCGCTTGCATGGTGCCGGTGCTGACGGGTGGGAGCAGAAATCCAACTATTGTAACGACAATAGCTGCCGCGAGGCCTACAAGTGGCCCGGCGATTCCTACGTCAAAAAGAGACCTTCGATCTGGAATAGCTCCCTTAAGCTTGATGAGTGCGCCCAAAGTTCCGACAGGTGATATAAGTGGCAGTGGTATGAAGAACGGTAAGCTGGCCTTCATTCCGCGGCGCTTTGCGACATAATAGTGAGCTAACTCGTGAGAGCCAAGAACGAACATGACGGCTGCTGCAAAGGGCAAGCCCTTATAGATAAGTAAAGGGTCTGTGATAGGGTTGACGCCGTAAAAAAAAACTGCACCGGTGAGAGTTATGGCTAAAGTGGTAGCGATTGCCAGAATAACGTTGACATGCTTCTTATCGTCGGCATCGCTCACAGGCATCGCCAAGAGAATAAACTCACCGTGTTCGCGCGTTAGTTCCAGCTCGTAACCCCTCTCTGCGAATTCATTCCAGAGGGTCGCTACAAGCGTCTTGCTGTCAACTAACGGTTCACCGTAATATCTGATAACTGGCCCACTCGCTTGCATCTCGTAAACGTGAAACACGGCATTGATTCGGTCCAAGCTGACGAGGTCGTTCAATTTTCTACCTCTATGAAGCCGTCAACGCAATTTACGAGGACGCGTGATCCGGGTTTGATGGCAGCGATCGGGTCGACATCAAGTCTATCGATAAGCGGGATGTTCGAGATAATCGCTCCAACGGCAACAATCGTTTCGCTTGAAGCGTTAATGATCGCGGCCGGGGCTTTCCCGTTTCTTTTGAGTTGATACATCACATACGATCCGACTGTTGATCCCTTGCCTTGTGGAAAAGTAAGAACAGAGCCCACGATTGAAATACCGTACAACTCGTGCTTTAAATCCATTATGACTCCACGTTTAGGATCCACACCACCCAAGAATGAGAGTGGTTGATTCGTCACCACGGCCTTCCCTTCGCCGATTCCTTTCGATATTATCCGGCCTTTGATATGTTTGAGCATAGAAAAACGCTACTGTTTTGATTTCATCAAGCGTTGCACGCGGTATTGATACAGCCTGCAGTCGTTCCGATCACAGTATGCGAATTACACAAGCTTGGTCCATATTCAAATGCTTTCCCGGAATTAACCATCATACTTCGTTTTTCGAAAGCGGGCGATACAATCATGCACGTGTCGCAGATTACGTGGGCGCCAGTCGCTTCAATGCGAGATATCACCGACCTGCAACGCTCCGCTACGAACCGTGAAGTGCATATCCAGAGAGGTCGCTCAACGGTGTGTCCCTCCAGAAGCCGCGCAATCTCCGTAAGTTCTGAACGTGAACAGTGCGGACACCCTAATACGACGACGTCAGGTTCGCTCGAAGAATATATGTCAAGGTCTGAACGATCTAGTTCGAGTATTTCGCTTGTTGTTGCTCTCTTGTCCGCGTAAAAAAGGGCTACAGCCCCTGTGGCGGCCATACCGGCACCGAGAGCTTTAAGCTCGTCATCGCTCGGTGGGGTAACAAAGGAAAATTGTGGCACCCGTGAGTGGACGATCTTGCCAACTACGTACCCAAGTGCGCCAAAATCGGCTCCCGTTAGAGGAAAATCTGTTTTTATTGATATATCCGGCACTCGGTTCTCATCGAGGTGATAGCCGTAGAGTGGTGTTTTACCCACCAGTGCAGCAGCAAGTGCACTTGGCCCCCCCTCTCGATTAGTGCGAGCACCGAGAACTGAGTTTGCATAAGAAACGGCTGATGACTCGGACCAGCTTAAATGGGACTCTCTAAGTGGAGCTTTCACATAATAAGGCGTGCAGGTGCATTGAGCATCGATTCCGAGCAGTTCGTATCGTCTGATAATGGCCAGCTGTTTTTCAACGAACGACTCATCGATTCCCATTTGTCGCCATTTATATCGATCCATTCCCATTGGGTTGAGCATCGTTGGAACGGTAACGCTTCCAGTTAGATCTGACAAGTATTCAAGTCCAGCGTCGCCGATGGTTTTATATGAAACACCGGCGATCTGAGCGCTCTCTATTGGGATAAGTCGTTCAGCCTCATAAATATCGCCAAGAGCGACCAAGATCTCCATTGCTTTTTGTTTAACAGCTCCCAATTCGCCAGCAAGGATGTCTTCGTCGTTTCGATTCAGGTGCATTATATGTAAATATAGCCACGTTACTATAAAAACTCGCGGCAGATGACGGAACTGAATATGACGTAAAAGCAACAAATGCGACTAGCTGCGTGTCTAGAAACCAGCAGAGACTAAAGCGTACATTTGATATCGAAATTCCGCTGTAAGGACTATATGATTGCGCTTGCGATCGAGGAAATACAAAAAAGTTATTCGAACCTGAAGACAACGACAGGTCCGATTGCCTGTAATAGTTCTTTATAAAACTCAAATTTGTTAATCGACGAAAATTATATCGCCGATCGGCCTAGAATGAAAAACTCGCTAAGCAATTGCCTCGCGGTGCTTAATCATATGCGATGGCTCTGACATGGTGAAATTTGTTGACGATCAGAAAGCGCTTCCGAAGTGGCGGTTTGTATTTGTTTGCAAATCAGAGCGCTGTTTGGATGAACGCCTTAACGAGCTGAAAGAACTAGAAAACAAGTTTCCTCAATACAAATACAACTACAAATGGGGGCACATTGGCAAAAACTACGTGGTTCGTTTGATTAATGTGACTCTACTATAAATCCATACAAAGCAGCAGCTTCGGGGTGGAGAACTGGCACACGTGAGTTAAGTATGCATTCTTTGATATCCGTAAACTGCCTCGCATTGTTTAGAGATTACCTAATAATCAAAGTCTGATTTCACTACGAAAAAGAAGTTGCGGTTAAATGCATTTAGCGAGCACCATTGTGCGAAAAAACCCCTCTGCGTTACAGAAACACATGTCTTCGTCTAAACGATCTAAAGATAAGAGGCGGTACGCATCCAGCGCGTGTGGAAGATATCGTAGCTCTTGGGTGTCCGTAATCTTAATCTGTGCGGGCTTGTTATTGATCACCGCAGCCCTAGCTCACACATTAGGGTATCTCTAAGACNACTTACTTCTGTGCTGCTTTTGCTCTACCGATGCTTGTTTGCAAAACTTAAGTTGTCTTGGCTATCCTGTCGAGACACTTCCTTCAGCCTGTTGACACCATCGATTTGGCTAATAATCTCCGTTACTACTTCCGGTACAAGCTGCTCCCACGGTTCGTCGTTGAGCATTCTTCTTCGAATCTCTGATCCTGAATATTTTTCTCGTTGATAGAGCGGAGAAGACTTGACGTCGAACCCTGCTTCATTGAACAGTCGCACTACGTAAGGATTGTTCGTGTAGACGACGTCGAAAGGGGGTGTCATCGTCATTACGTGCGAAGCCCATATCGCGTTTCTGCGGATGTCTTCAATCGGTATCACGTAAAACAAGACATTGATATCCGCTAGCGAGCGCATAATCATCAATATTCGTTCGCCAGCCGTAAATGGATCTGAAAACGTATGACTGAGCTGCGCACTACCGACTCCGACAATGATCTCCTCGCATTCGCGAGCTATTTTTTCCAAGACCTCCTGATGTCCTAGATGATATGGCTGAAAGCGGCCGATGTAAAACGCGCGCATAAATCGGGATTTTTTGAACGTCTTGTTGAACTTAATAAAGCTTTATTCTGCTTCTCAAAGGTCGCAGGTAGTTCGGAGCGTGTGTTAGCTCCGACAGATACTCTTTAGAAGACTTTATGCGCGTCGCGCTAATAATAGTTGTGTGTGTCAACGCTTATCGCCCACGCTTGAGAGGCAATAATGACTGACTTTGGGTTTGAAAAGCATCTGCCAGATCTTGGTTTGATAACACATTACTCTGAGTTTGGTCGTAGTCCCGTCCACCGAATTAGTCCTTGGACTAAGATCATCCTACTTCCAGTCGTGGTTTTTGACATAACGGTGATAACAGACCTTCGCCTCTTGCTGATGATGTTATTTGCTGTCGTTTGTCTCTATTGGGCGTCAGAGCTGCCGATAGTACTCCTCCTCTATTGGTGGACTTTGCCGGTTTTTTTTGTCACAAGCATTGTGTTCCTGCTTATTTGGACGGTCCCGGGATCAACGTTGATAAGCTTTGGGCCAATACACCTTACTTTTGAGGGCGTTGCACTTTTCGTGACCCTGATAGTTAAAACGCTTACTGGGGTTTCCTATAGCTTAGTTTTGTTGATGACAACTAAATACAACTATCTGACACATATAATATCGAAAGTCTTACCGCACCCTTTGAGCCAAATAGCCTTACTTACGTATAGGTTCTTGTTCTTGATGTTGGAGGGACTGGAGTCGATGGTGATTGCGATGAAATGCCGTGGAGGCCTTAAGCTATCGGGAATTAGAAAGCATGGCAAGTTCTATGGATCGGTTTTTGCCCTTGCGTTTATTAGGTCATTCGACAAAGCTGATCAAGTCGCAAAAGCGATGCAATCGAGAGCATACAAGGGAAATCTTACCTCGTCTTTCCACGTGCCAAAGCCATCCGCAGGAGGATACGCTTTCATTTTTGTCGCGGTTTTGCTTTCTTTATACCTTTATTCTTTTGGGAGGTATTTTTAGGAGATGTCTAATGATAAGCAGCTAAGCGCCTGTGAATTCCGAGAACTCGAAGAAGATGAACTGATCCACGTCGACTGTCTCGAGCATGTTTACCCCGATGGAACGAGTTCTCTGCATAACGTGTGTTTTTCGCTATTCAAAGGTGAAATAGTAGTTATATGTGGGGCAAACGGCGCGGGAAAAAGCACTCTAGTTGAACATTTGAACGGACTTATAAAGCCTCGAGTAGGACGCTTAATCGTCTTGGGTCAGGAGGTTACTCAGAAGACAAGCGTCATTACGGAAGTAGGTTTAGTGTTTCAAGATTCAGACAGCCAAGTTTTTGCCCCGACTGTTTTAGATGATGTGATGTTTGGGCCACTCAACAAGGGGCTGACAAATGAAGCGGCGCGACAAGCTGCAATGAGCGCATTGGAGCGCATCGGCGCCCGGCATCTAATTAATAGGATACCATACTACTTGAGTAAAGGTGAAAAGAGACTTGTTGCGATTGCGGGGGTTCTCGCCATGAATCCTGAAGTAATCGTTGCAGATGAGCCTACTAGCGACTTGGATCCGCTTCACTCTCGCCAGATCGAATCAGTCTTGAGTGAACTGAAAACTCACTCCGGGATTAGTATTGTGATTGCGACTCACGACATGGATCTCGCAGCGAGGATAGCAGATCGAATTTATGTTATCGCTGAAGGTCAAGTTATCGCGACTGGAACGCCGCGCAATATCTTTTATAACAAGTCTGTGTTAGCTAGAGCTAATTTGAATCAGCCCACAGCTGTACGGATATATGAACGCTTATGCCAAGGCGGTTCAGCATCTGACTTTAAACCAGTTAAAGAGCACGATCTAGTGAAGATACTTGAGGGCGTTGTCGGAAAGCCCAACCGTGAGGCATTATAAATCGCAGCAAGCGAGGAGGATTTCATGGAATGGAAAGAATTGTGGGGCGTCGAGGTAGAGAGTTCAAAAAGTGTATCGTTGAAGATTAGCGTCTCCGAGGGAGAAGATGCTGTTAAGGTACTGGGAATACGGAAGTGGGTGCAGCGAGGCACCGAGAAGTATCCAACTAAGGACGGCTTTGCAATACAATTAACGCGGGCAACGCTTGATCAGCTCATTAAAGCATTAGAAGTAGCAAGAGAGTACACAAGCGAAAGCGAGTGAATTATCGCCCTGTAAGCAGTTAATTGGAAAGTTAAGTTTAAAGCGCTGAACAAGGCAGAAATACGTTTTCAACACCGTAATGCTTCTATACTCATACGTCACATTATGGCTGGATGTCTGACGCGGAGCTTGAAAAATTTATAAGAGAGAAAATTAGACAGCTTGGGGTGGACGGATTATACGACAATCCGAAACTGACCCTTGTAGCTGAGTTAATTTACGGGACTCTCGATAGAGCACTCGAAGCTGCGCTCAATTTTGACATCATAGATGACATTATTGCGTTGTATCGAAATCGATTCGATATGACCGCAATCAGCGCTGAAATGGAGCATCCTGAGGTTTACAACAAAGCAATTAAAGACTATGGTTCGTGGCGCGGCGCTTTGAAGGCTGCCAAAGCAAAGTGCGAACAAATGCGCGCAATCGAAAAGGATGAATGGACATTTCCTAATTACAAAACCGAAGAGTTGCATAAACGACTGGCAACGAACGCCGATGCGGATAATATAGCGAATTCAAGCCGCGACTAGGAGCCCTACGTGCGTGCCTTTTTGAGTTAGCTATAACAGCCAGATTTCGTCGAAAGCTTGAGTATCTAATATCGTGTTCTAAGCCGTTTACATAGCCTCTGAGCGTATTGCGCGCACTGTTTAGGTAAATATTTATATTTTACTCCCGTACATTAAAGATAGAAGAAGAATCGCTAGTGATAAAATGGGTGAATACGACTTCGATCGCCTTACTCGGTATAAAAGAGTTAACGTACTTTTAAAGGCATTAGATGACGAAAACGAGCACCAGCGATTCAAGGCAGTTGATGCGCTGGAAGCGGTTGCTCTTGCTTCAGGCGATGCGGACCCATCAGCTCGCGATGCTTTGGTTCAAGCCGCGACACAGAACGCTTACGACGACGTAAAATTACATGCTAAGATCTCTCTAAAAACGCTCAACACCTCGCAAGAAAGCCAGATTCAGAAAACTAACGATGACCAAGAAAATGGTCCCAATCATCTTGAATCCAACAGAAACGCGACAAAGAAGCAACAACGCGAATACCACCACGATGAGAACAGGCTTCTTTGCGAACTTGACGACGATTCTACGACTTTGATAGTCCGAGGAAGTTCCCTCAGCCCGCGTCACAGGCTGAGTGCAATTAAGGGCGGACGTTGGGATAAGGAGACGAGGGTGTGGCTATTTCCGATCAACCGAGAATCGATTGAAAGCCTGAAGGACAGTGGCGTCGTGCTCCATCCTACTGTGCAGTGTTTAAGCACTTCTTCTCATGACACGTGGGCAGTAGGAACACGCAATAAGAAATGGATCAAGGTATTAGGGGATACCCACGAGATAGAGGCCAATTTAAAACAAATTCCAGGAGCTCAATGGGATGACTCGGAAAAAGTATGGAGAATTCCATTTAAAGCGGATTCGATAAAGCGCCTCATACGGACCGATGGCCTTTACGTCAGTCCATTCATCCTCGATTAACTCTTTTTTCAGACGCACGTTTTTTTTATCAGACGAGTTGACAGAATACGTTAGCGATTGCTATCCCGCGTTTTTAAAAAAAGGAAAAAAAGGAAAGAAGGGTAATAGATTGGTCTATTACTCTGGTTTCGATATCAGCTTAGTCTTGTTAAGTATGGCACCGTCTCTCGAGTGAGGCGCTCTCTTCACCGTGTCATCAGCTTTTTCCATTTCACGCGCTTCATCTACGAGTTTGGCCGCAGTGCGCATCATATCGTGAGACGCCGCTGTCAGGGGCACGTACTTCTCCCACTCTTTTGTCATGAAGCAGGCTTTAACGTTGACATCGGCGACTTTTGCTGCCATTTCGTACGCGGCGATCGCTTTTGCCCGCGCGTAGGGGTTGCTGAACTCGTTGATAGTCGCCTTTTCTGCAGTCATAACAATCTTAGGTAGCTCGCATTCTTTGCCCTCTTTAATAGCTGTAAGACAAGTGTCAAGCGCTGTATGGAGTACTCTAAAGGTGCCGGTTGCCGCAAGGACCTTCATTAAGTCTGCGTTGTAAATTGCCATCTCTATAGGATCCAACCACTCTCTCCTAGCGCCGATCATCGCATCAGCGTTTATGAGGATGTACCCGAATCCTCCTTCCTCCTCAAGCTTGTCCTTAAGCTTTCCAGAGTCCGTTATGACAACGACCTTCTTGCCCGCATCCTTTAACAAAGTTCGAGCTTTTGTTGGGCCTGGTTGCGCTGCGTTGGGAGACACAACGACGCACAAATCCGGTTCAAATTTCAGCAGTGCTTCGACAACCTTTGCTGCATCTTCTTCTTTCATCTTCGTGCCGCTCGTGACGGTCACCGCTTCAAAATCATCACGGTCTGCGCGCTCGTCGAGCAGTAAATCAGTCATCAAACCGCTTACAATGTTACCTATTTTTGCGATTCCTAATTTCACCATATTTAAATCACCTGTTACCTTAAAAAAGCTAAGCTGTAGCTCTCGTAGGGCCACATCCTTCTTAAGTTAAGGGAGGATATATCTCTTTTGGTTACCTGTCAGACTGTGGCTCTCACAGGCTGCTATCGACAAACGGAACTCGCAGCGATCATTCTGGATCAGCGTAATCGCTGATAATCTGGTGAAGGTTGAACTTGAACGGTCCAAGCTCCCCTCCATAGTTCCCGGCTGATATACTTTTAATTCCTTGCGCATGTGCTGCAGCGTGCATTCCCCGCTTCATCGCTTCAGCAATAACCCCTTCGTCAAGGCCACAAATTACGATTTCATAAATCGATTTCACACCGTCCGGGACGAATGAATCAGGGATTTTGTCTTTGAGCGTCGGGGCAAGTCTGTGGTGGGTAGAAGCCTTCATAAAAGTCGAATATGTTGGACAACCTACTTTAGACCCGGATGCAACAATCCCTCCTGGGAAGGGGGTTATCGTCCCTTCAACAGATTTGATTGCTCCAACTGCAGCTTGAGCGGCCAAGAGCGCTGAACCTTGCGTTTCGCCGTAGATAAAGAAATTGCCCCCGGCAACACCCTTTTGCACCCCATAAGTCTCTTCACAGATGAATTCCCCCTCAAGAATGGGGATCGCCCATACGCTCCGACCACCGACAGTGGTCTGATATTCGTATCCGTCTCCAAAGAAGTGGAGCTTCACCGGCACTGTTTCTTCTGATTCCAACGCGTTGAACACAGCGGTTGTGGCTGCGGTGAGGACGCATTCTCCAATCCTTTCAATAAGGTTGCTTTTTATCTGTTTCTTGGATGGATGAACAACCATAATTATGACCCCCGGTCTGCCATCAGGGGTCTCGTTTGGCTGTACATAGCGATCTATTCCTGCTTCTGCGCTACAACCGATGACCGACGTTGCAAATCCTGTCGCAACGATTGCAGCAGTTTCGGCAAGCGCGGTGGTTGCGCCCGTAATCAAGACGCGTGCTACGTATACGGGGAATGCCTCTGCGTAGGTGTCGTCAATTTTTACGCCGTTTACCTTCATTTTAAACCTTCCAACATTTTATCATCCCTTAGCATCGTCCGCTATTATATCTTTCTGTTTCAAAAAATAGGGCTATCAGGACTTAGTGCGCTTCTATGACCTTAGATCAATTAGTTGGTAGCCTTGACGTGCGTTGATTTCTGGCTCGAAGTATCTACGGTGCGTATAAGCGTACTGGATGCGCGCTTCTGCGACATAGTACTCCAAAATTGCTGTGTGCAAGCGTTTATTGCTCATTATTCACATAAATTTCATGATGCGTTATCCTCGCAGTCGTTTTGTTGTACAGGAGCATTTCGCTAGGCATCATCACTATGACTTTCGTCTCGAAATTGACGGAACGTTAAAGAGCTGGGCAATTCCAAAAGAAGTCCCTCGCGTAAGGAAAGTTAAGCGCCTCGCTGCACAAGTCGAGGATCACGACTTGGATTACATTGGCTTTGAGGGAGAGATTGGGGAGGGCCAATACGGTGCGGGGACCGTTAAGATATTCGATTCAGGGGACTACTACTTGCTCGAAAAGAAAGAGGATAAGATTAAAGTGGCCCTCCTCGGTAGCAAGCTCGAGGGCGTATATGAGCTTATTCGTTTGAAAGATCCGAAGAACTGGCTCATATTTATGGTGGGTGATCGTCCGTACGTTACCAGTTAAGCAGGAGCAGACGTGACCAACTCAAGAAAGGTATTGCGTAAGGATGGATGCACGGGATGCAACGTCGCGAACACTGCGCTGATCGTGCCAGTCCATAAAATGAAAGAAAGAGACTTTAAGAAGTTGGGTATCGACTTTTGGACCTCAGACTTCAGCGACATATTTTCGAACGGAACGTGATTACGTCTGATAAGCGCCTTTCACAGTTATTTAAGACTGCCAAGAAAATAGAAACCCAATCGATCTCTATTAGAGACTCAAAATGCTGAAAAAGCCTCTTAAGGACTTTCAAGGTAACGAGTATCTAGAACGGTATTTTTCTGTTGATTTCAGAACGATTGCTCGCGACACGTGCTTTCTAATGTCGAGCGTTGCCACCGTAAAAAAGCACGAGTTAACTCCGCATGTCTACACAAGCAACAAGCTAGCAGACAAGCGAGTAGGGTGGATCTACAATCAAGCCTATACGTTAGCTCTATCGGGCAAGTATCTCGAAAGCCTCGCACGATTTGATGAGGTGCTGAGACTGGAACCAGGGTACATCCACGCGTGGAATCAAAAAGGCCTATGCAATTATTTTTTAGAGCGCTATAGTGGCGCCATCAGTTGCTTTGACAAAGCCAGCTCTTTGAACTCGCGCTATCTTGAGTCGTTTAACAACAAAGGCTGCGCTTTGCAGAGACTTGATGAGTTTGGAGTAGCAATCGATTGCTTTGATAAAGTGGAATCGATACGCGCCGGTCTGTTTGAGACGTTAAACAACAAAGCTCTCTCACTGATAGCATTAGGTGACTATACAGGGGCTTTAACTTGCGTTGATCGCTGTATTTCCACAGGTTTGGTTAAAGCGTCATTTTATATTGTGCGTAGTATATGCTTCTTGGCGCTTGACCAAATCGGCGAAGGCCTGTACGACCTCACGATAGCCTCGAAGTTAGATCCGCAAAGCAAACATGCTCTGGCCCTTAGCGAAGTTTTCAATCGTGCTGCTACAGCATGAAAGTCGATAAGGGAGCCTCGTCATGCGAGAGTGTCGCGCTGCTTGGACCGCCCGTTTCGCGCCCTTCATAAAGCTTTTCAACAACAATAGCTATCTAGAATTACTATGTCGTTAGACGATCGAGAGCTCGAGCAGATATCAAAGTTGCTTGAACGTGGTGGCAAAATGCTTGCCGACCATTGCGAAACCTGTCACTCTCCGTTATTCAAGTTTGAAGGCAAAGTGACGTGTCCTGTTTGTTCATACAGAGCGACGCAAACACCTGTCACAGAAACAGAACGTGCTGCAGTAGTCGAGACACAATCCCCCCAAGCAGCGCAATCACCACGTGCCCGTCAAAGCTTACTCTTGGACGAAGCAATAGCCGAGTTTATCTCAAACTTAGCCGTTAAGATGAGTACAGAAACGGACTTAGCCCGAATTCAAGTGCAGCTTGAATGCATAGAACGAGGGCTTCGAATCATTCAGCTTGTCCGTGGGATCGAAAGTCTCGTGAGCAGCTCGCGTCGTGTTGTGTAATGGGGGGATAAGAAATACTTGTGGCTCCGTAGCCCTAAAGAAGCGCGATTTCTTAAAGAAAGTGGTTTGCAGCTCATACAACTAGGATCAAGAGGTTCGTAATGGAACGCGAAGAATATCGTGAAAATCCTGTCGACGACTTAAAGGAACGGGTATTGGAGTTAGCAAAGAGACGCGGGTTTCTCTGGCCCTCATATGAGATTTACGGTGGAGTGGCGGGTTTGTGGGATTACGGTCCCTTGGGTACGCT
>Ga0031654_10000299_pt1 | contig 12133 bp, 10 predicted proteins | sample FrelakmetCRP12CR_FD_55268 | JGI IMG/M metagenome (GOLD analysis project Ga0031654, IMG submission 55268) | Freshwater lake sediment microbial communities from the University of Notre Dame, USA, for methane emissions studies - CRP12 CR | ecosystem: Environmental > Aquatic > Freshwater > Lake >...
AAATCTTCGAGGTGATTTCCAGAGTCGGCGAATCGGGCGAAACGATCCTGGGGGCTGAGGATACGGGCAGTCATGCCTGTTACCTGATATACGGCCGGATGAGGGGCCGGGAAAAAAACCGCCGGCTGAAGCCGGGAAAGGGCCATGAGGAGATGATCCTGGCGATTAAGGGGGATTTCCGATTCATCGGCGAGGGCGAAGGAACCCTAAAACAGGGCCAGGCCGTTCACCTCAGCGGGGAAGAAACCCTTTTCCTGGAAAACCTGACCGACCAGCCCGCCGTGTATTTGCTGGCCGGCGGACATTCGGATTCCGGGCATCATTAGGGGAGACCGAAAAATCCTACCGGCCCGGTTATATCTTCGGATAGACCCCTTGTTTTTTGCCGCGAATGGTATTAGCTTTCTTAAATCCGAAACAAGCACGAAGGTTCAAAAAAGAAACGTTTCGGATTTTGAGATTCGGATTTCGAGTTTATTTTATGACAAATATTAGAGGAGCGAAAAATTGATTATTGAATCTTTAGTCGTGGGGCCGATCCAGGCCAATTGTTTCATTTTAGGGGATGAGGAGACCCGGGAAGCGGCGGTCATCGATCCGGGAGACGAGGCCAAACGGATCCTCTCCCGGCTTCAAAAAAACAACCTGCAACTGAAAACCATCATCAATACCCACGGACACTTTGACCATGTGGGCGGAAATAAGGCCCTGCAAGAAAAGACCGGGGCGACCATTTTGATCCATGCCGGCGATGCCCCCATGCTGGCCCAGCTTTCCGCCAGTGCGGCGGTCTGGGGCATGCAGGCCGACGATTCCCCGCCGCCGGACCGCTTGCTCGAAGACGGAGATGAAATAACCTTCGGCGGGATTACCCTGAAGGTCATTCACACTCCCGGACACTCCCCCGGCGGCATTTCCCTGTTTACCCCTCAGGATTTATTTGTCGGAGACACTTTATTCTCCGGCTCCATCGGGCGCACCGATTTCCCCGGCGGCGACTACGGGACCTTGATCCGTTCGGTCCGNGACCGCCTGTTTATCCTGGGTGATGACGTCAGGGTCTATCCCGGCCATGGCCCCGATACCACCATCGGCCAGGAAAGGCGATTTAATCCCTTTTTCCAATAAAATTTTATGAAACGGGGTTGGCCGGCGGTTCTTCCTTGTCCCCGTGGCGGGGTTTATGAAACTGGTCGTCCAGGTAATCGAGGGTGGTCTGCTGATGGCGGATGATTTTTCCCACCACCATGAAGACCACCATCTCGGAGATATGAACGGCGTGGTCGGCAATGCGTTCCAGGTATTTAGCCACCAGCATGATTTTCATGGCCCTGGGNATGGGGATTATTTTATCCGTCATCATCTGCATCAACTCTTCGATTAATTTTTTATAGGTCTGGTCCACATACTCGTCATCCATACAGACCTTTAAGGACTGATCCACCTCCTCGGCCACAAAGGCATTCAAGGCCCGGCGGACCAAATCCTCGGTNGCTTCGGCCATGATGGGCAAATGGAAACANACCCCGGTCCGGGGTTCCTGCTCCAGTTCNAGGGAACGTTTGCTGATATTNACCGCCAANTCCCCCATGCGCTCCAGGGNAGTGATGATTTTCATGGCCGTGGAAATGAAGCGCAGATCCCGGCCGGCCGGCTGCCGCAAGGCGATAATCCGCANGCACATTTCCTCGGCATCCACTTCCAGTTCATTGATCTGGTGGTCGGAATCCAGGATAATCTGGGCTAAATCATGGTCCCGGGAGGTTACCGAGACGATGGCGTTCTCAATATTGTTNACCACCATCTCCCCCATGCGCAGGATTTTCTGCTTGAGGAGGCTCAGTTCCTCGTCATACTTGGTGTTGATATGCGCTCGTTCCATAAATGGGTTTTACTCTAATAATTAGGGTTCTTTTCCACCAGGCGCGCAATTTCTCCCAGGATGGTCTCCCCGTAGATGACCCCGATGATTTTACCGGAGTCCTCCACCGGCAAGAGATCCACCTCTTTTTCCAGCATGATCCGGATGCCTTCGATGATCTTCTGGTTAGGTCGGATCGAAATGTCAAAACGGGTCATCACATCGTTGACCGACAGCAAGGATTCATCCGCGCAGCGATCCGTCAGCCGATCCAGCCAGTGCTCTTTCTCCCGCAGGGCTTGATCATACATAAAATTCAAATAGCGGAGAATATCGTTAACCGACAGCACCCCCAGATATTCCCCATTGGCCCGCATAACCACCAGCCCCGGCCGGGGCCCTCCCGGCTTGGTCCCATGAAGACCGGTCAGAAGAGCGCAGGCCTCTTTTAAAGGTGTTTCCGGGGTTACCTTGGTGAAGAGCATATCCATCACATCCCAAATTTGTCTTTCCAGGGGCATTGATTTTTCCTCCTTGATAACCTCGTAATTTAAGGTATAATTTAAAACAAAATCCTTGTCAAGCAAAGGCGCGGTTATGGATCGAATTATTTTATTGGGGCTGGTTTTGGCGGTCGGGCTGTTGATCCTGGGTTTCGGGGGGCGGTCCGAAGCCTTCACTGCGGAAGAAGTCTTGGAAACTACCTTGCCCAACGGTCTAAGAGTCCTGCTGCTGGAAAACCACAAGGCCCCGGTAGTGACCTCCCAGATCTGGTACAATGTCGGGTCCCGGGACGAACCCCTGGGCCAGTCCGGGTTGACCCACCTGGTGGAACACCTCATGTTTCGAGGGACCGAAAAAGTCGGTCCCAAGATGTTTTCCCGGATCATTCAAAAAAACGGCGGCCAGGATAACGCCTTCACCAGCCGGGATTATACCGCTTATTTTGAAAATATCGCCTCCGACCGACTGGCCATTGCCCTGGATCTGGAATCGGACCGGATGACCGGGTTGACGGTGGATGAGCAAAAATTCCAGACCGAACGACTGGTCGTTCAGGAAGAACGCCGGTTGCGGATCAAGGATGATCCCGCGGCCTCTCTGTATGAAGAGATCGGCGCCGTGGCCTTCAAGTCCCACCCTTATAAACGGCCGGTAATCGGTTGGATGGAGGACCTGGAAGGCCTGACCCATCCGGATTTCCTGGATTTCTACCGCCGCTTCTATCAGCCCGGCAACGCCGTCCTGGTGGTGGTGGGCGATTTTCAAAAAGAAAAGCTGCTGCCCCTGATCCGGGAAACCTTCGGGAAAATCCCCCCGGGAAAGCCCATCGTTCGAATCATGATTCAGGAACCGCCCCAGGAGGCTGAAAAACGAATTACCTTGCGCCGAAAGGAGGCCCGGCTTCCTTATGTCGCCCTGGTCTACCATGTCCCGGCCTTTCCCCACCCGGACGCCTTCCCCCTGGAAATCATGTCCCAGATATTGGCCGGGGGCAAAAGTTCCCGCCTTTACCGGAAGATGGTCTATGAGGAACAACTGGCCCTGGAGACCGGCGCTGAATTCCCCTTCAATTCCCGGGACCCTCATCTGTTCTATCTGTCGGCCCAGGCCATGCCCGGGAAATCAGCCGAACAAATCGAACAGCGGCTTCACCAGGAAATCACCGCCTGGGGGAAAACCCCCCCGACCCCGGAAGAGATCGAGCGGGCCAAAAACCAGATTGAAGCCTCCTATATTTTTGGTCAGGATTCGATTTTCTATCAGGGTATGCTGCTGGGGAAAAACCAGACCCTGGGCAGTTGGAGGGACATCCAAAAATTCCTGCCCGGTATCAGGGCCGTTACCCAGGACGATTTACTTCGGGTTTACCGGACTTATTTCCAGCCCGCCAACCTCACGGTGGGCGTGCTGCTCCCCAGCGGAAGTTAAAGGAATAACCGTTATGACCCAAAAAATCCTTGGTATTATTCTCCTCTTGGCCCTGAGTCAAATCCTCTGGGCTCATTTTGCCTTTTCCGCGGAAATCGTCCGGAAAACTACCCTCTCCAACGGTTTAACCCTGGTGGTGGTGGAACGAAACCAGCTCCCCACCGTTCACCTGCAGGTCCTGCTGCGGGCCGGTTCCTCCGTGGACACCGCCAATCAGTTAGGCTTGGCCAACCTGACCGCGGAATTGTTATTGCAAGGGACGGCCACCCAGGATGCCACCCGAATCAGCCTGCGGATAGAATCGGTGGGCGGGTCTTTGACCTCCGGGGCCGATCTCGATTTCACTTCCATCCACCTGGCTGTCCTCAAGAAAGATCTTCCCCTGGGGATGGAACTGCTGGCCGATATTCTGCTGAATCCCCAATTCGCGGAACCGGAGGTNGCTCGAAAAATCGCCGAAATGAAGGCCCGGCTGAAACGGATGGAAGAGGAACCGCGCCAGATAGCCCAGTTGGCTTTTGCCAAGAGTTTATTCAGGGACCATCCCTATGCCCATCCGGTGGAGGGGTCGGTCGCCACTCTGGACAAGTTGACCCGGATCGATATCCAGCGTTTCTTTCAATCCTATTACCGGCCGAACAATGCCCTGGTTACCATCGTGGGTCAGATTAACCTGGAGGAGGCCGCCCGGTTCCTGGAAAAAGGTTTAGGAGGCTGGCAAGTCGCCCCGATTCAGAAACCACCCGTAGCGGCCCCTCAAGAACTGGCCCGGCCGGAAGTGGTTAAGATCGACCGTTCGAGCAGCCAGGCCAACATCCTTTGGGGTCACCTGGGAGTAAACCGGGGGAATACCGACTATTACGCCCTGCTGGTCATGAACTATATATTGGGGGGCGGGGGTTTTGTTTCCCGGTTGATGGATCAGATCAGGGATAATCTTGGCTTAACNTACGGTATTTATAGCCATTTTGATGCCNGGGAGTTTCCCGGCGCCTTTGAAATTTCCCTCGAGACCAAAAACCAGAGCACCAATCAGGCGGTAGCCGAGATCTTGAAGGAATTAAAGAAATTCTTGGAAAAAGGGGTCACCGCCACCGAACTGGCCGAGGCCAAGGCCTACCTGACCGGCAGCTTCCCCTTGCGGATGGATACCAANGCCAAGATGGTTAAACTATTATCCGCCATGGAGTTNTACGGGTTAGGGCTGGACTACCCCGAAAAGTACCCTCTACTCATCAACCAGGTAACCGAAGAGGAAATAATGCGGGTGGCCCGTAAATACCTGCAGCCCGACAGGTTTCTGCTGGTGGTGGTTGGGGACCAGAAAGAAATTCAATTGAAGGATTCCTTTTAGCTACGGCCCTGCTCCCAGGTTAATAATCCCGACCCAGAGTTCTCTCTAAACCATAGCGGGCAACCCGGTAATCATAAAAGGCTTGAATGTAATCATTTTCGGATTGTATCCAAGAGACCCGGGCATCGGTGACCTCCAGCATGGTCCCCACGCCGGCCTGGTAACGCCCCTGGGCCAAATCCAGGTTTTCCCGGGCTGTCCGCAGCGCTTCCTGGGCCACCTCAATCTGCTTTCCGGCCAGTATTAAATTTAAATATCCACTTTCCAGGGTACTGAGTATTTGCAATTCTTGGTACCGGGCATTGGCCTTGGCCTGGCTNAGTGCGGCTCGGAATTCNTCCAGCTTGGCCCGGCTTTCAAACCCGGAAAAAAGGGGCACGGTCAATTGTACCCCCACATTCCAGGATTCCGTATAGTCAACCGTGGGTATCTCCGTGCTNCTTCGCCCCCATTTGGCTGTTCCGGCCAATCTGGGCCAAAAATCCCGCTCGGCCACCTTNACCTGGGCTTCCCAATATTGAACCAAGGTGCGCAGCCGATTTAAGGTGGGTTGAGCGGCGAGGGCCTCCTTCCTCAAATCCTCCAAGTTCCACTGGACTTGGTCGGCCTCCAGGTCATCTTTCAAGGTAAAGTTGGGGGAGTAGTCCAAGCCTAAGGATTTCTGAAGATTAACCCGGCTGACCGAGAAATCATTTTTCGCCTTCAGCAGGGCCTTTTGGGCCTGGATAAGCTGCAATTCCGCCTGGGTTACATCAATCCTGGGTTTAAGCCCGACCTGGTAGAATCCCTTAGCCTGGCGCAAGAATAATTGGGTACGCTCCAATTCTTGCTCCCTAACTTTTTCCACCCGGTCAGCCAGCAGAACGCCATAGTAGCCCTGCCGGATTTCATCAAGGACGCTGAGCCGGGTATCTTTCAAATCCCATCCATACGCTTTAAGGTCTTCCTGGGAGGCCTGGACCTTGTATTCCCGGCGGCCGAAATCGTAGATGTTCTGCGTCAGTCCNAGGAAAAAGAGGGTCTGACTGTTTTTATCCGAGACGGGGGTTGAGTTGGAAGGAGACGTTAACGTGCCATTATAACGGGAGTAATCGGTCTCCAGCAGCAAATCCGGATAGTAGTCCGACCGGACCTGGACCACTCGGGCCTTGGCCCCCTGGACCGCCTTTTCCGCCGCAATAACTTTGGGATTTTGTTTTAATCCCAGATCCAGACAGCGGTTTAAATCCCACTCTTCGGCCCCGGCGCCGGTCTTCCCCAACAGAATCGACATAAAAACGCTTAGTACAATGAAACATCGTCCAGCCATTATCTCACTCCATAATTATCAGTCNCTAATGGTTCAACACCCNAATCCGGATAGGAGCTCCACAAATTGCTTAGGTAGACCCTTTTTGATCCAAGGGGGTTAAATAGATTCTTACACACTTAATCTGAGAATTTATCCCTAACATTTGATGAACGGGTTAGGATCCCTAAATCCGAAATTCGAAGCACGAAATCCGAAACAAGCACGAAGGTCATTTGAATTTGTTTCGAGTTTCGAAATTCGGATTAAATCTAACCAAAAATTCAAATATTTTTGGTTAGATTTAATCCTCTTTAGGCCGGACGGTCATACCTTCTTCAATCACTGCTCCGGGATAATCCTCGCCTTTCAGGTCGGGGAAGAGAAGGCAATTCCCNTTGACCACCAGACCCGGGGGAATGAAGGCCTTTTTCCCTATCAGCGTAATGCCTTCGGATAAATGGGTCGGGAATTCCCGGTTGGGGACCGCGGATCGGCCATCGACCCGGGCCTTTTCCCCAATCACCACCTTTTTGTCCAGAATCACCCGGTTCAGCACCGCCCCGGCGCCGATTTCCCCATCGTGCAGGATAATGGAATTGAGGATCTGGGCCNCCTTCTTCACCCTCACCCCNGGGGACAGGATAGACCCCTCCACCCGTCCCTCAATGACCACACCGGAGGAGAGAAAACTCCGGCTGACCCGGGCGCCCTGGCGAATAAATATCGGGGGACGGTCCCCCTTCAGACCCTCTACCTCCAGGTTGGTCTGAATCCCCCAGGCCTCGGGGTTCAGCCCGGAGGCCTGGTCCAGGAGCTCCTGATGGGCCTCGAAGTAAAAGGCGATGGTTCCCACNTCCCGCCAATACCCGGAGAAGGGGTAGGCGAACACCCGGTCCTGACCGATAGCCTGGGGAACTACNTGTTGTCCGAAATCAACGGCTTGGGTTTCGGTCAACACNTTTANGAGGTAATCGGTCCGGAACAGGTAGACCCCGATGGAGGCCAGGTTGCTTTTAGGTTCCTTTGGTTTTTCTTCCCAATGAATGATCCGGCCGTTCTCGTCCCTTTGCCCGATGCCGAAATGGATCGCCTGATCCCAGGGGACTGCGCGCATGGCCACCGTCACGTCGGCCTTCTTTCGCCGGTGATAGGCGATCATCGGGATATAGTCCATGTAGTAAATATGATCTCCGGAAACCACCAGAATTTGCTCGGTGTCATAGCGGGTCAGAAAGTCCAGATTTTGGCGCAGGGCATCCGCCGTTCCTTTATACCAGTCGGAATCCTTTTTCCCGGTTTGGGGGGGGAGGATGGTGATCCCCCGAGTGCGGCCGGTCAGGTCCCAGGCGCGCCCGGAGCCGATGTGGTTCATCAGGGAAAGGGGTTTATATTGGGTCAGCACTCCCACCCGTTCCAGGCCGGAATTCATAATGTTGCTCAAGGTAAAATCAATAATCCGGTAATTGCCNCCGAAAGGAACCGCCGGTTTAGCCCGGGCCGAAACCAGGAGACTCAGGCGGCTCCCGACGCCTCCGGCCAGCAACATGACCAGGGTAGCGCTCATTGAAGGATCTCCCCCGAAGGCAGGCTGTTGGTGGGGAAGGCCTGCCGGTCCAGATGCGGATAAAGGAGACAGTTGGACCCGATCACCGTGTGGGCCGGGACATGGGTATTATGACCGATCAGGGTCAAGCCCGAGGAGAGCAGCCCGGGATGGGATCGGTTGGAAACGAGGAGGTCCTCCCCGCCCACTCGGCTTCCCTCGCCGATGGTCACCCGTTTATCGGTAATCACCTTTTTCAGACGGGCGCCGGCTCTCACCCGGGTGTCGTAGAGGAGGATGGAATCCTCGACGATGGCACCCTCCTCTATGACCACACCCGGAAAGAGCACGCTCCGCCGAACACGGCCTTCCACCTCGCAACCCGGGGTCAGGAGGACCTGGGTCAGCCGGGCTCGGGGACCGACCCGAACGGGCTGTCGCTCGGCGATCCTTTCATGCTCCAGGTTGGTGCGGATTTCCCATTCCGGCAGCCGGATCTTAGGACGCGGGACCAGCAGGTCCATATGGGTTTGCCAGTATTCTTCCAGCGTCCGGGTGTATCCCCAGTAGCCGTTAAATTGATAGCCGAAAACCCGATAGCGGTGAACCATATCCGGAAGGATATCCCTCCCGAACTCCAGGTGGGGACTTCCGCCTTCAGGACTTTTAAGGACCTCGAAAAGGACTTGCGGTCTAAAAAGATAGATGGTTAACGAGGCCCAGGAGGAAATCGGTTGGGCGGGCTTTTCCCGGTATTCCCGCAACCGGCCGCCCGTGGGGCCGCTTTTCTTTTCCATCAACCCCAAACCAAAACGAGGGGCTTCAACCAAGGGAACTTTAACGAATCCGACCGTCAGATCCGCTTTTTGAGCGAGGTGGAAATGGATTAGTTCCTGATAATCCATATGGTAAATATGATCGCCCGAGAGGATAAGCACCAGATCGGGCTCATTTTCGACGATGAATTCCATATTTTGGGCCACAGCATCCGCCGTCCCCCGATACCATTCGCATCCTTTCCCCCCGGAAGAGGGGGGGAGCAGGGTCAATTTCCGGTGTCGCCCGATCATATCCCAGGACTCCCCATTGCCGATGTGGGTGATGAGCGAGGTGGACTGGTACTGGGAAAGGATACCCACCCGGCCGATCCGGGACTGCATCAGGTTGCTCAGGGCAAAATCGATCACCCGATAAAGTCCGCCAAAGGGGACCGCGGATTTTGGACGGTCAAGGGTCAGGAGGGAAAGCTCATCCACCCGGCCGGCGGCTAAAATAAGGGCCAGAATATTGGGCATGGTTGATCCTTTTAATGCAGAAAGTCCAAAACAGTCATCCTGAGCCCGGCGCTGGTCATCCAGAGCGAAGCGAAGGATCTCGGTCTTCGGCGCAGGGTAAACTCCGCGAAGGATATTGCAACCTGCTTAATAAACTAAATTTTTCGCCTTCGCTGAGAATGACAAACACTCTCTGAGGGACTTTTTGCGAACACATCAAAAATAGTTTTGAAAAATTATAAAAATTATGATGAATATAGCAATAAAAAAAACTAAAATAAAACTTAATTATGTTTAAAATACTCGATATCTTCCGAAAGAGCAAAGGCAGCAGCCGTTTTTCGGCCGAGAAGGGCTTTCTGCTCCATAAATACGATCATTTCAAGAATGTCTTGACCGGAAACAACCGGGCCCTCGAAATTATCACCGACCTGGAACATTTATTCTACGAAGACCGGCCCTTTACCCTGGGGTACCTGCGGGAACAAACCCGGCATCTGGTGGACGTGGTCTGCGAAATCATCGAGGACCTGAACGCCTTGGCCGGAGGGAAGTACCCCGACCTGTTTGAAGCCCTGGAACGGGTGGGGGGGGGAATTCTCCCGGAATTAAAGGTCAAGAAAAAAATCGACCCTACCTCCCTGGTCCTGCCCCTGGAAAAAATCGGGAAAGCTGAGGTCCAGGCGGTGGGCGGCAAGGCGGCTAACTTAGGGGAAATCCTCAACCGGGTACGATTACCCGTACCCGAGGGTTTTGCCGTAACGGCTTATGCCTGCCAATATTTTCTGGAACACCAGGACCTGCAGCAGTGGATCGACGAACAACTGCGAGGTCTGGACGTCAATGACACCGAGACCTTGCTGAATCTCAGCGAAACGGTGAAGCAAAAAATTATCGAGACCCCCCTTCCACCGGACCTGGAGCAGGCGATCCTCGAGGCCGATGAAGCCCTGGAACGCCGTTTCGGTTCCGGGGTCCGGTTGGCTGTTCGGAGCAGCGCCACCAGTGAAGATTCCGAGGTCAGTTTTGCCGGGCAGCATTCAACGGTCCTGAACGTCACCCGCGAAAATCTGCTCCAGGCCTATAAGGAAGTGGTGGCCAGCACCTTCAATCCCCGGGCCATTTTTTATCGGCAGAGCAAAGGCTATTCCGACCAGGACGTCATCATGAGTGTGGCCTGTATTCGGATGATTGAAGCGCTGGCCAGCGGGGTCATGTACACCGTGGACCCCAACGAACGGAGCCATGAGGTCTTCATGATCAGCGCCCTTTGGGGTTTGGGCCTCTCGGCCGTCGACGGATCCCAGCCTACGGATTTTTATCAGGTCGAAAAAATAAGACGGCACATCGAAATCAAAGAGGTGGCCCGAAAACCAACCTGGCTTCGATCCCGGCCCGAGGCCGGTCTTCAGGAAGAAATGGTGCCGGATGACCTGGTGGATCGGTCCTGCCTGAGCGACTCTCAAATGCAACTCCTGGTCCATTACGGATTCAAACTGGAAGACCATTACCGACTCCCCCTGGATATTGAGTGGGCCCTTGATCCGCGCGGTAAAATCTATGTGCTCCAGGCCCGTCCCCTGGGATTTACCAGCCAGGAAAGCCCGCCGACTGAGGAGGCCTCGGCCTCCCTTCTGGAACAGTATCCGGTACTCTTGAGGGGAGGGGCTTCGGCGGCCGACGGCGTGGCCAGCGGCCCGGCCTATGTCCTGAAATCGGACCATAATCTCCCCAGCGTCCCGGAAGGGGCCGTTTTAATCGCCCGGCAAACCTCCCCCCGCTACGTACCGATCATCGGGCGGGTGCGGGCCATCGTTACGGATATCGGCAGTGTCACCGGCCACATGGCCTCGGTGGCCAGGGAATTCAGGATCCCCACCCTGGTCGGGACCGGCCAGGCCACCGCCCTGATTCCTCACGGCCAGGAAATTACCGTGGACGCCCGCAACCGGATCGTCTACCAGGGACGGGTGGAAAAACTGATTCAGAACCGGCCGGCCTTGAATCCCATGAAAGGCAGCCCGGCCTACAAGATCATGGAACGCGTCTTAAAGAAGATCGCCCCCCTGCATCTGGTCGACCCCCAGCAGCAATTTCAACCCCGGCGGGTGTGAGACCATTCACGACCTGATCCGTTTCGTCCATGAAATGGCCATGCTGGAAATGTTTCAAATCGGCGAAGACCTGGAGGCGGGCCCCGGGATCGCGGTCCGCCTCCGCTCCCGTTTGCCCTTGAATTTGTATGTGGTCGACCTGGGAGGCGGACTGGCGGCCGATTCGGAGGCCCGGGAGGTGGGTCTGGAAAATATCACCTCCATCCCCTTCAAGGCCTTGCTCCAGGGGATGACCGCTGAAGGCGTGGAATGGCTGGGACAGAATAAGATGGACTGGGGGGGGTTTGCTTCCATAGTGATGGAATCCATCCTGCGGGATCCTCAACAAGAGGATATCGAACGGCGGACCCGCCGGGCCATTCTGGTGGCCTCGATCCTCAAACGCCTGGGTTTTATTGTGGAACAAAAGGGCGATATGCTTCGCGGCCAGCTAAAAAAACACGACCAGGACTTAATCCGGGAAAAACTGGACCTGATGGGCCGGCTCATGGGCTCCGTGCGCCTGTTGGACATGGTCCTGTCCGATGACCGAAAAATCGATTGGTTTGTGGAAGAGTTTTTCAAGGGGAATTATACCTTCCAACCGCCGGCGTCGACGATGTCTCCGCCGGCGGAAACGCGAAATTCGAAATTCGAATCCTGAACCAAAAATTCAAGTAGTTTTGGCTAGTGATTTTCCGGTAGGGGAACCGATTGTGCTCAATTATATCTGGCTGACCCTGATTCTGCTGGGCAGTTTATTGGCCATCGGAAAAGACACGGTT
>Ga0031654_10000302_pt1 | contig 12097 bp, 9 predicted proteins | sample FrelakmetCRP12CR_FD_55268 | JGI IMG/M metagenome (GOLD analysis project Ga0031654, IMG submission 55268) | Freshwater lake sediment microbial communities from the University of Notre Dame, USA, for methane emissions studies - CRP12 CR | ecosystem: Environmental > Aquatic > Freshwater > Lake >...
AGGCCCCCCAGCTTGGAGGGGTCGGCCAGGCTTTCCATCCGGGCCTCTTCGGACTTGACTACATTGACCCTTGAAACCAGGCGGTTTAGGGTACCGCCGCCGCACTTTTTGCAGCGCAGATCGGGCAGTTCCCGCTCCAGGTTCATGATCAGAAAGGATTGTTTCCGGCGGCAGTCCGTACACTCATACTCATAGATAGGCATAGGGAATCTCCAAAAAAGTTAAATTGCGGTGAATTGTTGTTCTTTTTATTAACACTGTCGGCCGGTTTGTCAAGTCGATTTAACCAGGCTGCGAATCCGCTCCGGGCCCCAGTCCACCGGGACCCGGACCGCCTGACCAGCCCTGGTTTCAAACAAAAGATGGCCTTCCCGCCGACCGAATTCAAACAGGGATTTGGTGATTTCCACATCTTGACGGCAATATTCGGTCAACTCCTGTTGCTTTCCTTCCCGAAAAAGCCGGACGGCCATCAAACCGTCCCCGGTTTTCTGCGTTCCCAGGGTTTTCCGGGCCAGATGGTCGAGGCTCAGGCGAAAACCCAGGCATTGGTAAATATCATCCAGCAGATCCAGGGTGGGCAGGGACTCGAAGGGATAGGGCGAGTAGCCTTTCAACACCTTATAGTCAAAACGCCGGATATTGAACCCGATCAAGAGATCACACTTTTTTAGATGTTCAATCAGGCGGTTCACTTCCTTTTCCCCGTAATCAAAATAGCGCCCTTCCCGGGAATCATAGAGGACGCCCACCGACAGACGCATCAGATGGGAGTTTCCCCAGCCTCCGACTTCCTCAGCCAGTCGCTGCGTTTCCAGATCAAAGAAGCCCAGACGCCGCTCTTCCTGCTGTTTTGCCGGGGACCCTTGGAAAGGCTCCAGAGGATCCGGCCCCGGCTTACGGGTAGATCCCGTCAAGGGGACCTGCTGCAACAGCAGGCGGGCCAAGTGCCGGGCACCCAGCTTGTCCAGGGGCTTGTTGCCCGATCCGCACTTAGGGGAATGGATACAGGAGGGGCACCCTTGCTCACAGTCACATTCGCCGATCAGATCAATCGTCTTCTGGAGCAGCTCCTCGATGATCTCGAAACCCCGTTCGGCCAGGCCGACCCCACCCGGAACCCCGTCGTAAATAAAGATCGCCCCTTTGCTGATCTGGGGGTGGTGGACATAACAAATCCCGCCGATATCCCCCCGGTCGCAGAGGGCAAACAGGGGAAACATGCTGATGGCGGCATGCTCCAGGGCGTGCAGGCTGCCCATAATCTGAAAACGATCGGTCTTCAACTGCTCCTCCAGGGCCTCCTCCACCTCGATCCACAATCCCCGGGTTTCAAAGGTCTGGGACGGCAGCTCCAGGGGATAGGTCCCCAGCAGCTCCTGGCCGTAGATGGCCCGCTTCTCATAGGTGGTGAAGGTCTCCGTGACCAGAACTTTGCCGAAATTGATCAGAAAATTCCCCACCGGACGAACCTTTTCCTGCTCGATGATCTCCGTTTCCTTCTGGGATAGGAGGCGGGTATAATAGCTCACTTCTCTCGGCCGCACATAGACGTTTTTTTCAAAGAGATCCAGCTCCTCCACCAGGTATTGCACGGCCTGGTGCAGGTAGATGGCCCCCGGATGGCATTCCCGGAAGGCCCGGAGGCGATCCAGGGTGCCGATGACTTTTCCTTTTTTCCCCAGCAGGATGGTGAACGACTCGCCCACCGACCGGATGTTGACGTCCCGATGAGGGTTCTTCCGGGTTGAAATCCATTGGTCGCCTTTGGCGCTCAACAGGAGCTTGCCTTCCTTTTCCAAATCCTTTATTTCCGCGGCGCAGCGCTCCCGGTCGAAAAAGGGATCGTTCACCGCCAAGGGCAGTTCGGCGGCCGCGCAGACCAGATGGGCCTTCAGGATGGGGCTGTTGTTGGGGTCCACCACGGCCGTCTCGAATCCCCGCTCAAAAAAATTATGGGGGTGTCGAATGAAATATTGATCCAGGGCATCCGGCTGGGCCACAAAAAAAATGACGGATTCCTGCTGGGACCTCCCCACCCGTCCGCCCCGCTGCCAGGTATTGATGATGCTGCCCGGGTAGCCCACCAGGATGCAGACGTCCAGACTCCCGATATCGATGCCCAATTCCAGGGCGCTGGTGGAGATGACCCCCAACAGCTCTCCGCCGGCCAATTTCCGCTCGATGTCCCGGCGTTCTTCCGGCAGGAACCCCGCCCGGTAGGAGCTGATTTTTTCCCGGTAGGCCGGAGCCATCTGGCTGACCCACTTATGGATCAGTTCGGTCTGGCGGCGGCCCTGGGTGAACAGAATGGTTTTCTTCCCCTGGGACAGGCAATAACTGAACAGGCGGGCGGCCGCTACGGCCGGGCTGGAATCCGGATTGATGAACAGAAAGTGTTTGCCCGGGGACGGGAACCCGCTGTCCTGGACCACCTGAAAAGGCACCCCGATCAGGGACCGGGAGAATACCTCCGGCTGGGCGATGGTGGCGGAACAGAGAATGAACTGGGGGGCGCTGCCGTAAAGGCGGCAGATCCGGTGCAAGCGGCGGATGATCTGAACCAGGTGGCTGCCCAGAATCCCCTTGTAGGTATGGGCCTCGTCTATCACCACCTGCTTGAGATTCTTAAAAAATTCCTTCCATTGCTCGTGAAAAGGCAGCAGGGCCAGATGAATCATGTCCGGGTTGGAAATCAGGATGGGCGGCGGCGCCTGACGGATCTGCTTACGCGCGCTGGGCGGGGTATCCCCGTCGTAAATAGCCGAAAGGCCCTTGGGAAATTGGGGGAACACCGCCGCCCATTCTTCCATGGCCTTTCGCTGGTCCTGCTCCAGGGCTTTAATGGGGAATAAAAACAAGGACTTCGCGGCCGGATCGGCCAGGAGCCCGCGCAACCCGGCCAGGGCATAGATCAGGGTTTTGCCGCTGGCCGTGGGGGTGGCAACAATGACCTGTTCCCCCCGGGCTGAAGCCTCGAGGGCCTCCACCTGGTGACTGTAAAATCGCGGGAGCCCTTTCTGTCTGAGGGCCTCGGCCAATACTTCGGGCAAGGGGAAGGACAGGGTGCCCCAGCGGGGAGGTTGGGCCGGAAGGACCTGGTGGTAAACGATCCCTTCCCCAGCCGGGGTCCTTTTAAGCCTGGCTAAAAAACGTTCCATGAGGTCGTTATTGGCGATGCTTGCGTTATTTGGGTTTCCTGCGTTATTCGCCCTTAAACTCCGGTTTCCGTTTCTCTAAAAAGGCCCTGACCGCCTCCTGATGGTCATGGGTCTGGCTCAGGAGAGCCAATTGGGAGGAGACGAAATCCAGGTGGCCGCGGAGATTGCTGTGCAGACCCTGGTAGACCGCCCGTTTCATCATCCGAACGGCCAAAGGGGGTTTGGAGGCCAGCTTTTCGGCCAACCCTCGGGTCTCCGCCATCAGGCGTTCCTTGGGAACCACCCGGTTGACTAACCCGATTCGGTAAGCCTCCTCCGCCGAAACGAGATCCCCGGTCAATAGTATTTCCAGGGCCTGGGGCAGGCCGACCAGACGGGGAAGAAAATACGCCCCCCCGTCCCCGGCCAGTAACCCGATGTTGATAAAGGAAGCCGAAAACTTGGCCCTATTCGAGCAAATCCGGAGGTCGCACATGAGGGCCATGTCCAGCCCAGCCCCGGCCGCCGCCCCATTGACGGCGGCAATGACCGGTTTGTCCAGGGATTCCATAATAAACGCCACGGGATAAACCGTTTCCCAGAGGAAGCGTTTCATGTCCCAGCCCCGGAACTTGCCCCGATCCATTTCCTGGAGATCTCCACCGGCGCAGAAGGCATCCCCCTGGCCGGTCAGGATGATAACCCGAACCTGGTCATTGTCCCGGGCCTGTTCCAGGGCCTGACGCCAAAGGGTCAGCATTTCCAGGCTGAAGGCATTTTTAACCCCGGGGCGGTTCAAGGTGATGAGGGCGGTGGTCCCTTCTACGGCATATTTCAGGTGCGGCTCATCCATAACGACCTCTTTTAATATTTTTTGTCGCTTCTATAAAATTGACCGGAAGGTTTCAAGATGTCAAGGGCTTTCCTTCTCAGGCCAATAACGGACCTTGACAGCTCCACCGAAATTTGCTATTGATTTTGAATGTTTGATGAACTCCTGGACCGTTATATCAATTTCCTGCGGGTGGAAAAAGGACTATCCCGCAACACCCTGGAATCCTATAGCCGGGATCTCATCGGTTACCTGCGTTTCCTGGAAGCCCGGGGGATCACCGATGTGTTGCTGACCCAGACCGACACCCTGTATGAATACCTGAAAACAATCCGGGCCCGGGACCTGTCCAGCCGCTCCCAGGCCCGGGCCTTGTCGGCCCTCCGTTCTTTTTACCGGTTTTTGCAGGAAGAAGGACTGCGGGCCGATGATCCCCTGCTTCCCCTTCAGTCCCCGAAACCCAAGCGCACTCTGCCCAAAACCCTGTCCGGACTGGAAGTGGAAAACCTCCTGGAACAACCTCGTCCCGATTCTCCCCGGGGCCTCCGGGATGCGGCCATGCTGGAAGTCCTCTATGCCGCCGGACTGCGGGTCTCCGAGATTATTTCCCTGACCCTGGACCAACTGGAACTGGAAACCCAATTGATTCGGACCGTGGGCAAGGGGTCCAAGGAACGGCTGATCCCCATCAGTTCTCTGGCCCTCCGGCGCTTGGAGGAATATTTGGCCTCCGGGAGGAAGCCCCTGCTCCAGGGACGCTCCTCTCCTTNTGTTTTTTTAAACCTTCGGGGCCGACACCTGACCCGCCAGGGATTCTGGAAAATTTTGAAACAGTACGGCCGGCAGGCCGGCATTAATCGCCCGATTTCTCCCCATACCCTGCGGCATTCCTTTGCCACCCATCTTTTAGAGGGGGGGGCGGATTTACGGTCCATCCAAACCCTGCTGGGTCACGCGGATATCTCCACCACCCAAATCTACACTTCGGTAACTTCCGAACACCTGCGCGAAGTCTATCGTCGCTACCATCCCCGAGCGTAACCGACCCATGGATGTACAGACCACTGGTTTGTCCGAAATCCCCGAAACCGGAGGCCTTCAGGTGATTACCACCCACCTGAATGCCGACTTTGACGGACTGGCCTCCATGCTGGCCGCCAAGAAATTGTATCCTGAGGCCCTCCTGGTCTTCCCCGGNTCCCAGGAACAGAACCTGCGCAACTTTTTCCTCCAGTCCACCGTCTACCTTTATAATTTTATCAAGCTGAAACAGGTCCCCCTGGAACGAATCGAACGGCTGATTCTGGTCGACACCCGTCAGCCGGACCGCATCGGCAAGTTCGCCGACATTTTGGATCACCCGGGGTTGGAAATCCATATCTATGATCACCACCCCCTGGTAGAGGGAGCGATCAAAGGTTCCCTGGAGGTCATCCAACCGGTCGGCTCCACCATGACCATCATGACCCAACTCCTGGAAGAGAAGGAAATCCCCCTGACACCCGAAGAGGCCACCCTCATGGCCCTGGGCATCTACGAAGACACCGGGTCCTTCACCTTTGGCTCCACCACGGCCCAGGACCTGCAAGCGGCCGCTTACCTCCTCCAGCAGGGGGCTAATCTGAATTTGATCTCCGACCTGCTGACCCGGGAACTGACGGTCGAGCAGGTTTCCCTGCTTAACCAGCTCCTGGAATCGGCCACCAAACATACGATCAACAACGTGGAAATCGTGGTGGCCAGGGCCTCCTCGGACAATTACGTCGGGGATTTCGCGGTCCTGGTTCACAAGTTGATGGACATGGAAAACCTGCACTGCCTGTTTGCCATTGCCCGGATGGAGGACCGGATCTATATCGTCGCCCGCAGCCGTCTGCGGGAAATCAACGTCGGGGAAATCCTTATGGCCTTCGGAGGAGGGGGCCACCCCTTTGCCGCCTCGGCCACGGTCAAAGACCAGACTATGGTGCAGGTGGAAGACACCCTCCTCCTGCACCTCAAAAGCCGGGTTAATCCCCAACGCAAAGCCCGGGACATGATGACCTACCCGGTTAAGTCGATTTTGCCGGGGGAGGCCATCGAACATGCCAACGAACTGCTGACCCGGTACAACATCAACGTCCTGCTGGTCATGGAAAATGAAAAAATGGTGGGCTGGATGTCCCGGCAGGTAGTGGAGAAAGCCATTTTTCATGGGCTCAAGGATCTGCCCGTTCGGGAATATATGCACACCGAATTCTCAACCGTCGATCCGGAGACCTCCCTGTTCCAGATCCAGGAATTCATCGTGGAAAATAAGCAGCGGATACTGCCGGTCGTTCGGGACGGGAAAGTGCTGGGGGTGATCACCCGGACCGACCTGCTCAACATCCTGATGGCCAGCCACCCCATGCAGGAGTACCTGTATGACTCCCGCAAGGCCCCCCANTTTATCCGCAANAAAAACATTGCCTATCTTTTGGAGGAGCGCCTCGATGCCCGGGTTATTGAAATTCTTAAATCTTTGGGCCGGGTGGCCGACACCTTAGGCTACAATGCCTATGTGGTGGGGGGCTTTGTCCGGGATCTGCTGCTGAAATTCCACAACCTCGATATTGACGTGGTCATTGAGGGGGACGGCATCAAGTTCGCTCTGGAATACGCCAAGCATTTTGAAGTACGGGTCCGCACCCACAGCAAATTTAAAACCGCCGTTCTGATCTTTCCGGACGGCTTCAAGGTGGATGTGGCTACCGCCCGCCTGGAATATTACGAATCGCCGGCCGCTCTGCCGGTGGTGGAAACCAGTTCGGTCAAGATGGACCTCTACCGACGGGATTTCACCATCAACACCCTGGCCGTAAAACTGAATGCCCGCCACTACGGCACCCTGATTGATTTTTTCGGCGCCCAGAAGGACCTCAAGGAAAAGACCCTCCGGGTCCTGCATAACTTGAGTTTCGTGGAGGACCCGACCCGGGTTTTCCGGGCGGTCCGCTTCGAGCAGCGCTTCGGTTTTAAGATCGGAAAGCTGACGGCCAANCTGATCGAAAACGCCCTCCGGATCGGAGGGATTGATAAGCTGGCGCCCAAAAGGATTTTTTCCGAGATTCACCTCATCCTTAACGAGGAAAATCCCTTACCGATCACCCGCCGCCTGGCGGATTTGAAAATCCTTCAGGCCATCGACCCGGACCTGGTCCTNTCCCCGAAGACCGGACTCCTGCTGGAGGAAATCCGCCGCATCCTGTCCTGGTTCAACCTGTTGTACTTAAACGAACCCTGCCAGCGCTGGCTGGTTTTCCTCTTAGCCCTGACCCAGCCTTTAAGCGACCTGAATCGGGTACGGCAGCGTCTGGGTCTGCCAAAAAGAGTCTCCTTGCTGGTTGCCTTGTGCCGAGGGGAAGGTGAAAAGGCCCTGAGCACCCTGAACCGCAAGCCCAACATAACCCGGACTGAAGTGTATGCCTTACTCTCTCCTTTTCCCAATGAGATTCTGCTGTACTTTATGGCCCGCACCAACCAGGAGGCCGCCCGCAAGGCCATCTCCCTTTACTTCACCAAGCTCAAGGGAATCAAGCTTTCTGTGGGCGGGGAGGACCTGAAGTCCCTGGGATTGCCTCCCAGTCCGCTGTTCAAGACTATCTTAAACGACCTGCTGGAAGCCCGGATCAATGAAAAGGTATTGACCCGCAACGATGAAATCGCCTATGTTAAAGAACGCTATCTTAAACCCTCGGCCTTGGATACCCCATGAGTGAAATCATACAACAAATCAGCATCATGGCCATACCCTTGCTCCTGGCCATCATCCTCCATGAAGTCGCCCACGGTTGGGTGGCTAACCGCTTAGGCGATCCTACGGCCAAAAGGGCCGGGCGCCTGACCCTCAACCCCCTGGCTCATATCGATCCCATCGGCACCCTGCTGCTCCCCGGCCTCCTGATCCTGTCCCATTCCCCTTTTTTGTTCGGTTATGCCAAACCGGTGCCGGTCAACTTCCATAACTTAAGAAATCCCAAACGGGACATGGTCTGGGTGGCCGCCTCGGGGGCCTTCGCCAATTTTCTCTTAGCCTTTATTTTTTCTCTCCTCCATCGGTTNTTCCTGCTCTGGATCCCCCTGCTTACTATCGAGACGATCCAGATCCTTTTTCAACCGCTGGTCCTGATGTGCCGTTACGGGGTGGTCATCAACGTCGCCTTGGCCGTTTTTAACCTGATTCCCATTCCCCCCCTGGATGGCGGCAGGGTTTTAGCCGGATTTTTATCTCCCCGGGCGGCCTACCAGTACAGCCGGATCGAACCTTTTGGTTTTTTGATTCTCCTGGCTTTGCTGTTCACCCATATCCTGGACTGGGTCGTTACCCCTTTCATTTTCTTTTTTACCCGGTTGTTATTGGGGAGCTCGATGCTGTGGTAAGGGCGATTTTTTAGGAATTAATGGAAGAACCTGCTAAAAAGAGAATATTAAGCGGTATGCGCCCTACGGGGAACCTGCATTTGGGCAACCTGCACGGGGCCCTGGCCAACTGGAAAGAACTCCAGTATGAATACCAGTGTTTCTTTTTCATCGCCGACTGGCACGCGCTGACCACCGAATATAAGGACCCCAAGGGGATCCAGGCTTATATCCTGGAAATGGTCATCGATTGGATCAGCGTCGGACTCGATCCCGAGATCAGTACTTTTTTTCTCCAATCGGCCATCAAGGAACACACGGAACTGCACCTGATCCTTTCCATGATCACCCCCCTGGCCTGGCTGGAACGGAATCCCACCTATAAGGAACAGCAGCAGGAACTGGAAAGTAAGGACATCGCCACCTACGGCTTTCTGGGCTACCCGGTGCTGCAGGCAGCGGATATCCTCATGTACCAGGCCCATGCCGTCCCGGTGGGCCTGGACCAGGCGCCGCATGTGGAACTGACCCGGGAAATCGCCCGACGCTTTAATTTCCTTTACGGCGAGTTCTTCCCGGTTCCGGAGTTATTGCTCACCGAGGTACCCAAACTGCTGGGTATCGACGGCCGGAAAATGAGCAAAAGCTACAATAATTCCGTTTTCCTGTCCGACTCTTTGGAGGAAGTCCGCCGCAAACTTTCCCAGATGGTCACCGACCCCCAGCGGGCCCGGCGGCATGATCCGGGTGATCCCGAGGTCTGCGTCCTGTTTCCTTTCCATAAGATTTATTCCCCGCCGGAAACCATTGCCGAGATCAACCGGGAATGCCGAAAAGCGGGCATCGGCTGTGTGGATTGTAAAAAACGGCTGATTGAAAAGGTGATTGAGGCCCTGGAACCGGTCCGGACCAAGCGGGAGTACCTGAGCCGAAACATTGATGAAGTCCGGCAGATTCTGGAAGCGGGTAATCGGAAATCCAGGGCCTTTGCCGAGCGGACCCTGACGGGCGTGCGGGAATTGATCGGCTTCTAAAAATAACCGCTAAGCGCTCTGCGACTATGATGGACTACACCGTTAAACTGGATATTTTTGAGGGTCCTATGGACCTGCTCCTGCACCTGATTAAAAAAAACGAGATGGATATCTACGATATCCGCATCGCGGTAATTACCGAACAATACCTGGAATATCTGGATTTGATGAAAGACTTGAATATCAATCTGGCCGGAAACTTCCTGGTCCTGGCCGCCACCTTAGTGCATATCAAATCCAAGATGCTGCTTCCCCGCCCTCCGGAAGAAAGCGAGGAGGAAGACCCCTTAGAGGAGATCACCCGACCCCTGATTGAATACCTGCAGCTCAAAGAGGCCGCCCTGCAACTGGGCCAGCGCCCCCTGCTTTACCGGGATGTCTTTGTCCGTGATTTTCTGGCGCCGGAGATGGAAGGCAAGGAAGAAGGACTGATCCGGGTCGGCTTGTTTGAATTGATCGACGCCATCCGGAAAATCCTGCAAACGGTCGAGCAGGAATCGTTCTTTCAGGCCCCCAGCCCCCTGGTCCCCCTGGAACAAAAGATGGTTGAGATTTTAGCCCGGTTGGATCCCCTGGGGCAGATTTTGCTGGAGGGGCTGCTTTCTTCCCCCTTCACCCGGGCCGAAATCATCGTAGTCTTCCTGGCGTTACTTGAACTGGTCCGCCAGCATAAAATTCTAATTTATCAGCAGAGGCACGGGGAGAAAGTCCACATTTTCAAGTCCGAGCCCCCCGCGCACCTCTCCTAAAAAAATATGGATGAATTAAAACCCCTGTTGGAATGCCTGATTTTTGTCTCCCCTACCCCGCTGACACCCAAACGGGTCCAGGAGGTTTTAGGGGAAGGCTTCACCCCCAGGGCCGTGGAAGAGGCCCTGCAGGCCCTGAAGGCCGATTACGACTCCCCGGACCGGGGCCTCTATTTACAGGAGGTGGCGGAGGGGCTCCAGTTCCGGACCAAACCCCGCTATAGCGAGTGGATCAAGCTGATGAAAAAAGCCGTCCCCACCCGCCTGAGCAAGGCGACCCTGGAGACCCTGGCCATTATTGCCTATAAGCAGCCGGTGGTGAANGGGGACATCGAACTCCTGCGGGGGGTGGAAGTGGGGGGCATCCTGCGGACCCTGCTGGAGAAAAACCTCATTCGCATTCTGGAGCGGAAGGAAGTTCCCGGCCGCCCGATTCTTTACGGCACGACCAAACGTTTCCTGGAGTTATTTGAGCTCAAAGACCTGTCGGCCCTGCCCTCCCTGGAAGAAATAAAATCCCTGAGCGAAGACGCGGATGAAACCGAAACCGAAGTCGGATGAACAGCGATTGCAGCGGGTCCTGGCCCAGGCCGGCCTGGCCTCCCGCCGAAAAGCGGAGGACTTCATCCAGGCCGGGCGGGTCTCCGTGGACGGGAAGGTCATCACCCGGCTCGGGGTCAAGGTCGATCCCGACCGCCAACTGATCCAGGTGGACGGCCAACCCATCGCTATCCGGGAATCCCGGGTCTATTATCTGCTNCATAAACCCCGGCTGGTGTTGTCCACGCTGCACGATCCCCAGGGACGGCCTACCNTGAAAGATTTTCTTAAGGGGGCCGGGATCAAGAAGCGGCTCTTCCCGGTGGGTCGGCTGGATTGGGACGCCGATGGCCTGATTTTACTGACCAATGACGGACGCCTGGCNCAGATTCTTCAGCACCCCCGTTTTCAGGTCCCTAAAACGTATCGGGTAAAAGTCAGCGGTCTCCCCACCAAGGAAGCCTTGAAGCGATTGGAGGAAGGGGTTCAAATCCCGGGGGGGGGAAAACACCGCGCCGGGATCGAGCTGATCAAGACCGGCGAGAACCGGGCCTGGCTGCTGGTGACCATTCGGGAAGGAGAAAAGCATCAGGTCAAAAAAATGTTTGAGGCCGTCGGCCACCTGGTGCTGACCCTGAAGCGGGTGGCTCTGGGGCCCCTGAAGTTGGGCCGGCTTCCGGTGGGGAAAATCCGTGCTCTGACCCTGGAGGAAATTCAGGATTTGCGGCAGGTGGCGGACTCTCAAAAATTCCGTTGACCTTCTTTTTGCTTGAATTTTTACCGCGTTTTAGCTACATTGACCAAGCTTCTGTTTTTTTCGCTAAGCGCTCCGCTCTCGGCGCTTAGCGTTCTCCCGGGCGGTTAACTCAGCGGTTAGAGTGCCATCCTCACACGGTGGAAGTCGAGAGTTCAAATCTCTCACCGCCCACCAAAAGAAACAAGGACTTAGCCACTTGCGGTTAGGTCCTTTTTCGTTTCTGTGCCCAATCCGAGGGGGTAGCAGGGGATATGATTTTCCCCGGGAGATAGGGTTGTCCCTTGCCGGGAAATAGACTAATAAAGATAGGCTTATCGGATAGTTGCCCAGGAGGATAAACTTAGGGTTGTTCTTGAATTAAGAAAATGGTATATTAATAATTTTATGTGGTGACGTCACAGGTCAGACTACATGCTGAAAATACAGGATTCAAGGGGTGGGATAACCCGCAGTAGACCATCAACTCTTTATAATTATTCAGCATCCCTTATTATCCCTTTACACCCAATCCGGTTTTTTTCGATTTTTTTCACTATTGTATTTCCGTAGTTCACTTGAATCCTTGACCCCTTGACCCCTGTTTTTTGGTTGTTCACTTGACCTCTCGACCCCTTTAACCCCATAGGTTTACCTAACAATCCCTACTTTCGAGGGATTGTTTTCCT
>Ga0031654_10000306_pt1 | contig 12055 bp, 7 predicted proteins | sample FrelakmetCRP12CR_FD_55268 | JGI IMG/M metagenome (GOLD analysis project Ga0031654, IMG submission 55268) | Freshwater lake sediment microbial communities from the University of Notre Dame, USA, for methane emissions studies - CRP12 CR | ecosystem: Environmental > Aquatic > Freshwater > Lake >...
CTGGCGGACATTGGCACCTCCGCCTTGTTTACCGCACAGGAAGCCATCTCGGTCGCGGGACATAACATCGCGAATGTCAATACGCCGGGGTATTCGCGACAACAGGTCACCTTGTCCGAGAACGTGCCGCAGGACGGATCTCCGGGCCAGATTGGGATGGGCGTCCAGGCCACGAGCATTAAACGGTCATACGACTCATTTGTTGAAGCTCAATTGGTGTCATCGGGTTCGCAGGTGGGAGAGTTTGCCGCCTCGAGCAACGCCATGGCCCAGCTGGCGCCGCTGTTCGGGGACGCCAATAATCAAGGCATCGGGGCTAGCCTCAATGACTTTTTCGGTGCGCTTCAGGATGTCGCGACCAACCCGAGCGACCTCTCTGCCCGGACAGTCTTTCTCTCCAAAGCCACGGTGCTCGCGGGTCAATTCAATCAGTCCGCCGGGGCGTTGACCGCCGCCCAGCAGTCCCTCGACTCTCAAATCGGGCAAAGCATCACGGCTGTGAACCGTCTGACCAGTCAGATTGCTGGGTTGAATACGCAAATTGCCACCGCTGAGTCCAGTGGACAACAGGCCAATGACCTGCGGGATGAACGCGGCGTCGCGCTCGCCAATTTAGGCGCGCAGATCAATATTTCATCGATCGAAGATGCCACGGGCCAAGTGACCGTGTCTACCGGCAATGGGCAGGTCCTTGTCGACAAGGACCGGACTCACCAGTTGGTCGGGGTCCCTGATCTCAGCAACAATGGACTGCTTGATGTGCGCTACGACGAAGGAGGAGGGACTACGACGAGCCTGGCGCCTGTCATCCAAAGCGGACAGCTGAAAGGGCTCCTTGACGTTCGCGATCAAACCATCCCCTCGTTGCGGGGCTCTCTCGACACGTTGGCCGCTGAACTCGTCACCCGGGTCAATCAACAACATCAAAAGGGTTTCGGATTGGATGGCTCCACCGGCCAGAATTTCTTTGCGCCGACGGGAACGACCGCCAGTACGATTGCCGTCTCGTTGACCGATGTCCGCCAGATCGCGGTGTCGTCGACTGCGATAGGAGTTCCAGGCAATAATGCGAATGCCTTGGCGCTGGCCGATCTCAACAACACGGACATCGCCTCCTTCGGCAACGTCACCTTCCAACACTATTACAGTACGATTGCCGGGAGCTTCGGTTCGGCTTCGCAAGAAGCCCAGAACAATCTCACGGCACACCAGATTCTGAATGATCAATTGACATCCCGGCGCGCGTCCCTCTCCGGTGTATCGATGGATGAAGAACTTGCCAACCTTCTTCAATATCAACGGAGCTTTGAGGCGGCATCACGCTTGATTACCACGGCGGACCAGTTACTCCAAAATATTCTAGCCATGAAGAGATAAGACTGCTCGAACTGCCAGGAGCAACGGGAAAAGGGAGCCTCGCGATGCGAATCTCAGATCAACAATTTTATGGCTCGACAGCGGGGAGTTTGCAGCACATCAAGGAAAGTATTGACGCCGCACAAACGCAGATCGCAACCGGGCAACGCATCGCCACACCTGCCGATGATCCCAGCATCTTTGGACAGGTCATCCTCGAAAAGTCCGCACTTGCCGACAACAATCAATGGCTCAGGAATATTCAGTCCGGAACCGCGCGTGTCGCGGTGGCAGACCAGGCTTTGGGGCAGACGCAAAATCTGCTCAGTCGTGTTCGGGAGCTTACGGTGCAAGCGAGCACTGGCACGACGTCTGCGCAAGACCGGGTGACGATTGCGCAGGAGGTTCGCCAGCTGGATCGGCAAATGATCCAACTCGCCAATACGGAAGTGGCGGGACAGCCGGTATTTGCCGGAACCAAGACCGATGCATCGCCCTTCGTGTTAGGCGCCGGCGACACCGTCTCCTATCAGGGCAATAGCGAGAGTCAGTCGATCGCGGTTGGCCCGAACCAAACGACACAGATTGCTCTCCCGGGTGATCAGGTGTTCACCGGAGGGACCACGAATATCTTCACTGACATGAGTAATTTACTGAGCGCCTTGGAAAGCAACAACGTGGCGGGGATCCAAACGGGGCTCGGAACACTTGATCAGGCGACGGCGCAGATCGGTGTTGCGCAAGGGCAGATTGGAGCCATCGCCAATCGCTTAGACACGGCACAAGGGACCGCGCAGGTTGTCTCCGATGCCATCCAGAAATTACTCTCGACTCAAACTGGCGCCGACCTTGCCACGACGCTGACCGCGCTTCAGTTGCAGCAAACAGCGTACCAGGCGACCAGCCAAACGTTCATGAGGTTGTTTGATTCGTCGCTCCTGAAGTTCCTCCCTCCCGCCTGACAGTGGCTCTCAAGTTTTGCTCGTCAAGGCCGATATATCCGAGGGGATAACATAAGAGAGATTGGACTGCACGGATGCTGGTGCTGACACGGAGACGTGGTGAAGGTGTGGCCATCGGTCCGGACATTCGGATCGTGGTGCTGGGGATTAAGAATGGACAGGTTCGCTTGGGCATCGAAGCGCCACGAACAGTCGAAGTACACCGTGATGAGATCTGCGTCAGAATTCAAGATGAAAACCAGCTTGCAGCACGCTCGACAGTGGTCCCGCTCGATGTTTTCCAACGATTGTTGCGAACGAAAACGGCTTGAACACCAGGAGCTTGAGTATGAATATCGCGTCAACTCGCTTTGGTCATTTGAACGTCTCTGCTGAAGCGTTGCTGACCTTCCCGTCAGGGTTGCTCGGGTTTTCAGACTGGACCCGCTATGTGCTGCTCGATCATGACACCGATGCTCCGTTTAAATGGCTCCACTGTGCGGAGGAGGCGTCCCTTGCGTTTGTGATCATTGATCCTGTGGCGGTCAATGCCAACTATCAGATCAAGATTTCATCTGAAGCACTCACGGAAGTGCAGGGGAGTGGGACAGACGACTTGGCCCTCGTCGTGATCCTCACCATTCCATCGGAGGATCCGGCCGCCGTGACGGCCAATCTTCGTGGCCCTCTTCTCATGAACCCTCGCACGAGACTCTGCAAGCAACTCGTTCTTTCCGAGGACTATCCCACTCGCTATCCGGTCTTTTCCGTTCCAAGGCACGCCGAGCATGGCCAAACCCTTCCGGTTGCTGAGGCGATTCCGGCCTAGCAGGATGCTGAAGAAGTCCGCCAGCCTTGCGTACGCATTGGGTCTGTTCGGTCTGTCCTGTTTGTGTAGTTAGGCTCGACTCACCGGATGGACGAGACAGAGCAGATAACCAGCTAGACCCGGCTTGTCCTAGACGTGCGGTTCAGTGAATGTCCACCATGCCACGATAGTTGTTCCGCCGCCGACTCGCTCGCCTATGCTAGGCGGCATACTGCCGAGAATCTGTCTGTTTTCGGCGCTCCTTTTCCAGAAGGTGAACGAGACGGAGTACCGCTTTTTCCAGCTGAGCATAGATCATCGGGCCTTCAGCCAATGTACCGAGTCTTCCAAGTGCTTCCAATTGTCCAGCGGATAGCACCACCTCCGATGCACAGAGATTACCGGCGGTCCCTTTCAGCGCGTGAGCGGCCTGTTCGACGGCTTTTTGGTTTCTGTTAGCCAAGGCTGCGCGGACTCCCTCCAGCATGGCTTGATAGCGTTGCAGGAACAGCTCGATCAGATCCTCCAATAGTGCGGTATCGCCTCCAATATTCCGTAACGTCGCAGCCACATCAAAGATGATGGGGAGAGGCCCCGTGTCTTTATCCTCAGCGCTGTAATTCGCACCGCGTGTGTGCGTGATCTGCAACTGACTGGACACAGGAATCCACCGATCGAGGACTCCCTTGAGTTCTTCTTTCCGTATGGGCTTGGTTAGGTAGTCGTCCATACCAGCAGCGAGACAGCGCTCTCGATCTCCGCGCATGGCATTGGCCGTCAACGCGACGATCGGGACATGGTGTGTCTCGGGGGAGTCGCCTGTTGCATACCCTTGGACAGCCGCTTCGCGTTGGCGAATGAGCCTGGTCGCCTCTAATCCATCGACGAGAGGCATCTGACAATCCATCAGGACTAGGGCATAGCAGCTTCGGGTCAATGCTGCCAACGCTTCTTGCCCGTTTTCNACGACATCCGNTTGATAGCCAAGTTTTTCTAACATGCGAACGGTCAGTTTTTGATTGATGAGATTGTCTTCGGCCACCAGGACTCGGGGTGCCGACTCTATTTCTGCGAGTGTGTGCCGAGTAATAAGCGGCGGGGCCGGCGCCGGACCCGTTGTCAGGGTCCCTTCATCCACACGCTCTGGCAACCCGAAGACAGTTTTCAAACAGTTCGAGAGTTGATCGTGGCGGACAGGTTTGGTGAGATATGCGACGAACCCGGCTTGGCGTGCCAGCTCCGCATGCCCTCGCTGAATCAGTGAGGTGAGGATAACAAGACGGACGAGAGAGCCAACAGGGTGAACCTTCATCTCCTTGGCGAATTGTAATCCATCCTTACCCGGCATCAACATATCGACGATGGCCACATCGTACGATACGCCCTTCCCCGCCTGCTGCTCGATCAGTGCGATGGCAGAGGTGGCATCCTGGGCTTGATCATCGACCATGCCCCATCCCGTGACCAGGTGATGGAGAATGATCCTGTTCGATTCATTGTCGTCTACGATGAGGACGCGGCGCCCGGTCAATTCAGCCGATGGCATGATGGCCAACGGAGACGTCGTTTGTTTGAGGAATTGGGGGGTGCACCAGAAGGTACTGCCGTGCCCAGGCTGACTGGTGATTCCGACGCTGCCGCCCATTTGTTCGGCGAGCTGCTTCGAAATCGCGAGCCCTAAACCAGTCCCACCGTATTTGCGTGAGGTGGAGCTGTCAGCCTGGGTAAAGGGTTGGAACAGCCGAGATTGTACCTCCGGCCGAATGCCAATTCCGCTGTCGGTGACTTCGAATCGGACGACCACCGTATCGACCAGGTCCTTCTCAAGAAAGGCTTGAACCGTCACTTCGCCTTGCTCGGTGAACTTGATCGCATTGCCGACGAAATTCGTGAGAATCTGACGGAGCCGCCCCGGATCGCCGCGCAGGCCGGTTGGTACGGCCGCATGCACCAGGCCGGTGATTTCCAGCCCTTTGGTCTGCGCCCGTTCCGCGAATTGAGCCAGGACATCTTCCACCGTCGTGCGAAGGTTGAAGTCGATACATTCCAGCTCCAGTTTGCCGGCTTCGATCTTGCCGTACTCCAGAATGTCGTTGATCAAACTCAGCAAGGCTTCGCCGCATTGCCGAATAGTTTCAATATAGGATTGCTGTTCATCCGATGGCTCCGTGTCCATCAATAAACCGGTCATTCCAATCACTCCGTTCATCGGTGTCCGCAACTCGTGGCTCACGGTCGCCAAGAACGACGCCTTCACGCGAGCGGCTTCCTGGGCTTCCTGGAGCGCGTGATCTAATTGATGATTGCTATGGCGCAGGTGCTCGGCTGATCGCCGGAGCTCCACTTGGGCCGCCTGGACGTCGGTCATATCGACCGCATAGCCTCGGACCAACTCATGCGAGGGGACTGGGCAGAAAATCCATGCAAAGCCTGCCTGAGGTAAACAGACCTCTTCTCCCCGTATTTCCTGTCCTGATTCGAGGCAGCGTCGAACGAGCCGCGATAGCTCACCAGGACACACGACGGGATATCCTCCCGCATCATAACCAAACCGGTGCAGTAACTGCGTCATCGCCGGATTCGCATAGACGAGATTCGCATCGGAGTCCAATTCGATAATGGGGGAAGGACTTTCTTCTGCTACCCGTGCCAGGCGCTCGCAATCTTGCTGCAGCTCTCTCTCACGAGTCTGATCGCGGATCGTTAATACTCCACCGAAATCTCCTCCTGTCTCCAGTGAGACATAACTCCATGCAACCGGGTATGATTCGTGTGTGGGGCCTAGGAGCGTCGTTTGAGCTGTTTGTATGGGGCGACGATCGGGAAGGGACTCTTGAATGCGCGTTATGATGTTGTGGCCAGGTGCCTCAGATCGCTGCAGCAATATGTCCTGGAGCGGTTTCGATGAGCAGAAATCAACTGAGTGTCCCAGAAGGCGGGCGGCTTCAGCATTCACAGACAGGATGCGAAGCCGACTATCGAGTAGCACCACCCCGACCGGGAGCGTATCCAGCACCGCAGAGTTCCTTGGGCTATGAGGCAAAGATGCTTTTGAAGGGCCAGACGCCCTAGCGCGAATCTTTCTTGTTGATTTCATCAGGCTGCCTCTTCGTGAATATCGTCAAGGAACATGGCCACATTCACTCGTTCATGAAGGGGGTCCAGCACCTTCGTGATGGTCCGCGATGACGACCCTGCTGCCTGCGATCCAAGATCGACGCGAATCGGCGTGAGATAGGATCCTCCCTGCGGGCCGGTAATCACTTTCACGATCGGCTTGAGCCACTGCTTGCGATTCATCCCCACGACTACCGCCTGTTCTCCCGTGTTTATCAGAACCAGGCTGCCGATCGGATATACGCCAAGACTGCTGATCATAGCTTGGGTCAAATCCTTTGCGTACTTTCCGGTATCCCCAAGACGAAACAGCTCTCGGATGGCATCATGCGGCAGCATCGCCGGACGTCCTCCCCGGCGACTCACCATGCCGTCATAGACATCTACCAGGCCGACCAAGTGTGGCAGGACTGAGCCGGAGTCTCCCGTGAGTTTGTGCGGGAACCCGCTCCCATTGATACACTCATGATGTTCCATGACAATCCGGACGACTGTCTCCCGGTCTTCTTTTGCATCCCGTAAGATCGCCAGTCCCAGCGCAGGATGCTGCTGCATCATTATGCTCTCTTGCTCCGTGAGGTCGTGGTTTCTACGGTACAGATTCCGCGGCAGTCGGATGTAGCCGATGTCATGCAGTAACGCGCCTGCGCCGAGCGCTTCCAGCTCTCCTTCCGCAACCCCATAGGCATCCGCCACAATGAGTGAGAGGGTACAGACATCGAGTGCGTGTGATGCCAACGTGCGATCGAACCGTTTCATTTTCTGGAGTGAGAGCAGACTGAGCATGGAGGCGCCATTATCCAGCACACGCGAGAGTACATTCGTGACGACCATTCGCAACGTGTCCGGACGAGGTACGATTCCCGATTCCAACTCTTCAAACATACGCTCCATCGTACTGGCTGCTTCTGCATAGGTCGCTTGGTCGGTCGCAGCCTGCATGTGTGCGTTCGCCCGGGGCAGTCTGTTTTCCTGCATGACAGGCGGCTGCGCTGCCTTCCTCTCGGCGTCGGAGATAGGTTGAGGAGGCTTTTTTGACGAGGCCGGCTCCACCACAAGACTTGGCTCGGGGGCGGCGGCTGTGTCCCGAGTGTTCAACGGCGGCGGCTGCGCTGTGTTCGGTTCTGCGTCGGAGATGGGTTGAGGAGGTTTTATTGACGAGGCTGGCTCCACCACAAGACGTGGCTGGGGGGCGGCAGCTATTTCCTGTGCTTGCAACGGCGGCGGCGCGTCTCCTGATGAAACCGGATCCACATCGAGGCCCTGGCTGGGGTCGATCTTCAGTTCTCTAATCCCATGCCGTCGGAGCAGGTCGATGTCTTTTGTATGGCGAATGAGACGTTTATGGACGAGGAAAGGGGTTCGATACCAAGGCTGGTCCATTGCGACGATGAACATCCCCGGTTTGAGTTGATCGATCGTGATCGTTTTTACGAGTCTCATCTACGATGCCCTGCGATGTATGCCTACAGCTATGCTGGACAGACTGAGGGTGCACACTCCCTCGTGAGAGTGAGAGTTCTGCACACTGTGCTATCGGGATAAATCGAGCTGAACTTGATGCACGCGAAGGAACTTCCGGCCCTATAAGCGGGAGCGGCTTCCAGTAGGCCGGCCACACAAGCCCCTCAAGATTCTCCCTTAACTNCCGATAAAGTCCATCAGGACAGATTGGTGTTCGATGAGCATCAGTGTCATCGCTTGCTCACGGTCTTTGGAGGACGATGCGTAAACGGATATCCATTGATCAGCTGAGAATCGGTATGAAGGTCGAGAAACTCGACCGCTCCTGGCTGGCTACGCCGTTCTTGCGCCATCGATTCACAATTACGGCCTCAGAACAAATCGAGCAACTGCAGGCCAGTGGGATCCAGCAACTCGATGTCGAGGCAGACGACGCAGACGAACACTCCGGCTCGATCGTCCCAGCTATGGCAGCGGAAGCTGAAGTCCCTCAGTCGATAGCGTTACCACTGGAGCCGGAACCCTCGACCATCCCATTTGCCGAAGAGCTGCCCGCAGCAAGGCAAGTGTACAAGGCTGCCAAATTGATCATTCAACAGGCCATGGAAGACGTCCGGATGGGTCGTGCGCTGAATATGGAGGCGGTCAGTGACGTAGTCGGGAATATGGCAGACAGCATCCTGCGTAGTCCTGATGCGCTCACCAGCCTCACACGCCTCAAACAGTTCGACGAATACACCTTTTTCCATTCCATCAACACGTCCGTCCTGGCCCTGTCAGTTGGGAGACATCTCGGGTATGCACGCGCGCCTCTGCTTCAGCTAGGAACCGGTATGTTGTTGCACGACATCGGTAAAACGCAGGTCCCGATCGAGATCCTCAACAAGCCGGGGCGCTACGAGGCCGACGAATTTGAGATCATGAAGCAACACGTCCTGCGCGGGGCGGAGATACTGTCGAACACCGCAGGCCTAACCGATATGTGTCTACAGCCAGGACTGGAGCATCATGAGCGCGTTGACGGGACCGGGTATCCCCATCACCGGTCCAAAGTCCACCTCAGTCAATTTGGCCTCATTGCGGCCATTGTGGATATCTATGATGCCGTGACAAGCGACCGTTGTTATCACAAAGGGAAAACCCCACACGAGACGCTTCAGCTTCTCTATCAATTGGGGACTCAAGGTCATGTGGACGGGGCGCTGGTCCAGCAGTTCGTACAGGTCGTGGGAGTCTATCCCGTCGGNTCATGTGTCTTGCTCAATACGGGGGAGACGGCGATTGTGAAGCAATTCAATCANCACGCGCCGATACGGCCTCTGGTCGTNCTGATCAGGGATGAATCCGGGTATTGGCGATACACACCTGTCGACTTCGACCTTGCGACGCAGTTTCATCGACCGANGCGGACGATTGCNTCGACCCTTGATCCGATCGCCTTGGGGATCGATCCTCGAACCTATCTTGATAAGGAAGCGGCATGATGGACCCAGAGCGTGCCCACCAACATTCGTCGATTCTCATGGTCGGATTACCACTCCAACTGGTAATCGGATCCGGTCAAGACAAAGTGAATTGTGGATCCACCTTACTGGGCTGGAAAGAGCGGGCCTGGCTCATTTGCGAGTGGCCGTTCCAATTCGGGCAAGCTGTTCCGTGCGAAACCGGAACCCACTGTCTCGTCCGCTCTATGGTGGCCGGCAAGCTCGTCGCGTACCACAGTGAAGTCTGCATGGCACAGATGTCTCCGCTTCCTCTCCTGTATCTCGCGTTTCCTCAGAGGGTCGAGGANATCCATCTCCGTAAGGAATCGCGCGTCGCCAACAATGAGCCGGTGCTCNTGATGCAGGGTATCCATGGAGACGCGACGCTGGCGTTGCTGAATGGCGCTGCTCCGATTGGCGGTTTGTTGCTGGATCTCAGCCTGTCGGGGTGCCNACTCATCCTCCAGCGGTCACGAACCGATGTGGTGTTGGGCGCCNCGGTCTACTTAGAATTCGAACTAATCGGGATTGGGCACGTCGCGCATCTCGCCGGCGCGATCAAGAATATTNCAGAACGTGACGGCGCTCTNTTACTCGGAGTTGAGTTCCGCTTTACCGGAAAAGAGGTCATCGAATACCGCGGGTGGGGAGGNAGTGTCCAGAAGGCCATTGAGTATGCCGTGATACAGCGACATATCGANTGGGGATTTCTGACGCCAACGTCAGAACCATGACGGATTTACCGAGCACTAGGCAATGCTTGCCTGGCTGGATCTCTCCCCTATATGGGCGTTCCTCAAAAAAACCGTTATCCACCGCAGATTTCTCTATCCCGATTGATCCCTCAACAAGTGGCGCAGGCCTTGCTACGCTTCCAAGCGAGATTCCGCATCGGCCGCAATTGCGTGAGGCAAGCGTGGTGCGCAGCAGCCGAATCCCCGGTGCGCGTAGCCGCGGCAGGTGTTCAGTCGCTAAGAAGGAGGGTCGGTGCCACAGATTATCGAGGTATCAGCTGACGCAGGCACCCTGCTCGATTCAGCACGAGAGGCCTTTCGAGACATCCCTATGCCTCTTGCTGCCTGCCTGGCGCTGCGGAGGCGAGCGGCGGCCTGTGCTTCCGGTGCAGATCCCCTCGCCCCACCTGTAGCCATGCCCCGCACGTATTCGTCAACCGCTCGCCCTGAGATCGCAGCAGTCCTGGAAGGCCTTCCGCTGGGCGAATGGTCGATGACCGTGGCCGCCATCGACTTTCTCCTGAACCGGGTCGAACACATCCGTCCGCAAGCCATTCTCGAGTTCGGCAGCGGGGCCAGTACGCTGGCCATGGCTTGCATGATGCGGAGATTGCACGGTGCATCGAAGACTCCGCATATCTTCAGTGTGGATCAATCTCCGCAATATGTGCAGCAGATCGAATCCCGCCTCCGGTTCCATGGTCTGCACGAGAGCGTGCGGTTCATGACGGCCCCGGTGATATCCCAGGTCATCCAAGATGTGCGCACGGACTGCTACCAATGTCACGATCAGGATCTCCACGAATTCCTCGGACCAAGCAGACCCGATCTCGTCATTGTCGACGGTCCTGCAGCGGACTATGGAGGGCGTTTCGGAACGATACCTCTCGTCAGGAACATGCTGTCCGATCATGCGTGGATCTACATGGACGACGCGTTGCGGGACAGCGAACTTTCCATTGCCGACTGGTGGGATCGTCTCGGCTATGTGAAGGACTGCGGCGTGCTCTGGTTGGGCAAGGGACTTCTGACCGCACGGCTTAATTCCTCTCAGTTGCTGGCCCACGAGCCTGCGTGTGTGGTTCTGCACCAGCTACTCGCACCAGTCGAGCAAGGACACCGTCATCACGTATGCGAGTTGCCGCCTCCGGCATCGCTAGTCCACGTCCCGTTCGCATACGAGCGTGTTGCGACGAGAGACCAGGCAGAGAAGGCCCAGGTAATTCCGGCACCATCACTCGACGGCCAACCAACCTGCCTCTTTCTCAATACCTATTATCCGGGATTTCTCTCACATCACTATCGAATGATGCCCGAGCGAGCCTCGCAGTCCTATGAGGCGCAACGGCTCGCCCTCCAACAGGCCTGCTTTGGCGACAGCGACTTTTACTCGTCGGGGATGACGCTGGCAGGATGGCAGGCTGAAGACGTGATTGTAAATTGCACCCCCCTTCAGGAAGCCTGGGCGCGNGAACAAGGCTACCGCGGCCACCGACAGTTGATGGATATCGCGATCGAGCAGGTCCGGCGACGACGCCCAGAGGTTCTCTACCTTCAGGACCTGGGACTCGCCACAANAGAGTTTCTAACGTCNNTCCGTCCGTANGCGACTGTNATCGTCGGGCAAATCGCATCCCCCGTTCCTGCTCATGCGGAGNTGAAGNANNTCGATNTGATCTTCTCCTCATTTCCTCATTTNGTCGACGCGTTNCGAAGACANGGGATCACGGCNTACTATCAGCCGNTGGCNTTTGACCCACGNATCGCTCAGNCCCTCACACCATCGGAGCGTCCNCACGCCGTCACCTTCGTGGGCGGACTCTCTCCCGCACATAAGGAACGACAGCTATTTGTGGCCTCGCTCGCCAAGCTCGTCCCTCTCGAATGCTGGGGGTACGGCGTCGATTCTCTGCAGGCCTCCGGAGTCGAACCGACACGTCTGCACGGCGAAGTCTGGGGGGGCGACATGTTCTCCACTCTTCGTCGCTCCCAGATCACCATCAATCATCACATTGATGTCGCGCAGACCTATGCCAATAACATGCGGCTCTTCGAAGCCACTGGGTGCGGCGCGTTGCTGGTAACGGACTACAAGGACAATCTCCACGATCTGTTTACCATCGGGGAAGAGGTCATCGCCTATCGCTCACT
>Ga0031654_10000310_pt1 | contig 11957 bp, 13 predicted proteins | sample FrelakmetCRP12CR_FD_55268 | JGI IMG/M metagenome (GOLD analysis project Ga0031654, IMG submission 55268) | Freshwater lake sediment microbial communities from the University of Notre Dame, USA, for methane emissions studies - CRP12 CR | ecosystem: Environmental > Aquatic > Freshwater > Lake >...
CAAAATTGGCAGGGAGTTGAATACGAGGAGAAATGTTCGCTTCTCAGCGACTATAGCAAAACGTATCAATAACGTGCTGTCCGATTATTTGTAACACCTACGAACACGCAAAATCGAGCGGTTTAATTTTTTATTCAATTCTTCATCAAACAAACGCCCTCCAAAAATGTCATTAAATACGGACTTCAACCACTACTCCGCGTTTCATAGAAACGTCCTTGCTAAAGATTTTCAGTCGAAAGCATGAACGGCAGTTTTGTGACCCGCACGTCCAACTAGACATTTTGACGAGGCCGAAAGCATTGTGGCCTTTCCCCGGATCTTTCATAGACAACGAACGATTCCATATAGTTTTCTGACTGCGATATAATATAGCAAGCTTTTATTGTAGAAATGTGGGGGGGGACTTTCATGGATAATGCGAAGCAAACTACGGCTGGTTTTCGGCAAGCCTTGTGTAATCTTGAGTGGGAACTCAGCTCAATGCGGAAGCACAGTAGGGGTCTTATAGAAGCCAAGCGGTATCATGAATTGAATGCTTTAAAGTTACATCTCGGTTGTGGCCCGATCCTCAAGGAAGGTTGGGTTAACGTTGATCTGCACGATAACGCCGACATCACTCTTGACTTGAGAGAGCCGCTGCCCTTTCGCGACTGTTCCTGTTCGATCGTGTATTCCGAGCACTTCCTTGAACATATTGATTATCCTGAAAACGTGACTGCTTTGCTCAAAGAATGTTATCGGGTCCTGGAACATAGAGGAATCTTTAGCGCTGGCGTGCCGGACACTGAGTGGCCTCTGCTTGAATATGCCGGGGTTAAACAAGATGGTTACTTTGAAAAAGCTAAGGCTCTCTGGCACCCCGAATGGTGTGAAACCGAGATGGAGCACATCAACTACCATTTCCGCCAGGGGACTGACCACCGCTTTGCTTACGACTTCAAGACGCTGCAACACGTTCTGACAAGAGCTGGGTTCGTAGAAGTAACCCGTCGTGCGTTTGATCCCCAACTAGATAGCAAGACTCGTGAACTTGGGACTTTGTATGTTGATGCCCGCAAGCCGATGACATGAGCGGACGCTTTCCGCGCCTGACGTCAGTGTGGTCATGCTTCCTATAACGGACAGGTGACTTTGATCGAACCTGTGATGACCAAGGCCTTCTTGGAAACGAAACCAAATATTTCGAAGCCCGTAAAGCTCTGGGCAGCATATCAAAAGCGTGGCTATTTCCCTCAGCATACAGCAGGTTTTGAGATTCACATCTTTCTTTTCTTATCAATTTGCCCAAGCAACATCATATACAGTGCTGATTCATCGTGGCTATCAAGGGTCAGCACGTCATTCACTTTATCATCATAAAAACCGCACACACCCACCACTCCTAGATTTAAGGCGTTTGCAGCAAGATAGATATTCTGGCCGATATGTCCGGCATCAAGAAGTATATAGCGGTATCCTCTTTCGCCATATTTAGTGATTGCCTTACTAAATGTGCCGGTTATAATCAAGGAAGCCGCCCAGTTTTGAAACTGCACAGCTTCAATAATGCTTTCGTTCATCATTTTCCCAATGTCATTATTAAGGTTGAGAATTTCCAGTTCATTGTGCCCTGGTGAATAATGATAAATACCCTTCTTCAGGTTTCTGATATTTAAAGCTGCAAGATACAATTCACAAGAAAAAAGGGCCCCGGCAGAAGGTGCAGTTCTTAAGTCATATTGATATGTTTCCCCCCTGGTTTTGAGAAGAGAATATCCGCTTACTCCATAACTTAATTGAAGCAGCCTAGAAATACTAGAAACAGGAATAGCCTTTTTTGAAAAAACCCGTATACTTCGCCTTCTTAAAAGGGCGTCCTCCAGTGAAATCCCAGATGTTTTTTTTATAGATTTCAATCTTACCATAGATGCTGTTGGGTATGATTTTGTCCCTTTAAGCATTAAGTCAGCAAGCTCCCCTTCTGATAAAGGGAGCTTATGGATTATATGAGGATAGTGCTTAGTGTTCTCATGGTAAATGCTCCAGAGTTCTATTTTATTATCTTTATTCATAGCTCAAGGAAAAGGATGAGGAAAGATATTAAGCTCTGCCTCATTCAGTTTTTTGAATCCTAATTTATGAGGAATCTCGTAAATCCTTTTAATCCCAAGCCAATAATATCTGTTAAACCCTAAATCCATAAATCCCGGTATTAACGTTTTAATAACGTGACAACCCATATTCCTGATTTCCCTTGGTGTAAGGTCTACGAGAATGGTCTGGTAGCCCTCTTTTGCGACTAGGTTTGTCAATGTTTTAACGCCTTCCTCATAATCAAAATACTGCGTTACGTCAGGTAATGTGATTTTTACTTTACTATGCAGTCCACTAAGAATAAATGAGACTTCTTTCTTCATGTGCCGATTTGAATAAAGTAGGGCGTGTTCATCGAAGTATTTCAAATTTGTTTTGTTCCCTTCCCATTTGACACTTATATTATTCCGATTAGCCCAGATGAGAAAGTTCAGGTTATGGAGACTTTCTGAAATTGATTTTCTTACAGCCCTGGCCATATCAAGATCGCAGGCCGCCCCAAATGACAGGTAAGGTGAGGTTCTTTCTTTATTTACCATCACCGTAATAAAAACAGGAATATTGATGTCAGTATAAAGGGAGAAAATCAAGCATGCATACTTGCTTGTGTTTAGATATTCCAGGGTCTTCTGCTCTGCACACTGCCCTTGCCATTCAATTTCCATCAGTCTGGGTTTTATTTTATTTGTCCACATGAGCATAAATGCATCCCTTTCGATGACTTCGCAGACCGAGGCGTAGACTGCTTTAAAATAATTGTCCGAGCATGCCAGACCTGTTGTCGTATAATACGACAAATGATACCTGTCCTTCACACCGGGGCAGCATAACTGGGCCGGGACATAGAGCTTTTTTTGATCCCCTAATCTGACTCCTTCAACCCAATTTAATTCAGTATCTTCACGGAAAGGTATAAATGGGAACCCCTTTTTTGCATGTTGAGAATTCGAAAACAAGCCATAGGTCGAGGGTGCTGTGGCTTGTTTTCTTATCTTATTAAAGATGGTATTTATCTGTTCCATCCAGCTCTCTGCATAGTACCAGCAGTACCTTTCTATTGCTTCTCCCAGACATTTTGCCTTTGCCTCCTCGGGAGACATCCCCGCACCGGAAATTGAAAGCAAATTGGTTTTTCCTTCAAATCTATCCGGCCTCAGAAAATAAACAGGGGTATAGACATAAAATTTAATCGGTTTAAGAAAGTTTTCCTGAGGGACTAATCCTTTAAAAAAGCCTGTTCTTTGATTAATGACCTTCGATTCCAGGAGAATACTCATTATTTTTTAGATCGCAGATTGCAGGCGTCACAAAAAGGGACCTTCAGGAGAGGGTTTTTGGAGATTTCAATCTTTGTAAAATCCAGGACAATTTCAGAGAGGTCTTCCTGAAGGAATCGCTCTATAGTTAAGAATTTAACGAGCATGACAACCATGAAGCCGGCGCAAAAGTGGATCATAAAATCAGGAGGAGGCGGGTCGGAAATATGAATGAAATCCTGAGGTTCAAGCGTGTCTCTATCGAAGATGCCGTTTTGGGTCTTCAGAAGACTATAACAATTATAACATGCTGATTCATAGGGCAATAAGAATGGCGTCACGACAAATTTAAAGTTGTCTATCATTGCCTTGATAAATTGGACATTGTGATCAAGACAAAATCGATTCAATTGCAAGAAAAAATTTTTATGGGGTAGTCGATGAAAAGCGACAATTAAGTCCACGTCTCTTGAAAAACATTTTTTATCGTCATATTGAAGGTATTCCGCCTGGATAATCTGACTACTTTCTAAAATAGCCTTAAATTTTAAACTGAAATCCGGGAGATCTGAGATGAAGATAACTCTTTTGTCCTTAATTTTTTTACCGGCATCGTAATATATTTTTTCTGACATGAAAGACCCGGGAAGCAAGTTTGCGATGAATTCAAAGTCTCTTTCATGAATGGCATTCACCAGCGCCTTTAGAAGAACGAAAGTTTCAGTATCCCTGATTTCCAGGGCATCTCCATTTTTCTCAATTAAAAAACCCTGAGGTGTTTTTTTTATCTCAAGATTTCCCAGGGGTGATTTAGATTTGACCATGCCTTATGTCTTTCTCCTGAATCTCAACTATATGTGAGCATCAGTCATCCTCAAACTAAAACTTAAACGGTCCCTTTTTGTTGTTTTTTATCCATGCGAGACATAGTATTTATGCTTTTGCTTTGACAAGTTTTCTGAGAAAATCAAAAAAAGCAAAACTTCCCTCATTTTTTCACATTCAATTATATATAAAAATAAGAGACTTTTATAACCCATTGATCTTAAATAATCTTTGACAATATTTAGACAATTTCTTGACATCCCGGGAAATTCAAGTATAATTATAACATAACCAATCGATAAGATGGGATTTCCTAAAACAAGCTTAACGTACAGATGGAGCGTGGTGAAGTGAAAAAAAAGCTTCATGTCCATATCCTTACCTATTGTAAAGAACAGTCATTGATCTATGGTACGGAATTAATATTCAGAACACTCCGCGCAGGGTTTCCCAATGCACATATCACCGTTACTGATAATACCAGTATTGCATCGGCAAGGGAGAGAGTAAAGTCACTGTCTGAAGAGAACGACTGCCTGTTTAAGGAAATCCAGGGTAGAGCCCTTTGGCATCATGATTTTATCGAAAATACTCTTCGTACCTATGCGGATGATCCGTCGCTCAATGCTTCTCTTATATTTCTTGATCCTGATCTTTGTTTATGGCACGACTGTGAAGGCTTTGCCTTTGACGGTCTCATCGCAGGCAATTTGATGGGGGGGTTTCATGACAGTATTACGCGCACATTGACAATGCCGAGACTCCATACCTCTTTTTTGTGGATTCCCGATCCGGCAGCGCTCCAGAACGAAATAAGAAAAATGAGGGCTCGGCACTTTGATTTCGAGCCATTTCGCCCCTTTTCGTTCAGATTAAGAGACATCTGGTACCGATATGATACGGCTGCGGGGCTTTATATGGCCATGCCTGATAAGGTTTCAATATTTGCTGATGATCACAAGGCATGCTATGATCACATTTTCAGCGGTTCCCATATCAGCAGTCTCATACCATTTTACAGCGATGAGGTAAGAGAATTGATGCAGGAAGTACATTCCCATGCCAGAAACGGGAACCTGGAGGCTCTCAAAGGAATACATAAATATATAGACAGAACATGGTGGAATCTACACGATCACATAGCATTGTAATCACTGCTGTCGCAACGGATGATGTCAGAGATACATCATGCAAGATCCGGAATATCCCGGCCCTTAGGGGGATCTGGGAATATCAATCCGAAGTGTGGCGGAGCAGTTTTCCCGCCTACATGTAAGAGAAAGGAGGTGAGAACATGAAGGATGAAAAAAAGCAACCTTACGAGGAACCGAAGGTACTGGCCACGTATAAGAAGGAGGAACTGGAGGAGATTATTAGGCCTCACGGGCAAGAGGCAGGTACTCCCCAAACCGGCGGCGCCGGCTGCGGCGGCGGCGGATCAATAATAAATCAGTAAGGTACCATAACGATAATAATNTAAATGCGATGCACTCGAAAAGAGAGCAAAGGTTTTTTGTTGGGCTTTTCCTGCCTATCTTTTTAGTTCTTCAATGGCATATTACTGAACGCTGTAACCGGCGATGTGCCTATTGTTATCGGGTGTCTCCATCGACTGAGGAACTTGCATTCCCTGAACTGCTCAAGATACTGGAACGGTTCAGGGAGTTACTGGACCGGATGAATCCAGCGAGACGGTCATAACCGGTGCGCGGACAGATCAATGTGAACGTCGGAGAGCCCTATATTCGAGATGACTTTCCTGATCTCCCCGGGAGAAGAGACGAGATCAGGGAATAGTTGCAGGCAAAGGTATCCCGAGCAGATAAACCGAAGGTTAAAACATGAATATTGTAACGGAAGATGTGTACGGTTTTCTCGGACAAAATATTGCAGTCAGCTCCAACTCGGAAGAAATTCTTGCGCACTTAAGAAGAGCTTATGCCAGATTCTATCAGACCGATGGAACAACCTCGCTTAGCAGTCCGAAGAATAATGCTGATGCAAGCCCTCGCAGGTTAGAGATAACAGACGATGCTGCCGGTTCCGGTCAGATAGTTATCAAAGACGGATTTCAATCTTATAAACTCAAATGCAGGAACGTTGATCCGTTCGAAAATAAGGAATCGGGTACCGACCCTCTTGGTTGGGTCCAGTGGTTCTTGCTGTGGACTGCCTCAACCCTTGCGAAGAACTCTTTTTTTGTCCATGCCGGGGCTGTGGCGTCAAAAAATGGCGGGATGATTTTCCCGGCTGTCTCAGGGATGGGAAAGACAACCTTGACGGTCAAACTTGTCCAGAAAGGCCTAAAATTCTTATCCGATGAAGTTGCCTGCATGAACGTAGAGAAAAATAGGATAGAACCTTTCTTCAGAAAGATCAATTTGACCGACGAATCACGCATTCTGCTTGGATTGCCCCCATGGGCTGCCCCAAATCTCCGTATAAAAAGATCAAAGGGAACAAAATGGATGCTTGATATTGAAGATATTGTAGCTGACAGCCTTTCCGGTCCATGTCCACTCCGTTATGTTTTCTTTTTAAAAGACTTTGGTGAGAAACCAAGGTTAGAGCATATCTCACCTTCTAATGCACTGTTTAGAACATTTAATTTTACCATTAGCCCGATAAATGATCCGGTCTCACAACTTCTTACATATGCTCCCTTGTTCAATAAAGTGCAATGCTTCAATCTCGTCATGGGAGATCTGGATGAAACTGCCGAGCTCATCATAAACCTGGCCGATCAAGGTAAATCATACAATGGATAGCGGCAATCCGGTCATTTATGATACTCATCTGCAGGCCGTCCTTGACATCTGGAGCCAGCGAAATGAACACATCACCTGTTCAGTTATAGGAAACTGCATGTCTCCGGTAATTAATGAGAAAGATTCCATCATCATTGAGGGTGGTGTTCAGGATATCAGTGTGGGCGATGTCTTGGTATTCGGGTCGCCAGGAAGTTTTTTTGTAAAAAGGGTTGTGCAAATTTATAAAAATAGTGACAAGATTTTTTTTCTGACAAAAGGCGACAAGAACCCTGCTTTTTGTGAACCGATTACAAAAGAAAAGATTTTAGGAAAAGTTCTCGAAGTACAAAGCAGCCACGGGCACTTCGTTTTTAATTGCAGGTTCTGGAAATGTCTCAATTTCATACTTGCGATACGATCATATATTCATGGTAATCGACGAATAAGAAAGACCCTTATGTGGAGGGGAATCAATGTGTTGTGTGCGCTCCGTTCAAGGATACTACCGAAATATTTTTCAGCCGGACCTTTCTTGTGGAAAGGCATATGCAGGATTTCACGGATTCTGTCACATAAATAGCATTCTATTGTAGGGGGTGTGTGAAACATGAATGACAAAAAACCTGTAAGGAAAGAGGGCATCTTATCCCGTCAGCTCGCAGAAGAATGGATACTGTATGACACGCAACACGGAACCGTGCATGTCATCAATCTCATGGCGGAATTCGTCTGGAGGATGTGCGATGGCACTCATGATCTGGTGGCAATAGAGAAGAGCATTCGTGAAGCATATGCGGTTCCGGAGATCAAAAACGTGAGAAAAGACCTGGAACAGATTATTCAGCAGTTTACCGATCTGGGGGTTCTGGCAGATAAATAGCGAATAATGAACTTTTGCCCATAAATTGAACGTATTTGTCATTCCCGCAAGTGAAACGCGTCGGGAATCATTTTTTATGAAAGGTACCCGACAAGCCGGAATGGCAGAAAACGTGAGATATTCAAATTTATGGAGAAACACTAATAAAGACTTACAGACAACATATGTCATATGATCCTGAAACAAGGCTGATACTCCTGTGTCTTTCAGCAAAAGAAGATACTGAAATGGTCCGCCTTCTTCACGCCATATCCTCTCAAGAGATAGACTGGTCATACGTTTTAATGTTTTCCCAGCAGGGTGTTTTTGCTCCACTGCTGTTTCATAATCTGAAGAGGTATGGTATTGCCGGGTCAATACCTGAAGAGATAAGGCATACCTTTGAAAAAATCTATCATAGTGTCGGTTTTCAAAACGCTCTGTATATGGAAGAATTGCGGCACCTTTTGCATGTCTTTGAAAAGACAGGGATAAAGACGGTTGTTTTAAAAGGTGCGGCAATAGCTGAAGATGTTTTCAGGAATATCGCCCTTCGGCAGATGGCTGATATAGACCTTCTGGTACAGGAAGAGGACCTTTCCATGGCAGAAGAGAAGTTATCTGAATCAGGTTATATCCCATATGAATATAAACAATCAAAAGAATGGTACAGGATGAATTTTCACCACTTAGCGCCTTACTACCATCCTCAGAGAAAGATTGCTATTGAAATACATCGCAACATAATTCCCATCGGAAATCCCTTCGGTATTGATATCAGGAAATTATGGGGAAGGGCTCAACCTGTAAATATAGGGGATGTACGGACATTGGTTTTGTCTCCTGAAGACCTGATAATACATTTATGCCTTCATTTTGCATATTGTGGCGGTTTTAGTGGCGGATTAAGGTGTTTAATAGATATTAGTCAAGTAATAAAGTACCATGGCGATCGAATAGATTGGAGCTGGATGGCAAGAGAAGCTAATGAACATCATTATGTAAATTTTATTTATTACCCGCTTCATCTTGCAAAAGATTTGCTAAATGCAAATATAGAGAGTGATGTACTAAATACTTTAAATAGATGCTCAAAACTGAATAGTATCTATATATATCTCCTGAATCTGATGACAAGGAATATTCTGTTGAAGGATGAAGCGTCCTCCATACTGCCAAAAGGTTATCTTACCCTTTTTTGCACGCAATTGCTGGATAATGCCCCCATTCATCGTAAAATACAATATTTAATCAAGAGACTTTTCCGGAAACCAGCACCTGAGGGAACGGATTCTTCCATGTCATCGGTATCGAATCAAGATGATCCTTCCGCCGCTCAGCGCATTAGAAGGATATTCTCGTCGAATAGTCGTCACCTGACAAGAGCAGTCTTTCGCAAAAGGAAGGTTACACGCAGGCAGCATTAGCCTTGCTGCTAACACCATGTCATAAACATACGTGAATACATGATCAATCAGAACTGCATATCGCATCTGCTGAGCATGTCAAACGGTTTTATGGTCTCAAGCATTTTGCTCACAGCAATGGAAATACTATTGTTCAACCAAGACGAAGAGGCTCGCACGATCACGAGGGAAGAGATCGCCAGAGAGAATCTGCACAACCGTATTGAACTGACCAGGAAAGATTTTTGTCAGGATGAGATCGGCAGTAATTATGATTTGATTCTGCTTTCCTCTATACTCCGTCTCTTTGGAGAAAAAGAAAATATCTTTTTACTCAACAAATTACTCAACAAAGTTAAAGACGCTCTCAGGGATCGCGGCAGGGTCGTGATCTTTGATCTTATACTCGACGAATCAAAGAAACCATTGCCATCCGCCACCTTTTACGCAAATATGCTGGCCATGACTCTGAATGGTCGTGCATATCCCTCTTCCGATGTCAAAGCAAGGCTTTCTTCCCTGCGGTTTCAAAATATACAACGCATTCCCCTGGGCAACGCACAGACGGTTAAAGGGGGAAAATGAATTCAGAGCTTGATCGCATCATCAATAGCGCCTCATTTCAAATGAAGCTAAACGAATTAAGACTGGTACAAAAATACCGGGATAGGAAGCAAGATAGCAAAGTATCGATAATCATGCCGACATGGAACAGGTCCTTCGTTATCAGCCGGGCAATAGACTCGGTTCTTAAGCAGAGCTATACTAATTTTGAGCTTATCATTTCAGATGATGGCAGTACCGATAATACGGAAAAGGTAGTATACCGTTATTCATTGTCAGATCACAGGATCAAATATTTAATAAGTGAACATGCCGGTGTCAGTCGTGCCCGCAACATCGGCCTTGAACGTTCGACCGGACAGTTGATTGCGTATCTCGATTCTGATAACGTTTGGTCAGAGCATTACCTTCTTCTGATGGTCAATACGTTTGTGGACAGTCCTGAAGCGAACACGCTTTATTGCGCTCTAAGAAGGGTAATAGACACTGTACCTTCAAAGGAATTCATATCATTCAGACATTATGACCGGAAATATCTTCTGTCAAGAAATTATATAGATATGAACATATTCATGCACAGAAGAAATCTTTTTGAGAAGCTTGGAGGATTTAATGAAGGAATAAATGTACTGGAAGACTGGGATCTGATTATCAGATACTCGAAAAACAATGCTCCATATATATTAGAATGCATTCTCGCAACATATTATTTTGAAAAAAACTTAGAGCACCTGTCCTCTTCAGAAAAATTACCCGAAACCTTTCACCGGATCAAGCAGCGTTTTAGTGAAGGTTCGTGACTTGTCCATAATGTATCGCATCCCATACATGTTACGAATAAGCGTTTTCACATGAAGGAAGTGATACATTTTTAGAACCTCTGAAAACATTTGTTCGTAGGTGGAATCAAACTTTCAGATGATGTGGTCTCCAATGCGCAGTATAGGGAGCAATAGCACAGGTTCTTGAACCGCTCAAAATCTCTCTTTCTATGTGTATCAGAGATTGCCTCTGTAAGCTCAGCCGTTATATAGAATTTACCTCAAAATCTAAAGCATAGTATGTGAAAAATTCATTAGTTGCACACAGGACAATAGCGAAGTTGCACACATGAAAATAAGGAAATGGCGTAAGTCCTTGAAAAATATGGTGAGCCGTGCAGGATTCGAACCTGCGACCCGCTGATTAAGAGTTTGAAAAGTGAGAAATCCGGTCAGGAGCCTACCAGTTAAAGCCTTACTAACCTTTTGATTTTTATTAATACTTGGTTGTTGCACGTTTATTGTCATTTAGGCAAATTGGCTTAAATTGCGTACGATGTGGCAACTATATGGCAACCGGGAATGGAGGTTAGAAGTGGCTCTTAGTTATAGAAAGTTTGTGAACAAAATGACAGGCCAAGTTTGTTACGTGGAGTCCGGGAGGTATGGCAATTTTAAAAATTCTCTGAGGAAGCTCGTCAGCTATATAAGGTATAACATTGAGAGGTATTATATTGTTCATCTTACCTTAACGGTGGCAGAGAATATGTCAGAGGTTGATTTTAAGCATCTCCATAGGGCAATACAGTTTATTCATCAGAGACTTAAGCGTGTAGATTCTGATTTTAAGTATATAGCAGTTAAAGAGCTGCAGGATCGCGGATCGGTTCATTATCACGTTTTATGCGTGTACAGTAAACCCCGTGTGTTTCCTTCAAGCGAGGAGATCGCCAGATCATGGAAATTAGGATTTGTGAAAATAACAGCTCCTAAGCTTCGTTTGAATATCAGTAAGATCGCCAACTATATCGGGAAATATATAGGTAAAGGTTATGAGTACGATACTCTTAATTCACAAAAGTCCTTCACAGCGAGTCAGATAAAACAGATATATAAGCTTAGTTCGACAAGACTGGCACAGGTAATAAATAGATTCGGGAAGGATATGGCAGAACAATTTAAGTGTACATATAGAAAAGTGTTTCTTGAAGGATATACGAGTAATGAAATAATGGGAACCAAGGTTAAAAAGCTCTCCAGGGATTTGATAATGGAATTTCCGAGTGAATGGGTGTATGAAGGAATGTGTAATGAACCTTTTTAGGCTATTTATATATAGATGTGACTATGTATTTGTATCTTCCTGAAGTCAACGTTTGACAGCTTCCATAGAATATTGTATGTTTCAAGTAGTAATTGAGTAAAATAAATTTAGTATGTGGTATTCAACTTTTCAAAAC
>Ga0031654_10000313_pt1 | contig 11881 bp, 12 predicted proteins | sample FrelakmetCRP12CR_FD_55268 | JGI IMG/M metagenome (GOLD analysis project Ga0031654, IMG submission 55268) | Freshwater lake sediment microbial communities from the University of Notre Dame, USA, for methane emissions studies - CRP12 CR | ecosystem: Environmental > Aquatic > Freshwater > Lake >...
ATCATGATCTTCGGAGAAGGGAGGGGCGGCACTCCCATGCCATGGAGTTCATCTCAATACTGTGATTCCGGACTTAGTTCCCTCTACAGCACCAGTTATCCTTATTATTGCGGTTATTATGCCTTAGATCTCGATAATTCCCTCAGCCCGACTTTTATGTGGCACCTTGGCGGTACCAACGCGATAAATCCATTACATGCTCCCTATCTGTCTGATGAAAGTTGGAGCAAAATGATGATAGGCAGGGTAAGAATCGACAACAAGGAGAAATGGGTGGGGTTTGTCGGTGCCGGTTACAGTGGATCAGACTGCTCCGGCGGAGGCGGTTGTGGATCAGGTTGTGACTGCAGGGGGAAGGGCTTTTTTGTCATAGACTTGAGTAATGGGGAAATACTCTGGAGTTACAGATATGCCGATAACACAGCGAAAATGATATACGGCATACCAGCGGCTCCTGCCATTGTGGATACAGATAACGATGGCTTTATCGATACGGTCTATGTTGGAGATATGGGCGGAAACGTTTGGCGGTTCAAGTTCTGCACGGCAACTATGTCTGCTTTGCCGGGAGGGTGCCCCATCTCCGACTGGAGCGGCGGCCTTTTCTTTGACGGTTCCACAGTGAATCCGGCCTGGCGGACTATTTATACGGTCCCTTCTGTTGCCAAGGATGGGGCGGGGAATCTCTGGGTCTTCTGGGGTACGGGAAATAAAGCCGATCCTGCCAGCACAACCGGCCAGGGAAGATTGTTTGCATTGAAAGACAATGACCGCACCACAACCTGGTTTATCAGTAACATGGATGATATCTCATCAGCGGGTTTGACGTATGATCAAACTACTTCCCTCAACAAGGGGTTCTACATCAGCCTGCCTGGTACTGGGGAGAAGATATTGGCGGATACCGCCTTATTTGGCGGCGTGGTGTATTTCACGTCTTACGCGCCCACAAGCGGTAATCCCTGCGCACAAAGCGGAAATGCATACCTTTATGCGATTAGATACACTTCCGGTGCTGGTGCATTTTCGGGTGGGTCAAGAAGTATGTCAGTGGGGGTCGGAATAGCCTCTGCCCCCGTTATTTCAGTGAAGCCCCCCGGGTCAGGGTCGAATGTCCCTGATCTCTATGTTACAACAAGCACTGGTGGAGCTGGAGGAAGTAATACGCAACGCGTGAACTTCAATCCTCCGGGGCTGTCTAACAGAGTCAACATCTTAAACTGGAAGGATCGGAGAATACAGTAAGAGCTTCAAAGAATGTGGGTCGTGTAATCGCGAAGAGCTTTACCTGCGCTTCGCAACGAGAATATTGGCGTAACAAATCTTATACTGCCAATCCCCCTCCCCTTACGGGTGCAAATCGCCAAAAGAAGGGTAGGGGGATTTTTTTGTGAGGGGATATATTCCTTAAGAAGGGCTCGGAATCGATTACGGGAAGGCACAGGGATAGGGTGGAAAATTTGCAGTGGCCTTATACTGAAAATGAGATGAACTATATATCTGGCTTTGCCAGACTAGGGGGAGGACGTTATGGAATCGAGGCTCTTCTTGGCTTCTATCCCCAATCCCGAATCCGGTGTTATATCGATGATGGTCTTGAACTCTGCTTTTGCCTTTGCCGGGTCATGCAGTTTAATGTAACACTGCCCTAACCAGTAGTGGGATTCCAATAAAGAGGGAGCAGCCTTGAGGGATGCCCTAAAATAACTAACGGCCTTTTCCAAATTTCCCTGCTCATAATAGGTTCTGCCTATGTAAAGGTCTATAAAAGGGGCGGGGATTGTATGGGGCTGCTTGTTCTTCGCTTCCTCGTACATTTTCAGGGCCTTCTCGTAATCACCCTTTGCATGATAGGTCGTTCCCATGTTGAATATTGCCTTGTCGGGGGTTTCATACAGCACATTGGCAAGGGCATTTTTAAATTCCTCAATGGCCATGTCCCATTGTCCCTTATCCCGATAGATTACCCCCAGAAAATTGTGCGCCTCAGAATAGTCGGGCTTCAAGGACAGGGCCTTCTTAAATTCTTCGATGGCGTTGTCCCTAAGCCCTTTATCGAGGTACGAAATTCCCATATAATAATGGACCTTGGGATCTCGGGGCGAGAGTTTTTCCGCCTCCAAAAATTCCTTTAAGGCATCATTAGACCGTCCCGATCCCAAATAGGCAGCTCCCACATTCACATGGGAATCTGCCTGTTCCTGATGCCATGGACTTGGCCCGCATGCCATGATGGCAAGAGCGCATGCCATAAGAACGGCATGTACTATTATGTTTAACCGGTTCATGCTCACTTTCACATCTCTCAGTTGAAAAAAAGACTAGTGTGGGAAGAAGAAAGCCTTCATGCTTGATTGCAAAGAAATGAGAATGCCCTATCCCTTAGGTTTTTCGTGTCCCTTCGGCCTTTCTAATTTGTCGACACCAGTATCTTCTTTCGCTATGATTTTCGGGGTGATAAATACCATTAGCTGTTTTCGCGATTTCGTTATGCCCTCAGTTTTGAATAGCCAGCCCAGGACAGGTATCTTCATAAACCAGGGGACACCGGACTCGGTCCTTTGATCCGAGGTCTTAAGGATTCCCCCGATTACTATAGTGTCTCCATCATTTACGACGATCTTAGACTCAACCTCGCTTTTGTTAATGGGCGGGTTCCCTCCAAGTTGTAAAGCCGTTGCGTAGTCCGCAGAGTCATTTGTCGCTTTGATCTCCATGGAAATGGTGCCATCGGGCGTAATCTTAGGTTTCACATCCAGTTTCAGGACAGCTTCTTTGAAGGTGATGCTCCTGTTTCCATCCTTGTCTATTGTAATGTAGGGGATTTCCTGTCCCTGTTTTATCGTAGCTTTAACATTATCCATGGTGGTAATTTTTGGTGATGAAATGATTTTCCCGGTATTGTTTGTCTCCAGGGCCTGAATCTGGGCTTCGAGAACAGCATTGGCCCCACCTATGATGAGACCGAATGTCGGTCCTGCTACCGTGCCTGGCATATTAACGGCAGCTGACTGCAATGGGGTCGAACCTGTAGGTGGACTACCAATACCTGGTGGATATGGCCACGTTTGAAAACGATTACCAATGACATTTGTGCCGGGATTTGTGCCGGCCGTCAAGGCATAGGAATAGTCTCCAGCTCTCCCGTAATATGCGCCGCCCCACTGCACTCCGAGATTTCTCACGAAATCATCCGAGGCCTCCACAATTTTTGCCTCTATGGATATCTGTCGCAGTTTCCCTTTCTCTTCCATGCGATCCTGTTCCGATTTCTTCGCAATAACCTCGGCTTTGAGACGATCTTCCTCTCCCGCCCTGCGGTCAGCCTCGTCTTTTTTCATTTTTTCGACGGTCATGACACTAATTACGTCACCCATCTGCTTTTTGACAAGACCCTGGACATCTAAAATGGTATCAAGAGCCTGAGTCCAGGGAACCTTCTTCATGTACAATGTCACGTTCCCCTTGACATCATCTCCGGATACGATTGTGACTCCTCCCACCTCGGAGAGCAATCTGAGGACACTCTTAATACTTGCATCCTGAAAATCAAGCGACACCACACGGCCGCCAGAGGAATGCTTGTCCTGACTCTGGGTTATATCTTCTTTAGTAACTGCCGGCGCTTTTTGCTCAGCTACAGGCGACTTGGCAGCAAGGCTTCTTAAATCGAAGTCAATCAGGACATTTTTTCCTTCCTGATTCACCTTGTAGGGGACGCGCTCTCTTAAAGCGATGGTGATAAATGCCCATTGCTCGCCATCAACTGTTTTTTGGGAAGGCACAACACTTAATATGTTGGAAAGCTTTCCTTCACCCAGGGTGCGTTTGAGCTCCTCAGGTACAAACACCTTTGTCATCTTTACCAACAGGTCATTACCGCCTATGGATTGAATAGCGACACTTGACTGTTTGGATAAAACAATAGTGAGGCGCTCTTTGCCGTTTATTCTGTCTAATATTATATTTTCCAGGTACCCGAAATCCGTGCCCTGCGCCTTGGCTACAGGAGCCTCCTGGGCCGTTTTCTCTTCCGGAGGAACGCTCCCGGCATATTCGGTATTGCCAAGAAATATTGCAGAAACAATCAAAATTATAATCCAAGGTATGTTCTTTTTCATGATTACTCCTCACCTTCATCCTTGCGAAGCTTCATTGTCAGTCTCTTTGGCTTCGCCTTGTTGTCTTCTGCTTTGATTTTTTCTTCAATAATGATGCGGTCTGGAAGTATCTCCACTACCCTGCCGCCGTTTTGGCCGATATAGGTTCCCACAAAAATGGGGTAGGCTTTACCTTTAACATCCTGAACCATAGCTATTCTGTGATTGTTGTAAGTAGAGACGCCAACGAGCCTGAAATTACCAATGCCTTCCCTTTGGAGAGGTGAGATGGGCAGGATTTTTGATTCAGCCTTTTTCTTCAGGCCCTGCTCCTGCTCTATAAAAGGTTTAAAGGGATCAGGCTTTCCAAAGGGGTTATATTTGTATGCGGTGGCTGTCTTGACATCGGGGATCTTCGTATCCGCCACGTCGGCACCCTGCGCTTTTGTTTCGGTTGATTGCGGGAGTGCGGCTGTAGATATAGATACTGAAAGCCACAGAACGGCAATTGACGCCAGGAGGATTCGCATTAAACAAAACAGGGGTCTATTGTTTTGCATCGGCTTTTTTCTCATCCATTTTTTCGAGGAACATGTAAGTCTTTATCACACAATTCGTCAAAAGAAGACGTCCCCGTTTTATGTCATTCGTTTGTAACATGTTTATATCTTCAATATTGATGATCCTGGGAAGCTTGGCGACCTTCTCAAAAAAAGTCACCGTGCTGTGAAAGCCTGCACTTACCGTCACCCTAACTGGTATCTCTTCGTAAAACTGCTCTTCCTTTGGGTTCGGTGTATCGCCGCGTTTTTTGTCACCCGGTTTTTCTGCTTCGGCCTTTGCAGCCTCCGGGGGTTTCTTTTGCGCTTTTTGCGGTTCGAAAAGTATGAAATCTACGCCGGAATCTTTCCCGGCCTCGGCAACAGCATATAGGAGTCCCGGTATCTCACGCTGGTCAGGCAGTTTCGTCAGAGCAATCTTGAATGCTTCCATCAGGGCATTAACCTCTCTCATATATTTGCCCTTTTGGGCTGCCAGACGTTGTTTTTCCTGGACTTGCTCCTGGAGCTCGGAAAGCTTCGTTTCCAGAGAACCTTTCCTATCCATTGATGATTGCATAAAAAGAGAATAGTATGCACCACCCAAGAGCAAGTAAATAAGGCCAAGAGCCATTGCCTTACGCTTTGGGGACCACTTCTTTATGTCATCGAAAGTAATAGCCATCTAATTATGGGACCTTTTTCTTAACACAAGATATAACGAATTGTTGCAATTTTATGCCAGAGATCTCTTTTTCCCTGGTGGATGACAAATCGACAGTCTTGACAAAGCTGGCTGCAGAGAGATTCTTCATAAAGTGCGCAACGGCGATATTGCTTCTCGCCATGCCTTCTATGGTAATTTCTGAACCTCTCTCTGAGATTTTATCGAGCCAGACATCCTTTACAGGAACCAGTAGTGAAAGTTCGTCAAGCATCTTAACAGGTGCCAGACGGTTTTCTTCGAGGTTGTTGATTATGGCGAGTTTTCTCTCCAAAATAGACTTGTTCGACTTATACTGTTCTATGTCGCCTATAATCTTTTTTAGACGAGCGAGCTCCTCCTCCTGAATCTTTAAGTTATTCTCAAGGTTACTTATGCTTATACTGAGATAAAGTTGGAAGGAGCCAATGACGAGGAGAAAGACGACGAGGGTAATGACAATGACAACAATCTGTCGAGTCAGACCTTCCTTCTTTTCCCTTTCCCGGTAGGGAAGAAGATTAATCCTTATCATTTGTCACCAACTTTTCTCAGCGCGAGTCCGACTCCGACAGCAGCGATGGGCGCAATCTCTTCAATAGTAGCCTCACCCAGGGCCTTTTTATCGTAGCCTATTTTTTTAAAGGGATTGGCGATTTCCGCTTCCACGCCGAGCCTGTGTGTCAGGTCACTCGCTATGCCCGGAATTCTTGCACTTCCACCGGAGAGGAGAACGCGTTTCAAATATTCCCCCCCATAGGTTGACCTGAAATAATCGACGGACCTCTCAATTTCCGAACAGATCGGGTCGGCATAATAAAGGAGACTTTCCCGGAATTCCTTTTCTGCAGATTCGTTACCGTCGGGACCTTCGATCTTAATTCTCTCGGCCTCTTCGAAGGTGATCCCCTTCTTCTGCCTGAGGGCTTCAGTTATAGAATTTCCTGCCAGCATAAAATCTCTGGTAAAGACCGAAGTACCGCCCCTTAGTACATTTATATTCGTGATACTTGCTCCGATATTAACAAGGATGACCATTTCATTGTCTTCAAAATCGTAATTCTCTTCATACATGGTCTCCAGTGCGAAGGAATCTACGTCCATGATAACCGGCAAATATCCTGCCTGCTGAATGGCATTGGCATAGGAGTTTACGATTTCATTCTTCGCTGCAACAATAATAACATCGATCTGATTAGGATTGAATTCATTTTCACCGAGGACCTGAAAATCGTAGCTCACCTCCTCCATGCTATCAAAAGGCAAATATTTGCCTGCTTCATCTTTTATCAGATCGCGCAATTCTGTTTCATCCATCGTGGGAAAGTTTACTTTTTTAATGATAACGGAGTGTCCTGAAAGAGAGGTAACTATGGACTTCCTTTTGCAACCGGACTGTTTAAATAGTTGCTTTATTTTTTGTGCCAGTTCTTGATGTTCAACAGGCACACCATCCACTATTACACCCATTTGCAGAGGTATCTTGGAAAACCGAGAAAGGATGAATCCCTTTGGTGTTTCGACCATTTCAGCAAGCTTTATAGCACTCGATCCTATGTCAAGCCCGACCAGGCTTTTGCTGGCTGGAAACAGGTTCTTAATGGCATTAAGGCTGAATATCTCTTTGCCGCCTGCTAACAAATTTTTAACGTCAAACATAGGATCACCGTGCCTGGTTCTTTTCTCTCATGCAGTTTCATTTCATATATCGATAGATGAGGTCTCCCTTTCTGACCATGCCAAGTTCATTTCGCGCTAACATTTCTATATATTGAAGGTCACCCCTGAGTAACATCACTTTTCTACTCAATTCCCTGTTTTCAAGGGAAATGTCCTGATTCGATTTCTTGAGAGCCATTAATCGTTCTTTCATGGCGTAGTTATCGACGAGCCCCCGCTTGCCAAAGGTGATGAGCATACTCATCACAAAAATAAATACAACAAGATACCTTCCTACTTTCATTTAACATTAACATTATTGACGATAGCTGTTCTGTGATGGTCATCACCGGAGACGCCAACGAGCCTGAAATTATCAATACCTTCTCTTCCAAGTGCTCGTATCCGGCAAGCCACCAAGATGTTACGCAAAAAATATACTAAGTATCCTCATTCTACAAAAAAACGTCTTCGTACTTTTTCTGTAATGCTTTCGCGACCTTCAGTTCGGAGTACTTTCTTGTTGGCAATCCTTTTTCCATTTTTGTTACGGTCTGAGGAGCTAAGTCCGACTTTCTTGCGAGCTCGGCAATGCTTAAAGGGATCGCTTCTCGGAACTGTTTAACTCTATTTTTTTTCATACCCATTCTCATGCATGAAATGTCAGATTGATAGGATTTTATGATACTAAGATAAATTATGTCAAGCAAATAATATCATTTATGTGCAATATTTTTTAATATTAATGCACATTAACTAATAATGGCGGCACTGCAAGATGTGCCGTCTTTTCTTTCAGGAACGCTGTTGTTAATAGCAATATTAACGATATTAGATACTTGAGAGTAGTAAGGAGGGGTCTCATATGCCCTTTGGCTTCTCGCAAGACCAGCCATTAGATTATGACAGACGGCAGGTTCTGCTGAGGTTCCCCGAGGAGAAAATCCCCGCGTTCAATCCACTCTTTAAGGATATTTGCGATTTCCCTCGCCTTGTAATAACTTGATAAGGAAGCCGTGACAACCTTTTTACCCTTTATTACAATCTCGCCGGAACGGAGTTCCTTATAGCTTACCTCACCGAGGCTCTTGAGAGCACCACCCTTCGGATAATCCATGCTGTAGTCATAGATCTGCGTATATATATTCTCATCTTTAACCGCCGTGTACCGTGCCATGTCTTCATTCAAAATAGGTATGGGAATGCCTATGCCAACATACAAGGAAACGCCATATCCCAACATGCTGGCACCTACAAGCCAGCGGGAGGTCATTTCTTTAAGGTTTCCTATTGCTGAAATCGTTCCGGCGCCTTCTTTAGGGACGCCGTGTTTGCCTCTCCTGACATTCGGGTTATGCTGGGTCCCCTGCCAGGCCACATAACCCTGGGCTCCTCCCAAAAAGATTCTTGTCCCGATACCTATAGTCATGTAGTGGGGATCGTTAAAAAGAGGGCTTAATTGACCCGCTGTAGAGTAATTGGCATTGGCCATGCGGGGCCTCAACACGCCCATGTAAGTATAAATTGTTCTGTCAGACATGTTAACAGCACAATTGTAATTTTGATAAGCATTCCGCGGGTTGAATAGAATTGCATCCCGCAGATCGTTAATCGTGATATTTTTTTCATATTTCCGGGCAGGATAGCAGTCTGTCCCATACCCTTCGGCACGCAATCTGATTACATTGCCTGCCACCAGGTCTTCAATCACGTGCCCTCCTCCATACTTAAATTCCCCCGGATAGACGCTATTCAAGGGATCCCCTTCAGCCACCTCAGTTGCTCCTATATAGCAATCCACAGCCGCGATGCCACCGTATGCGAACACGTCATTCAGCCATACCTTCGAGGTCTTTATCCTTGGAGCCGTATGGCCGAAGTTCAGAAAAGCTCCAGATGAGCACATGGGAGCGAATGTACCCGTCGTGACAACGTCTATTCTCCGGGCCCCTTCAACATGACCATGCCTCTCAACAATATCGATCATCTCTTCAGCTGTTACAACAACAGCCTTTCCCTTCCTGATCTTCTCGTTGATCTCTTTGTATGTCTTATTTACTCTTAATTTCTTCATGACGCGCTCACCCTTATTTACTTAGTATGACCGAAGCCCCCGTCCCCTCTGGTTGTTGCATCGAGCTTTCCACACTCTATCCATGAAACTTTACATACCCTGTGAACTATCATCTGCGCAATGCGATCACCCCGCCTGATGACAAAGGGCTCTTCCCCATGGTTAATCAGTATGACGCCAATCTCGCCGCGGTAATCCGCGTCTATGGTTCCCGGAGAATTGACCAGCGTCACACCATTTCTTGCGGCAAGGCCGCTTCGAGGCCTTATTTCTGCTTCATAACCTTCCGGCAGCGCAATCGCTATACCTGTAGGAATCATCTTTCTTTGCCCAGGATATATGGTCTCGTCTGTCTTGACAGCTGCGTAGATGTCCATGCCTGCTGAATGTTTCGTCATGTATTGAGGAAACGATATGTCCAAATAACCAGGCAGCTTCTGAATATGCACTCCAATCTCTTCTATCATTGCAACTTAGGCTTTCATCCTTGCGTTACTTATAAAGCTTCTATCCTTCATACGAATCAAGAGAGATGTCCTTTTCCGAAATCCTCCCCATAACAGCTAGGGATATTGCGCCTGCCTTGAACATTTCAAAGGCAAGATTCCTGACGTCCTCTGCTGTAACAGCGTCTATATAGGCAATAAGATCGTCCTGCGGGATATGCCGTCCGAAAGAAATCTCATTTTTGGCCAATCTTATCATACGGCTGTCCGTGCTTTCCATAGATAGGAGGAAATTTCCTTTGATTAACTCCTTGACCTGCGTCATCTCCTTGTGCGTTAAGAGCTCATGGCGCAACCGTTTTAGTTCTTCAAGAATGAGATTGATGACAACCGGAACTCTTTCCTCACTGGTTCCCGCATATATGCCCAAGATGCCCGCATCCATATATGGTGAGACAAAGGAATGGATTGCATAAGCGAGCCCCCTTTTTTCTCTGATTTCCTGAAATAGCCTCGAGCTCATGCTTCCCCCCAAAATGGCGTTCAATAGAAAGCCGGAATATCTTTCAGGGCTAATAGCCGAAGGGGCGAGGGCGCCCATGATCATATGCGCCTGTTCCAGATCTTTCTTTAGGACGGCAACTCTTGATGATACTGCTGGTTTGCTTGTCTGATGTTTGATTGTTTTTGCTGGTATGGATCCGAATGTCTTATTTACGAGATCAACGAATTCATCGTGTTTCAGATTACCCGNAGCTGCGAGCACCAGATTATCACCTCCATAGCGTGCGTCAAAAAAGGACAGAAGTATCTTCCTATTTAAGGAGGCTACCAGGCTCCTGGTCCCCAGGATAGGAAAAGCTAAGGGGTGGCCATTCCAGAATACGCCCTCAAAGTAATCATGAATATAATCATCTGGTGAATCCTCAGTCATATTGATTTCCTGAAGGACTACCGATTGTTCCTTCATGATTTCTTTTTCATCAAAGCACGAGTTTGTAAAAATATCAGCAAGGAGGTCTACCGCCATAGGGAGGTGGTAGTCTGGTATTTTTATGTAAAACGAGGTCAGCTCCTTGCCGGTGAAGGCATTCATCATACCGCCGACGGAATCAATAGCCGAGGCAATTTCAAAAGCGGACCTGTTTGTGGTCCCCTTGAAAAGCATATGCTCGATAAAATGTGCAGACCCATTTGTGGTTTGGTCTTCATAGCGTGAACCACACTTGACCCAGATCCCTATGGATATTGACCTGACATGATCTATGTATTCTGAAATAACCCTAATACCATTAGAAAGGACAGTCTTATTGTGCATTGGCACCTAGTGCATCTTTCCTGCTTAGGCGAATCTTTCCCTGTTTGTCAATCTCAATAACCTTTACCATCACTTCCTCTCCTTCATGAAGGACATCGGTAACACTCTTTACCCGTTCCTTTGATAGCTGCGATATGTGCACCAACCCTTCCGTACCCGGCAATATCTCGACAAAGGCGCCAAAATCAACGATCTTCTTGACGATGCCGCGATAGATCTTTCCCACCTCCGCGTCTTCGGTTAACCACTTGACCATAGCGACAGCCCTTGACGCAGCTTCTGAATCATTCGATGCAATAGTAACTGTGCCATCATCTTCCACATCGATGGTAACACCCGTTTCATTGATGATCTGCCTGATATTTTTTCCGCCGCTGCCGATCACATCTCTTACCTTCTCGGGTCTGACCTTGAGCGTTGTAATCCGTGGGGCATATTTGGAGATATCATTCCTCGGTTCTGCAATTGTTTCCCTGAGCTTCTCAATGATAAAGAGCCGTCCCTCTTTCGCCTGATGCAAGGCCATTCTCAAGATGTCCTCGTTGAGGCCGCCTATCTTGATGTCCATCTGCAGGGCGGTGATACCCTTCTTTGTCCCGCACACCTTGAGGTCCATGTCACCGGCATGGTCTTCATCTCCGATAATGTCAGAAAGAACAACTACATTGTTGTCATCCTTTAACAACCCCATGGCAATACCGGCAACGAAATCCTTGACCGGCACGCCGGCGTCCATGAGGGACAGGAGACTGCCGCACACGGTTGCCATTGACGATGAACCATTGGAAGACAGTATCTCAGATACAATCCTTATCGTATAGGGAAACGTCTCCTCGGAGGGCAGAACAGGGAGCAGGGCTTTTCTGGCCAGGGCGCCGTGTCCGATCTCTCTTCTTCCCGGACTCCTTAACGGCCGTGCCTCTCCCACGCAATAAGGCGGGAAATTATAGTGCAGGATAAAGGTTCTCATTTCTTCCCCGCCTATATAGTCCAGCCGCTGTTCATCCGAAGATGTACCAAGTGTGAGGGCCGCAAGAGCCTG
>Ga0031654_10000314_pt1 | contig 11875 bp, 6 predicted proteins | sample FrelakmetCRP12CR_FD_55268 | JGI IMG/M metagenome (GOLD analysis project Ga0031654, IMG submission 55268) | Freshwater lake sediment microbial communities from the University of Notre Dame, USA, for methane emissions studies - CRP12 CR | ecosystem: Environmental > Aquatic > Freshwater > Lake >...
CAGTGTGGATCTAGCCTTGTGACTTGAACATCGCCAAACCGGATTCCTTTCCAGCCTTGTCGTAGCAGCGCGTGCCACTCTTCTAATTCAGCCGCCAGCTTCCCCCCATTCTCGAGACGACGTCTCACTGACGCACTCGCCGGGGCATAGATCGTGTCCACATATTCGCGCACCATCCGATTGCCGCTGAATTGTGGGGTGAGCCGGGACATGCTGGCTTGGATGCGTGTCAGCCAGGATTGCGGGATGCCGGCATGATCCCGGTCATAAAACTCCGGGATAACCTCTTGTTCAAGAATCTCATAGAGCCTTGTGGCTTCCACCGCATCGTGCTCCGGTTCATCATGCTCCCGCCCATCACCCAGTGCCCACCCGACATCCGGTGCATAGGCTTCGGCCCACCACCCGTCCAGTTCTGACAAATTCAGTCCCCCATTGACGAGCACCTTCATCCCGCTGGTCCCGCAGGCTTCCCACGGCCTTCGGGGAGTGTTGAGCCAGACATCGATCCCCGCCACCAGGAATTGTGCCAGCGTCATATCATAGTCCTCGAGGAACACGACACGGTCCCAGACATCGGCCCGTACCGCGAAGCGAGTCATCGCATGCACCAAGCGTTTGCCTTCCTCATCATGAGGGTGCGCCTTGCCTGCGACTATCAACTGGACGGGACGGTCCGGATGACACAGCATCCGGGCAAGCCGGTCGGGATCGTGCAGTAAGAGGGTCGGCCGCTTGTACTCCGCGAACCGTCTGGCAAAGCCTACTGTGAGCGTATTGGGATTCAGGACGTGTTCGGCTTGTTGGACATCTGCTGGCGCCGCGCCGCGTTCTTGCATCTGGCGAACCAGACGTTGGCGCGCATATCGGATCAGCGCCTGTCGATGCGAGGCCCGGAGCGTCCACAGATCTTCATCGCTGACCTGCTCGATGGACGAGGACATGTCATCGAGTTTGCCCCGCCAGCGGTCTACGCCGCAGGCACGTGTCCAGAGTGTATCCGCCTCCTGTGAATCCCAGGAAGGCACGTGCACGCCGTTGGTCACATGTCCGATCGGAATCTCATTGGATGGCCAGTTCGGAAAGAGCGGCTGAAAAATGCCCCGGCTGACGGCTCCGTGAAGCTGACTGACGCCATTGACCATTCCGCTCCCGCGCATGGCTAAGAAGGCCATGTTGAACGGCTCGTCTCGGTTGCCTGCATCCTTACGTCCCAGGGCTAACAGCTCATCAAGCGGTACCCCTATCAAGTCTGCAAACGCGGACGCATAGGGGCGAATCAACTCCGGTGAAAACCGGTCAAAGGCTGCTTCGACCGGCGTATGGGTCGTGAAGATGTTTCCGGCTCTGGTCGCTCGCAGCGCTACGGAGAATGGATGCCCAGACTGGCGCATGAAGCTGAGCGTGCGCGCAAGCACCGCAAACGCGGCATGTCCCTCGTTGAGATGGCAGATCTCGGCATCGAGCCCAAGTTCGTCAAGCACGAGCCACCCCCCGATGCCCAGAATGATCTCCTGCGTGAGGCGCACCCTCTCCTCCGTGGGGTAGAGGTGCGCGGTGGCGCCGCGGTCGGGAGGGGTATTGAGGGGATCGTTGCTGTCCAACAAATATAGCGTCACCTTCCCCACGCGGGCTTGCCAGACTCGCAATAAAATCGGTCGCCCCGGCAAGTCCAAGCGGATCCGAAGCCAGCCTCCTTCTCGGTTTGAGGCAGGAGTGACCGGGAGCGTCATGGGGTCGTTGTAGGGAAAGGCCTCGCCTTGCCGGCCATCCGGAGCCAGCATTTGTCGAAAGTATCCCTGTTGGTAGAGGAGTCCAATTCCCACGACAGGTACCCCTAAGTCACTCGCGGCTTTCAGGAAGTCCCCGGCCAGAATGCCTAGACCCCCTGAGTAGATCGGCAAGGATTCCCCCAGCCCGAATTCCATGCTGAAATACGCGATGCTCTTCAGCTCGCGCTCTCCATGTTCACACCCGAACCAGCCTGGGTCTTGCTGATAGTGCTGCCGCTGCGTCAGCCAGCTCCGAAGCTGCTCTGTAAAATGAGGATCTGCCGCAGCCTCTTCCAGACGGGCTTGAGTGGCATTTTGAAGAATATAGTAGGGGTTGCCGGTGCGCTCCCAGACCTCGGGATCCAAGGTTTTCCAAAGCTGGTCGGTGGAATGGCTCCAGCTCCAACGAAGATCGAGCGCAAGGTCGGCCAATCCTTCGAGCGCAGGCGGCAGGGGACGATTAAAAACATACGTTACCATGCTTCTTTACTCCTTGGTCCGCTCACTATTACCCGACTCATCGACGTATCACTGTGCGTTCGTTGTCTGTCAACGGGGCTCATGGGGCTGGAATTCCAGAGGTCCGAGGCTCACAGCAGAAACCACGCTCAGCTCTTTCGGCTTGTACAGATCGGCGACCTCTCTTGAAGGGTCGACTGGCTTTGGTCTCGCCAATCGACTGCCACGCCGATGTTCTTGTGTGTCTCCTGCTGGTGACTCCCATCTGCAGTCTACCCAACGTGCACAAGGTCCGCGAAGTCACCATCATGCCTTCACGCTCTGGCGTGGATGATTCCGCCGCGTGGACTTCGGACAACCTGCCACTGCCCAAGCAATAGGAAAAGCACCCAGTTGCATCCCGCAACCTATGAAACCGACGGTTTGTGTGGTATGTGTTACCTGGACCGAGCGTGGCCCATCTCCGTCATGTGGGCCTCGATCTTCTCATCCGCCGTGAAGGTGCCGCCCCTCCAGATGCGTGGGCTTGTCGACATGCAGGCGCCCTTCGTGGCCAGCCGCATCATGCACCGTATACTATAATACTCCCCCTCAATCTTCAGCACGTTTCCTTCGACAATCTTGGAGCCGGCAGGGCGAGGGAGGCCTGACCGACGAGAGACACACCTCTGAGGTGGTCATTGGCGGGGTCCGGTCCATCTGATGCGCCCGTCTGAAAGATTCGTGCGCTTCGCCAGCGAGTTGCCCCCCGCATGTCCTCACGCAAATCCGTTTGAATTAAGGAGTCGTCTGCTGGCTGTGGGGAGACAGGCTCTGTGTCATACGTGAACCCAGGTTGAGCAGTCCCAACGAAGAACTTTCTTCTGATTGACCTTGCTCCCCTAATGAGGTCCCACCAGTGGCACCGCTCCTGTAACTCCTCGATTTTCCATGATAAGAAATGTCATTCTCTATCTCGCCTTTTTCTCATAAATATTTGATCTAACTTGCCTTTAGTTGCTCCTGAAAACGCTGGCGTCGACAGTTCAATTCGGTCCCTCGGCACGAGATCACCCACTTACGCGGGACTCAATTCGTTCTCGGTTGGCGAGTGGCCCTGACGTGCGTCTTTGCGGAAAGTTCGGCTCCTTACCAGCGCTCTCACCCGACCACTTTTCCTCAGTGACATGTTCGTTGGCTCCCCTCTTCCCGTGAGAGAGCCACCCGTCTCGAAGGAGGAACCAAGATCGCCACCAACAAACAGCCTGCGAACACGCTCCGGTGCGGCAACATCAAAGCCACGATCTGGCAGCATGGCGGTGCGAAGGGTCCGTTCTTTTCGACGACCTTCTCCCGCCCGTTCAAGGATCAGTCCGGCGCATGGCGCAATGGGCCCTCGTTCGGTTTCAATGACCTTGAGGCCCGTGTCACCGTCGTGCGTGAGGCGAAGGACTGGATTGCCGCTCATGCCTTGGAGCGCTGAACCGCTTCAAGGGGAAGTCTCCGGCCATCCGGGGCTTCCCTCAACATGCCCACCCCGTTAAGGCTGCTCCGATTGGCCGATGTGATGAGACGACACATCCAGCTGTCGGTCCCCTGCTGGAAGGGATCGGCTTCGCCACAAGGCATACAGAATAGGAATCACCAACAACGTCAGTACGGTGGACGACACCATCCCCCCGATCATCGGTGCCGCGATCCGTTTCATCACGTCGGCGCCCGTGCCAGTGGTCCACATAATGGGGAGCAACCCGCCCATAATCGCAGCGACCGTCATCATCTTCGGTCGTACCCGTTGGACTGCGCCTTCTATAATGGCTTCTCGTAGGTCGTGAGCCGTCGTCATGCGACCTTCGCGTACCCGCCGATCATAACCTTCATCAAGATAGACGAGCATCACGACCCCCGTCTCTGCCGCCACGCCGGCCAGGGCGATGATGCCCACCCAGACCGCCACGCTCAAGTTGTAGCCCAGATAGTCGAGATACCAGATGGCGCCGATCGCGGCGAAGGGGACGGACAGGAGCACGATCAGTGATTTTGCCAACGAACCGAAGTTGAGATAGAGCAGCAAGACAATGATCCCGATGGTGACGGGGACGACCAGCTGTAACCGTTCTTCTGCCCGGACCAAATGCTCGTATTGACCGGTCCAGACCAGCCGATAGCCCGGGGGGATCGTCACTCGGTCTCGGACCGTTCGTTGGGCATCGTGGACATAGCCGCGCAGGTCGCGTCCACTGACCGCAACTGAGACCAACCCGGCCAGGGCTCCCGCCTCATCCGCGATCGACGTCGGCCCCTGCGTGATGACGAGATCTGCAAGTTGTCCGAGTGGAATCTGCGCCCCGCTCGGCGTGGGAATCAGCACCCTCTTGAGCCGGTCGGGGTCATCGCGCAGTTCCCGCTTGTAGCGCACATTGACGGGATACCGCTCGCGCCCTTCGACCGTGGTCGTGACTGTCTCGCCGCCGATGGCCGAGGTGATCACCGCTTGCACGTCTCCCACCGTCAGACCGTACCGGGCCGCTTCGCGTCGGTTGACGAGCAGATCCAGGTAATAGCCCTCATTCAACCGTTCGGCAAACGCGCTTTTCGTGCCCGGCACGTTGGCCAAGACTTGCTCGATCTCCAAGCCTATTTTCTCAATGGTCTTCAGATCCGGTCCCAGAACTTTGATGCCGACCGGGCTTCGCACGCCGGTCGTGATCATCTCGGTGCGAGTCTGAATCGGCATCCACCAGATGTTCGGAAATCCGGGAATACGCAGTTTGGCATCCATCTCATCCAACAACCGGTCCCAGGTCATGCCGGGTCGCCATTGCGCTTCCGGTTTGAGGGTGACCGTGATTTCGGCCATTCCGACAAAGGCCGGATCGGTGGCCGTCGGGGCCTTCCCCATTTTGCCGAAGACTCGTTCCACTTCCGGGAAGGTCGTGAGCAACTGATCCTGGACCTGCAAGACCTTGGCCGATTCAGGAATCGAGAGCCCAGGGACAGTGGTCGGCATGTAGAGGATGGTCCCCTCATTGAGCGGCGGCATGAATTCCGCGCCGAGCCGGGAAAAGATCGGCACCGTGAATCCCACTATCACGACCGCCAGTGCGAGCGTCAGCCACCGGACTCGCAACAGGCCGGAGAGGATGGGCCGATACAGCGCGATCAGCAGCCAGTTCAACGGATTCTTGGATTCCGCTCGGATGCGCCCGCGGATCAGGAGGACCATCAGCACAGGAGCCAAGGTCACCGAGAGCGCGGTGGCAAACAGCATGGCAAACGTCTTGGTGTAGGCCAACGGCGTAAACAATCGCCCTTCTTGGGCTTCCAGGGCGAAGATCGGCAGGAACGACACAGCAATCACCAGTAGCGAGAAGAATAAGGGACGGCCGACTTCTTTGGCCGCCGCGATGATGGTCTCGATCCGGTCTGCCTGCGGTGCTTGTTCCAACCGCTTATGCGCGTTCTCCACCATGACGATGGCCGCGTCCACCATCGCGCCGATGGCAATGGCGATCCCACCGAGCGACATGATGCTGGAGGTGATATGCACGTAGGCCATCGGAATGAAGGCGAGCAGCACGGCCACGGGTAGAATGAGAATAGCCACCAGGGCGCTTCGCAGGTGAAACAGAAAGACTACCGCAACGAGGCTGACGATGACGCTTTCTTCCACGAGCTTCTCGCGGAGCACGGCAATGGCCCGATGAATGAGATCAGACCGGTCATAGGTGGGCACGATGTGGACACCTTTCGGCAGCACCGGCGTGATCTCTTCCAGCCTGGCTTTGATCCGTTCGATCACGGTGAGCGCGTTCTCTCCGGCCCGCATGATCACGATGCCGCCGACCGTCTGGCCCTTGCCGTCCAACTCGGCGATGCCCCGCCGCTGGTCCGGTCCGAGTTGGACATGGGCAATGTCCCGGATCAAGATGGGCGTGCCACGGCCATCCGTCCCGACGGGGATCAGCTCTATATCTTCAATCGAGCGCAGGTAGCCTCTCCCTCGAATTACGTATTCCGTGCCGGCCATTTCTAAGACACGACCGCTCACCTCCGCATTGCTGTTCCGAACCGCTTCGATGATCGTCTTGATCGGTAACCGGTAGGCCGCCAACGTATTCGGGTCCACTTCGATTTGATATTGCTTCACGAACCCGCCGACCGCCGACACTTCTGCCACGCCAGGTACACTCTCTAGTTGGTACCGTAGGTACCAGTCCTGGAGACTCCGGAGCTGTGCCAGATCGTGCGCGCCAGACTCATCGACCAGTGCGTATTGATACACCCACCCAACGCCGGTCGCGTCAGGACCTAGCGTCGGGGCGACGCCGGAGGGCAACTTCCCGGTCAGCTTCTGCATGTATTCCAGCACGCGACTGCGTGCCCAGTACAAATCTGTCCGATCTTCGAAGATCACGTAGACGTACGAGACCCCGTACTCTGAGACCCCCCGCACGCGTTTGACTCTCGGACCAGCCAGCAGGGACGTGACGATGGGGTAGGTGATTTGGTCTTCAATCAACGTGGGGCTGCGCCCCTGCCACTCGGTGTACACGATCACCTGAACATCGGAGAGGTCCGGAATCGCATCCAGCGGAACCTGAAATCCCGCCCACAGGCCCCAGCTTGCCAACAGCAAGACAAAGAGGATGACGAGAATCGGATTGCGGGCGCTCCCGTCAATGAGTCGCTCGATCATGACGAATTACATGCCTCCCCCGGCGACCGAGAACTGATACTTCTCGGCGATGGGCGGTCGCCCTGGCACCGTCACATTGACGGTCACCACCCAGGTGCCGCCCATACCGAATAACACCGTACCTTCGTAGAGCCCATCCTTGGTGTGACGAGCCGAGACCTTGGAATCGGTCATCCCCGGCATCGGCATCGTATAGACGAACACGACTTGCGCATTGCTCACAGGCTTGCCGGCCTGATCTGTGAGCGTGAGCGTGAGCAGCACATTGCCGGCCTTGGGTTTCTCCGGCACCGTATTCAACACCAGCGCGAGGCCGGCCACCTGACGAGTCTCAGCGACCACAATCTCTTTTGTGTCGACCATACCTTGCATTCCCTTCATATCCCCCATCTGCATGCCCGGCATGCTTTCCTTCATGCCTTGCATTCCCTCCATGCCTTTCATGTCGCCCATGCCCTGCATGCCTTCCATCTTGCCTTCATAGGCGCCACGCATCTGCCAATCGCCCATGCCGATTCGGCCCATCATGGCCTGCATGCTCGACGCCGATGTCAACTTGCTCTCTGCGTCCAACAAGAAATTGGCGGAGGTCACGATCCGATCCCCTTCTTTGAGTCCCTCCAGCACTTCCACGGAATCCTGGTTCCTGCGGCCAAGCTTGACTGGAGACGGCACGTACGCGCCTTCGCCACGATCCAGGAACACGAGTTGGCGAAGTCCTGTGTCCAGCACGGCTTCCTTGGGCACAACCAACGTTCTCGCCGCATCGGTCCGCAAGGTGACGGTCCCGTACATGCCCGGCTTCAGTTTCAGTCCGGGATTCGGCAATTCCACCCGCACGCGCACGGTGCGGGCCTCGGTATTGAGTGTGGTGTAGACATACGAGACCGTGCCTTGAAACATTTCTCCTGGATACGCGGCGAATGTGACTGCAGCTGGCTGGTTGAGTGTCACCGCCGCGACCTCAGACTCATAGATGTCGGCAGTGATCCAGACCGTGGAGAGATCCGCCACCTCATACAGTGTCGTGCCCGGTCCCACATATTTTCCTGGCACGGCCTCGCGCTTCAGGACGATCCCGGAGGAGGGGGCATAAACCGTGAGCACCGGCTCCGCTGTACCTCGACGTTCCAGCGTGGCCATTTGCGCATCGGTCACATCCCACAATCGCAGGCGCTCACGGGTACTAGCCACGAGGGACCCCGCGTTGGTTTTGACTTCAGCGATCGGACTGGTGGCCAGTTGACCCTGCGTTTTCACGGCGAGAAGATACTCGTCCTGGGTGGCCAGAAGGTCCGGTGAGTAGAGGGTGAAGAGGGGCTCGCCTTTGCGTACGGGGCGACCGATCGAATCGACAAAGACCTCTCGCACCCACCCGGAGGTTTTCACTGTGACCTGAGTAAAACCACGTTCGTCGTAGCCAACCGTGCCGACCGCGCGAATCTCTTGTCCTAATACCGCAACGGCGGCTGGCGCGCTTCGGACCCCGATCAACTGTCTCATCACAGCCGGAACCACCACAGCTCCGGACGGCGATGCGGACATGCCCGGCATAGATTCCATGTCTTTCATGGACATCGTGCCCTCCATCGGCATTCCTTTCATGTCCCTCTGCTTCATATCACCCATCACTCTGTGAACGGTGAAGAAGCCGACCGCAACCCCCGCGATCACACCGATCGCCAGGGCGCCAACCACAAAACTTTTCCTGGATGCCTGCTGGTTCATGTGCACCTCCTTGATGCTTGCATTAGCTCTGCTGATCGAGAGTGATGCCGACAACCTGCTCGAGTTCTGCCAGTCGATGCTGGCGGTCCACGAGGGCCTTGAAATACTCAAGTTGAAATCCTCGCCAGGCCCGCTGCGCGTCAATCAGATCCAGAAATCCGGCTTTGCCCGCACGATATCCGAGGCGCGCCGCTTCCAGGCTCTGCTCGGCCTGGGGCAAGATCGTGGTGCGATATAACGTGGCCACCTGGTCAGTCGCCCGGAGCTTGGCCAGGAGGTCGTTGATCTGAAACCGGGTCAGGTTTTCTAAGGTATGGTGCTGCGCCCGCGCGACCGCGACCGCCGCCGCGGCCTCCTGCACGCCTGCGTCGTACTTCGGCTTGGTCCAAAACGCAAAGGGGATGCTCATCGCCACGTAGGCGCCGAATCCGTCGTTGGCCTGAAAATTCTGGAAGCGCTGAAACGCCACGTTGAAGTCCGGGTAGTACTGACGCTGGGCCAGCGCGTGGGACTGCACGTTCCGCTGCACAGCCAGCTCGGCGGCTTTGAGTTCCGGCCTGTCGTTCAGCGCGAGGCGGTGCAGATCGTCGATCGGCTTCTCGAGTGTCAGTTGAGAGGGTTCTTGCGCCAGGCCCAAGGGTGATGCGGGATTCCGATCAAGCAGCGTATTCAGCATCGCCTTGGCGGTTTCCCGACGCTGTTCCAGGACAGGAAGATGTTCGAACAGCAGGGACAGTTCGACGTGGGCCTTGAGNACATCGGCCTGGCTTCCCTTGCCCGCACGGAACTTCGCGTTCGCAATCTCCACAAACTGTCTGACCAGCTCCACCTGTCCGTGATGAATCTGGATGTCCTTCTGCGCGAGAAAGAGATCGTAGTAGGCCTGCTTCAGACGGGCGACCAGTTCCCGTTCCTTCGCACGGATCGCCTGCTCGGTCATATCGGCCGAACGGCTCGCCACGTCGCCTTTGAGCGCAAGTTTGCCGGGAAAGGGAAGACTCTGCGAGAGACCGAAGATATTGTTCTGCGCCTGTGTCACGTTGAAGGTCTGGGGAATATTCCACAACTGGACGGACAGGGTTGGGTCATCCAATGACCGCGCCTGCGTAATCCGATTCGTGGCGGCTTCCCATTGCTTGCGTGCCGCCACAAGCTCGGGGTTCCGATCCAGGACCTCCTGGATCAACTCCGGCAGCACCAGCGTGTTGCGCAGTGCAGCGTCTGGATCCTGCGCCCATGACAGTCCGCTGCTGAAGAACATCACCAACACTGACGCGACCATCACACACTGACGTCGTCTATTCCGTCTCATAGCAATGACCTCCCAGAGATCCCACGCGTTCGACGCCCGGTCTGCGCTCTGGTCGAAGTTGGCCCAGAGACCCAGACCGTAGGCCGGACGCTGAAACCGAGCGTCGAACGGCACACGTGATGGCACAGGAGCGATTGCGAGGAATGAAATGGGAAGATCAGATGCGAAGCACGGAAATCTCGAGCAGGAGATCCTGGGGAGGAGCACCGGTGGGATGATCGGACAAGCGGTTGCCGGGTGAGGTGTGAATGCCAAGAAGCGCTAACGAGGCAGTGTCTTCAGAACAGATCGTCTGCCAGTCACTGGTGAAGTGCAGCTTATCGGCAGACTGCACGCCGAGCGTCTTAAACGCATCGCAGAACTGATAGACCGGTTGTTCCTCTGGAGTCGAACAACCGGTGCTCATTGCACCGGCAGTAACGCCATTTACTGGCAAGAGGCAGGCATAGGCATTGAAGCTCAACGCGAAAAAGAGCACGACGAGTGTGCAGGCTAGAACCGAAGAAGCGCGGTAAGACTGTCTTCGCATGAAGGCAGTCTATCCCTCTTCAACCCGGGAATCAATGTTGTTCCTCATACACAACGGGTTGGTCGGCTGATGCCACCACGCCCACCATCCTTGCCAGCGGACTAGGTGTAACTGAATAGGCCACGCGCGCTGGATCGATCTGGTAGCGCAACATCATCGTCCGATCAACGTAGATCTCGACGCTCAGCTTCTTGAGGAAGTCCCTATTCTCTCCATTAGGTGTGTGGGACCTGATCCAGGGCCCCCCCCATCTGCTCCGTTAGACTCTGTCGTTCTCGCTCCGGCAGCGATACGCGAGGGAGTCATTCCGGTATGCATCTATACAAACCATTTCAAAATAGCATCCCTCCGTGTTCCTGGCGTGCTCATTTTACGGAAAAACCGCCCCAAAAGACCTCTGCCGCAGGGCGAGTATCGCATGGTCTATCCGCTCGACGAGAAGGCGACGGTGGTGAAGCTCGCACTGATTCTCGACCGAGATCGAGACTATCGCGAATTGAAGTGGCCCTCGAGGATCTGGGTGTGATGCAACGATCCTTCAGACATCTTTGAGCAGAATCAACAGATGGAGAGGGTCGCTGGGTGAAGGGATGGAGTCAACATGCTGGGAGAACAGGTTTGCACTATGATCTTTGGCCTGGACCAGTAGAGCGCGAATTCCCACAATGGCTGCGTCTTGCAGGGGCCGCAGCCTGGCATCTTTGAGAAGTCCAGCTCCGGCCCCTTTTTTGCCATTGTTGGTCTACGGCCAGTCGTGCGAGCAGCATGACCGACATGGGATGATGGGCGAGTCCTTTCGTTACTCGTACTGGGGCCTGTTCCTACTCCACGTTTCCTGATGTGGGAGCTCGCAGCCATTGCAGAATAGCCCCACGACTATCCCCCCTTCGAGGTACTGCCTTCGGGTCTTTCACCCCATGCTCCGTGCCGCTATTCTCACTGAGCACACGTTCGCAGGCTGAATGGCCAGGAGGTACTAGCATGGAATGCATACGCTGCCAGGGTTTGATGGTGGAAGACCAATTTTTTGACTTTGAGGGAACCCAGGGCTTCATGTGGATGAAAGGTTGGCGGTGCATGAACTGCGGTCATGCGGCGGATGCCCTGAAAGAGGCCAACCGCCGCTTGCTCGAAGCGACCGTGCTCGTGCAACCGCCCGAGGAGCCGGAAAAGGAGCAGGNGCACCGTCCTGCCGAACCCGTCACACGCGTTGCCGCATGACGAGGGGGGGAGGAGCACCCGGACCCACTCGAAGGAATTCTGTTCTGACATGGACTAAGAGGCGCCTCGCTCACGATGGCGACCATTCTGATCCTCGATGACGAAGAAATGCGGCGTGCAGGCCTCCCCGCCGCACTTCGAGCGGCGGGGTATGAGGTCGTGGAGGCTGCCAATGG
>Ga0031654_10000317_pt1 | contig 11838 bp, 11 predicted proteins | sample FrelakmetCRP12CR_FD_55268 | JGI IMG/M metagenome (GOLD analysis project Ga0031654, IMG submission 55268) | Freshwater lake sediment microbial communities from the University of Notre Dame, USA, for methane emissions studies - CRP12 CR | ecosystem: Environmental > Aquatic > Freshwater > Lake >...
AGATGGCCGTGGTGAGAATCGTCTCTTCGTGCCGCGCCGGCCAGTACAGCGGATTGAGCGTCACGCCGCCGTAGATCCAGCAGGTGGTGTCGCGCGTGTACAGCGTGTTGGGCAGCGGGGGCAGCAGGTATTCGGTGGCCCCGGCGGCTTCCTTGACGACCTTGAGCGCCTTGCCGCCGTGCGCTTCCGGGAAGTCGTGCGTCGACAGGCCCCCGATCAGCGTCTCGGCGAGCTTGCGGTCGTCGAGGCCCTCGAGATAGCTGCGCAGCTCGTCGATGAAACCCAGGCCGACCTGGTCGGGCACGACCTGGTTGTCGAGGATCCACTTCTTGCCCGCGGCGACGGCCACCGTTTCGGCCAGCAGGTTGTGCATTTCCAGGACCTCGACCCCGCGGTCGCGCATCTTGGTGATGAAGTCGAAGTGGTCGCGCTTGGCGTTCTCCACCCACAGCACGTCGTCGAACAGCAGCTGGTCGCAGTTCGACGGCGTCAGGCGCGAATGCGCCACACCGGGCGCGCACACCATCACCTTGCGCAGCTGGCCGACTTCCGAGTACACGCCGAACTTGACGTCCTTCTTGGCCACTTTCCCGGCCTCTTTCTGGACTGCTTTTGCCTTTGCCTTTGCCATTTTCGCCTCGCTGGTTGGTTTAGATCGCGATGGAGCCGGTCGCCAGGCCGTAGATGCCGTAGATGGCACCGGCAACAATGACGCCGAAAACGACCCAATCCGAAGTCTTGTCGAACACCGGCTTGCCCTGCTCGCGCCGTGCCCAGAAGTAGAGCACCGTTCCCGGCCCGAACAGGACCGCGGACAGCAGGATGTACTTGAGCCCGCCGGCGTAGATCATGAAGAGCGTATAGGCCACCGCCAGCGAGGAGAGGATCAGGTCGCGCTGGCGCTCCTCCGGCCGCACCTCGTAGGTTTCGCCGCGCCGCGCGATCATCAGGCCGTAGCAGGCGACGAACAGGTACGGGATCAGCGTCGTCGCGCTGGTCAGGTTCAACATCAGCGAGAACGCGTCGCGCGACCAGTAGGTCGAGATCACGATGAGCTGGATGATGATGCTGGTCACCCAGAGGGCCACCACCGGCACGTTGTTCTTGTTGACCTTCGCGAACACCGCCGGCATGTCCTTCGACTTGCCCGCGGCGAACATCACTTCGGCGCAGATCAGCGCCCAGGCCAGGTAGGCGCCGAGCACCGAGACGATCAGCCCCGCGCTGACGAAGATCGCGCCCCACGGGCCGACGACCGACTCCAGCACCCCCGCCATCGACGGCTGCCGCATGCCGGCGATGTCGGCGCGCTGCAGCACCGAATAAGGCAGCAGCGTCACGAGCACCATCAGACTCGTGACGATGATGAAGCCAGGATCGTCGCCTTGCCAACGTCGGCGCGCTCCTTCGCGAACCGCGAATAGACGCTGGCGCCCTCGATGCCGATGAACACGAACACCGTGACCAGCATCGTCGCCTTGACCTGCTCGAACAGGCCGGCGGTCAGGTCGCCGCCATAGAGGTTGAAGCGGAACAGGTCCATCTTGAAGGCGACGAACACGAGCACCAGGAAGACCATGATCGGGATGACCTTGGCCACCGTGACGATGCTGTTGATGAACGCGGCCTGCTGGACGCCACGCAGGATCAGGAAATGGAAGAGCCAGATGCCGATCGAGGCGACGGCGATCGCGACCGGCGTATTGCCGTCGCCGAAGACCGGGAAGAACGCGCCCAGCGTGGACTTGATCAGCACCCAGTACGACACGTTGCCGATGCAACTGCCGATCCAGTAGCCGAAAGCCGACAGGAAGCCCGGGTAGTCGCCGAACCCTTCCCTGGCGTATGCATAAACGCCGGCATCGATGTCCGGCTTGCGCTCGGCCAGCGCCTGAAACACGCGCGCCAGCATGTACATGCCGGTGCCGGCGATGAGCCACGCGATGACCGCGCCCAGCGGACCGGTGGCGTTGGCGAAGGTCCGCGGGAGCGAGAAGATGCCTGCTCCGACCATGCCGCCCACCACCATCGCGGTCAGCTGCATCCGCGACATTTTCTGCTCGGTCGTTGCCATGTCGTCTCTCTCCTCTTCTGCCGGATCGGCGGCTGTCCGCGCGATTCGTTTGCGAGAAAAAAAGAGGGCAAGAATCGCTTGAAACGATGCGAGTGTCAACCACTTCTCTCTGATCGACGGTGTCGGCGCGCCACCTGACGCCGCCACTCGCGCCGAGGTTCAGCGAATCGCCCCGGGAACATGCCGCCGCAAAGCTAACAGCGCAGTTACGGACGCAGTCCGCTGCGCAGCATCCAACCCGCCTTGCCGAATTCCTGCTTTGCCCGGTCACTCGCGATTCCGGCGATCAGCAGTATCCGCCGCTTTCCCTTCAGTTCCTTGCGCTGCGCGAATTCGGCTGCCGCCTTGTCCCAGTATGCGTAGTCGATCGCGGCCGCGATCACCGGCGTCCCGTCTTCCGCGATGCCCACCGGCACGATGCCGCTCATCCGGATCTTGGTGAGCCGGGCGTCCTTCCCCTGGTACTGGCCCAGCATCCGCACCGATTGCACGAGGAACCGGACGTAGGTCTCGCCCTGCACCTGGGAGGCGACCTGGATCACGGATTCCACGCCGGCAACGCCACCCATCGTCGCCAGTGCAGCCACCATCGCGGTCTGCAGCGATGGCGTGAACCACCGGTTGCGCAGGAAATCGCGCGTGGTGCGCCCGCTCACGCCCATGGCAAGAAGCCGCGACTCGTTCTGCCGGGCCAGGTCGACCGCGGGCTGGTTCCACACGGCATCGCGAACGTCGGTGTCGAATCCGACGACGAGGTTGGCCCCCATCGAGACCGCACCGATGGCCGTATTGATGGCGAAACTTCCGGCAAAACTGGCCGCCGATGCGTTGTCGAGCAGCGGCCGCAGCACCGGGTTGGACGTGTAGGGGTCGATGTTGAGTTGCCGCGCCCAGTCGCGGCGCGCCTTGTTGTAGCCGAAGGGATCGCCGGTGAACGCGGAGGGAATGGTTTCCCCTGCCGGGGCCGACGGAAGGCCGGACACGGCAGGCGAAGCGCTGCCTGTGCTGTCCGCCACCGATTGGGCGCCTGAACGGGCGAGGAATCCGACGCGCCCCAGCACGTTGCCCAGGCCCTGCCCGACGCTCTCCACGGTACCCATCGGATCGGCCACCGCGCTTTGCACGAACTGGATCGGCGCCTGCGCGGCGCGCACCAGCGAATCCTGGAACGCCTGGCTCTTCTGCACCTCCTGCAGCGCCTCGATTGCCTGCAACTCGTTCACGCGCACCGCCAGCATGTTCACGCCTGCGACGGAGAATTTGCCGAACTTCGACTCGATCACGAAGCGCCCGAAGAAGCCTTCCAGCGTGACCGGCTCGGCCACGGTGTGCAGCGGTCCCTTCAGCAGCGCAGCGGGGGCGAGCTCGGCGCCCGCAAGGACGGGCGGGGTCTCGAAGGCTCCCTTGGGTTGCGCGGCGGCCGGCCCTGTTGTGACAAGGGCCACTGTCGCAAGCAGGCAGGCGAGGGCGGAGGCGGTGCGATGTTGCATGGATTCGGGATTCATTGACTTTTTTTCTTGGAAGGTTGATTAGTGGACAAAGAGTATCAGGTAATCACGTAACCGTCCGGCGATAAGAACTTCCAGTGGAGGTTGGCGGCAAGGAAGAAGAAGTCGACCTTGTCGAACGAACCGACCACGTCGCCGCGTCCGCTGCGGCCAAGGTTGAACGGCGGGTGCATTGATGGCGTCGCGGGCTTCGCCCATACCGCGATTCTGACAGGTAAGCCCTGCTGGCCGCTTCACCGATCCTTCAATGCCGAGGCGCCGGCAATGGTTGCCTTCCGGTGTTGCCCCTCCCGACGGACCGGTGTCAATTCATGCCGGCCCGAAGGTCCACCAGCGCCTGGTCGAAGGTATCGACGCGGATCAACCCCAGGCGGGGATACTCGAGGTCGATGATCACGTATACCGCGCCGGCCATCACCGCCGCGAAACCCACCATGTGAATCCAGTTTCGTCCCTTGCTGCTGGCCATGCCGTAGCCGGCGAGCAGCGCGCCGACCAGCGCCAGCCCGAAGAGCATGGCGAAGATGACCAGTGGCGGGTGCATCCGAGTGGCCAGCATGCGGGTGGAGGCGATGTCGAACATCTGGTTCAGCGCCGGCAGAAGCAGCATCGTGGCCCCGGGGGACGCGCCCTCGGTTCGTCCCGCGGCCACCGCCAGGCTCCAGATCTCGCCCTGTAGCTTGGTGGACCGATCGAAGATCGCAATCGCAGCTCCGGCATCCTCCGAACTTCGGAACACCTGGTATCCCTCGATCCGCGAATCCACGTAGCGACGGAACAGGTCGCGCATCGCCGGCTGTGCGCTGTCCGGCAGCAGGTTGACGCGCAGGTAGGCAGTGCCGATGTCGTTGGTTTCCTGCACGATCAGACTGCGGCGTCCATCGAAGCGCGTGGCTGCGCCGGAGAAGGTGAAGGCGACGAGCAGGCCCAGCAACGCAAATACGGCACCGTCGACGGCGCCGGTGCCGGCCTGCGCACCATCGGGATCGACGACCCGTCGGCGCGCACCGATTCGTCGACCGACGTCGAGGAGCAGCAGCATGCCGGCGAACAAGGCGAGCGAGACAAGTGAGGTAAGCCAGACGTAGTCCATGTTTTCCGTCAGTGCCTGCGAATGGATAGAGGGGCAAGGATAGATGGATCCAACGCCACGCCACGCCGGTCGGAGCACCGTAGCGCGTCTTGACGTGCCCGGGCCGGGGGGAAGCGGAGATAGCTATTTGCCGCGAGGGAGTCAGGTAGAAGGGTCCATTCTGTGAAGGATAATTGGTGGACGCAGCGTTTCAGGTGATCACATGCCGGTCCGAGAATCAGAACTTCCAGTTGAAGTTGGCGGCGAGGAAAAGAAACCTGACGTCGTTGAACGAACCGACCACGTCGCCGCGACCGCCCAGCGCGACGGGGGCGCTGCCGACGACGTTCGAATGCAGGTTTCCTCCATACAGGTATTCGAAGCTCATCCCCCAGTTGAACGTCTTCGATTCTTCCTTCTGGGCACCGATCCCGAAACGCCAGGCGGCGTTTGCTGGCAGCACCAGCGCGACGGCGTTGTTGTCCTGGAATCCCGAGTCGTAGGCAATGCCGCCATTGATCACCCAGGCATCGGACAACCTGTATTGCGCCCCGCCGGCGACGTGCCAGGTGTCCTTGAAGTTCAGTTTGGTGGTGAGCCCGATGGGATTGTTCGAGTCGACCCCGACCTCCACCTCGCCGAACTTCGACCATTGCTGCCAGCCGACGCTTCCGAGGACCGCCCAGCGCGGATCGATCTCGTGGTAGAAGCTCGCGTTCACGCCCTGCGGGACCGTGACGCCGAGATCGACGTTTGCATCAAGCAGCCCCCGCGAGGCGAGCAACGCCCGAATTCCGGGTCCGAGGTCGTTCCACTGCGGCTGTGCGCTGAAGTTGAGCTTGACCGGCGAGGTGTAGGTGATGCCGAAGCGCGTACCGCGATTCACTTCGTAGAGCAGCCCCAAATTGGCGCCGAAGCCCCAGGCGTTGTCGTCGAGCTTGAGACTGCCATCGGACCCGATGATGTTGTTGACGGCCACCTTGTTCTCGAACTTGGCGACCATCGCGTTGAGACTGGCGCCCACCGAGAGGTTCTCGTTGACGCGCCACGCCACCGACGGAAGGATCGAGACACCGAGCAGCGTTCCCTCCTGCGCCCGGTACCGCCCGACCCAGCCTTCGTCGTACTTCACGACCGATCCGAAGTTGCCGGTGAGCGCAAGGCCGATCTTGAAATCCGGCGACACGCTGTGCGAATAGAAGAGGCCGCCGCCGGGCAGCGCGCCGACCGGATTGCCGCCGGCATTGCTGCCTAAAGCCGGCGTGGTCCCTTGCCCGATCGAGAAGCCCAGGTCGGCGTGGAAGACCTGGGTGCCCACGGTGAGCTGGTCGCCGGCAAGGCGCGTCATGCCGGCGGGATTGGTGAACACCGTCGAGGCATCCTGCGCGCGTGCCGAATAGCCGGCCGACGCGAGGCCGACGTCCGCCGTGCCGACCTCGTAGAGCGTGATGCCGCCGGCAACTGTGGTGTTCGAGGCGAGCGCGCCAATGCCCAGCGCGACAGCCGCGATTGAACGCTTGAAAGAGATCGGGTTCATGANATCCATACTATACGGAAGAGAGCCGCACGCTGCGGAAGACATAGCGCGGTGCGGTGTGAATGCTCTACGGTGCACCGTCGGCCACCGTTAGCCTGCTCGACGCGGCCACGCGCTCTTCCTCCTGGGCAAGATCACGTTCGAGGAAGAAATTGACGAAAGTCCTGATCACCGCGATGGCGGCCAGGCGCCCGATTTCATCCCAGCTTGGCGAGAAAGCGGACTCGACAATGTCGGCGGCAAGCTGAAAGGTCAGCCCGCCCACCAGCCAGCGCGCGTACTGAATGTACGCAGCATGGAAGTGCTGGCCGGTCGCCGATGGGCTCAGCATCGCGCGAAAGCTCCGGATGAAAGCCTGCACGGTCCCGAAAGCGACGACCAGCAGTGCCATGACATGAATGATCATGACCATGTACATGGCAATGCCCGTCAGCGTTTCCTTCATCGAGTTCTCCCGGGTCGATGGTGCGTATCGACGTCGCGCGGCTGCCTGTCCTCGCGGACAAGTGTGCGTGGTCCTTTCATGAGTACGTCACGCCGTTGGGGACGCGTCCCGGCTGCATTGACGTGTCGAATACGATCCGGTCATATTATCAGAGCCCTTCGAACAACACCTTCGCGGGTTCGCGCTGCGCCGCCCGCGGGGCGATCTCGGCGATGGTGCGCTTGCCATCGATGGCCTCGAACATCTTTTTCTGCTGCGCGCCCATAGGCAAGTAGACATCGGTAAAGGTGTGTTTCTTGTTGATTGCCGCAGCCGCGGCGCCCGCCGGCAGCCGGTCCATCACCATGATCGTATCCGGCAGCCGCGTCAGCAGCGCGTCGGCCAGGCCGGCTTCGTCGCGGAAGTCGGGGGCATTGCGCAGCAGTGGCAGCAACGGATGGTCGGGCGGCAGGGCACGCAGGCTGGCCACGAGTTCGCGGATCTCGGGCGTTGTGGTGCCGATGTCGTGCTTGCGCTTCTCGGTCTGCTGGCGATTGACGGTTGCACCAGGTGAAAGCCATACGCCCCGAGAGCCGATTGGATTTTCTTATCCTGTTGGGTGACACCGGACAAGAAGGAGTAAGTCGATCACATGACGCATCTTTTCGCACGTCTGCGCATTCGCGGCCTCGGCATCGCGGCGCGCCTCCTGCCTGCGCCGACGCCGTTCATGCTGACGGGGCCGGGCGCGTCGGTCGAGCTCGCCCGTTTGATCGCCGACTGCGGCGCTCGGTCCGTCCTCGTTGTGACCGATCGCGTGCTCGTGGAACTCGGGGTCGTCGCCCCGGTGTTGAACGCGTTGCAGGAGGCTGGCCTCGCGGTGACGGTGTTCTCGGAGGTCGAGCCCGATCCGACCATCGGCATCATCATGGCGGGGATCGAGCAGCTCCGGGCGTCGGGGGCGACGGCGGTGCTTGCGGTCGGCGGCGGCTCGCCGATCGACGCCGCGAAGGCCATGATCGCATGCCACGCGAGCGGTCGTCGACCGCAGGACCTCGATGGCTACTTCAAGGTCCGCGCCCCCGTCTTGCCGTTCTTCGCGGTTCCGACTACGGCGGGCAGCGGCTCGGAGGTGACCGTCGCTTCCGTCGTCTCCGATCCGGGGGCCGGGCGTAAATTCGCCATCGTCGACAACAAGCTCGTTCCAGCGGCGATCGCGCTCGATCCGAAACTCATGGTCGGCCTGCCGCCGCACGTGACCGCAGCCACGGGTATGGACGCGCTCACGCATGCGATCGAGTCCAACCTCTCGACGCTCGCCACACCGGCGACGCGAGCCCTGTCCGTGGCCTCGGCGCGCGCGATCTTTCGCGATCTGCCCCGGGCTTGCGAGGACGGTCGCAACATCGACGCCCGGCAGAGCCTTGCTGTCGCGTCCTGCCTCGCTGGCCTCGCGTTCACCAGGGCGAGCGTCGGCTACGTCCACGCCATCGCCCACCAGCTCGGCCCGCTTTACCACCTCCCGCACGGGTACCTGAATGCGATCTTGCTCCCGTACGTGCTCGACTTCTACGTGGACGGCGCCACCTCGCGCATGGCTGAGCTCGCGCGCGCCTGCGGGCTTGGGCGAGACGGCGAGGATCCCCGGTCCCTCGCCATGAGTCTTATCGCCGCGATCCGACGGCTGAACGCCTGCGTCGGCATCCCGCCAACGATCGAGCAGATCGCCGACGCAGACATCCCCGAGATCGTGCAGCGTGCGCTGGCGGAGGCGCACGGGACCTACCCGGTGCCGACGTACATGTCGGCCGCCGACTGCGCGACCGTCGTGCGGCGCGCGGCTGGCCGAGCCATGGTCGCGGCGACGGATCATCGCTCACGCGCGGTCGGAGCAAGTCCCGAGAAGAAGGAAATCTAAGCCATGGAATCGTCTGTCCTCACCTTTGCCCAGTGCCTCGAACTGCAACGCGCCGCCCACCGGGCCAATCCGTACCCTGACCTTGAGCAGCGCAAGGGCGACCTCGCGGCGCTGCACCGCCTCCTCAAAGAGCACGAGGCGGCGATCATCGCGGCCATCGACGCCGACTTCGGCGTGCGACCGGCAACCGAGACACGCCTGATCGAGCTCTTCCCGGTGCGCCAAGGCATCCGCGACACCATCGGGCAAATCGCCAAATGGATGCGTCCACAGCGCCGATCGGTCGACCACCTGGTCTTTCCCGGCGCGAGCAACCGCGTCGTCCCCCAGCCGCTGGGCGTGGTGGGCGTGATGGTCCCCTGGAACTTCCCGATCTTTCTCTCGTTTGGTCCGCTGGTCGACATCGTGGCCGCCGGCAACCGCGCGATGGTGAAGATGTCGGATCGCTCCGCCAACCTCGCGCGCCTGCTCATCGACATGTTTCCGCGCTACCTGCCCATCGAAAAGGTCGCGTTCTTCGAAGACCTGGGACGCGGCCCAGAGTTCTCGAAGCTTCCGTTCGACCACATGATCTTCACAGGCTCGGGCGGCGTCGGGCGCGCCGTCATGGCGTCCGCGGCGGCCAACCTCTGCCCGGTGACTCTGGAGTTGGGCGGCAAGGCCCCGGCCGTGGTGGCGCCCGATTTCCCCATCACCACCGCCGCCGAGCGCATCCTCTGGGCCAAGTGCATGAACGCCGGCCAGGTGTGCGTGAACGTCGACTACCTGTTCCTGCCCGAAGCCAGCATCGACACGTTCGTGGCGCATGCCAAGCGGCTGGTTGCGGAGCGCTTTCCTGACCTGAACGGCCCGGACTACACCACGATCATCGACCAGCCCGCCTTTGATCGGCTCAACGCGACGCTTGAGGACGCCAAGGCGCGCGGGGCGACCGTGATCAACCTGGCGCCGGACCAGCAGCTCGATGCCGGTCGCCGCAAGATCGCCCCGCACATCGTGCTCGGCGTGACCGACGAGATGACGATCATGAAGGAGGAGATCTTCGGGCCGTTCTTGCCCATCAAGCCGTATCGCGAGCCCGAAGAGGTGATCGGCTATGTGAACAACCGCGACCGCCCGCTGGCGTTCTACCCGTTCACCAACGATAGGCGGCTACCCGAGCGGTACATCACCCAGATCATCTCCGGCAGCGTCGGCGTGAATGAGGCCATCCTGCAGGCGGGGCAGCACGACTTGCCGTTCGGCGGCGTAGGCGCGAGCGGCATGGGGCACTACCATGGCTACGAGGGCTACCTGACCTTCTCGAAGCTGCGGCCGGTCTTTCGCCAGGCGCGCATCTCGTCGATCCAGTTGGCGATGCAGCCGCCCTACGGAAAGCGTGCGAAGCTCGCCCTGGACTGGATGTTCAGGTTGCGAGGCTAGCGCCCGTGGTCGCTCGATGATCGGACATCATCGCCGGTTGCGTCCGCGCCGCCCGGGGCAGCGCGCCGTCGTCCGCGACAGGCGGTAGCGGTCCAGGTTGTCGACGGGGGGCGGGTAGCGAGGCGCCCTTCGACTGGCGCTCAGTTTGACTCCGCAGCGACGCCGCCTCAGCGCTTCAAGCCCCATTCCTGGAGTTTCTTCGCAGCGGTGCCGAACTGACCCAGCTGGTAGACGGCTGCGTCTGCCGGCGAGAACGTGAACGACTCGAACGGTTCAGCGAGCATCTGGTCGAGGTAATCACGCGGCGCGATGCCCGTGGTGACGTGCGGACTGAAATGCTCGCCGGTTGATTTCGGCACGAACGTCGAAACGTAGTCGATCAGGAGCGGGTCGATAACGGGATCGTCCGGCGTCGTGGCGAAGGCGTCCGAGCCTCCGGTGGCCACGGTGAACGGAGCCACGGCATCGATCAAGTCCTGTTGCAGTACGCGCAGTTCAGGAGTCGGCCTGCCGACAATACCCGCAAGTCCGATGGCGCCGCTCGGGATGTAGTAGTACCTAAAAGCCTCCAACCGCAAGCCGAGCACGTCGGTGCCGGCGAAGACCCTGCCGGCGGCAGCATAGATCTTGTCGAGGTCGGCCCTGCGAACGAAACGCTGGAGGAGCGTGACGTGCGGACGGTGCGTCGCATCCAGCGCGAAGCCCTTCGGGAAGACCTTGAGCAAGAGGGCGTTGTTGGCTTCGCAACGCTGGAGCATCGTGGCGTCAGGCTCCAGCAGGATGTTGATGGCGGTGACCGGGCTCGCCTCGAACGGGAAAACCTGCTTCCAGTCGTCCTTCATGCTGACGACGGTCCAGCCGGCGCTCTTCGCCTGATCATGGAGCGCCGGCGTGAAGGACCCGAGCTGCGGCGCGGGCAGGCCAAGCACCGGGCCGTAGGCATATTCGCGTGCCGCGTCGTCGTGCAGCACCAGCAGTCCGAAGCTCACGCGGCCGCCGCCCTGCGTGTATTCCAGCATCTGCTGATCGCCGACGGAGTTGCCGAAAGCTGCAAGGGGCGCGCGGCCGATATGCTGGTGGATGGTGACCGGCTTGCCGGCCTTGTCGTTATTGAAGTTCAAGTGCGGCAGACGCATGAGTACTGGCTTTCCGTCGCGCAGCTCGAACCGGGTCTTGATGCTGCTGCCAATGACCTGCTCGGGTGTGACGCCGTAGATGCGCTCGCCCCATTGGCGCACGAACTCGATGCCGCCGCCCGTGACGATGTAGTTCCTGAACCCGTTGGCGCGCAGGTAAGCGAGCAGTTCGAGCATCGGCTGATAGGTCATTTCGGTGAAGAGCCTGCCGGTCTCCGGATGCTTCGCGGTGGCGATCCAGTCCTCCACGATGCGGCCGAACTCCACGGTGGTCATGCCCGTGTGGGTGGCCATGACGATTTCGAGGAGCTCGTGGTCACCGCCGGCGAGCGTGGCCCTCAGATCCCCCTTGAGCAGCGAGGCGAACGGCTCCGTGGTCTGCCATTCGGGGTGCTGCGATGCCAGCGCCTTCACACGGTCGAGCGCGAAATAGGCCTGAACGGGCGCCGGCTGCTCGCACCAGAGCGTCCCGTCGTTGTCGAAGGTGGCGATCCGTTCGGGGGCAGGGACAAAGGATGGCGAGCCTTCCTTTGTCACCTTCTCGACGAAGTTGACGATGCTCTGTTTGGTCGCCCCGTCGTTCCAGGATGGAAGTGGGTCGTCGGCCAAGGCCGCGTCTGCGGACGACAGCGGACCGGGCATGACTTCGGTAGATGAGTCCTTCTTCAAGGCAGTCTCCCAAGGTGTGTTGACATCCACGCGGAGAACACGGGGAGAGACCCGGGCGACCGATCGATCGGTCGCCCG
>Ga0031654_10000318_pt1 | contig 11822 bp, 17 predicted proteins | sample FrelakmetCRP12CR_FD_55268 | JGI IMG/M metagenome (GOLD analysis project Ga0031654, IMG submission 55268) | Freshwater lake sediment microbial communities from the University of Notre Dame, USA, for methane emissions studies - CRP12 CR | ecosystem: Environmental > Aquatic > Freshwater > Lake >...
CTCATGATCCCTCAGGGATGGGGGCTGATTGATCTCCCCTCCCCTGCGCACCCCCAACGACGGATTTTCCCTCTTGAAAGGGAGACGGAGAAGAAATTTCGCAACTCGGTTCATACAGCTTCGTTGGGGGGTCTTCCCACTTTTTTCCATAGTATCAAATTGTTCCGCATGGAGAAATCCCGGTCCCCAATTCCATGAATTCTCAGCGATTCTATCTATTCTTTCTGCCACGCTGGTGTCACGGTCACATCACGGAAATGGGCATGAGTCCCCGGCCGTGCGAACATTTCCGACCCACGGGGTCGAAGGCTGATTAGGTAATAATTATTAACTCCCTGTCTTGTCTCTGGTTTCCCGTTTTAGCTCTATTCGTCGATGACTGAGGAGCGTTATGTCCGTTCCATTGTTTCTACTGATTTCGATCTTTTGGATTGGGGTTAGCGCACAACTAGCCTGGTTAATTCATGACTTTTCGTCTCAACCCAGCGCAACCCATTGAGGAAAAAAGGTTTTCATCTGNTTTTCTTGCAATAGCAATATCAACACTCTGTAAGGATCGACTTCAGCGGANAATTCAGGATCACCTTGATTGGTGCGGTTTTCCTGCGGATTCATAGAAATCCATGAATTATCCGGGCTAGCACAATGATTAGACCCAAAACCCGGGCTAGACATAACTCGCGGAACGGACTCGTATGTCATGTCGCGAGAGGGTCTACGTCCAAGCAGGGCGTTGAGTAGTTTTCTTTGATGTCATTGGCGAGCTGGACAGCATAATTGGGAATAACGGTGAGTAGTCACGCCGCGTGGAATGCGTCCCATAGGCTGACGCATCGAGGCCGATGGCATTCACCCACCCTTCCAGCACTCGCGCGTACTGCCGAGTTCCCAAGTGCGGTGAGTTGTGGAGGCGGCTGGGAAAGAGATAGTCCTCTGACCTCAGCTTGGCCGGCTTGATCCATGTTCCTACGGCTTCCCGAGTGGATGGCGTGATCTCGAACTGAACCGGTCGTTGGGGTTTTTGTTGCAGGATGCTCGCACGCGTGGCGATCCTATCGCCGTGGCAAACATCGCGCACGCGTAGTTTGACTAGGTCGCAGCCCAGCATCTTGCTGTCGATCCCTACATCAAATAGCGCGAGGTCGCGGGACCGACCGGCCATTTGCAAACGGATCCGAATTGCCCAAATCTCCTTCAGCTTGAACGGCACTTTTGGGCAGACAAGTTTGCCTTTGTTCCACGGTTCACGGTGTTGAGACATGCTGATCATTTCCATGATGGACTCCTTGCGTTGAAAGAAGGTGGCGAGACGAGCGCCGCCGCGTTCGCGACCCGTCAGTGCTACGCACTAACAGTGGCGAAATCCATTGAGAAAGGAGTGCCCACGATGTGTTGGTCAGATTCAAATGCCGCTATTCGGCCAANAACAGTCATCCGCAGGGCAACTATACCTGCTCGAAAGCGACCGTTCGCGGATTCGAGCCGGTGAAACACATAGCATGCGGCATACCCGTCATGCGCGAAAGACACAGTGGCCGCTGCTGGTCCTTCATGAGACTGCTTGTGGCGTCTCCGTACGGAGCATAGTGATGGGCTTCCCAAGTTCTTTGTTAGGCCGCATCAAACCCATTCATCCACACACCATGGAGACCAAAAATGNCATACGCGCCTCGNATCTACTAACCAGTCTGTAGTTTAGAGTACACTTTCCTCAATGACTATGCTATCATGCGAACATGAAGCTCGATGGGCGCACACTCAGTCACGAGATGTCCGAGAAGATTCGTCGCATGGCGGTGCAGCGCGTGAGAGAAGGCGAAAAACCCAGCGTGGTGATCAAGAGCTTCGGGTTAAGTCGCACCTGCATCTATCCCTGGCTTCGGGCGGCACGCACACAAGGGGCACGCGCATTGGCCGCGCGCAAGCACCCTGGAAGGAAGCCCACGCTCACCCCGCAGCACAAGGCGAGGGTTCGCCGGTGGATCAGCGGCAAGGACCCGCGACAATACGGATTCGATTTTGGACTCTGGACGCGGAAGATCGTGTCCGCTCTCATTCAGGAGAAACTCGGCGTGACGCTAGGGGTGACCGCGATCGGACGGCTCTTGCACGAGCTGGGGATCACGCCGCAGAAACCGCTCCGTCGCGCCTACGAACGCGATCCGATCGCGATCGAGCACTGGACGCGCAACGAGTATCCCCGCCTAAAAGCCCGTGCCAAGCGACGAAAGGCGGAGATCTTCTTCTTGGACGAGGCGGGCGTGCGGTCGGATCAGGTGCTGGGCCGGACCTGGGGAGCGAAAGGTAAGACGCCGGAAGTCCCCACGAGCGGACAACGGCAATCCATCAATGCGATCTCCGCCGTCAATGCGCGCGGAGCCTTTTGGTATGAGGTGTATGCGGGACGATTCAATGCGACGAGATTCAAGGAGGAGTTTCTCACGTCCTTCATGCGGGGAAGAAGGCGCCCCGTCTTCCTGGTTGTGGATGGCCACCCGGCGCATCGGGCGAAGATCATCGCGTCCTACGTCAAACAACTAAAGGGACGCCTGGAGCTGCACTTCTTGCCGGGCTACGCNCCAGAACTCAACCCGGATGAATTCGTCTGGNACGATGTCAAACGCGAAGGCACCAGCAAGAAGCCGCTGAAACGCAACGAGTCGCTCCGGGAGAGGGTCGAAGGTGATCTCGCCACCATCAAGCGTCGCCCCGCATTGGTGCGCTCCTTCTTCCGAGCGCCAAGTGTACTCTATACTAAGGACTGATTAGTATATTAGTATATCCACTGAAGGAGATACACGATGAGGAGTACGGAGCCACGAGAAGCCGCAGGGCGTGGTGAGACAATCAATCTCCGTACAAGTCAGAAACAGAAGGCCTTGCTTGACAGGGCGGCAGAAGCGCTCGGCAGAAGCCGATCTGATTTCATGCTCGAAACAGCCTGCCGGGAAGCTAAGACGGTGCTGCTGGATCGGCGCGACTTTGCGCTCTCTCAGGATTCGTTGAAACGCTTTACAACCATACTCGAAACCCCAGCGGCGCGCAGTCTGAAGTTGCAGCGTCCCCTTCGGACCAAGGCGGTGTGGGACAACCTATTCCCTGGCGCACTTCTTCGTGCTATACTGTTTTAGCGTTTTAGTGACTGGTCGTTTTAATGGGAGGTCGTCATGGCCGGGGATACCCGTATGACCGTGTACTTGCAGCCCAAGGTGTACCGTGCACTCAAAGTCAAGTCGGCGACGACCGATCGATCCGTCTCCGAGTTAGTGAATGCCGCGGTGATCGAGGCACTCCGCGAAGATGCTCTTGATGTTGAAGCGTTCGACAAGCGGAGCAAGGAGCCCACCCGCTCCTTCGAACAGGTCCTGAAAGATCTCAAGCGTGACGGACTTTTATAGTCTCGTCGTCAAGAAGTCTGCGGAACGGGAGCTGCGTGCGATACCCAAGACTGATCTCCGCCGCATGACAGAACGTCTGCGTGGGCTGAGGAACAATCCTCGACCTCCGGACTGCGAAAAGCTATCCGGGTATGATCACTATCGCATCCGCCAAGGAGATTATCGGATGGTCTATGCCGTTGACGATGACGCGCGCGTGGTCACGCTCGTGAAGGTTGGTCACCGCCGGGAAGTCTACCGCTGAGAACTGCCTTCGGCGCTCCTCACACCCGACCCGCTGATCACTCAGTTTCCCGTTCAAACGCGACGGAGGCAGGAACGCCGCGACGATTTTAAGTTTGAGGTAGTCCTCATCCCGGTAGCCGTAGGCCCGCCGGTGAAGGCCACAAATCTTGTTGTTGAGCCCGTCCACCAGGCCGAAGCTGACCTTGTTCAAGCGATGGATCACGCCAGGGACGCCGCCTCAGACAAGCCTGTCATGCAGCATCGGACCACCGAATGACCCACTTGAATGTGTGAAGATCCGAAATAATAGAGGCCACCATTCTCACCGACTACAGTACGTCGCCTTTCCTGCGTCAAGCCCTTTTCGATTTCAAGACGCTCTCACTCGATCAAACGGCCCGAGAATCATTCTTGTTTGCTCGACCCCCTCAAAGCAAACTCACTCAACAACTACGCGCCTAACACCGCGTCTACCACCGGACAGGAGAGGCCCGCTCCGCGGGCATGGATACGATCGGGTATCTGCTGCAGCGACAGCAACAATTCACGTGAGAAGGAGATCATGGCCATGTCCAAACGCGGTCACACCAACGTCACTACACTCGAAGGGAACATCACCCATCCTCCGGACTACCGGCCCGAGTATGGAAACCTCTTGAGTTTCTCGATGGCCGTGCACTCCGACAACCCTTCTGGAAAGTACGATGATCCGATGTACATCGATGTGAAGGTGAATGGTGTGTCGGAGAACACGTATAAAGCCCTGGTCGTGGGGCATGAGGTCCGCGTCACCGGACAATGGCAATCCAAGACGTTCAAAAAGGGGGATACGCAACACCGGTACTACCATCTTCACGTAGCCCATCCATGCAACTTCACGTTACTCAGCAAGCCCCTGAAACAACACGAAGCGGTCGGACAATCCGCGATGGCTCGAAATGGACAAGGGAGCACGCGATGACTCACGAACCCACGACCGCCCAATCCGCCAATGTAGACCCTGTACCACCGGGATCCACAGAACTCTCGCTCGATGCAGACGAGGACCTTCCCAGGCTCCAAGACAAGGTCTACATCTACCGAGAGGAAGATACAGAGCGGGTGTTCACCGAAACGATCCAACTCTACAATCTGCACCTGGAAGCCTGGCGGTTACGAGACCGGGACCGTGTCTTCTCCCGTGAAACCCGGTTTGCGGATGAAGATCCCAAGCCGATGTTCCCAAAGATGATCTCCGTCCGGCAATCCACCCGCCGGCCACAATTCAACATCATGCCAAACGGCCAACGTGTACTTCGTTTGGACGCCCATCGGGTGCAACCACTCTGTGGGATTCAGTGCATTCTGAGTCTCAATGAAGCCCTTCACACCTTCGCCAATCGAATCGGACGGAGACGCTGCGCGTCGTGCGAAGGGTTCCATTGCACCCCGCAGTCCCTGAATAAGAAAGAACACTCGACCGGAACGGCTCACCAGGAGCGCCTGAAATGTCGGAAATGCCAGAGTGATGCCGATGCCTGTTACATGCGAGAAGATGCCGACACCCTCCGGTGTCTCGTCTGCTCGCTCCGTATCTATCGCTCGATTGAGGAAGAATGCGACCGGGTAATGCCCGAACTGAGCACGGAAGAGGTCTCAACCAACGAAGAACACATTTCCCTGGCGCTCCGGCGAAACAACGACCTCGAATACGACGAAATCGAAGAAGAGGCGAACGCCGATCACGAACTCGACATCGATGGTCTGGTGTCGTCCCACGATCCTGATGAGGCCGGACTGGATTTCAAATCCTGTCACGATGTCCCGGACGAGAAAGTCAGTGGAGAAGATCAGAGTGAGATCCAAGACCCTGCTGATCTGAGAGATCGGATTAATGAACCGGCCTACCAACTCTTCACCAGTGGCCGGACCCCGATGCGCCAGGCCATGCTGAATCAGGCGCTCCAGGAACTCGATAACCCGGAGAATCGGATGGCGCTCTGGGCCGCGGCCGGTCGGCTACTCCTCAAATCCCCAGAACACATTACCTCGGCAGAGGCCAACGCGATCGCACAGTGGCTGTCCACCTTAGTACAAGAGGACCTTGTGCTCATGGCAGGAGATCCGGAATCCCCTAACCCATTCCTGGCTACCCCTCCCGTCGACTGCTTCCTAAAGACCGATCGACTCTTGGCCCCGTTGGTTCAGATCCTCGGAGAGAAGTTGCGCCGGTTTCGATCCAAAGAAGCGGGATGCCGAATCGTGGCAAGAGACTATGATCTGAGTGAAGAGGCCTTACGGCATCTCGCCCAACTCTTGGGCTACCTACCGGTCAGTCCAACTCATACAAGCTCATCTACGATTCCAAGCCAGGCTGCCTAGATCGTCCAGGCGGCTTCAACCCCAAAGCACATTCACGATATGACTCTACCCGGCGTGAGGCCAGCCCGCGACAGAGTCTGCCTCACACGAGGAATTCCGGGATCATACGATGTGGCCTCGTGCCACTTCATCACCGTTTCAGGAGGTGTACCAATGCGTAGTCGTGCAAAAGTCGAAATCAAAGGCCGCATCGCCAGCGATTTGGCCGAAGCCACGGTCAACGACAAGAAGGTTGTGAACTTTCGAGTCGCCGTCGATCGGCGCCAGAAGAAGGGCTCCACGGAGAAGCCCGAGACGGACTTCTTCTCAGTCAGCGTGTGGGGCAAAAACGGCGAGAACTGCAAACAGTATCTCGTCAAGGGCCAGTGGGTCGAGATCGCAGGACGGTTGCAGAACCGGACTGTAAATGCCGGAACCGAGGATCGGGTGACGTACACCCAGATCATCGCCGACAACGACGGTGTGGATTTCGGTCCGAAGCCATTGAAGAGGGCGGTGTGATTCGCGCAGATTTCTGCTCCCTGGAGCATTCCGATTCGTCGGAAGGCCTCAGGCTCCTGCCTTTCCGAGATTTAAGACTTTTCCCCCTCAGCGTTCTGTGCTGACGCGTGATGTGGCGGAAGGGACAGTCCGTTCCTTCCGCCAGGGTATTTCTGTACCCAGAAACCTTACTTGCGTTCAGCGATTCAGTACGGATGTTTCTGCGCCGGCAAGCCATCCAGTTCCATCCTCCACAACGCAATTTGTCGATGGGCAGGGGCTCGGGTGGAGTGCGCGATCAATCTGCGACGTGACGCCAGGGGGCGGCATTGCTAGGGTTGCATCGGATTTCCTCTGTTGGACGGAATGATTTATGGCTACCCCACCCACGATCGCTCAATTGTGCGAACGCTTGACGCCGCTATTTTCCGGTCCAGATATTGACCTGGTGATCGTGTTCGGCTCGGTTGCCGGTGGCGTGACTCATGCGGAAAGCGACCTCGATCTTGCCATGCAAGGAAAGCAGCCGCTGGATCTCGTCTCGTTGACCCATAAAATCACTCGACTTCTGCATTCTGATGCTATCGATGTGGTGGATCTTCGCCTCGCTTCGCCGTTGCTCATGATGGAGGTAGTGCGGGGAGGACATCTCCTCTATGAACGGACGCCGGGGAGCTACGCGGCGTTCTGCTCCCTCGCGCATCGCCACTATGTCGATACCGCAAAACTGCGTGTCGCGTAGTGCGAGGCGATCCAGCATTTTCTGCGGGAAAGGGGTGCGGCGTGACGCCGTCCGATCCCTCGGTGCTTCGACGGAAGCTCGTCGTGATCGCCGAGAATTTGAAGGCGCTCGAGTCCATCGCCGTGATATCGCCCCAACGGTATCGCGATGAGCTGTTCACAAGGAAGGGGACGGAACGACTCCTGCAGGAATTGATTGAGGCGGCGATCGACCTGAATACCCACATTCTGGTCCAAGATGGCCATAGAGCGCCGGACGATTACTATCAAGGGTTCACGCAGTGAGCAGATCACGGCGTGCTTCCGCAAGAACTCGCCGAGGCGCTGGCTCCTTCCGCCGGGTTACGGAATCGATTGGTCCATGAGTACGAGGCAATTGTCGATGCCCTCGTTTTGGATGCCGTTCGGAAAGTCCAATCACTCTTCCCTCAGTACGAGGCCGCCATCGAACGATACCTTATCAGCCGATCACACAAATAGTTGCACGGCGCTGATCCGTCCTGCTCACATCTCTTTCGGCCGTTTTAGTACCGGCAAATCTTCCAGCTAAATAATCCGCAACGCGTTCGTCGGGCGGACAGGGACCCGGGCGCAGGGTATAGTCGAACAGCAGAGCGCCAGCGCGCACCGGATCCTGCAAATGCGCGTTAGTGAGCGCGGGGATTTCATTTTGGGAGTCGGTCAATTCCAGATCATGGGTGCTGACGAACCCGTCCCCCGTCGAGAGGGCTTTGATGTATGCCCGGATGCCGATCATCCCTTCACGGACAAAAAAAAGGAGGATTCGCTCAAGGATACACACGCGCGTTTCACAAATGTGAAACACTATCCTTGCAGTCAAGAATCCTCCTTTTATGTCGCATCGAGTCATGATATGTGTTGTACCTGTCGCCGACCAAAGTGTCCCTCCACACTTCGATTCAGTCCACAATACGCCCCCCGATAACCGCACAGAAGCCGAGGGAACAAGATTCTTTCAGAGTATGGTCATCCACGCTCTAATAGAGATGTCCCCTCGACTCCACATGCGGCTACAGTCTTACGGCAGCCAGAAACGCACGCTCGGACACCCCAAAACTCGGTGCCAGAATATGCGCGCCGGCCCGAGGATACTGAAAGCGAGCCAATCGGTTTCGACACGCACGCTTCCACTGGGTAATCTTGCCAGAGACAGGAGGCAGGATATACGCCGGCTTCTCCATGGTTAACTCTCTTGCAAGATCCATCGGGGGCAACAGATGGCGAAGATCATCATCGGAAGACCCCAGCAACCATGTTGCGACCTCTTGTTGTTGTGCGAACGTCATATCCTCCGATGAGTCTGCAAGTACCGACGCGACCGTCCAGACCAAATCCAATCGTTCAGGATCCATTGGATTCTCCAGAGACCGTTCCAGTAATGCACATCGGAGCGCTTTGCACGATTTGTCCTTCCAGAGCCGATTCAGCATCGAGACAAGATATTCATCAGTTTCAAGACCAGACTCATCTTGCGCGTGAGTCTCATCTCCTGCATTTGAACGGTCACCCGAATCCGGGAGATCGTCGGATGCGTCAAGATCAACCGATGACAGTCCATCCGCTACCATGTCTTCCTTTTCGCCATCCACGCTCGTCACGCCTTGATTCCGCACCGGATCCAGTTGCTCGAGATCGCCGACAATGTGAAGATCGTCTGTCTCCTCATTGACCTCAATCCTATCTTCCTGAGTTTCAGTGACTGTGTGAACCATGGCACGCGCAAGTGCTTCTTGATTCCGCAAGAGCACATCCTGTGGCATTAAGTTGAAGGTCTCCACTTGGTACCAGCCACAGATCAAACAACGCCTATCGCCAAACCCATATTGCGCTGTTCCAACCCGTTCAGTCACCAACGAGGACGCTCCACAGTGACGACATGTTTCAGTCATCACTTCCGATGTTACAGTGGGTCCTGACGGCTCAACAGCCTTCGCAGGTGACAGATGATAGCCATCGCATCGCGTACACTTGATCGAACCGGTAATCCACCGGACACGACTGATTCCATCCTGTGCATTCGCACGACGTTCAATCTCTGTCATCAGCACTGGTGAGCGCAATCCACAAAGCGGTACGGCCCGAGTGAGATCGATCCGCCTTGCAATCCGTCCATCCTCAAGACATACGAAATGAGGATTTCCCAATCTCGTTCGCTTAGGATATGACGGTGATTCTGGCTCATGGTCTTCCTCATAGCGGTTTTCTTCATTGGTTCGAGCGATTCGCACCACATGATTCGAAAACTCAACCATGTCCAGCTCGTATAATCGGTATCGCAGCTGATAGAGTTGGTTCGGATCGACAACATGACCCCCGTCTTCGAGCTCTTGAACTAACCGCGTCAAATCCGCGTGATCTAATCGTCCCCATCGATAGAGATGCGAACGAGAACACAACGGCGCAGCACTCAAGATCGCCCGAATTGCGGTTAATTTCGATGAGGTGTGTCCCATGGTCGACATAATGGTGATCCTTTCAAAGGCAACAGGGTTGCCATGGTTAGAGTGATGATGATGAGATAGACGTGAACAGGGAAATGCGGGACGACAATCAGCAGAGCAGCCAACGCACACTAACCCCAAGCATGTTGTGCCGGCGAACCACAGAGCCTAGTGTAGGCTTTGGGTTGCGCCTCAATTGCCGCTTGAGCCATGCTGTAAAGCTGCTCTTCTGAATATCCCGAAATGACCAAGCGTGCATCACGCGAAACCGGTCCGAGTTGCCACGATGGCGCAAGGACTCGTGTTGCGCGTTGCTACTCCCAGTCCTTACAGAGACACTCCTTTGACGATATGTTCCCCGGAATCTGCTGCACCGAATTCCGCACCACCAGACGCTCTGCTTGATACACACAAAGAATTACGCAGGCACGAGCGTGGACCACAGCATTTCCAGCAGAAAAACCAGTGCAAGAATAACCTGGACATGCGATCGATAGACCTCACGCCAATCTGATTCTGCCAATTCATGATGATGCATCACGTGAGTCCTGTGCCTTTCCCGTCATGGACCGTGTCGAATCCCAGTGCGAAATAGATGGACGGAAACGGTCCAACAGGGAGAGACGCATGAAGGTAACGCCAGAACTCGAAATTACCCGCAAGCTGTCTGAATTACTCAACAGTCGGGAGACGATCTGGCGAAGCAATGCAGAATTTATAGAAAGGGAGAGCTTTTGCCGACTCGAAGGATTCAGTGAACGCGTACTCACTCAAATACAGGATCCAAGTGCTACCATGACACTTGAGCCCCACGAATCGAAGCTGGTTATGGAGATTGAAGCCGCAGTTGCTGCTTTAACTCTCAGACCACTGCAGCAGGCTTCCAATCGGTTTGAGGCATAGGCACAAAATGGTCAACTCGCGCGTTATACCACTTCGCTACTCCTGTCTCGATTAGCTACTCAAGGCGACTTGCTAAATCGTTATACGCACATTCTAGCCGCTCATCGGATCCTGTGAGATCCACATGAACGGCCTTTCCTGCAATGCGCAATTCCACAATAATGGTTGCGTTGGTGTACATGCATCCTCCTCGGCGCAGATGTGTCTAGCCTATCGACTACACACCGTGCGCCGTATGATTTGAAGGGTGAAGAATGTACTGCTGGGGGATGCCGACGCGATGAGACGTCCGCACTATGCTGGAGGCACACCGGGCAGAATCGACAACAGAATCTCAGTACGCCATCATGACCGCTCGACCAAAGAACGCGGCACGGACTAAACGGCACCAGCGGACAGCACGAATCACCATCCTGACGAACGGTAACTCACAATCCTGCACCATCTGATCACGCTCCATCCGTAACACCCGCACAATGGCCTGGGACGTCAAGAACACCGCACGGTGGTCTGTCCGATTTGGCGAGAGCACCGACATCCCTCCCACATCCAGATACAGATTCGGCAAGGCTTCCTGACTGACATCATCCTGATCCGCCACGCCCAATTGCCGTAAGGCCCAACGTACGCGCCGCGCATCCTGTTCAGTGGCAAAGGATTCGCTGCATCGTACAATTCGATCTTCTTCAGCAATGGTGCCAAGAAACCATCCACGTTGAGCATACAGCAGACGGATTCCAGCAACTGCGACAGGCTGGATAGTAATGCGAGTTGCACATGACATCATGACAGCACCTCCTGTTAGTGGCCGGCAACATGTGCGCGACCAATGTGAATGTGATGGTGAAATACAACTGACAAAGCACGATGGTGGGTCTCAGTGATACCTCATGCATCAAGAGATCGGATGGAGAGATAAGCGGTGGAGGTGAAACAGAATGCAGGAAGCGTCAGAGGGAAGACGCGGGGAAGATGGACAGCACGACGTGAGAACGTGAGTGCCTTACGGTGATCAATCGAAAGAACACATCACAATGAGAGAGAGGAAAGTCTGTACGAGAGTACAGAAGAAATGTTTCAGCAGGGCCTACCAAACCAAATAGATGATTTAATGCTACCCTAACCGTCGTTTCAAAAACAAGAGGTCTTGAGAAAAAACCTTTCTGCTGCTGCCTCCGTATAATCCCTACCAGTCTTGCTCCCGAGGGAAGCGCGAGCCCCTACCACTCCAACTGCTCACCGCCTGACCTTC
>Ga0031654_10000322_pt1 | contig 11778 bp, 8 predicted proteins | sample FrelakmetCRP12CR_FD_55268 | JGI IMG/M metagenome (GOLD analysis project Ga0031654, IMG submission 55268) | Freshwater lake sediment microbial communities from the University of Notre Dame, USA, for methane emissions studies - CRP12 CR | ecosystem: Environmental > Aquatic > Freshwater > Lake >...
GTGGAAACAGCGGGGAGAGAAAGTGTGAGGGTCGGATCGAGGATCGCCAGCTCAGGATAAAGATACGGACTGTTCATCCCTTCTTTTTTCTTCAGGTTCTGCCTGACAAAAACAGCGGTAAAGGTAACCTCGCTCCCTGTTCCCGCCGTTGTCGGGATCATTATCTTGGGGAGCCCCGGCCCGGGAACTTTGTTAAGCCCCAGATAATCCTTCGCTTTGCCGTTATTGGCTGCCAGAACTGCAATGGCCTTTGCCACATCCATGGCACTTCCGCCGCCGATGCCCACAACGACATCACATTTCCCCTTCTGGGCGGCCTTGACTCCCTCATCGGCCACCTCCAGCCTCGGTTCGGCCTCAACCTGCTGGTCGAACAGGGTCGCCTTAAAACCGTCACCACTAAGGATATCCAAGACCTTTCCCTTGAGGTCTGTCTTGGCGAGATTTCTATCAAGGACTATGAGGGGGCGTGTCGCCTTAAATTCACGAATGTGTCCTCCGAGAGACTCTAAGGCACCGTTGCCAAAGACAATTTTGTTAGCCCCCGTGAAGGAGAATTTCTTGTACATGATCGCACCCCCATGGAATTTCAATGAGTAATAAGTTTCTGCTAATGGAAAGTCAAGTCTTTTTGTTTTTCATATACCATTCCAACTGCCGACAGACGCCTCTGACAATCTTGACTTCCTTGGAAAAGAGATTAGTCCGGGAAAGGAAACGGCGGATATGCATCATCCAGAATTCTGGATTCTCCGGATTCAGGAAACCAATTTTCATCAATAACGCCTTCATGTGATCATACATCCCTTCAAGTTCTGCTGAAGCCGCGAGACGGGGCGTAAATGCCTCCAGCGGTTTCATATGGGCCACGAAGATCTCGTAGCAGAGAATCATAGCCGCATGAGAAAGGTTGATGGACTTGTTGTGTTTGGATGTGGGTATGGTTACCAACAGGTGGCAGAACCGCAGATCATCGTTCGACAATCCCGTATCCTCCGGTCCGATGAGCAGCGCCACTTCATTCTCCTGGGATATATCCACGATACGTGCCGCCATCTCCCTAGGAGAAACAACAGGGCCTCTCGCGGAGCCCCGTCTCGATGTGGTTCCGACAATATACTGAAACCGCGCAAGCGCCTCATCCAACTCGTCGAAATGCTGAATACGATCCACAATTCCGGCGGCAAAATGCGTGGCCATCTGCTTCATCTCCTCGATGGCAAGATCCCTGTTCCCCACGACAGAGATTTTCTTAATCCCCATGTTCCCCGCACACCTGGCCACAGACCCGACATTGCCCGGATATTTCGGCTTGTTTAGAACGATGGTGATATTTTCAGTTTTCGCTCTTCTATTCATCTTCGTTTCCACTCTGTTGCTTTATTAGATAATGGATATTATTTCTACCAAAAAATTGTATCGCCATCAATCTAAACAGCCCTCCTAATCACTCCGAGAAATTCGTCTGAGAACAGTGTAAGAAAAGATTGACATGCTGACTGACCTCTGAAAGAAATATAGAATGAAAGAGAGGTTATCCCAAATACTTTCCGAAGGGGCAGATGCCATGGGAATAGCCCTTGGAGAAAGAGAGCTGTCCTTGTTTGCAACCTATTGCGGAGAACTTCTTACATGGAACAGTAAGATAAATTTGCTCTCTGTGAAATCCGCCCGGGACATAGTAATAAAACATTTCATTGACTCTTTGACGCTGTTACCATATATTAGAAATGAATCTTGTCGGGTTCTAGATATCGGCTCAGGAGCCGGATTCCCCGGAATTCCTTTAAAGATCGTTGTGAGTTCACTGAAGGTCTCACTCCTCGAGTCATCACGCAAGAAATCCTCCTTTCTTAAGCACGTGATCCGCAGCTTGGACCTCAAAGATGCCGTGGTCATCAACAACCGGGCTGAATTACTGATGGAAGACCAAACTTACAGCGGATCTTTTCAGATCGTCACCTCGAGGGCCACATTTAAGCTGCCAGAATTCCTCCGTATGGGCGCATTCTTTCTCGCCCCAAAAGGTTTCTTAATAGCGATGAAAGCGGGAAGATCTGATCAAGAGCAAACGGAAGCCGCTGGGATGTCTCACGGTCTGGGATTAAAATACACCGGAAGCCATGATTTAACGTTACCCATAACAGGTGATTTTCGAAGAATTATCATTTACAAGAAACTTTTTTTATAAAGNAAATATTCCTTCTAAACAGGTGTGTTTTGTGCTATCGTCTCTTCAAAATTTACGTCTCAAAACGCTGTTTGTGTGCTCTGNTAAATCATGCGTAAAATCATATGCATAGCCAATCAAAAAGGGGGGGTCGGCAAGACAACGACTGCCATTAATCTTGCCGCAACTCTGGCGGCTGCGGAAAAGAGAACCCTGCTCATCGACTGCGACTCTCAGGGCAATGCGTCGAGCGGCATGGGCATTGACAGGGAAACCATCAACAAGAAAAATCTTTATCATTCCCTCATTGGCAATGTTCCCTTAAAAGAGGTGATCGTTGGCACCCAGTTGCCCTACCTTGATGTGGCACCTGCCAACCAGGATTTGATAGGAATCGAGGTAGAGTTCGTAAATCTTGAAGACAGGGAGAAGAAGCTCCGCGATCTGTTGAAGAACCTTGATACTGCGTACGACTACATCATCATCGATTGTCCGCCGTCTCTCGGATTCTTAACGGTAAATGCCCTTGTTGCTTCTGATTCCGTGATAATCCCTCTACAGTGTGAATACTTTGCCATGGAAGGCCTCGGATACTTACTCAATACGGTCAAGCTGGTTAAAGCAAGGATGAATCCAGCCTTATCCCTGGGAGGCATTCTGCTAACCATGTTTGATACGAGAAATTCGCTATCCCACAGGGTCAGTGAGGATGTAAGAAGGCATTTGGGGGGGAAAGTTTTTGACACGATAATTCCGCGGAATGTGAGGTTATCCGAAAGCCCCAGCCACGGTCTTCCCATCATTCTCTACGATATCAAATCCCGCGGCGCTGTTTCCTACATGGAACTCGCCCGAGAAATTCTGGTCAACGGGAGGATTTAGATGCAACCAAAAAGTTCTCTCGGCAAGGGGCTCGGGGCTTTGTTTCCCGACCTGCTTGATGGCATCAGCACAAGGCCGTCGTACATCGTATGCGGAATTGAAGAGCTTTCCCCCAACCGGTTTCAGGCCCGCAAGGATTTCAACGACAGGGAACAGAAACGCCTTGTCACATCCATAAAGAAGAACGGTATTATCCAGCCCATTATTGTGAGGAGATCCGAAAGCGGATATGAGATAATAGCAGGGGAGCGCAGATGGCGGGCCGCTCAGGAAGCTGGCCTCAAAGAAGTGCCCGTCATTATCAGGGAAGCTCCCGACGCGGCGGCGGCAGAATTGTCTCTCTTAGAAAACCTTCTGCGCGAAAATTTGAATCCTCTTGAAGAGGCTGAGGCATACCAGACCCTGATCAATAAGTTCAGCCTGTCGCAGGAAGAACTCTCTTCCCGGGTGGGTAAGGATCGCTCAACTATTGCCAACACAATAAGGTTGCTGAAACTGCCCCGGGAAATCAAGGCATCCCTGATTAATAAGACCATTAGTCCCGGGCACGCGAGATCCATACTCGTGCTCGATTCGCCGGGAGAACAGCTCAAATTCTTCAATGTCATTGTGAAAAAAGCTCTCAGCGTTCGGGAAGCAGAGGGAATGATTCAAAAACTGAAAAAAGCGCCCTCAGAAAAGCAGGCCAAGAAAAAGGACCCATTCCTTCGCGATCTTGAAAGAGAACTCTCATCGAAGTTGATGACAGAAATTCATATTCGTCAGCGCAAGAACAAAGGGTCTATAGATATAAAGTTTAAAACGGCGGAAGAGCTGAATCGACTTGTTACATTACTTATGAATATAATCGACAGCAAACGGATTTCTAGGTAAATTGATTTATCAACATGTGTTGATAACCCTGTTTATAAGGTAAGCTGCTTTGGATATGCTTTGGGAAAAAAGTATTCAAATCATTAAAGAAAAGGTCAGTCCGCAAAACTTCGAGACATGGATTAGGCCCATCAAAATGTCTTCCCTGGAGGGGAACAATGTGACCTTGAATGTTCCCAATAAATTTTTCAAAGACTGGCTCATAGAAAACTACCAATATGTCATCAAGGAGGCCATCGCTAAAGTAGCGGGAATAGACCTGAAAGTGGATCTTCAAATCGGCCAGGAAATCAAGAAAAGCCAAGCCTCCGTGCGCCGTCATGGAGAACACCAGGAAAAGGTACGCTCTCAGAGTAAGCGTGTCCGCTCAGGTATTAATCAGTCATTAAATCCTCATTACAGTTTTGAAAGGTTTGTAGTAGGACCGTGCAACCAATTCGCTCATGCGGCATCGGTATCTGTAGCGGAGCAGCCTGCCAAGAATTATAATCCCCTATTTATCTATGGCGGTGTCGGTCTGGGAAAAACACACCTGCTTAACGCGATCGGGCTTCGCGCGCTTTCGCGCCATCCGAACATGAACGTTGTATATGTCTCCGCAGAAGAGTTCATGAACGAACTGATTAACTCCATCAGGTATGACAGGATGCCGAAGTTCAGGGAGAAATATAGAAATATTGACTGTCTTCTAATCGATGACATTCAGTTTGTTGCCGGTAAGGAAAAGACTCAAGAAGAGTTTTTTCATACCTTTAATACCCTGCACGATTCTGGCAAACAGATCGTCGTCTCGAGTGACAAGTTCCCTAAAGACATACCAAACATGGAAGACAGGTTACGTTCACGGTTTGAGTGGGGCCTTATCGCCGATATTCATCCCCCGGAGATTGAGACAAAAATCGCTATCCTGGAAAAAAAGGCACAGGAAAATAATATGGTTCTGCCAACTAATGTGGCCCACTATGTAGCATCCCAGGTGGACTCAAATATAAGGGAGCTTGAGGGTTATCTCATAAGAATTTCCGCTTTCTCTTCTCTGACAGGTAAAGAAATCGATATAAACCTTACCAAAGAGGTCTTAAAAAAGATTCTCAAGAGAATTGAAAGGGAAGAAGTCACGATTGAGGAAATTATAAAAACTATAGCCGCTAAACTTAATGTAAAGATATCGGATATCAAATCGCAGAAGAAGAATAAAAATNTTGTGTTTGCGCGGCAGCTTGCCATGTATCTTGCGAGGAAATTGACTGCCTTATCATTCCCCGATATCGGGGACAAAATAGGTGGACGGGACCATTCTACGGTTATCTACGCCAACAATAAGATGAAAAAAGGTTGTGATGAGGATAGAAATTTGAAAAAACTCGTCCAGGAAATTGAGGGGTCGTTGCAGGACAGAAGTTAACAACTTCTGTCCTCACAGGTTATCAACCGTAGTTTTTGATGTATGTTTGCGGGACAATTCAAGTAAATATATCTATGAACAATTGTAACAGGGACTATTACTATGACTATTATATTTAATAAATAATATAACTTAAAATATAGGGAGGGGATGGTAATGAAATTTAGTATACGAAGAGATTCTTTTCTGGAAGGCATCCAAAAGACGCTCAGCATCGTGGAGAAGAAAACAACCATGCCGATCCTCAATAACGTTCTAATCAAGGCAGAAAAAGATAAAATAACAATTGTGGCGACCGACAGGGAGATAGGATTGGTAGCAGACTATGAAGCAGAAATCATAGATAAAGGCGATGTTACTGTTTCTGCAAGAAAACTCTATGAAATGATCAGAGAGATCGAGGGCGATACTATTCAGTTTGAAGCAAACGAGAGCCACAGGGTAACACTGACCTCTCAGAAAATAATCTATAAGATACCTGGTTTGCCTGCAGACGACTTTCCCAGTGTCGCCGATGACCGCAGTGAGGTAAATTTTTATAAGATTAAAGGACAACTATTTGAGCGATTAATTCGTAAGACATCTTTTGCCATGTCAGGCGATGAAATGAGAAAAAATTTAAATGGTGTTTTCTTTGAAACTATAGATGATGGCGGAAAAAATAAACTGCGCATGATCGCAACGGATGGTCATCGCCTGGCTATGGCGAATGTGGACACAGAGGGGATACCATTCTTGCAGTTAGAAAAAGGGATTATAATTCCCAGAAAGGGATTGGGTGAAATCAGAAGGCTCATTGAAGATGCACCGGAGGAAATATTTGTAGGGGTGCGCCAGGGAATGTGCGTCATCAGAACGGACAGCACCATGCTAAGGGTTAGCTTGGTAGATGCGGATTATCCGGACTATAAGAGGGTTATACCCACGGAGAAGGGAGTCCTGGTACAATTCGATAAGGATGCGATCCTGCATGCCCTAAGAAGGATGAGTGTTATATCAAGCGAACGGTACAGTGGAGTTATCATTAAATTAGAGAATGGCAGAATTGTGCTGGAATCGGCAAATCCGGATGTGGGAGAAGCCAAAGATGAGATTGAAGTCGACTATCATGACAAGGAGTTTTCCGTAGGCTATAACGTAAAATATTTGATTGATGCAATAGAAGTAATCGATGAGAAAATGGTTATCTTTGAAATTGGAGCGGGCATGAAACCGGGTGTTATAAGACCTGCCGAGAATGATGATTATCTGTGTATTGTAATGCCGCTGAAGATTCAATAAATGGCATTGCGTCATCGCGCGGCGGCGAGCGCCGTGGCAATCTCGGAGACTGCCGCGTCGGGCTACAGTCCTCCTCGCAGTGACGAAGAGTAGTAAGGTATTTTGGAAAAAGTGGAAGGAATAGGGAAATCATGACAGAACCGTACGGGGCAGACAGTATAAAAGTTCTGGAGGGTCTTGAAGCCGTTCGCAAGAGACCCGCCATGTACATAGGCAGTACCGGGAAAGATGGTCTGCACCATCTGGTATATGAGGTTGTCGATAACAGCGTAGATGAAGCAGCAGCGGGCTTTTGCGATACTATCGACGTCCGCGTCCGGGCCGATAACAGCATCATGGTAGATGACAACGGCCGCGGGATCCCCGTGGACATGCATAAGGAAGAGGGAATTCCGGCGGCTCAGGTTGTCCTCACCAAGCTTCACTCCGGTGCGAAATTCTCCAACGAGAGCTACAAGATTTCCGGCGGACTTCACGGCGTCGGAGTTTCCGTCGTCAACGCCCTTTCATCATACCTCGAGCTGGAAGTGCGGAGGGAGGGCAAGGTTTACAGGCAGTCTTACTCGAGGGGCGAGCCCACGAGCGAGTTGGAGGTCGTGGGGAAGACGAAGGGCCGGGGAACAAAGGTCACCTTCAAGCCCGATGACGAGATATTCGAGGAAGTTGAGTTCAGTTTCGATGTCCTTTCCAACCGTCTCCGCGAACTGGCCTTCCTGAACAAGGGCCTCAAAATAAATCTGACGGATGAAAGAGACGGCAAGAAGGGCGAATTTTTCTATAAAGGCGGGATCGTATCCTTCGTGGAGTATATCAACCGCAACAAAGGGGTCCTCCATAAGAAGCCGATATATTTTGTTGGCGAGAAGGAAGATTGTTATGTGGAGGTCGCCCTCCAATATAACGATACCTATGCCGAAGGCATTTTCTCCTTTGTAAACAGCATCAACACTACAGAAGGTGGAACGCACTTAAGCGGCCTTAAGTCCGCCCTGACCCGGGCAATCAACAATTACGCGGCCAGCAACAACCTTGTGAAAAACGGAAAAGATTCCATCCGGGGTGAAGACGTCCGGGAGGGGCTCTCCTGCGTAATTAGCCTCAAGCTGAAGGAGCCCCAGTTTGAGGGGCAGACCAAAACGAAGCTGGGAAACAGCGAGGTGAAGGGACTCGTCGAAGGTGTCGTCTACGACAAGCTGGGGAGCTATCTGGAAGAGAACCCCCCGGTGGCGAAACAGATCTTAGGAAAGGCACTTGATGCGGCAAGAGCCAGGGACGCGGCGCGGCGCGCCAAGGAACTCACGCGGCGAAAGAGCGCCCTGGAAGTGGGCGCCCTGCCCGGAAAACTTGCGGACTGCCAGGAGCGCGATCCCGCCCGCAGCGAGGTTTACCTTGTGGAAGGCGACAGCGCCGGCGGATCGGCCAAACAAGGCAGGGATCGCAGGAACCAGGCCATTCTCCCTCTCCGCGGCAAAGTCCTCAACGTCGAGAAGGCCCGCTTCGACAAGATGCTGCAAAACGAGGAGATCAAGGTCATGGTAACGGCCCTGGGGACGGGCATCGGCACAGACGACTTTGACGTCAGCAAGTTGCGGTACCACAAAGTTATCATCATGACGGATGCCGATGTGGACGGCCTCCACATCCGGACGCTGCTACTTACATTCTTTTTCCGGCAGATGCGTGAGTTGATTGAGCGGGGCTACCTCTATATCGCCCAGCCGCCCCTCTTCAAGGTAATGGACCGCAAGAAAGAACTCTACATCAGCAACGAAGAGGAAATGAAGGATTACGTCCTCGATAACGGGGTGAACAAACTTTCCCTCATCACAGGCAATGGAAATAATATTACGGGAAGCCGCCTCCTCAATCTTGTTAAAAAGGTGATGAGAATCGAAACCGTTCTCGATCGCTTTGAGAAAGAAGACAAGAACAAGACGGTCATGCGCATATTAGCCGCTGACCCAGCCTTTTCGCCTAATGACTTCAAAAGCGAAAAGGCCCTTCTTAAAGTTGCGAAACGAACCAGAAAGGCCATCGGAGAAAGGCTGGTGGACTGCAGACCTGAGACTGATCCGGAATACGACGACGGCTACAGGCTCATTCTCGACTACCGGATGAAGGGGCAGATCTTTACGACAGTCCTTGATCGCGAGATATTCAAATCACCGAGATTTATCGAAATCAAGGAACTCCTCAATCAGGTGAGCGCCCTCGGCGAGCCGCCCTACACGGTGGTCACGGACGACGAGGAAAAGGGCAAGAAGGAACTCGCAAGCATGACGGCCCTCGTGGAATACGTGACGGCCATGGGGCAGAAAGGCCTCACAATCCAGCGCTACAAGGGGCTTGGCGAGATGAATCCAGAGCAGCTCTGGGAGACCACCATGAATCCGGACAAGAGAACCCTCCTCCAGGTCAAGCTGGAAGACTATGTCACCGCCGACGAGATATTCACCACCCTCATGGGCGACCATGTGGAACCCCGCAAAGAATTCATTTACAAAAACGCCCTCTACGCATCGAACCTGGATGTGTGAGAGCGGCGAGAACATGCATTATTCTCACGTCGACACCTTGTCATTCCAAAGAATGCGGCAATGACCATATTCCATAGGCCTGGAAAATTGTCTTGACAAAATTCCCGGATTGTGGAAAATTGTCAGCCATGGAAAGGCTAATAGGCACATACATATTTGACCCAGAAATGACGGCGGGAAAGATGATCTTCCTGACGGGGCCCCGCCAGGTGGGAAAAACGACATTCGCTCGAATGTGGCTGCAAGCCAGGCGGTCAGAGGATACCTATTTCAACTGGGATGATCCGGCAGTAATGATAGAGTATAAGAGGAATCCCCTTTACTTCCGAAACATCATCGACGACAAATTTCATAAGAGTCCCGTGCCACTTGTGTTCGATGAAATCCATAAATACAAAGAATGGAGAAACATTCTCAAAGGATTCTATGATACGAATCGGGACAGAATAAATCTTCTTGTAACTGGGTCAGCCCGCCTTGACTTCTTTCGCAAATCAGGCGATTCGCTAATGGGACGATATTTTTCATTTAGGATGTTTCCGCTGGGTCTCCCCGAGGTAGTTGGCGACTTTACGCACGTCGTCAGTGACAATATCTTTGCCGATGGCAAGACGTTAATCAAACATGCCAGGATTGCCAAGGCAAGAGGTACGGACGAAGGGCTTGAGTCGCTTCTTAAATTCGGTGGTTTCCCCGAGCCATTGCTGAAGGGAACAGAGAAGTTTCACAGAAGATGGCAGCGGGATTATAAGACCCTTGTTGCGAAAGAAGAAGTAAGAGATCTGTCGCAAATCCAGGACATCAAAGGCATAGAGACGTTGGTGGAACTCCTGCCCAGCCGGGTGGGCTCGAAGATGAGCCTGGCTTCGCTTGCTGGTGACCTGGGTCGAAAATACGACACTATAAAAAAATGGATTGATGTACTTCAGGGCATCTACCTCGTCTTTACTGTACGACCATGGCACAAGAACGTTGTCCGTGCCGTAAGGAAGGAAACAAAACTCTACTTTTATGACTGGTCGACAATTTCGGAACCGGGAATCAAGTTTGAAAACCTGCTCGCGGTGAGCCTGGCGCGGATGACGGCACGCTTTACCGAAATCGGGCTGGGGGATTTTGAAATCAGATATATACGAGATAGAGAAAAGAGAGAAGTCGATTTTGTTTTGGTGAAAGACAACAGGCCACTGTGCTTATTCGAGGCGAAAGAGAGCCAGACAGACATCAGTGGATCCGGCAGATTTTTCAGCGAAAGGCTGAAGGTGCCATATTACCAGATAGTCCGCAACGCTAAGAAAATTGAGGCATTTCCTGAGAACTGTTTTGTCATTCCCGCAGAGAATCTGCTGATGCTCACGGGATAACATAAAGGCCGTGATCATTGCCCGCGAATATTTCGATCACCGTATCAAGGAGTCATCCACAGTTGTTAAAAGGGCGCTCCTGTTTTTGCCTTGACAATCATGTCGGAAGGTGTATTTTCTTCAATCACATAATGGAAATAGTGCACCTCTTGTAAGATACTCTTGTATCACCTCTACAAAAATGCCTTCAGTGCCTCGAACCTGGATGTGTAAGGTGCTTGCCCGTATAAGGTGTAATAGAAGCCCTCTATTTAGAGGGCTTTTTAAAAATCTCTACTTCAATAAAATATCAATGTACGGATAGTCTGCTATAGTTCTGTAGTTCTTTCTGCCGGAAAAATTCACTCCTTCGGCATGACGGGCATTAAGTTCAAAAATACTGTCTAAGAAACACCCTTTTCAGCTCAAAAAAAGATAAAAAATAAGGCGACTTTTGCGGCAAAAAATGGTATAAGTTTTTATAGAATACCTGCTATGTTAGTGCTTGAAATTGCAGGTGTTTTTAGAATATAAAACGTATAGTGAGGACTTGAAAATTATGGAGGAGCTTTTCCAGAAGAATATCCCCATCAATATCGAAGATGAAATGAAGAAATCCTACATGGCTTACGCCATGAGCGTGATAATCGGCCGTGCCATTCCGGATGTCCGGGACGGCATGAAGCCGGTCCACCGCCGGGTGCTCTATGCCATGTCGGAGATGGGGAACGTCTGGAACAAGGCCTATAAGAAATCCGCCAGGATCGTCGGGGATATCATCGGTAAATATCACCCTCACGGCGATACCGCCGCGTATGACACCCTTGTCCGCATGGCCCAGGACTTCTCCATGCGCTATCCCCTGATTGACGGTCAAGGAAATTTCGGGAGCGTCGACGGAGATCCACCTGCCGCGATGCGTTACACTGAGATAAGGATGGCGAGGCTTGCAGAGGAGATGCTCGCCGACCTGGAAAAAGAAACCGTCGATTTTGTTCCGAACTATGACGCCTCCATGCAGGAGCCGACGGTACTGCCTGCACGTATGCCTGCGCTTCTGCTCAACGGCACTTCCGGGATCGCTGTGGGCGTGGCGACAAATATCCCGCCCCATAACTTAAGTGAGCTCATCGACGGGACAATCGCCCTGATCCGCGATCCGGAAATCACGATTGAGCGACTGATGGTGCATATCAAAGGCCCTGATTTCCCGACGGCCGGTTTCATCAACGGCAGGGAAGGGATCATCTCCGCATATACTACGGGCAGGGGCTCCATACGTATGAG
>Ga0031654_10000324_pt1 | contig 11736 bp, 14 predicted proteins | sample FrelakmetCRP12CR_FD_55268 | JGI IMG/M metagenome (GOLD analysis project Ga0031654, IMG submission 55268) | Freshwater lake sediment microbial communities from the University of Notre Dame, USA, for methane emissions studies - CRP12 CR | ecosystem: Environmental > Aquatic > Freshwater > Lake >...
ATGGCGCTCCATGGATCAACTTCGTCTGTATCCGTATAAGCAATAAAGGCGCTTGACCTGCCAACGGGCCGTACTTTTTGACGCGACGAAGTATGGAGATTCGCGTCTTAAGCATTGCCTTCAGCCATTCATCACGTACCTTTCCTGTTTCGATTAAAGGCCACATATAGCTTTCGGGAGTGCACATTTCTTCCATCTCAGATTTATATTTCTTTCCATATGCAGCATTACTCATTTTCGGTTTCAGATGATTTTGGAGATATTCACGCGCGGCTTCTGTAGCATGCTTTTTAATATCCTTTCTAAACCTGCCGAATTTCGTCCTGACTTCTACACCTGTAATGTTCCTACGATTAAGCAAAATACCGATGATTTTTGCCAGATCGTCAGAAGTCGGCCTTCTCTCCTGAGTTGAAAGATCATTTCTCAGCATATATCCGAACCAGAACGCCCACTGTGCTGTTTTGGGACGGCCCTTTGCCATTCCAAGCCGGGTGTGGCTGATAATAGATTCTTCGGGCACATTAAAAGAAAGTCTTTCCTTAACGTTGTTTTCATCTAATGATAAAGAGGCAAATGCAAGGCGACATTCTGCGGCCTTTTCAAATAACCAGATAATAACAGATGGATTAACAAGGCCGTATTCCCATAGAGCCTCTTCTACTTTATCTTTCGGAACATCATCAAGATATTGCTCCCACCATTGCATGATTTCCCCCTGTCTGTAATAACCCCCTAAATTTTGCTTTTTTTGCAGACTTTCGGCAAATCCACTTAACTGTTATTATACGCTCATGAATAAAAACACTCAATCCTTTTATGAACCCGGAAAAGAGGGCCTTATCTTTCAGGCTTTACTGACTCATGAGGGACTAGCTTACTCAGCATCTATGAGTAAAGAGAGCAAGGCGTATAAGCTAGGTTGTTCCCTTATTGAAAGGAATCGGCATGAAAACAAATAAACATCAAACGCTATTACTCACAAAGAACAATGAGGCAATAAGAGCACGGGATATTGTGACTCAGTTTGATTATTCTTCAGGGACAGCCCGTTCTTATCTATCCTATTTGGCGCGTCATGGCCTTTTAGAAAGGACGGTAACGGGCTATGTACTGACAGAAAAGGGGAAAGAACGGGTTGAACACTTCGAAACTGCGGGATGTAGCTCTTTTGATTGCTCTCTCTGCCTTGAGAGGAAAGCAGGTCACTTTGCCTGTCCAGAGTGCGGATATGAGTTACCAAAGCAAGAAGCACGGATGCTGCCTGATAAGGACTATATCTTTGTCATGAGACATGCAGGGGTTTTTGTCCTGAATGTGATGAAATTATATTCGATGAAAAACAAGCGCTGTTACTCGGAATTCAAAAGGAGAAATAAATGAAAACTGGATGGGAAATAAAGCCTCTTGGATGGGTTGCACTCATTATGCTGGTTGGAACTGTTATCTATTTAATATTTTTTCACGATATAACAACAAAACAACAGGCAGAACTAAGGGAAAAGGCATATGTGGATAACGGTTAAAGAAGCGGCCATTATTTTGAATATCAAAGAAAAGACGATTTATTATCTCGTGAATCAGGGATTAATACCCCATTATCGTATTGGGAAAATGGTGCGCTTTAACAAAGAAGAGCTTTCGAACTTGATGAGGTCGAAGAAGGCCGGAGCAATGACAGCACAGGTTAAAAAAATTGTCCGATCGGCATATAATTCCTCTTATGGGAGACCAGACCACCTCAAGAAGGAAGTGGGTTAATGCTTTACAAGAGGGGCAAGGTCTGGTGGATAAAGATAAAAAAAGACGATAAGTTGATAAGGAGGTCAACGGGCACAAGCAGCAAGGAACTGGCGAAAAAAATTGAGGCTCAAGTCGTATTGGGACTGGCAGAAGGTCGCTGGTTTTTCAATGAGGCAAAAAAGCGAACATTCGAGGAACTTCGAGACCGTTACATGCAGGAAGGAGCTACCCCCCATTACAGTGACACTTGCAATTAGAGATTTTGACCGTTCTTTGACATTTCTTGTAGCTTGAATTCAGCGGGAGTCAGGTCTCCCAGAGAGCTGTGAGGCCGGGCCTGATTATAATCGACCCGCCATGCCTCGACGATCTTGCGAACCTGATCGAGGCTCATGAACCAGTTCTCGTTAAGACATTCATCCCGAAATTTACCATTGAAGCTCTCCATGTAGCAATTATCAACCGGTTTGCCAGGACGAATGAACTGCAGCTTGATGCCGCGCGCATATGCCCAAGCATCTACCGCGTTGCTGATAAATTCAGGTCCATTGTCCACGACGATTTGCTCCGGCAATCCATGAACCGCTGATATTCTGGCCAAGGCTTGAGTTACTCGCTGACCGCCGATCGATGTATCTGCTTCGATCCAAAAGCACTCCTTTGTGTAAGTATCGATGATCGGGAGCAGCCTGAATTTTCGTCCGGTATGCAGCGCATCATGAAGGAAATCCATCGCCCAGAGCTGATTCGGGCGGTCCGCCCGGGGAAGCTCGACGCGACTTTGCGCTGCACATTTTTTTCTTCTGCGTACTCGAATAGTAAGCTTTTCTTCTCGATAAATCCGCTCCGTGCGTTTTTTGTTAACCACCAGGCCTTCGCGCTTGAGAAGCAGATGAAGCCTACGGCAACCGAATCGCTTTCGTTGCTCGGCAAGCTCTTTTATCCTCTTTCGAAGGGCTTCATCCCGATCTGGTCGCTGCTCATAGCCCAGAGTGTTCCGGCCGAGGCCAACGAGGTCGCTGGCACGTCGCTGGCTCAGCCCAAAGCAGCTTATGATATAAACAGCTGCTTCTCTTCGTGCCTTGGGCTTTAGAAGTTTTTTGAGACTACCGCTTTCAGAGCCTGGTTATCGAGGGTAAGGTCGGCTACGATTTGTTTTAGCCGACGGTTTTCATCTTCCAGTTGTTTGAGGCGCTTTACTTCGCTGACACCCATGCCACCGTATTTTGCCTTCCAGTTGTAATAGGTGGCGTCACTGAATCCGTACTTGCGGCAGAGGTCGGGGATCTTTATCCCTGCATCTGCCTCTTTAAGTATTTTTACAATCTGCTCCTCCGAGTACTTCCTTGCTTCATCTCGTGCCTCCTTTTCGAGTGCGATATTATGTCACACTCTAATCGAAAATGGCACTATTTTCGGGGGGCAGGTCCGGAACATTCTAAGGTTCAGAAGTCCCCGGAGTCAACCATCAGGGATGAGTCCTCTTTTAAACACTTGTCAAGATTCTTTGGCGGGCTTACGTTGGCAGAACTGACACCTGCAAGACTTTCAGAATACAAGTCTCTGAGAAGAAGCGAAGGCGCAAAAACGGCAACGTTGGCAAAAGAGCTTGAGCTTTTGAGACATGCTTTAAACCTTGCAATTAGGGAATGGGAATGGCTTGCAAGAAATCCGTTCGAGAAAGTAAAGATAGACAAGGCTCATAATAAAGTTGAGCGATGGATTACTTTCGAGGAAGAAAAGCGTTTATTGGATGCTTCACAGGTCTGGTTAAGGGAAATTATCACGTTCGTGCTTAATACCGGAATGCGGCGAAATGAGATTCTTTCCCTTCAATGGTCTGAGGTTGATTTCTTTAGACGCACGGCTACTCTTCTCAAGACAAAAAATAAGGAAAAGAGAACCGCGCCCCTGAATCAGACTGCCTAGGAACTTCTCAAGGCCAAAAACAAGGTTAGAAGCATTTCAGGATTTGTGTTTCCCTCAAAGGCGTGCACTAAGATGGATGGTCATCACCTTCTCAGAGCATTCATTATCAGTACGTGAAAAGGTCAAGCTTGCAGATGTTCGTTTCCATGACCTCCGGCATACCTTCGCAACAAGGCTTGTGCAATCCGGTGTTGATCTGTATGTTGTGAAAGAGCTTCTCGGTCACAAGACGATTACCATGACGATGAGGTACGCTCACCACTATCCTGAGTCTCTCCGATACGGCGTTGAGGTTTTAGACGGCTGGGGGGCACAAAAAGGGGCACAGGTCAATGAAAAAGGGTCACGGCAGATACCGTAACCCCTTGATATGCATGGTGGGCGCTACTGGGTTTGAACCAGTGGCCCCTGCCGTGTGAAGGCAGTGCTCTCCCGCTGAGCTAAGCGCCCGGCAACGAATCAATATGTAACATAGGGGGCGTTCGTTAGTCAAGCTAAATCTTGCCAGGACTTTCCCCAAAACATTCACAACTCCTGTGCACACAGGCATTGATCGATGGACGCACATTTATGGTTAATCAATAATCAAAATCGCACACTTCAGATACTGCGTCTCTTTGGCTGCGAGCAGAATCGGATGATCCCGCGCTTGGGAACGCATCTCCAATAACCTCGCCTGCCTGCCGGCGGAATATGCGGCATCGATAAGCATCTCTTTGAACAGTTCTTGGTCAACATGGTGCGAGCACGAGCAGGTAACGAGCACNCCGCCGGGCTCCAGNAGCCGCATGGCGCGCAGGTTGATTTCCTTNTANCCCTTCAGCGCCTCTCGCACTTTCGCCCTGCTCTTTACAAACGCAGGGGGGTCGAGGACAATGCATCCGAAACGNTCCCGCTGTCTGTNGAGAGCGCGGAGTTCACTGAAAACGTCGGTGGTCTTAAAGCGCGCAGACAATCCATTCAATGCAGCGTTATCAGATGCCGTCAAAATCGCCTTCTCCGACGAGTCAAGCCCAATGACTTCTGCGGCCCCGAAGCTTGCGGCCGTGAGCGACCATGCCCCGCTATAGCAGAAGCAGTCCAGCACGCGCCTGCCTTTTACATAATCTCTGATCGCCAGACGGTTTTCGCGCTGATCAAAAAAGAACCCTGTCTTCTGGCCGTCAAGCACATCCACGTTGTATTTGATGCCGGATTCGTCTATCGTCACGGGTCCGGTGATTGCACCGTGGACAACTCGTTTTTCCTGCACGAGCCCTTCGATCTCGCGTGAGGCTGCATCGTTCCTGAGCACTATCGCAAGCGGTGAATATACTTCATGGAGTGCCGTGATGACGGCACTCAGCAGACCGTCGATGCCGGCAGTTAAAGACTGGACCACGAGCGTGTCTGCGTATTTGTCGACAATAAGGCCGGGCAGGCCGTCACCTTCGCTGAATACCGCGCGGAAGGAATCACCGAACCCGAGTGCCGTGCGCACGGNACGGGCTGATGATATTTTTTTATTGAAAAACCCATTGTCGATTTCTTCCTGCCTTCTCGTCAGAATNCGCACCGAAATGAGCGTATGAGGATTGATATATCCGCGACCGATGAAGCGGCCTGAAAAGTCCGTCACATCGANGATCTCACCGGATGCGAACGTGTCCGTCGTGCCCTGGAGCTCATTGCTGAATACCCAAGGGTGTCCGCGAAGAATGCGCCGATCTTCTTTCTGTTTGAGTTTTACGATTTTCATTATCGGAGAGAGAATAGAAAATAGAAATTGAGTAATTAAGCTTTGAACGTTATTCCAGGTCTTAATCCCTCAATCACATAATTTCTTAATCACTGAAGGTTAGTTACAGCCTGTTCTCGATATGGGAGTCGCTTCTGAGCGTCTGGAGCCAGCTCCGGAAGGTGTTCTCCGTCTTTTGCTGGTAGAGCGTGTTCATGATCTCATCCTTCACCGTTTCAAAAGGCCTTACCGGAGTACGGACTTCTTCCAGCCGGATGATGTTGTAACCGCCGGCGCACTGGAATGGTCTTGAAATCTCGCCGGGTTTAAGGTCCCGTGTCGCCTCCTCGATCTCGGGGATTGCCTGGTCCCGCTGCATGAATCCGAGGTCCCCATCTTGTTTCGCGGTCACCCCCTCCGACTCCTCGCGGACGAGGTGGAGGAAGTTCTCACCTTTTTTGGCCCGATCATAGAGAGCCTGCGCTTTTTCCATGACCGCGGCAATCTGGTCCGTTTTCGCTTTTTCCGGCAGTGAAATGTATAGCTGCCGCACCCGGATTTCTTCGGGCAGCGAATAGATCTTTATATTCTTCTGATAGAACGCGCGGGCCTCGGCCTCGTCGATGGCGATGCCGGAGCGGACATACTTGTTGAACATGCGCGAGAGCGTCAGCTGTTCCCGCAGCCCGGCCTTGTACTGATCGAGGGTCAGTCCTTCCTTGCCCAGTGCGGCATCGAACTGTTTGCCGTCCATGTTGTTCCGCTTCATAATGTCGGCAAGAGCGTCGGCGAGTTCCTTGTCCGTCACATCCATTCCCGCGCGCTTTGCGGCAGCCATCTGCAGCTTCCGGTCGATCATGTCCTCGAGAATGAGACGCTCGTCGTGATTGCCCCCGTTCTTCTTGTTCGTTATCTCCTCGCGCTGAAGATCACTCATCGTGATGATCTCGTCGTTGACCACCGCGATGACCCGGTCAACAACAACCGATCCGCTGGCTTTTCCCTGCAAGCTGAAGGAGAAAAGAAATATGAGTGTTGCTATACTTGATAATATGAAGTTCTTTACCATGGCGTTCGCTTCCTTTGTGCCAGTACATCTGATGCTGCATTCTTTTTTTATTGCCTTTTGACGACAATATTATTATGATCCATGTACCCTATGAAAAAACTCGTTGCCGGCTTTATTCTTGTTCTGATAATCACTGCACCAGCCTTTGCCGCCGATCTGTTGCCGCAGGATGAACTCACCATTGCAGCGGTCGGCGACCTCATGCTCGGCGGCAGAACCGGCCCGTTTCTCAAGGAATTCGGACCGGCCTATCCTTTCGTCGACGTGAGGTCGGTCCTCGGGATGGCGGATGTTGTTGTGGGAAATCTCGAGTCCCCCATTTCCTCCCGTGGAACGGCCGTTGAAAACAAAAAATTCACCCTCCGGGCGGAAGCGATCGCCGCAGAAGCGCTCAAGATGGCCGGCTTCCGCGTGGTGACTCTCGCGAACAACCATACCATGGACTTCGGCCCATTGGCGCTCAAGGACACACTCGCACATTTGGAAGAAAACGGCATCCTCTATACCGGCGCGGGTATGGACCTCGTTGACGCCCGCTCTCCTGCAATCCTGAATGTCAAGGGAAAGACCCTGGCCTTCCTCGCCTACTCCCTTACGTTTCCGCTCGAGTTCTTCGCCTCCGCGAAGCGTCCCGGTACTGCGCCGGGATATGCCGAATTTGTAAAAGTGGATATCGAGAAGGTCCGTCCCCTTGCAGACATCGTCGTGGTCTCGTTCCACTGGGGCGCCGAACTTATGACCGCAGCCAAGGACTACCAGATCGCACTCGGCCGTCAAGCCGTCGATTGGGGGGCAGACCTGGTACTCGGCCACCATCCGCATGTGGTGCAGGAACTCGAAATATACAAAGGGCGTCTCATCGCCTACAGCCTCGGGAACTTCGTTTTCGGGTCCGAGAGCAACCGTACAAACAACAGTATGATACTTCTTTTTACGTTCAAGGGCAAGAGCCTCGCGCGGGTCGAGGCGGTTCCGTTGGATGTGAACAATTATCGCGTTAAGTACCAGCCGCGCGTGCTTACGGGCAAGTCCGCCGTTGATGTGCTTGAGAGCATTAATAACGCGTCAGCGCGGTTCAAAACCAGGCTTGAGATTGAGGGTGACCGCGGGACAATCCTGCTCACCCCGTTGGAGAATCCAGCGTCTCTAAAGGAACTTACTGCTCCAGGGCCTGATAATTCACCTCGAACTTCGTCCTCGACCGGAGCTCCTTGAGCCACTGCTTGTACCGTTTGTCCTCTTTTCCCCGCTGCAGCTTCTCTGCGATTTCCTTGTACGCTTCCTCAAGGCTGAGCCTGCCCGCGCTCCGTTTGTCAATAAGCCTGAAAATGTGGTACCCGTAAGGGCTCTTCACGATTCCGCTCGTGCCGCTCTTCGGCAGACCGAAAACAACATTGAACTCTGCCGGCATCTCACCCATGGCGAAATACCCCAGATCACCGCCGCTTCCGGCCTCAGGCGCCGTGGACTTCTCTCGCGCCAGGGTGGCAAAATCGGAGCCTGACTGCAGAAGCCCCATCACCTTTTTGGCATCTTCCTCGGTGGCGGTCACGATCTGGCGAACGCGGACCTGCTCGGGCTTTTCAAACTCCTGGGGATTTGCTTGATAATACCGCCGCACCTCGTGTGATGACACGGACACGCGCTTGTACACCTCGCGCGCGAGCAGACGCTCGATCATCAGGTCTTCCCAGATATCGGACTTCCACTTCTCGAAGTCGATCCCGAGGCCGTTGAGGTCCTCCTTCACATCTTTGCCGTGTTGCATGCGAAATTCGGAGATCCTCTTGTTGACCTCGGGCAGGCCGATCTTGATCCGCTTGCGCTGGGCATCGCGCAGCATCATTGTGCGTTCAATGAGCCTGTTGAGAAACTCCTTCTTCACCTGAAGCTCTACTTCGCGCTCAGGTTTGGACCCCGCGCGGGCGAAACGCTCCTGGAATTCGGCGAGTGTGATGGGATCGCCGTTCACCGTCGCAACGACCCTGACTTCGGGTGATACCGGGGCAGCGGTTTCTCGCGGCTTCTCGTTGCCGTTCTTCTTGCAGGAAAAAAACAACAGCCCCAGGAACAGCGCCGGGGCTATATATTTTATGATTCGGGATATGTTCATCGCAGCCGTTACTATTTGCTTTCTGCTTTTGCCGCCGGTATCTTCTGCACTGTCAGGCGGTCCGGTATTTCAACGGACCGGGAGAGATCGGCCATGGCGGTATCGAGGGCCTTGTCGTCAATGGATATTGCAGCCTTTGCTTTGAGTCCTTTAGCATAATCGATATACAACGTTCTTCGTTTCTCCTGCATCAGCCTCATCTTGAGCTGGGGTTCGATTTCTTTAAAGCTTATCTGCTTGCCGTCAGGTGTGCGGATCTTGTCCTTGTTCCTATTGTAATAGTCCCGTACGTCCTTGTCTGTCGGCGGAGACACGCTGTTCAGCTTGTCGCCCAAATCCTTTTTCAGCACGCTGTTGAAGAGCTCGTTTTTGGTCTCTTCCTGTACGCGGCGCTCCATCTCTTTCTTATACAAATCCTGCTTCTTTTTGAACTCTGCGTCCTTGTCCAGTCCCTGCCGCTTTGCTTCCTGGATCACCAACTCGATCCCGATCAAATCTTCGAGGAATTCCTTCCGTGCCTTTGGGTCTGTCGCCACGGCCTGCTGCATCTGCGGTGTCAGGTCTCCAAGCTGTTTCTTGAAGTCCGCTGCCGTGATGGTGGCGCGGTTCACTTTTGCAATAACGGCGCCGTCGGACCCCTTGCTGCACGAGGACACAACGACAGCGATCACGAATGCAAGTATCAAAACACTTACTGCCGGCTTGAGTTTCATCATGAACAAATTTCCTCCAATGTGGTTATTTACATCTTTAGGATTAGGTCTACAGTAGGATAAATAAAGAACAACTTTACTTATAACATACTTACAATAGTTCCTGCAAGCACTTTTTCACTGCATGAGTTGCAGTGCGGAGCAGCTGGTCGGGAAGCGCGACCTGGAGCGTATATTCAGGGATGAATTTGAGCCTTCCCTTGTTCTTTTTAAGAAGTTTCATAACCCTGTCCGGCGAGATATTTGCGTTTTCAGTAAAGGTGATGTTCACAATGCCCTTACCCGCATCGATCCTTGCTACCCCGGCCTTTTTTGCAACCAACTTGACGCTCATGATCTCAAGGAGGTTCGCGACGGGATCGGGCGGTTTCCCATAACGGTCGTTGAGCGCTTCCTTGATGACAACAAGTTCGGCCTCGTCGGCTGTGCTCGAAATCTCCTTATACGCCGCAAGCCGTAGGCTCACGTCACTGACATAGTCTTCGGGGATGAAGGCCGACGCGCGCATGTTGATGAGCGTGTCCGGCTCGGTCACCGGCTCTTCACCCTGCAGCTCAGCCACAGCCTCTTCCATCATCTGAGTGTAGAGGTCGATTCCTATTGCCGAAATGTGGCCCGACTGCTGCTTGCCGAGAAGATTGCCCGCGCCCCTGGTCTCAAGGTCCTGTGCGGCGATTTGGAATCCGGCGCCGAGTTCGGAAAGTTCCTGGATTGCGCGGAGCCTCTTGCGTGCCGTGTCCGAGAGCCGTTCCTCCGTAGGTGTCAGCAGATAGGCGTAGGCCTTCTCTCTGCTTCTCCCTACCCGTCCTTTGATCTGATAAAGGTCGGCGAGTCCAAACCGGTCTGCCCGGTTAATGATAATCGTATTGGCATTCGGAATATCGATGCCCGATTCGATGATCGTCGTGGTCACCAGCACGTTCAGCGCGCCATTGATGAACCGTGCCATCACGTCCTCGATATCGCCCTCCTTCATTTGTCCATGTGCAATACCGACCTTTGCCTCGGGAACGAGATTCTGAACAAAATCAGCCATACGATCGATTCCCAGGACGCGGTTATGCACAAAGAAGACCTGTCCGCCGCGCTCAAGCTCGCGCATGATCGCCTCGCGGATCACGCGCTTACCGAAGCGCGCAAGCACCACCTGGATGGCCTGACGGTCGAGCGGCGGCGTTTGAATGATCGAAAGATCGCGCAGGCCGGCGAGCGACATGTGAAGCGTACGCGGGATGGGTGTTGCCGTGAGCGTCAATACGTCCACGAGCTTTTTAAATTCTTTAATGCGCTCCTTGTGCCGTACACCGAACTTGTGCTCCTCATCCACGACCAGCAGGCCGAGGTTCTTGAATGAAACATCCCGCTGGAGCAGACGGTGCGTGCCGATCACGATATCCACTGTCCCGCTCTTAAGTCCTTTGAGTGTTTGCTTTTGTTCAGACTTCGTACGGAAACGCGAGAGCACGTCCGCGCGAATTGAAAATGGCGCAAGCCGCTCAGAGAATGTTCGGAAGTGCTGATCGGCAAGCAACGTCGTCGGAACGAGCACCGCTGCCTGAAAGCCGTCCTCCACGGCCTTGAATGCAGCGCGGAGCGCGACTTCGGTTTTTCCATACCCCACGTCCCCGCACACAAGACGGTCCATAGGCTGCGGACGCTGCATATCGGCCAGCACATCCTCTATGGCTTTCTGCTGATCTGGCGTTTCTTCGTACGGGAAAGCGGTTTGGAACTCGCTATACAGGTTATCGGGGGGAGAGAAGGCCGTCCGCTGCATGGCCTCGCGAGCAGCATAGACGGCCACGAGCTGTCTGGCCATTTCAAGGATGTCCTTCTTAACTTTTTCCTTGGTCTTCGCCCAGGCAGGTGCGCCCAAGCGGTTGAGCTTCGGCGGTGCACTCTCGACGCCGATGTACTTTTGAACCTTATCAAGACTGTAGAGCGGGACATAGAGCTTGGCATCAGGATCGTACCGAAGCGCGAGGAAATCGGTCTCGAAGCCGTCCACGCTGATGTGCGTGAGCCCCTGGTACTCGCCGACGCCGTAGTCGGTGTGAACCACGAAGTCGCCGGGTTTGAGTTCTTTAAAGGTAGAGAGAAACGGCGCCATGCGGGACTTTTTCACCGTTGGCCGGTGTACCTTCTTTCCGAAAATTTCTTCTTCGGTGATGAAGGTGATGCCGAGCTCCTGCCACGAAAACCCCGCAGAGAGCCTGCCGCTCAACACCATAACGGGCCAGGGGCCGGAATCCTGGTTCATGACCAAAGGGCCGATGACCGCGCCAAGACCGTACTCCATGAGCAGTTTCTTGAGCCGCACCGCTCCTTCATCGGTGCCGCAGACGATTGAGACGCGGTTAAACTCTCGCAGTCGCTTCAATTTTTCCACGAGGCCGGCCATGGTGCCTTCGACAGGCGCCTGCCCAGTATCATTCAGCCCCCGCTCGTCCGG
>Ga0031654_10000325_pt1 | contig 11725 bp, 12 predicted proteins | sample FrelakmetCRP12CR_FD_55268 | JGI IMG/M metagenome (GOLD analysis project Ga0031654, IMG submission 55268) | Freshwater lake sediment microbial communities from the University of Notre Dame, USA, for methane emissions studies - CRP12 CR | ecosystem: Environmental > Aquatic > Freshwater > Lake >...
CGACTATCGCCANGGCGACGCCGTTCATGAAGTCGCGGCGTGTGATTCCCTGCGTCATCGTCTAATCCTCGATTTGCGGAACGGCGGCGCCGCGAGTCGATCTGCCGGCCGCCGCGGGACGAGAGTCAATGGAATCGGCACGGTACGAGCCCATCAAGTACTTCAGGTCTGCGAGCAGATCCTGAGGCTTGGTATCGGGCGGATACGATATCACCAGCCGGCCCGACGGGTCGATGAGATAAATGCGTTCGGCGGCGGTTGCGTTGGTGTGAATGGCGCTCGACAGCAGCGCGAGCAAGGGCGAGGCGTCGGAGTCGGCCCGGACCGCGATCAAATCCACCTGCGCGCGAAGAAAATCCATGTCGCAGCACGAACCATCGACTATGAATACTCGTTGCACACGATCCATGTCCCGATCGAGCGCGCTTCGTACCTGCCGGGTGATCTCGAGGCTGGCGCGGCAACGCTCGGGGCAAAGCCCCTGGCCCCAATAAAGGAAAGTCCATTTGCGCCGGAAGAATTCGAAATCGGTGTATGCGACGGTTTTCGCCGGCGCGGCGCCGGCGGCCCCGCTGCCCAATAGCGACAACGCCATGTTGGGCAGCCGAACGGGCGGGTCGATCGGATCGCCGTGACCCACGAAACCCCGCGGAGGCGGGGTTGCCTGACCCGTATATAAATAATACCCGATGCCGAGCGCCGCAATGCACAGCATCGCCAAAGCGAGGAGTAGTCGCCGTCGGCCGCGGCCGTGTTGCGGGGAGCGTGCGCTCATGACCGGCGCCGTGTTTGCAGTTGACGCTGCATCTCAGACAGCGCGATGCGGTCTTCGCCGCGGATCCTTTGCGGCGCGGCCGGCGCCCAGGCCTGGCCGAACACGACCTCGTAGGTCGCGGGGAGGCGGCCGTCGCACCGGTGGACTTCGTAGGCGCTCTGCATCGCGGCAAACTTTCGTGGACCGGTGAGGCCTTTCGGCCTGTCGGAGGCGGCATTGCGCGCCCCGACGGCCTTGAGGTCCGCCGCCAGACGGCGCACGTCGGTGTAGGTCAGGGTGTAGCGCTCCACATCGAGCACCGGCGCCGCGAATCCCGCCCGCACCAGCGCATCGCCGATATCGTGCATGTCGATGAACGAATGGACGCGGCTGGACGAATCCACCTGTGCCCAGGCCGACCGCAGCTCCCGCAGCGTATCGGGACCCAGGCTGGTGAAGCTCAACAGACCCCGCGGCGCGAGCACCCGGCGAAATTCGGCGAACACGGCGTCCGGATCGATCCACGGCAGCAGGAAATTGCTGAGGATGAGATCGACGCTGCCCTCCGCCAGCGGCAGCCGGACCGCATCGGCACAGACTCGGGAAAAAGGCCGCAGCCACGACTCCTGGCGGGCCGCGCTTCGCAGCATGCCGAGAGCCGAATCGACCGCGAGCACACGAGCGGCGGGATAGCGGCGCTTCAGCGCCCGGCTCGCATGTCCGGTACCGGCGCCGGCGTCGAGCACCAAGCGCGGCGACAGCGCGACCAGGTCCAGGCGTTCGAGCAGGCGCTCGCGCACCTCGCCTTGCAGTACGGCGGAGGCGTCGTAGGTCTTGCAAGCGCGATCGAAGGAACGGCGCGCCCACGCTGTATCGAGTGCGTACCCGGTCATCGTGCGAACTGATAACTGAGGAGAATACCGATGAACACCGACATGCCGAAATAGTGATTGTTGAGAAACGCCCGAAAGCAGGCCTCGCGCTCGCGCGAGCGTATCAGCCACAGGTGATGAACGAAGAAGAGCGCTCCCGCGATCAATCCCGCGTGGTACCAGCCCCCCATGCGCAGCATGCGCCCCGCGAGATACAGAGACAGCAACGTCATCGCCTGCAGCGCGGCTATGACGTGCCGATCCGAATCGCCGAACAGAATGGCGGTGGAGCGCACGCCGACCTTGACGTCATCGTCGCGATCAACCATGGCGTAAATCGTGTCGTAAACGGTGACCCACAGCATGTTGGCGATCAGCAGCAGCCAGGCCACCCGCGGCACGCGCTCCAGTTGCGCCGCGAACGCCATCGGTATTCCCCAGCCGAATGTCACGCCCAAATACAGCTGGGGCACCGACAAGAACCGCTTGACGAACGGGTAGCTGACCGCGAGGAAGGCGCCGAACACCGCGTACAGCAACGTGTACATGTTCAACTGCAGCGCCAGGACCAGCGCCATCAGGGACAGGACGGCGAACAGGATCAGCGCCTCAATCGTCGAGATGCGTCCGGCCGCTAGCGGCCGCTCGCGGGTGCGTTTGACGTGCGGATCAAAACTGCGATCCGCGTAATCGTTGATCGCGCAGCCGGCCGATCGCATGAGCACCGTACCGGCGACGAAGATCACGAACAGATGCGGGTCGGGCCTGCCGCGCCCGGCGATCCATACGGCCCATAATGTCGGCCACAGCAGCAGCCAAATGCCGATGGGGCGATTCAGGCGCGTGAGGTCCATGTAATCCTGCAGCGTGCCCACGATTCTGGGCAGCTCGTTGGTGGTCCACGGGTGAAAGCGAACGCGAAAGGAAAACCACCGCCAGCGCTGGGCGATCATCTCGCCCAACTCGATGCCTGAACGCGGCAGCGACATTCCCCAACGGCCTCTAGGTCCGGCTCGCAGCGGGCAGAAACACTTCGTGAGCGAGCATTGGCGCGGCGCGCAGCTGAATCCTCGAGCGCCTCGCCCACAAGCCGGCGGGCTTGAGGTCCGCCTCGCGCAGCGCACGCGCACAGAGCGCGTCGGCTGCCGGCAACCACGCGTACTCGTAAGCGCTGCGCTCCACGCCGGAGACCTCGTTCAGCGTCTCGCCGAGCGAGGAATCGCCGAGTTCTGCCAGCCACGGATGCATGCACAGGGTGGAGTCGGGGATTACCGCTTGCGTAAACACCCAGACCTGATCGCCGCACCGCAATTCGGTCTCCCGGAACAATCCGGCGCTGTCGTGCACACGCAGAGCGGATTTGTGGCCGGCGCTGAGCAACCCGGTCCAATGCTCGACCAGCCGCAATCCAAAGCGTTCTCCGCAGGCGGCCCTCATCCGCAGCGTGATGAGCCCTTTGCCGATGAGCCAGGAGCGAAGCGGCGCATCCACGCTGAATTCACCCAGCCGTTCCGCCGGCAGCCAGGACGTGGAATCGGTGCCGTGAGCGTTGTTCGCAATCATGGCGGCTATTCTAACCGACCCGGCCGTATTGCTCTGCATGTCCGACCCAGCGCCGGATCAGGGGTGCCACATGCGCCGGCCAGTCGCGCAACAGCGCTTCGGCCGCGATTTGTACTCGCGGCAACAAATCCGCGTCGCGCAACAAATCGGCCACACGCATCTGCGCCAGTCCCGTCTGGCGCGTACCGAGCAACTCGCCGGGTCCGCGCAGTTCGAGATCGCGGCGCGCCACTTCGAAACCGTCATTGGTTCGGCGCATGACCGACAGGCGCTCGCGAGCCAGCGGCGACAAGGGCGCCCTGTACAGCAGCAGGCAAGTGCTCGCATGCTGTCCGCGACCCACGCGGCCGCGCAGCTGATGCAATTGCGCCAGCCCCATGCGCTCCGCGTTCTCGATGACCATGACGGTGGCGTTGGGCACATCCACCCCCACCTCGATTACGGTGGTAGCCACCAACAGGCGGATCTCCCCGTCCTTGAAGCGGCGCATGGTGCGCTCCTTGGCGGCCGCCGGCATGCGTCCGTGCGCCACGGCCACCGAAAGTTCGGGCAGGGCATCGCCCAAGGCGGCCGCGGTTTCCTCCGCCGCTTGATAGGGCATTTCCTCGGATTCGTCGATCAGGGGACATACCCAGTATGCCTGCCTGCCTTCCAGGCAGGCGGTGCGGATCCGCATGACGACCTCGTCGCGCCGCGAGTCGGCGAGCACCACGGTCTTGACCGGTGTGCGACCCGGCGGCAGCTCATCGATGATCGACACGTCGAGATCCGCATAGGCGGTCATCGCCAGGGTGCGCGGAATCGGCGTCGCGGTCATGATCAATTGATGAGGCTGATGGCCGCCCTTGGCGCCTTTTTCCCGCAACGACAGGCGTTGATGCACGCCAAACCGGTGCTGCTCGTCGACGATCACCAGGGCAAGCGCGGCGAACTCAACGCCCTCCTGGAACAGCGCGTGCGTGCCGATGACCACCGGCGCCTGTCCGCCGCGGATCCGCTCGAGCGCGGCGGCGCGCGATTTGCCGGTCAGCCTTCCCGTCAGCAGCGCCACGGGGATCCCCAGCGGCTCGAACCAGCGCTGGAAGTTCTGCCGGTGTTGTTCGGCGAGCAGCTCGGTCGGCGCCATGAGCGCGACTTGGCGGCCGAGCTCGACGGCCTGGGTCGCGGCGAGCGCGGCGACCACGGTCTTGCCGCAGCCCACATCGCCCTGCACCAGCCGCAGCATCGGCGTGGGAAGCGCCAGGTCCCGCTCGATCTCCTGCAGCACGCGCCGCTGCGCCTTGGTCGTTTGAAACGGTAACGCGGACAGCAGCCTCGCTTTGAGCGTGCCGTCGCTGGCAAGCGGCCACCCGGGGTCGCGCTGTATCCGCTGCCGCAGCAGCTTGAGCGAGAGCTGATGGGCCAGCAACTCCTCGAACGCGAGCCGCCGCTGCGCCGGGTGGCGCCATTCGAGCAATAAATCCACCGGCGCGTCCGCCGGCGGGCGGTGCACGTACTGCACCGCTTCGCGCAACGCGGGCAACTTTGAATCGCCGAGTATCGACGGGGGCAGCCAATCGGCCAGATCGCTTGCGCTGGTCTGATCCAGCGCCAGTCCGACCAACTGGCGCAGCCTCCCCTGGGTAATTCCCTCGGTGAGGGGGTAGATCGGTGTGAGGTGGTCTTCGCCGGCGTTCACGGACTCCGGACCTATGCGCCGATATTCCGGATGCACCATCTCCAAGCCGCCGGGGCCGCGGCGCGCTTCGCCGAAGCAGCGCAGCCGAACGCCGCGCGCCAAAGCGTTGTGCTGCTGCGCGGTGAAATGGAAGAATCGCAGCGTCAGGAATCCGGATCCATCGCCGATTCTGCACAGCATCTGGCGGCGGCCGCGAAACGCGATCTCCGTGAGCAGGACCTCGCCTTCCACCGCCGCCCGCTGGCCGGGCTTGAGCTCTCCCAGCGGCGCCACGCGGGTGCGATCCTCGTAACGCATGGGCAGCAGGAACAGCAGGTCCTGCGTGGTTCGCACGCCCAACGCACGCAGCCTTGACGCCAGGCCGTCGCCGACACCGCGCAGCACCGTCACCGGTTTCAAGTCGGTCACTTCAAGTCGGTCACAAGGCGACGATGCACTCCACCTCGATCTCGGCGCCGCGCGGCAGGGCGGCGACGCCGACGGCGGCGCGGGCCGGGTACGGCTCGCGAAAATATTCGGCCATGATCTTGTTGACCAGGGCGAAATGAGAAAGATCGGTCAAAAAGACGGTGGCCTTCACCACCTCATCGAAGCTCGCCCCGGCAGCCGCCACGATCGCCTTGAGATTTTCGAACACCTGGCGAACTTGCGCCTCGATGCCTCCGGTCACCAGCTCCTTGGTCGCGGGATCCAAAGGTATTTGCCCGGACACCCAGATCGTATTGCCGACGCGAACGGCCTGAGAATAGATGCCGATGGCGGCCGGAGCCTTTGGCGTGGAAATAATCTGCTTGCTCATACGATAGGCGTTTCCCATGGTTGAATAATCCTCAAGAGCGGTTCGCTCAATGTCAGGCCAGCGTGCGAGATACCCGCTGCACGTCCGGCATCCCGCGAATGGTGCGGATCACGCGCGCGAGGTGCTTACGGTCGCGCACTTGCAGCTGGAATTTGAGAGAGGAGCTGCTCTCATCGCGCTCTTCCAGCGAAACCTGATCGATATTGGTTCCGGTGCCCGCGATGCCGGAGGCCACCGCCGCAAGAACGCCCACTCGATTGTTGATCTCGAGCTGTATCTCGGAACTGAACAACCGGTCGTGCGTCTCCTCCCAGGCGACCGACAACCATTTTTCGGGCTGTTTGCGGTATTCGGCGAGATTACCGCAATTCTGGCGGTGGATCACCACGCCGCGGCCCGCGCTCAAATACGCCATGATGGAATCGTTCGGGATCGGAAAGCAGCAGCGCGCGTAGCTGACCAGCAAGCCTTCGGTGCCGGCTATCATCAGCGGCCCGCTGCTGGAGACGGTATTTTCCGCGCCGCTTCGCGCCGGTTGCAGGCGCCGCGCAACCAGGGGTGCCAGGCGCTCTCCCAAGCCGATCTTTTCGTACAGCTCGTCCGGATTCTTCAGATGCAGCTCCTTGACCACCGCGTCGAGTTCCGCCGCCGGAATCTTCTTCAGGTTGAGCGAGAATTCCTCGAGCGCGAGCCCGAGCAATCGCCGTCCCAATTCGAGCGCTTCGCCGCGCTTGAGATTTTTGAGGTATTGACGGATCGCGGCACGCGCCTTCGCCGTCACCAGGAACGGCGACCAGGATGGGTTCGGGGTCGCCCCCTTGGCGGTGATGATCTCCACCGTCTGGCCGTTGCGCAGCGGGGTGCGCAGCGGCACCAGACGCCGGTCGATCTTGGCGGCGACGCAGCGGTTGCCGACATCGGTATGGATTGCATAGGCGAAATCGACCGCGGTGGCTCCGGTCGGCAGGCGCAGGATCTTGCCCTTCGGGGTGAATACGTACACCTTGTCGGGGAATAGATCGACCTTGACGTTTTCGAGAAATTCCTCCGAGCTACCGCCTTCGTGAATCTGCACGAGGCTGGCGAGCCATTCGCGCGCTCTGTCGTGCTCGACGCCGCCGAAAGTATCGCCGCCGGATTTGTACTTCCAATGTGCGGCAATGCCGGATTCGGCGACGCGGTGCATCTGCTCGGAGCGGATCTGCACCTCGATCGGCACGCCGCTCGGTCCGAACAGCGTCGTGTGCAGGGATTGGTAGCCGTTCACCCGAGGTATCGCAATGTAGTCCTTGAAGCGTCCGGGCATCGGTTTGTAGAGGCTGTGCACCAGCCCCAAGGCTCGATAGCAGGTGTCTGCGTTGTCGACGACGATGCGAAATCCGTACACATCGACCATTTCGTTGAGCGAGATGCCCTTGTTTTGCATCTTTTTATAGATGCTGTAAAGGTGCTTTTCGCGCCCCTCCACTGCGCCGGCGATTCCGGCTTTATTGAGCGCTGCCTTGAAGGTTTCGGCNATCTTCGCGATGAATTCCTTCTGATTTCCGCGGGCGCGCTTCAACTCGCGTTCGAGCACCTTGTACCGGTAGGGGTACAGCGCCCGAAATCCCAGATCTTCCAGTTCCAGTTTGACCGCGTACAGCCCAAGGCGCTCGGCGATCGGCGCGTAGATGTCCAAAGTCTCGCGTGCAATGCGCCGTCGCTTGACCGGCGGCATGGCGCCGAGCGTGCGCATGTTGTGCATACGGTCGGCGAGCTTGACCATGATGACGCGGATGTCGCGCACCATCGCCAGCAGCATCTTGCGGAAGCTTTCCGCCTGAGCTTCTTGGCGATTCTTGAATTGAATCTGGTCGAGCTTGCTGACCCCGTCAACCAGTTCGGCGACGATCTGACCGAAGACCGCGGCGATTTCAGCCTTGGCGGTCGGCGTGTCCTCGATCACGTCGTGCAAAATGGCGGCGACCAAGGTGTCGGCGTCCAAGCGCAGATCGGCGAGAATGTCCGCCACCGCGACCGGGTGCGTGATGTACGGTTCGCCCGACGCACGCGTCTGGCCGCGGTGGCGCTCCGCGCCGAATTCATAGGCTTCCCGGACGCGCTCAACCTGCGCGGGGGAAAGATAGGCTTCGAGCTTTTCTAGTAGCTGACTGATCCCGGTGGAGCGCCTTCCACCGGGTAGGAAACCGAGTATGGAAGACGCATAGTCCATCGCCACTCTGGGGGGTGAGGTGGTTTCAGTCCCCTAAGCCGAGCTGCGGCGCGCGGAAATCCGAGGGAATTTCCATCGCGGCCGCCGGCTGCTGAATCGGCTCGTCCGGCTCTTCGAGCATTTCGAAAGTGATGTTTCCGGCGGCAATCTCGCGCAGCGCCACCACGGTCGGTTTGTCGTTTTCCCATTCGACGGTCGCTTCCGCGCCGTTCGCCAGGCGCCGTGCCCGCTTGGCGGCCAGCAGCACCAGATTGAAAAGGTTGGGTTCGTTTTGCAAACAGTCTTCGACCGTGATTCGCGCCATGGCTATTGGGTTCCGTTAAAGGGATTGCAAGCATAGCAGAATCGGGCCGGTCCCGACCAGTTGCACCGGCAATCGGCGCGTCAGTGAGCCAGCAATTCCTCAGCCAAGCGCGTCACCTGCGGCCGGACCGCCGCCAAGGCCTCGCCGCGTTCGTGAATGATCGCCAGCAACTCCTCGACCGCCGTCTCGAACTTGTCGTTGACGACCACGTAGTCGAATTCCGTCCAATGCGCGATATCCCGGGCGGCGTCCCTGAGGCGGCGTTCGATCACCTCCTCGGAGTCGGTGCTGCGCGTCTTGAGCCTCTGTTCGAGCGCTTCGCGGGTTGGCGGCAGAATGAAGATGCCGCGGGCAACCGGCAGTCGGGCACGCACCTGACGCGCCCCTTGCCAGTCGATTTCGAGCAGCAGCAATTCGCCGCCCTGCAGCGCGTCTTCCACCGCGCGCAGGCTGGTTCCGTAGAAATTGTCGAACACCTGCGCATGCTCGAGGAATTCGCCGCGGTCGGTCATTTCCTTGAATTGCGCATGCGTGACGAAATGATAGTCGCGCCCCTCGACTTCGTTGGGCCGCGCCTTGCGGGTGGTATAGGACACGGAGAAGCGCAGCCGCGGCTCGCGCTTAATGAGCGCCTTCACCAGGCTGGTTTTGCCGGCACCCGAAGGCGCAGCCACCACATAGAGGCGCCCGACCTTGCCGCCCGGCCGATCTTGCTTGAGCTCTTGGGCGCCCGACACTCGATACTACTCGACGATCTGCACTTGCTCGGGCGAAGTGCATCCATCAAATTGATTAATAATGACATTCATAATTTAGATCGCCGGTTAGCTACGTAGCCAGCTACAAATCGCCGGGCGCCTGCGCGAAGTCAGCGGTTTCGCGATGCCAGTCCATATAGCGTTTTAGAATGATGGCAGGATAGCCGGCCCGCGGCTAATGGGCCACATTATGACCTGCGATTGCGGCACGATTGAGGCGCGTGGCCTGTCCGGCGAGCACGCCGCGATGCGGGGCCATGGCCGAGCGAGCGGGCGCCGCACGCGCTCACGGCAGCGGAAGCCGCTCCACCGATCAACCTCCTTTCAGCGCCGAATGACCGGTAACCGGAAGAGCATCGGGCGCTTCGCTGCTAGTTGCGGACGTTCCAGAGGCTCAACTGCCTGCCGAAGAGCGGACTTTCGGCCGATTCTGGTAACGTTCTTGCGGCGACAATCGTGATCTGGTAGGTTACATGTAACCACTCTGGAGAACACCATGCTGAGTACTTCCCGCTCTTCACGCGACAAGGTTCGCCTGCACCGTGAGCGTCTGCGCGCCCAGGGATTGAGGCCAGTACAGATATGGGTACCGGACGTCCGCGCCCGCTCGTTCATCACCGCAGCGCGCAAACAATCCAACGCGGTTGCATCTAGTAAGAATGCCCGGATTGACCAGCGATTTATCGATGCTGCTTCGGAGTCTTTCGGCGAATGAAACGCGGCGAGATATGGACCGTGTCAGGCGGCGCACCGTATGCAGGTAAGCCGCGCCCAGCGGTAATTGTGCAGGAGGATCGATTCGAAGCAACCAGTTCGATCACGCTCTGTGTGTTCACGACCGATCCGACCGAGGCGCCCTTACTGCGAATGCTCGTGGAGCCCACGGATCGCAATGGCCTGAAAAGTGCTTCCCGGTTGATGATCGATAAAGTAACTACTGTGCCGAAGGCCCGGATCGGCAAAAGGCTTGGCAAGCTAAATGACGAGGATGTTGTACGATTGAACCGCGCACTGACGGTGTTTCTCGGGCTCGCCCGATAGTGCCAACGCGAGGCGCTGGTGACGCAGATCGGCTGCGGTTTCAACCAGTCGGAGCACTTCCGCCGCGTGAGGTCTGGTCGAGGGGCTGCGGTGGTCGCACGGACGAATCAGCGATTATTCCGTCCAGTCGTCGCGTTGGTTGCCGTCGTCGCGGCGGCACTCGCCTATTTTGTTGCCGAAAAACTCTCCGAGGAGCTGCTCAATTCGCTGGTCGCCATTCGCGATCTACAGGTGGCGGCGCGCACTTCTTCGTTCACATTCAAGGGAAAGAACGACGACGTTGCCGATATTGCCCACAAACTCAATGTTGGCGCCGTGCTGGAGGGCAGCGTGCGCAAGGACGGCAATCAAGTGAGGATCACCGCCCAGCTCATCAACGCCTCGACGGGTTTTCACCTGTGGTCGCAGACCTACGATCGGGACCTGAAGAACGTGCTCGCGCCGCAGACGGAAATCGCGACGGCTGCCACCAAGGCCCTTCAGGCCACGCTCCTGGCCGATGGGCAAACCGAGTACGCTAACGACCACGCGCCGGGCGCGGAGATTCCTTCCTGGTTTAAGCGCGCGCTGGCGCTAGCGCCCAACGATACCGGCGTGCTGATGCGGTCCGGCCGCTTTTTCGCCACCAAGACTTTCGGTGCGCTTTACCCAACCCGCCTCTGAATCGACTCCCACACCCATCATTGGAATTTAGGGGTGTCCATTTCATCGNCCGAGGACTCGTTAGTTAGAGAAGGGATGAGCACGCGAATCGGTTTCAGCGCGTTCCGTCGGCCTCGACGCCATGGGTTGGGCAAGCCGGTTGGCACGACAGCCGTCGATAGCGTGCCGTAGCAGAAGGTCAAGGGGGGGGATTATGTCGCGACTTGTAGCGGTTCGCTTTTTCGGGGCGGTGGTCGCCAGTCTTCTAATAGTCGGCTGCGGAGGGAGCAGCGGTGGCGGCCCCGCGATGCTCACGATCAGCTCGGGTTCCCTTCCGAACGGCGCAACGGGGGTCGCCTACAGCGCNNCATTGTCGGCAAGCGGCGGCGTGGATCCGGTGACCTGGTCCGAGACCGGAGCGTTGCCGCCCGGTCTGTCGCTGGACNCNTCCGGGACGCTGACAGGCACGCCCGCGAGCGCCGGAACGTATGCCTTCACGGTCACGGCCGTCGATTCGGCCTACCCGCCGCGCAGCTCATCGGTATCTGTCGGCATCGTTGTGACCGATTCCCCCATCATCATCAGCACCGCACCCCCACCGCCGGCCGGAACGCTGACCTATCCCTACACCGGCTATGGATTCGCGGTGGCGAGCGGCGGTTCGCCGCCATTTACCTGGGCAGTCACCCAAGGAACACCGCCTCCCGGCTTGACGGTCGGCAGCGATGGGGGCTTCGGGGGGACGCCGACCGCCACGGGCTCCTTTTCGTTCACGGTCACCGCCACCGACAGCGCCCCGACGCGGGGGACCAGCTCGCAGCAATTCACGATCAAGATCAACACGCCGGGTCCGCCCGTCATCAGCGCGACCCCTGCGCCGCCGGCGGGCGTGGCGGATAGCGGGTATAACTATACCTTCACAACGAGCTCACCGACCGGCGGCTACCAGCCGCTCAAATGGGTGGTGACGGCTGGCGCATTGCCGCCCGGGCTCACGCTCGCAACCAACGGCCTGCTCTCGGGCACCCCGACGACCATCGGCTCGTTCCCCTTTACCGTGACCGTCACCGACAGCGCACCGACGCCGAGTGTGAACTCGGCG
>Ga0031654_10000328_pt1 | contig 11705 bp, 10 predicted proteins | sample FrelakmetCRP12CR_FD_55268 | JGI IMG/M metagenome (GOLD analysis project Ga0031654, IMG submission 55268) | Freshwater lake sediment microbial communities from the University of Notre Dame, USA, for methane emissions studies - CRP12 CR | ecosystem: Environmental > Aquatic > Freshwater > Lake >...
ATCGGAGAACGCTATCCGGACCTGGTTCGCGATATCCATGCGGCAGGGCATGAGGTCGCCTGTCACGGATATAATCACCGCCTCATATATCATTTGACCCCCGAACAGTTCAGAGAAGATGCGCACAAGGCCAAGGGAATCCTGGAAGATATCATTGGAACTCCTGTTATTGGATACCGGGCCACAAGTTATTCAATAGTGAAAAAAACACTCTGGGCACTTGATATTCTTATCGAGGAAGGATTTCTCTATGACTCCAGCATATTTCCGATTCATCATGACCGATATGGAATCCCGGGGAGCGATAGATTCTCCCATACTATCCGGAGAGAGTCTGGAACATTGAGGGAATTTCCGCCATCAACGTATCGTGTCTTGAATCAGAATATTCCGGTAGCGGGCGGTGGTTACTTCAGGCTTTTTCCCGCGCTGATGACAAAGGCGGCAATCAAACAAATCAACAAGAACGAAAAAAAAGCGGCAATAATATACGTCCATCCGTGGGAGATTGATGAGAGCCAACCGAGACTGAAAAGCAGTTTGCTGTCGAAATTCAGGCACTACGTCAACCTCCATACTACCGTGCCCAAGCTGAGAGCGTGCATAAAAGAATTTAAGTTCAATCCGCTGCGCAAGATGTACCACGCCGATCAAGATACAGGAAACGGATGATCACCCGAATAAAATTGGTGATGCGAACCATATTTGACATGCGCTATGAATGATTTTGCTGTAGACATCATCGAATCGTTCACGCAGTGGGAGGAACTGTCTCAACGCTGGAATGAGCTTCTCTCGAAGTCGAATGCTGATACGATATTCCTTACGTGGGAATGGCTGTTCTCCTGGGCTGAGAGCTATCTGGACGAGAAAAGAACATTATGCATTCTGACGGTCTCTAAAGATGACGAGATCGTTGGTATCGCACCGTGGTATATTCANCATTTGAACATAGGACCTCTTACGGTAAAGCAAATTCAGTTTTTAGGAACGCCTGAGGCCGGATCTGATTATCTTGATGTCATTATCAAGAAAGGGCAGGAAAAGGCAGTCACTCACTGCTTGTACGAGTTCCTGTTGAAGGATGCATCACGCCGCTGGGATTGCTGCACGCTGCAGGATATTCCGTCGAACTCTCTTTTTCTTCTGCACTTCCTGAGTAAAATNGAGGATGACGGAAAATANGCGGANATCAGCCGGGGATCGTTCTGCCCTGCCGTCATTCTTCCAAAGAAGGGCGAAGATCTGTTTTCGAATTATTCTTCTCATCGCAGACTGCAATACAGAAGACACCTCAAAATTCTCAAGAGCAAAGGCGATCTGAACTACTCTTCGTACAACGGAGAAAACCTCGGGCAAGCGCTCGAAGACTTCTGCGCTTTCTACGAGGCCAAGAATGAAAAACATGATAAAACGGTTCGACCGTTTCTGTCGAGGTATGCTGCANGAAGCCGCACAGGAAATATCCTGCATGCAGATCTACTCACTTCGAACGGCACACTGATAGCGGGGCTGCTCAACATGAAATACGGGGACACGTTGTCCCAGTACCTGATGGCAGTCGATAAAGGGCACAATCCTCAGATCAGTGTCGGGAATATTTTGGTCGGCATGTGTTTGAGCAAAACGATCGATGACGGGTATCGGGTCTACGATTTCCTGAAAGGACCAGAACCCTACAAATTCCATTGGGCTGAGGGCGGCAGAAGCTCGATCAACCTCTTTTTCTATAAGAGGAATATCGGGTCCGCCTACCTTGCCGTGGTGAAGTTCCTGAAGTACATGGCGAAGATCATTTTGCGATAAGGGAAAGGGCCNCGGCGGGCGGGACACTCCTTAAAACTGAGTTTCTCCATGAGCGTACATCCAGCGGATCGATCGATTCCAGAGTATCGTTACCGTGTCTGATTACTGTAATAAACCGATTACGATCCTGCCGCCGACGGAATATAACGATTGTGACAATTCGCTTATATAGTGAAGAGGATAGAGAGCCATGGGACTCCTACGTGATGAACAGTCCTGACGCCACGTGCTATCATTTGACAGGCTGGAAAGGTGTTATCGAAAAAAGCTTCGGTCAATCAACCTGGTATCTGCTGTCGGAGGATGAGGAAAAAAGAATAAACGGCATTCTGCCGCTGGTGCAGCTGAAAAGTTCCNTCTTCGGGAANTACGTCGTCTCCCTCCCGTACTTCAATTANGGTGGTGTTTGTGCCGACAGCATCGAGATCGGTCGGCAGCTTATAGAGCAGGCCATCAGCCGTGCGCAGGCTGCGAACGCAAGGCATATCGAGCTGCGCCATACCCATCCGACAAACAACGGCTTGCAGGTAAAGACATCAAAGGTATCCATGCGGTTGGCCTTGACTCAAAGCTCGGACGATCTGTGGAAGTCCCTCCCGTCAAAACTGCGGAGTCAGGTGCAAAGACCCATTAAGGAAGGGATGTACGCGAAGCCGGGCAGAGAGGAGCATCTTGATGATTTTTATGCGATCTTCGCGGAAAATATGAGGGATCTCGGGACGCCGGTATATTCAAAAGAGTTCTTCAGAAATATTTTGAGAATATTTCCGGAATCATCCTGGATCTGTATTGTTTATTCAACCACGGGACAGCCTGTTGCCGCAGGCTTTCTTGTGGGATTCAAGGATATCATGGAGATACCCTGGGCATCCTCCCTGAGAAACTACAATCGCTACAGTCCCAATATGCTCCTCTATTGGAGCGTACTCAAGCTGTCCTGTGAAAAGGGATTCGGGTCCTTTGACTTCGGCCGCTCCACGCCGGGAGAGGGGACGTACCGCTTCAAAGAACAATGGGGGGCTGAGCCGGTACAGCTCTATTGGCACTACTGGTTGAAAAATGGGCAAACGCTGCCGGAGTTGAATCCGCATAATCCCAAATACCGTCTGGCAATCAATATATGGAAAAAACTGCCGATAAGCCTGACAAAGTTGATCGGGCCGGTTATTGTCAAGAACCTTCCGTAAAAGAAAGGTCAATATCCCGACAATGATGCAGAGCAGTGCAGGGCTTTAATTCAGTGGGCTGTCGTATCCTATGAAAATTCAACACACCATATCGCCGGCCGCAGCGCCGCTGAAGATCAGAGACATCTTACAGGGATTAAGAGGCCTGGTGAAGCCGGAGGAATGCAGAAACAACATTGAACAAGAATTGAAAGATTACTTTAATGTGAAACACGTTTTTCTGGTTTCATCCGGCAAAGCGGCGCTGACGATCATCCTTCAAGCGTTAAAATCACTATCGCACATTAAACGACAGGTATTGATACCGTCCTACACCTGTTTTTCCGTGCCGTCCGCGATTGTTAAAGCTGGATTGGATGTCGCCCTGTGCGATATAGATGCCGGTCATTATGATTACAACTATCAGCTTCTTCATGATGCCGTAAATATCGATACGCTTTGTGTTCTTTCCGGGAACCTGTTCGGCATCCCCTCGGATGTTTCAAGGATCGTCGACATCTGCAAGGGCAAAGGAATCTATGTAGTTGAGGACGCAGCACAGGCGATGGGCTGCAAATACAAGGACAGGATGATCGGGACGATCGCGGACGTAGGGTTCTATAGTCTGGGTCGGGGGAAAAGTATTACGTGCGGCTCCGGCGGCATTATTGTAACGAATTCAGACGTCATTGCCTCCGCCATCACTAATATCTATCGTCAACTTGATGAACCGCAATTCAGGGAGGATATGGGAGAGTTGTTACAAGCAATTCTCCTGGCGATATTCATTCGTCCATCGCTTTACTGGTTTCCTGCGGGGCTTCCATTCCTGAAGCTCGGTGAGACGTTCTTTTACCGGGATTTTCCCGTGAAACGCCTCTCCGGCATGAAANCAGGAATGCTCAGGAACTGGAAAAAAAGATTGGAAGAATACGATAAAAAGCGCAAGGAAAACGCATCGTATTATTGCAGCGNCTTGAAGCCGCTGATACTATCGGAAATGACCGCTGCAAACGCATCGTTACGTCTTCCTGTTATAGCAAACAGCCGGGAGATGCGAGACAAAATAATTTCGTGCTTGTCAAGACGAGGATTGGGAGTCAGCAGGATGTATCCGACTCCCATCAGCATGATTGAGGAAATTAGAGGTAACTTTACTGGAAAGACATATCCTGCCGCCCAGATGCTGTCAGATCGCCTATTCACACTGCCGATTCATCCTTTAGTGACTGAAAGGGAAATAAGAACTATTTGCGAATATCTGTGCGAAACTGCCGCTTCAGCCGAACTTATTTGTGGTAGAAATCATAGAGTTGTAATGAGAGTCTCGAAATCGTGATGATTGAAGGGGACTTATTATGCATAACACGAACACTCGTCTGACCTATCTCAGTTTGGTAGTTNTGCTTGTACTGCCATGCATTGCTTGTAAAGGAGGAAATATGGCTCACGGAACGGTTTCTCTTGCCCCGGTCAGCAANATTCCANTATCTGCGTGGCAGAAACTTNCTGAAAAAAAAATCTACTTTGGGCATCAGTCGGTAGGCTATAACATAATCGACGGATTGAAANATATNCAAAGAGAGCATCCTCAAGTGAAGCTTAACATTGTTGAAATTAAAAATGCTTCCGAGGTGGGCAGGCCGATGCTGGCACATTCCAGCCTGGGAGAAAATGAGGATCCTTGCTCCAAAATGCAGGCTTTTTCCAACTACCTGGAAACGGGGATAGGTAACAATGCTGATATCGTACTTTTAAAGTTCTGTTATACAGACATAACTGCATATAGTGACATCGATAAAATATTTTCAGAATACAAGACCACCATGGAGCGCTTGAAAAAAGAATATCCCCGAACAAAATTCATCCACGCAACGGTCCCACTTATGGTATCGAAAACATCGATTCGGAGCCTGGCAAAAAAAGTGCTGGGGAAAGAAGACCATAATATCAAACGAAATAGGTACAATGAGATGCTGAAAAAAGAATATTTGGGGAAAGAGCCCATTTTCGATATCGCACAGATAGAGTCAACGCGTCCTGATGGGTCTCGGTCCTCGTTTGCGAAACAGGGAACTACCTACTATTCACTGGCATCGGAATACACCGATGACGGTGGACATCTGAACGAGCAGGGACAACGTGCGGCAGCACAGGAACTCTTGGTAGAGCTCGTAAAACTCGTTCAGAAATAGTCACATGATCGCCGTTCCACGATACGCAAGCGGAGCACAATACTTCGTAAGCTCGAACGTAAATAGTCTCATATCGTTGCGACCACACGCATAAGAGAATGATGAATTCGGCGATCAAAGCATTGAAGCATACAATTTCGGATACAGTTCACGATGTATCATTCAAAACGGGCATATCACGGTATAAAACACTCAGAAGCCCGTCTGCACGAGTTATTATGTTCCACGGGATTGGAGGGCCGGACTGTCCAGCAGATATTTTTGAATCGCAAATGAGATATCTTAAGGAGAATTATCCGGTTATATCCCTAAAAAAAGCTTTAGCGGTGTCCTCTGATATAAATGATAAATTCAGGACTGATGTCGTTCTAACGTTTGATGATGGATTACGCAACAATTTTACGACTGTATACCCGATTCTGTCACGATATCGGTTGCCTGCCACATTTTTCGTATGCCCGGGGCTGATTGAATCACAAAAATGGCAGTGGGTGTATGAGATTGAGCAGAGATTATTAATTTGCAGTGAAATCGATTTGGAGAGCATTGGTAAGCTCTTTAATATCGTGTTACCGACAACGAAAGGTAACAACAGCAGAGATATTGTGGAAATATTAATTGACCATATGAAAACATGGAAACCGAACATCGAATGAAGTTTGAAAATACCATACGTGCATTGACAAAGAACTTCGAAGCGACCTCTCTTCAGCGTGACTCGTTTGATACCATGAACTGGGACGAACTCTGTTCGCTGCCCCCTGATTTGGTTACTATCGGGTCCCACACGGTTAACCACCCCATTTTGACTAAAATACCTTATGAGGAAATGCGCTATCAAATTAAGGAAAGCAGACAATGGCTGGAGAAACGACTCAACCGGCCTGTAGAGTATTTCTGCTATCCTAATGGCAACTATGATNCATCAATCGTAAGTGTCGTAGCTGAAAATTATAAANCAGCAGTTTCAACNAACCCGGGNTTTTTTGATCATGGAGACGATGTTTATCAGATTAATAGAATTCCGGCTGCAGATAGTCTGCCGTTGTTTGCCTGGAGGATGTTCCGGCCTTGACAAATAAAAATGAAAAGGTGAGTATGGCATTCGCATCCAAGCCCTATAAGTCGACTGATAAGACTACCGCGCGTTTCCGTAAAAAAAATGAAATCAGCGCTTTTCAATAAAATAAGAGATCTCATAAAAAAAAGCATTGAGGATCCATCGTTCTTTACCTCCAATGCCGTGGGAATTATGCGGGGAACATGCTATCTGATTTATTATAATTACTTAAAAAGGAATATCAAGATCGGATTTCCCTTTATCGTTCATGCAAAGGTGAGAATTATCGGACCGGGGACGGTTTCCCTTGGGAAAGGGTGCAGGGTCATGAAAAATGCATTTAAAGGGCTGACGATTATCACGTTATCGACAAATGCAAAAGTAGTTATTGGAGATAAGTGCTTCCTCGGCGGCATAACGATACGCAGTTTCGGCACTGTGGAAATCGGCGATAAGACGATGACGGCAATTTCATTGATACAAGACTCCTTTATTATTAATTATGATAAGCTCAACGATAAAACTAAGCAACGCCTTCCCGCTTCCAAAAGGATCTCCATCGGGATGAATGTGTGGCTGGCAGAAGGCAGTTTCGTCATGAATGACACTACTATCGGTGACGATTCGGTGCTTTCATCAGGGTCGTGGTGCCATGACGCCGCATACCATGACTATGTACTCATCATGGGAAACCCTGCGCGCAGCGCGATCCCGATCGAAAAACTATTGCGATTAAAAGGTGAACTATGAGGGAGTTCCTGGCACTCTTGAGAGGTCGGTTTTTTATCTTTTCTTGCAACTTGACGGGTAAGAATGTTAAAATAGGCCGTGGATTAAGAATGTATAAGAGGATGAAAATTTTTGGCGAAGGCAGCGTCGTTATTGGGGAGAATTGCAGTGTCTGCGGTATCAGGGGGGATTCAAGCCAATATACCTGTCTTGAGACTCTGAGTCCAGCTGCAGTTATTCAAATTGGGAATAATGCCGCTTTATACGCAGCAAGATTAGCAGCAAGATTTAAAATAGTAATCGGTGACAAGGTATTGATTGAGGAAGCAGGTATCATGGATACTGATTTTCATTCAATTGCAAGAGACCGACAAGCACCGGCGAGCGAAACGGAAGATAAGTGCCGAGTTATGGTCGGAAATCGAGTGTGCCTTGGCGCCCGCAGTTCTGTTTTGAAAGGCACGACAATAGGAGATGATGTCATAGTAGCTCCTGGTTCTATCGTCACTATATCCGTAAAACCCGGATGCACGGTAGCAGGAAACCCGGCAAAATATTTAACATCTGCATAGAACTGATAATAAATATTGTCGGCGTGGAAAAGAATGAGCAGATATGACTCCTGCTTTTCAATCATCATCATTTCAGGTAATATTATCCAACGAACAGGGATTCAGGAATTGGTCAAATTGATAAATCAAGAGAATGCTATTGATTCAGGAGCAGTGCCGAGGGTTATGACTGATGCTTCCGGCGATACGTTTCATTGGCAACATTCAAACGAATATGTCATAAATTATTTGTCTCAGAAAATCAGGGATAATATGACGAGATATTACCCTGATCTGGCCGCTGCAAAGATAACCGTTTCGGGACGGCCATGGGGAGGGCAGGAAACCGCAAGGACATTCAGATTTGAAATTAGATCGACTGACGTCTCCGCTCAACAGGTGGTTTTTAGCAAGCTCTGTCCGATATTTCCGACAATGAATCCTGCATTAATGGAATATGAAACACTCCGATTGCTTTATGACAAGATGCCACTGGTCCAAGAAGGGTGCTATGTTCCTCGTCCGCTCGATTATTATCCGGAGTTGAATGCATATTCAATGGAGTCTGTCGGTACAAGAAGCTTTAAGCCATACCTGCTGAAAAGCAATTCAAAACTTCGGAAAGATGATGCATTGGCTGATCTCTTCTCGATCGTAGGGCGGTCTGCAGCCTGGCTGCATGCATTTCATGCGATCACCAGGTCAAAGAAAGTCGCAAAATTTGAGCACAAGACGATTATCGATAGTATCAACGAGGATTTTAATTATCATTCCCTCAGAAACTTCCATTTTCAGAAAGATACGATACGTCAATTGGACCACGTGATGGAAAGACTGGCTTCACTTGACAATAACTATGATCTGCCCTGTGCCAAATGGCATTGGGATTTTACTCCGGGACATGTCTATTTGGACAATAATCGAATAAGTGTCATTGATATTCTGGGGGCTGATGATACGCCCATTTACGAAGATATCGGACGTTTTCTTGCATCTATGACGGCCATCAATAACTTTCCCTTTTACCCATTTTATGATTATCGAAGAGCTGAAGGGCCATTATGTAATCGATTTACAGAGTCCTACGCATCAGATACGGGGTATGACAAAGAACTTTTTCAATGTTTCACAAATATCTACAAATTAAAATACCTCATCATATGGTTTTTTTCACAGCATCTGAGAGTGAGCAGTAAAATAAACCCGATGGTCGGTAATGCCTTTGCCAACTTGAGACTCGTTCAATTTTATGAAAAACCCATTTTGAACACTATTCAGAAAATCAATGAAAGGATATAGGCGCATTTCGCGTCCTCAATAGGCCATGTTCTTTATCGCCCTGCTTATTACCATATTTTCGATATCTGCAAGATCCAATCATTGCTCCCAGCCCTCTCGGCGATTATGTTCCAAAAAATAATCGTCATTGTCCCAACGATTGGACTTTTCACAAATCCGCAGCTGATTAAAAATATAAAAAGAACGTTCAGCTCAACGCGGGGAAGAGTTCTCATTTTTTTGGTCGTATGGATGGTGCTCTCCGTTCCTTTTTCCATGTATCCGGGCGCCAGCTTCAGGTTTTTAACAGAACACTTATGGAAATTTCTTCTTATCACCTGCCTGATCATTGCATATGGATACTCGAAAGAATCCGTGGATAAAATGATATGGTCGTTTATTTTTGCTGTCGCCATTTTTGGAGTAGCAGCCTTTATTAGCAAAGGAGGCGAGAGATTTTCAGCAATAACAGAGTATGACCCCAATGAAAATGCGCTTCTATTTGTGCTGGCTATTCCTTTTATTTTTTGGAAGATGATGGCGTTGAAAGGTTTAAAGAAAATATTGATGGCATGTCTGTTATGTCTCGTTGTGATAGGAATAGTGCAGACGCAATCAAGGGGAGGGTTTTTAGGGTTAATAGCCGTGGCGGCAGTGAGCATGTATCAGTACAGACACATCGGGAAAGTGAATATCGTAAAGATAGCAGCGATCGCTGCTGTCTTAGTCGGCATCCTTTACTTCGTGGGAGGCGAAGGATATGAGAAAAGAATATTAACGATGTTTGATTCGGAAGTTGAATATAATTATACTTCTGAGAGCGGAAGACTCGAGATTTGGAAGGAAGGATTAGCCCTGATGATTGACAACCCTTTCCTCGGTGTCGGCGTAGACGCTTTTATCGCCGCCATCGGGTTTACCTTTAAGCAAGAATCAGGGAAGTGGAAAGCTGCCCATAATTCATTTATCCAGGTGGGGACTGAACTCGGCTTTCCCGGAATCATTGCATATTGCTTCATAATAATCAGCACGATGCGAGGTCTGCAAAAAATAGCCTCTGCGCGGGACGTTTCGAACAAGAAATTAAATTTTGCTTCCATTACGGCGTATTCGTTAATCGGCTCATGGATAGGGTTTATTGTCAGCGGATCGTTACTGTCCGTAGCCTATAGCAATCTCGTCTTTTTTCTCATCAGTACATCATGGGCATTCCTGAATGCCGCAAACACATCTCCGGAAAGGAAAGAGGGTGATCTGTTGTCCAAAGCAGGCAAAGAGTCTGTCCCCGTTTTTCAGCAAGCAGACTTGACAACAGACAACCGCAGAAAAAATGGTCGCAATCGTTATTCTCATAATTAAATGTATCCTGATCATCCTATTTACGTATTTGACTGCAAGTGTTCTGTATCATCTTGCACTGGCAGCAGCTTTTTTATTAATAAAGGAACCAGAACAACCAGTCTCTCAAGCGCATACCAGATTTGCCATTGTTGTCCCGGCACATAACGAAGAACTGCTTATAGAAGTATTCTGCCAAAATATGTTGACCATAGATTATCCGAGCGATATGCGTGAGATATTCATTATAGCCGACAATTGCAGTGATAAAACGGCAGATATATGCAGGACCCATGCTGTTCAGGTANTGTCTCGTTTTGACACGGTAAACATTGGGAAAGGGTATGCGCTCAAATGGGCCTTTGAAAANATTGATATGGACAAGTTCGACGCTGTCCTGATCCTCGATGCTGATACGACGGTAGAGCCTTCAATCCTNCAAAATCTTAATTCCATGATCGAGANNGGTTCACAGGCTATCCAGTGCTANATCAANGTTCCTAATCGCGGTGAAAGCTGGTTTACGCAGCTGATCTATGTTTCACGCACGATCAACAACCTGCTTTATCATTTNGCCAAGTATAAANTGGGTCTTTCCTCTTATTTAATGGGTACCGGAATGTGTTTTAGAACCAGTCTGTTAAAAGAACAAGCATGGACGGCTTTTACCCTGTCAGAGGATTGGGAGTATTTTGCCAAGCTGATCGCTTTAGGGAAAAAGATCGACTTTGCAGTAGGGGCCGTGGTTCTTCAACAGGAGTCCAGGTCTCTCAAACAGGCAACGACTCAGCGTTTGCGATGGTCCAAAGGAAGGTTTTACGTCATAAAAAATCTCGGGATGAACCTCCTCTTTCAAGGGTTGCGCACCAAGAACTGGACCATGCTCGACGCATCTTTGGCCTTGTTATTCCCGAACTGGTCGCTGCAGATAAACCTGATATTCGTGGCTCTCTTCACGAGTCTGATGCTCCCCTCTTCTGTCTTCAAATCGGTGTCGATCATTCTTAGCATCGGCATGCTTGGCGTGCAAGGAATTATTCTTTTCATCGGAATAGTGCTGGCAGGCGATTTTTGGCAAGTGTTCAAGGCAATCCTTGTTGCCCCACTTTTTCTCGTGTGGAAATTTATGATTGATTTCGTGAGTATGACTGGTATCTACCGGAGCGAGAAATGGATACGTACTGAGCGGCATGTACCGAAAGACTATAAACAGGGACTAAAATAATTTCTCATAAATTGCATAAGGGCTCTTATTGCGTTGTGCCGGGGTAATCGCTTGGAGATGTTATCAAACTTGATTTATTACGTACTGCTTAATATCTGAATCTTGCACCAGAGTTTGGGGGATTATTGAAGAAAAAAGTTGTTGTGATTGGTAGTGGTATCGCCGGTTCAGTGATATGTAATGAGTTAGTTAAACATGCTGACGTAACTCTGCTCGAGATCGGCAGTAAGAATTCTATTCAATATCCTCAGGTCGGTTTCGATAAGAAAAAGCTCGCGGAAGTCAGCACGTTCTGTTATGGCGGCGGAGGTACAACCAATCTCTGGCACAATGGACTGATCCCTATCAACCGGGGTG
>Ga0031654_10000329_pt1 | contig 11662 bp, 8 predicted proteins | sample FrelakmetCRP12CR_FD_55268 | JGI IMG/M metagenome (GOLD analysis project Ga0031654, IMG submission 55268) | Freshwater lake sediment microbial communities from the University of Notre Dame, USA, for methane emissions studies - CRP12 CR | ecosystem: Environmental > Aquatic > Freshwater > Lake >...
GGTAACAACGCGGGGCTGTAGCTTGGTGGGCCAGTAGAAAATGGTCGGTACCCTTACGCCGCCTTCGTGCAATGAACCTTTGCCGCCGCGAAGATCGCCGTTCGAGGCGGGAGTCTTCGCGCCCAGTTCCACGCCGCCGCTTTCCTCGCGCTCTTCCGGTGATCGCGCTCCGGTTGCAAACAACGCACTCGTGGCACCGCCATTGTCGCTTGAGAAGATGATAAGGGTGTTGTCGAGCATGTTCTTCTGCTTCAGCGCGGCAACGATCCGTCCGACCTGCGTGTCAAGATCGGTGATCATAGCCGCATAGGTGTGTCGATGCTCATCCCCAGCCGCGTTTTTGTAGGCATCGATGTCCGCCTTGGGGGCTTGATAAGGCGCGTGCGGCGCGAGGGATGCCACGTAGAGGAACAGCGGCTTGGCCGTATCGTGGGACTTGATAATGTTCACGGCTTCATTGCCGATCAGGGTCGTATAGTAGCCGTCTTCCTTGAAGAACTTTCCGTCTCGCTGCCAATCAATGATTCCACCCCGGTCCTTGGTAAAATAGTCCACCTCACCGACGAGGTTGCCGTAAAAGTGATCGAAGCCGCGATGCTGCGGCCAATACTTTTGGTCGGCATGCCCCAGATGCCACTTGCCAACCATCGACGTTTTGTAGCCCGCTTCCTTCAGCGCTTGCGGAAGGGTCCGTTCATCAGTTGGCAGGCCGTAGCGATGGTTCGGGAAAATTACCAGAGTTTGCAAGCCGTAGCGCATCGGGTACCGGCCGGTCATCAACGACGCGCGGGCCGGGGTGCACACTGGCATGCCGTGGAAGGACTCGAGCTGCACACCTTCTTTCGCAAGCTTATCGATGTTGGGCGTCTTTATATCGCTCCCGTGATAACCAACGTCGGCGTTACCGAGGTCATCGGCGAGAATCACGATGATATTGGGAGGTCTCTCCTGTGTGTGCCCAGAGCCAATCGCGAGAAGGCATAAAAAGGAGGTTGCAAATATGAGTTTCGCGTACATGGCTTTGCGTCCTTCGGTTTTCTAATCGATTTTTTGGAGCTTCAAGATCTGCGTCCCGAACTGATNGCTCATTGAAGTTTAACTTCTACCTTTTCGATCTTACCGTTGAAGCGGAACGGGCGACGATCAAAATAATCGAGTGATACCGGCGAGCCGAGGTCCACACCAACATCGAAGCTCTCACTGGCCGAGAAGGCAGCGGGNACGGTGCGTTTGACCGTCCCGCGGCCGACTTCGTCGCCGTCGACCCTGAGAATAACGTCGGCGGGCGCGCCCGGTTTGGCGATGGTCGTCGCGACCTCGATCGTGCGCTTCCCCGCGGGTAATTTTTCTTTGGAACGCACAATCGTGCGCTCGATGATCATCATGTTGTATTCATAGATGAGCTGGCCATTGTCCANGTAAAGCGTTACGCCGCCCGCCGCTCCTCCAAGCGCATAGAGAACGCCGGACGCATTTTCTCCAAACTCGGCCATAACTCTGACCAGATTGCTTTCACGTCCGATTCCAGGTGCCGTGAACTCCGGCATTCGCACGGTCGTCGCATCAAAGGTCCAGTGAGTATAAGGTGTGGTAATGCGATCCTCGGGATGAAGACGCAGCCATATACCGGCGCCGATAGGAAAAACCTTATTGGCCTTCGCCTCTTCCAAGAAGAGACTTTTCATCTGTGCGATGCGCTTCGGTTCTTTTGCAGCGAGATCATCAGCCTGCGAAAAGTCTCCATCAAGCTTATAGAGTTCCCAGACGTCCTTGCGAGAATCCCATGACGCCAGACCGGGGCTCACCGTCAGCCAGGGCGTTAGCGGACCGAACGTGGAGGCGAACCAGCCTTCGTAATAGATACCGCGGCTGCCGTTGTTGTCGAAGTACTGCTTCGTTTTCTTCGTGGGTGCCGACGCATTTGCAAATGAGTAGACCATGCTCACGCCATCAATTGGATCCTGATTGAATCCATCAACGACCTTTGGCGCCTTGATTCCAAGGATATCATACAGCGTGGGCACCACGTCGTTGACGTGATGAAATTGCGCGTGCGGCGTCTTATCCGGTTTAATGCCCTTGGGCCAAGATATAACCAGCGGATTACGTGTTCCCCCGAAGTGGGACGCAATCAGTTTAGTGTGATGGAACGGGGTATCTCCCGCCCAGGCCCAGCCGGCGTGGTACATGTTGTCTACTTTTGGACCACCCAGTGCATCTAGTCCGCCAATCTTGTTCAATGCTTCCATTTGCTGCTCGATTGTATTCGGAATTTGGTTCTGAGCGAGCAATTCGCTGATGCTGCCGTTCTGACCTTCGGCACTGGAGCCATTGTCTCCAAATATGTAGAAAATGATTGTGTTGTCACGAATGCCAAGATCTTCCAGTGCATCGATGACCTTGCCCCCTTGTACATCAACGTGTTCAACAAATCCGGCGAATACTTCCATCAGTCGCCGTTGGAACGGACGCTCAGCGTCCGGAATGCTTGCCCAACTGGGCATCGTGTCAGCGCGCGGGGTCAGCTTCGTATATTCCGGAATCCAGCCGAGTTCCTTCTGGCGCTTGAACGTTCGTTCGCGCAGCGTATCCCAACCGTCATCAAACTTGCCCTTATATTTGTCAGCCCATTCTTTAAAGATGTGATGAGGTCCGTGGGCGGCGCCCGGAGCCCAATAGATTAGAAAAGGTTTATCCGGGGCGAAAGCGCGATGCTGCTTCATCCAAGCGATGGCTTTGTCCGCCAAATCTTCGCTCAGATGATAGTGCTCGTCGTGCGGAGGCTCGATGATGTTAAAGTTCTCAACGAGCCGAGGTTCCCACTGAGAGGTTTCGCCACCGAGAAAGCCGTAAAAATAATCAAAGCCAATACCCTCGCCGGTCGGCCAGAGATCAAAGGGTCCCATGGCGGTAGTTTGCGTGGCAGGGGTATTATGCCATTTGCCAAAAGCGGCGGTCTTGTAGCCATAAGCGCTCAGTACTTTCGGAAGCGTGGCTGATGTTCTGGGAATAACACCTGTGTATCCATCCCAGTCGACCGCGCGTTCTGCGATGGTCCCTGAACCGACGCGCTGATGGTTGCGTCCAGTCAAAAGCGCCGCGCGGGTAGGAGAGCAAATTGAGGTGGTATGAAAGGCGTTGTAGCTGATGCCCTGATCCGCAAGTCTGGAGAGCGTCGGCGTGTGAATTGGCCCACCAAAGGTATCTGGTAAACCGAAGCCGACATCATCGAGCAGGATGATGAGGATATTGGGCGCATCTTTCGGCAAGTGGCTCGATTCAACCCGGCGTTGATGTTTGGATTCCTGCAGCGTTTCCGCGGCGATGCTCGCTGATGGCGTCGGCGGGAACGGAAGAATGGAACCGTCAGCCGTAGTTACATTCTTCGCACTTTGCGCGGTCGAGAAATTGGGAAAGATAAAATACGTAGAACTGACGACAGCAGCGAACAGAAGAGGTGTTAATTTCTTCGTCAAGATCGACATTGCATTCACCTCTAGAAAATAAGACGCAGCCGACTTTTTATTTTTGATTTTGAGGAAAAATTGTCCCACCGGAACGAGCCTGTCACTTGCAGCTAATATGAAACCGCTCTTTGCGCTTCAAGTTTGCTGGCTGTGCCATCAGGGTTGATATCGTTAATCTTCTCGGAGTGCTGCATAACATAAGGTTGTAGGCAGCATTGACCAATTCTGGGCAATCAGACACCGTCGGGCATGCTGGGGGTTCTAATGGGAATGCAATTGCCATGGACGCTGACGAAGGCGCGAGCGTCCTGACGCAGCACGGCTGGCTCAGCCGCATGCCCGGTGATTTTCAGCGCACCATGCTGTCGCATAGTTCCTGGCGCCACGTTGAACGACGCAGCTCAATCATTCTTGCGGGTGATGACATCGGCGGCATGTTCGGCATCGCGCGCGGCACGGTCGAACTGACGACCGCGTTCAGCCCTCCCGATGCCCCCATCGGCATTCTTGTGCATCAAGGCTTCTGGTTGGGCGAGGGTTCCATCCTGTCCGGACAGCCGCGGCGAATCTCTGCTGTTGCGCGATCCGCGGTGATGTTGGCGTATATACCTCATGCATCCCTCGCCGCGATGTTATCCAAGCGGCCCGAGTGGTGGCGGCATCTCGGTGTACTCGCATTCGAAAATGGCAATATCGCTGCAACTGCCGCTGCGGATCTGAGGATCCGCGACAGTAAGCGGCGCTGCATTGCGGCATTACTACGGGTGTGCGGCTGCCGCTTTAGCGACCGAGTCGGAGAAGCGCCGGTCGAAGTGATGCTGACGCAAGAGGAGTTGGCCGGCATAGCCAACATGTCGCGCAACAACACTGGTGAGATCCTGCGCAAGCTGGCGAAGCGTCGGCTGATCACGGTTGGCTACCGTATCATTATTGTGCACGCACCGTCTGCACTGCGCGCCATAGTTGAGTCGACCTGAACTTTGCGGCTGAGTCCTCTGCTAAATCCGAACTTGACCGTCGACTGTGCACGTCGAAGTCCGCTTCTGACACGAAGCAGACGTGCCATCATCAATACGTAATGTCTTCTTTGGGAGGTTCCTAATTCGATCGTGTTATTTTTGATTATGGGATGAGTTGTTTTTGTCATGTTCTCAAAATATAGTTTAGAGCAATTGAGAGCGGTCCATTAATGTTTGCTGCTGGAGAATAATTCATGTGCTGGAAGTACCAAAAGCTTGCCTTGCTGGGTCTGACATGGCTCGTCGTACCGATACTATTCGGTGCGCAGGAAGCGGCGGCCCAGGCCAAGAAACCCAACATCGTCATCATCTGGGGCGATGATATTGGTCAGTCAAATATCAGCGCGTACACGAATGGTCTGATGGGATACCGTACACCGAACATCGACTCAGTCGCCCAACAAGGAATGATCTTTACGGATTATTACGGCGAGCAGAGCTGCACCGCAGGACGCTCGGCCTTTATCACTGGTCAGAGTGTGTTTCGAACCGGTCTCAGTAAGGTCGGGCTGCCGGGAGCCGATCTCGGAATAAGGAAAGAAGATCCTACGATGGCCGAGCTCTTGAAGGAGCAAGGCTACGCGACGGGACAATTCGGCAAGAACCATCTAGGCGACAAGGATGAGATGCTGCCGACCGCTCATGGCTTCGACGAGTTCTATGGAAATTTGTATCATCTCAATGCCGAAGAGGAACCTGAGCTTCCCGATTATCCGAAAGCCAACGATCCGGAATTTCCGAATTTCCGCAAGAATTTCGGTCCGCGCGGCGTCATTCACAGCTTCGCGAACCCAGACGGTACCCAAAAGATCGAAGATACCGGACCGCTGACCAAGAAGCGGATGGAAACCATCGACGACGATATCGCCACACGTTCAGCCGAGTTCCTCGAAAAGCAAGTGAAGGCAAACAAGCCTGTGTTTCTTTGGGTGAACTTCACCCACATGCATTTCCGCACCCATACCAAACCCGAGAGCCTTGGCCAGGCGGGGCGCTGGATGGGACCTTATGCGGATACGATGATCGACCACGACAAGAACGTTGGGACCGTGCTTGCCAAGCTCAAAGAACTCGGCATCGAAGACAACACGTTCGTTATGTATTCGACCGACAACGGTCCACACATGAACTCATGGCCGGACGCGGCTATGACACCGTTCCGCAATGAGAAGAACTCAAACTGGGAAGGCGCCTTCCGAGTCCCAGCTATGGTTCGGTGGCCGGGCAAGATCAAACCGGGGAGCGTATCGAACGGGATCGTTTCGCACCTCGACTGGGTGCCGACCTTGCTCGCGGCTGCCGGTGTGCCAGACATCAAGGAGAAGCTGCTCACCGGCTATAAGGCCGGCAACACGACCTACAAGGTGCATCTCGACGGATACAATTTGCTACCGTATTTGACCGGTGCAGAGGCAAAGAGCCCACGTAATGAATTTTTCTATTTCTCTGACGATGGCGATCTGACGGCTCTTCGTTACGATAATTGGAAGTTCGTCTTCTTAGAACAGAGGGCACCAGGAACGTTTCTGGTGTGGGCAGAGCCCTTCACTCGGCTCCGGGTACCGATGATATTCAACCTCCGACTTGATCCATATGAGCGCGCTAGCATCACTTCGAATACCTATTACGATTGGATCCTGGACCATTCTTTCGCGCTAGTGCCAGCACAAGCCTATGTCGGCAGGTTTCTTGCAACGTTCAAGGATTATCCGCCCCGACAAAAGGCAGCNAGCTTCTCGCTCGATCAGGTGATGGAGAAGTTACGACAGCCGAGCGGAGATTGATCCTAGGCGACGCTGAAAGAATAAGAGCGNTCGGGCGATCTGGGGGCAGCGAGGTGCAGATGCTCACCNCCAGATGTCTGCNTNTAGCGCGGGCAATCCTGCGAGAGGCGCCGATCGATGTCTACTTCCTGGATAAAAGCGGACATTCGGTGAAATTTGATCGGAACACTTCAAGTCCTGGAGGTTGATAGCCGAGCTAAGCGTTCAGCAAAGTCTGCTCACCGGGGGTTAAGCCCCAATGGTTGCACGCCCGATGAATGCGAGATGTCAAAGCGCGAGAATATGGCCGCTGGTGTGAAATCCAATAGTCAAGCTAAAATTCCAACTGGAACACGCGCTGGGACAGATCAATTGGACAATATGATTGCAAACCAAAAGCGAATTTACGCATTAGTTTTTGCACTTTTTTCGTTTTGCATGATCGGCAAAATAGCTCACGCTGACGAGCAAGAGCTGTGGCAGCGCGAAAAACTGACGGGAGATTGGGGCGGTATACGGACAGGGTTTAAGAATCAGGGTGTCGAGATTGGTATCAATTATATCGGTGAGACGTTTAACATACCCTCTGGCGGCCTACAGCGCGGAACGGCCTACGAAGGCCGTGTAGATTTGCAGATCGATTCCGATCTTGAAAAACTCATTGGCTGGATTGGTGGCAAGACTCAAGTGCGCGTATTCCAGTTCAATAACGCGCATGGTCTAAACGCAGAGAATTTTGTTGGGAGCATCGCAGATCCAAGTAACATTGACGCCTTGCGCACAACGCGTCTTTTCACAGCTTGGTTCCAGCAGGATTTCGGGCAGACAGCGTCCATCCGCATCGGTCAGCTTGCAGCTGATGATGAGTTCTTAGTCAGCACAACGGCTAGTAACTTGATCAATAACACTTGGGGATGGGCGACGATGATGTCGGCGAATCTGCCGAGCGGCGGACCAGCCAGCCCACTCGCGACGCCAGGAGTGCGACTGAAGGTCAATCCGACGCAGACCGTTTCGATTCTTGCGGGCGTTTTCAGTGGTAACCCAGCTGGAAGTAACTGCAACGAAAATCCGCAAGTCTGCAACAGATACGGCACAACCTTTAGCTTCAGCGGTGGGGTCTTTGGGATCGGCGAGGCGCAATACCAAATTAATCAGGATAAAGACTCAAAGGGATTGGCTGCCGCCTACAAAATTGGTGCCTGGTACCATACTGCCAACTTCGCTGATCAGCACTTCGGCGTCGACTCCACCGGCGCTATCGTCACGCTGGCAACAATGCCGATGCCTGAGCCACTTAATCATCGCGGTGATTGGGGCATCTATGCTGTCGTCGACCAGATGCTGTGGCGTGTCGATGCAAGAAACACGAGCGTGTATTTACGTGGTGGCCTTTCGCCGTCCGACCGCAATCTTGTCTCCTGGTATATCGATGGTGGGGTGGGCTTCAAAGGTCCAATACGGGGTCGCGCCGACGATATGCTGGCCTTTGGTATAGCGCGTTCGCAGATCAGCAAGGATGCGGCAGCGCTCGACAGAGACACGCTCAATTTGAACGGCCTGCCGTATCCGATCCGTAATGCAGAGACGGTCTTCGAGCTGACTTATATAGCGCAACTTGCGCCATGGTGGACTCTACAACCGGAGATTCAATACATCATTCATCCAGGCGGCAATGTCCCCGCTCCTAATAACCCAACATGTGCGGTCGCAAATGCGTTTGTGATTGGCGCGCGCACCACTATTAGTTTTTGATCTGTCACAAGAAAATTGAAGGGTACGTTTTGGTCTAGGCAATACACGCAGAGCGGACATCTCGCTTCTGATCTACATTCAAAAAATAGGCGGATCGGAACATTTGTTACCCGAATGGATTAGAATAAACTCCGTTAGCAGTCTTCGCCCGCAAAATGAGATTGCGATGATAGCCGACGACGCCCCACTGAATCAGATTGCAGTCACCAGTGGGCCCACGGCGAATGCACCACCGAACCTTTGCCGTTGTGGTTGCGCTGGTTTCCGTCATCGCCTTTGGGATCATGGGCTTATTTGCGCGCATCCCGCTTCGGCGAATTGATNGTTTTTCTTCTGGCCAATGAATGCCTGTTNTTTATGAAGACGATCTTTAATCAACAAATCCGAACCATATAATCGGTAACTCCGACTCCTCAGGCAAAAATGGGGCGAATNGAGCAATGACCAGTTCACTGTGTTCGTAGTCTGACAAACAAAAAGGTTTCCATNACCGAGTAGGAGCGACACATGACCGATAATCCAACATTAAACGCGGGCGCTGGCGCGCTTGATCCAGCAACGATCGCGTTACAATTGATGACACTCCACGTTGCTGATGCGGTGGAATTACTTAATGCGCTCGATAAGGCTTTGGCCGCGAGCACGCTCGCAAGCATGCCTCTTGAGAATGCGACAAAACTCCTTGCGCAACCCGGCTTGGATTATCCAGAAAGCTTGATCGAACATATGCCTGTCGATCGCGCAGCAACGATACTTGGTGCAATGCACGCAGATCGACGAGTCGATATTTTCCGTAGGCTTTCTCAGCCTGCACAAGAAAATCTGTTGGCCCGTCTGGATGAATCAATCCGGGTCACTTTGCAGCTGCTGCTTGCATATCCACCAAAGAGCGCTGGCAGCATTATGACGACAGAATTCGTGGGCATACCGGCATCATGGACAGCAGATCAAGCTCTGAGATATGTTCGAGAAGTGGGGCGGAAGAGCGAAACGATTTATGTTTTGTACGTTCTCCATCCTGAGACCTCGGAACTCTTACGAGCAATATCACTTCGTGAACTCATCCTCAGCGGCGGTTCAACGCCGATTATCGAGGTGGGATCACCGCGGATTCCAATTAGCGTCACGCCTTTGACTGACCGGGAAGAAGTGGCTCGCCTGATCTCGAAATATGATCTACTCGCAATTCCAGTTCTAAATGATCGCAGACAAGTAATTGGGATCGTGACTGTCGACGACATTATCGACGCAATTGTCCAAGTGGATACAGACGACCTTCAGCAGCTCGGTGGTATGGCACCACTAGAGCAGCCGTATATGCAAATTGACTTTATTNCGATGATCAATAAACGCGCAGGNTGGCTTTGCGCATTATTTCTGAGTGAAATGTTAACAGCAAGCGCAATGCAGTTTTTTCAAAGTGAACTGGAAAAAGCAATTGTTCTAACATTATTCATTCCATTGATCATGAGTTCAGGTGGAAATTCTGGCTCGCAGGCAACTTCTCTTATTATCCGAGCGCTCGCACTCCGCGAACTTCGCCTGCATGATTGGTGGCGAATTGTTCTAAGGGAAATCCCCACCGGTGTAACGCTCGGATCCATCTTAGGCGTAATAGGAATAGTCCGAATTGCGCTTTGGCAGATCACCGGTATTTTCGATTACGGACCGCATTGGATGCTTGTCGCGTTCACCGTAGGCGCAGCACTCGTTGGGATTGTGTCATTCGGATCTCTAACCGGCTCAATGTTACCATTCATTTTGAAACGAGTCGGGTTTGATCCGGCTAGCGCCTCCGCTCCGTTCGTGGCGACGCTCGTGGATGTCACAGGGCTCGTTATTTATTTCAACGTCGCATATGTCATTTTAAAGGGGACGTTACTTTGAACAATCTAACTTAAGAGCAGCTGTTTATTTGTGATCGCAGATTGAATGGACCTCAAGGCGGTCTGCTTGCGTCATAGAAAGTCAAGATGTCGTGCGGTTGGTACGAAGCTGACGTATTATCATCGATACGTAATGTCTGCTTTCTGTCCAAGAGTAGATATGAAGAGAAGAGGGGGTCGTGGCTTCAGGCACTGGCTCTCGATAGTCGATATCGCGTTGACGATTTTTTAGATCTGGGAGCGCGGACTACGTTCCCACGCTTAGGACTGCCTGTCCTCCCGATCATCTACCAATATTGATTAGTTGAACTCGTCGATTGATTTGTGAATCTGGGTGACGTGGATCGCGTAATTGCTCTTCACCGAGGCCGACCGCCTCAAGTCGAGCGGAATTTACGCCAAAAGGGTCTATTAGCGCATTTCGGATCGCCTCTGCGCGCCTCTGGCGCAATTTCAGGTTCGCTTCGCGGCCACCGACAGCATCAGTATGTCCAATAACAAGAAATTTATAGCCAAGCAAAATCGGATGATGCAGCGCATCTGCCATCGAACCGACTGCTCTGTATGACTCTGGTCGGATTGCTGCAGAATTGAAATCGAACACGATCTCGATCGTGAATTGAGCTTGATTTTCAAGCTGCGGAAAAAGAAGGGGTCGGTTTAGCGCATTCTGGCCCGGATTATTACGGATATTTTCCAGCGCCGCTTGACGTAGCGAGGCAGCGGTCAATTCAAATTGACCATCACTCACCCTCCTGCAAGCTGCCAAGGATTTCGTTTTGGTTCAATTGCGTCTGCGCCACTACGGCTGCGCATTTGAATGGCAGAGTCACGGCCAAGGCAAAATAAATTTGGGGAATCTTCATCGCTGATAACTTTCGCTACGCCAGCCGGTATCATTGATTGCCTGATTGCAAGCTGGCTTGAGGATTCTCGGTGTTATCTGCAGCATACAATTTAGAAGGTTTGCATCACCTGGAACGATGCCCGGGCATAATTCCGCGACATCAGCACTGCAAATTTTAGCGACGTTGTTTTGCGCTGCAATTCTCCGTGCGATAGAGGCATATACCTGAACATAAGTTTGCTTACATTGGGCAGACACCGACATCTGGTTCGCGTCGAGACATCTCCGTATGGCCCCATTTCCGAGCTCGACACCCTTGCAATATTTTTGAATATCGGTGCGGCAGGCAGAGGCAATTTGATCAATTGCGTCGGCAAAACTTAACGTCTGCGCCTTCGCCGTGCTGACCCCACCAACAAAAAACAGTACTGTGAAGATAAGATATAATTGAGTCATTATCCCACTCTCCTCAACATCACGAAAACTAGTATCGGCATCCTGTTTCGGGTCAACGGCCAAGCCTTCGCCACCAATCAGTCGCTCGTCATTTGCGCTCGCGTCATCTCTGACGCTCGATGATTCGATGCAGATTGCCTTCATCGTAAAAGGTATTGTGACAATTATGTCACATGGAATTACTAAAATGCTGGCCCAATAGCCAGAGTCTTAGTTGCATCATATAATGTTGAGCTAAGTTCAATACTCAAAGTCTCAAAGATTCAGGGATTGAAATTATGAAACTTTTACCCGCGGCGATTGGGTTTCTGGCACTCGCAACGGCAGCGCAAACGGCAAACGCGTCTGACCTCCCAATGCGTGCACCCGCGGGGCCGATCATGGCGCCAGTCCCCGTCTACAATTGGACCGGAATTTATGTCGGTCTCAATGGTGGTTACGCATTTGGTAAGCAGGATCCGCTGAGTTT
>Ga0031654_10000333_pt1 | contig 11614 bp, 13 predicted proteins | sample FrelakmetCRP12CR_FD_55268 | JGI IMG/M metagenome (GOLD analysis project Ga0031654, IMG submission 55268) | Freshwater lake sediment microbial communities from the University of Notre Dame, USA, for methane emissions studies - CRP12 CR | ecosystem: Environmental > Aquatic > Freshwater > Lake >...
TGCCACCTGGAGCCATTGCAGGAATTTGATCTGCCGGTCAACAAGGCGGCCTTAGTGGTCGGTGGAGGGATCGCCGGCATGACTTGTGCGCTCTCCATAGCCGATCAGGGACATGAGGTTCACCTGGTGGAAAAGGACTCCGACTTAGGGGGAATCGCCCGAAAAATTCACTATTCCCTGGAAGGGTTTGACGTCCAGGCCTATTGGCGTGATCTGGTGCGCAAGGTGTATCAGCACTCCTTAATCCATGTCTATACCGAGGCGACGATCACCAAGGCGAGCGGTTATGTAGGGAGTTTCGTTACCCGAGTGAAGTCCGAAAGAGGGGTCACAGAGATAAAACATGGTGCCGCCGTCATCGCCATAGGTGCCGATGTCTATAAACCCACCGAATACCTTTATGGAGAAGATGACCGGGTCCTGACCCACCTGGAACTGGAGCAGCAGATCGCCCAGAGAAATGACCGGGTGAAGAACGCCCGGAGTCTGGTGATGATCCAATGCGTAGGCTGCCGGAATGAAGACCGGAATTATTGCAGCCGGATTTGCTGCAGCCAGTCCATCAAGAATGCTTTAAAACTGAAAGAGCTCAACCCCCAGATGGATATCACCATCCTCTTTCGGGACATGAGAACCTATGGCTTCAAAGAGGATTNTTACCGGGAGGCCTCGGAGAAAGACGTCAAGTTCATCCGCTATGAACCGGAAGATAAGCCCCTGGTGGAGGCCGGTGCGGCGGAGGACGGCCGGTCCGTCCTCAAAGTGTCCGTCACGGATTATATCCTGGGCAAGAAGCTGGAATTGGATGCCGACCTGCTGGCCTTGGCGGCCGCGGTGGTTCCCTCCGCCACCACCAGGGAAGTGGCCGGATTCTTCAAGGTAACGTTGAGCCCGGATGGCTTCTTCAAGGAAGCCCACGTCAAATTAAGACCGGTGGAGTTTGCTACCGACGGCGTCTATCTGTGCGGGGCCGCCCACTATCCCAAGTTTATGCCGGAAACGATCAACCAGTCTTATGGAGCGGCCGGCCGGGTCTTGACGCTTCTCTCCCATGATACCGTCATCGCCTCCGGCGCNGTCTGCGAGGTGGNTNAGGATAAGTGTGTTTCCTGTGGGGCCTGCATCACCGCCTGTACGTACGGCGCCATAGAGTTTTATGAGACGCCGCAGGGCAGAAAAGCCACGGTGAATCCGGTCCTCTGCAAAGGGGACGGCCTCTGCAACACCGTGTGCCCCACCAGTGCTATTGTCCTCAAACACTTCACCGATGAAGAGATCATGAGCGAAATTGATGCGGCGCTTTCCGATGAAGCGCTCGTCAGACCCATGGCGGCGGCGGCTTGAAAGGTTGTCCAGCACCCCGCGCGGGAGTAAAGCCGGGAGGGCTGAGTATGGAGGTGAAAACGAATGAGTACCGGACCTAAATTTAAGCCAAAAGTATTGGGCTTTGTCTGCCATTGGTGAGCCTACGGCGCTGCTGACCTGGCTGGAGTTTCCAGACTGCAATATACCACCGAAATGAGGCTTATTCGCGTCATGTGTTCCGGTAGAGTCGATCTGGCCCATGTCTTCCGGGCTTTCTCCAAGGGGGCGGATGGGGTGTTTATTGGCGCCTGCCATCTAAATGAATGCAACTACATTACCCATGGGAACTACCATGCCTTAACCATGGTGAATATAAGTAAGAAGATAATGGAGCACCTGGGGTTGAGGCCGGAAAGGTTACGGATCCAATTGATGTCCGGCGCCGAAGGAGGCCTTTTTGTTGAATCGGTTAATGCTTTTGTCAAAAAGGTGAAGGAGTTGGGACCGCTGGGCCAAGGCGAAGGCTTGGATGAAAAGGGATTGAAGTTCAAACTGGAAGCGGTTACCGGACTCATTCCCTACATCAGACTGGTGGAAAGGGAGCGGCTGAGATTGCCGGCCATGGCGGAAGAAGAGTACCATACGTTTTTCGCCAGTGACGAGCTGAAGCGGATATTTGATGAAACCATTATAGAAAAATTGGCCATAGGCCAGATTGTGTCGCTCCTAAGAAAAGGGCCCCTCACCACCGGAGAGATCGCGCAGGGGGTGGGGCTAACCCCGTCTGAAGTATCAAAACATCTCAGTACTTCATCAAGACATCGACTGGTGAGGTACGATGAAAGCCAGAAGCGCTATGCCCTCGCCTGAGGTGAAAGAGCGGGCGTTGCGTTAGGGGCAAGAGGGAGATCAGAACAGAGGCTATGGATAACGAGAGAATCGATCAAATCATCGACAAACATCACGGTGAGCCCAGTGCTCTCATTCAGGTACTACTGGAGATTCAGGCCGAAAAGCATTGGCTTCCCAAGGAAGCCCTGGAGCGGGTCGCCGGGCGCCTGCAAGTTCCCATGACCCGCATCCAGCATATCGTCACCTTTTATAAAGCCTTCAGCCTGGTCCCGAAAGGACGTCATGAAATTCACATTTGTGTGGGTACTGCCTGTCATGTTCGTGGTGCGACGCGTGTCCTCGACACGGTGCAAGACCTGACTGGAATTAAACCCGGCGAATCGGACATGGATTTGAAGTTTAGCCTGCAGACCGTTAACTGCCTCGGTTGCTGTGCTTTAGGACCGGTGATGGAAGTCGATGGGAAGACTCACGGTAAGATGGCGCCATCCAAGACAGCAGAGGTATTAAAAAACTATGAATAGGATAAAATTATGGCGCGATTAAATTCACCCGCTGAATTGGAGGAATTCAGNAAGGGCATCTTGTCGAAAAGAGACCCCAATAAACCTTGTATTACACTCTGTTCTGGATCTGCTTGCCATGCTTCTGGTAGTGAAGAAGTCGCTGCGAGTCTTGAAGAGGAGATTAAAAAACAAGGCTTAAGTGCTGAGGTGGACATCAGGAAAACGGGGTGCCATGGTTTTTGTGAGAGGGGTCCTATTATTGTTATTCACCCTGAGGAAATATGTTATTTACAAATAGAGCCTGCGGATGTTCCTGAAATTGTCTCCCAGACTATAAAGGAGAAGAAGGTCATAGAGCGTTTGCTCTATACCGACCCCAGCACCAATCAAAAGATAATTCATGAATCTGAAATCCCCTTCTACAAGTACCAGGAGCGGCTTGTTTTCGGTTCCAACGGTAACATTGATCCTAAGAGCATTGACGACTATCTGGCCATTGGCGGTTATTCCGCGTTAGCCAAAGTTCTTTCCGGGATGACCTCCGAGCAAGTATTGGAGGAAGTCAAAAAATCCAAACTGAGAGGAAGGGGCGGCGGCGGCTTTCCTGCAGGGAGCAAGTGGGAAGGATCCCGCAATGCCCCTGGCGAAATAAAATATGTGATCGTCAACGCCGACGAGGGGGACCCTGGAGCTTATATGGATAGGAGCCTGCTCGAGGGGAATCCGCACTCAGTTCTCGAGGGATTGACCATCGGAGCCTATGCCATAGGCTCTCACGAGGGCTATATTTATGTTCGACAGGAATACCCCTTAGCGGTAGAGAATGTGACCCTCGCTATCAAGAAGGCTGAGGAGTATGGTTTTCTTGGGGAAAATATCCTTGGCTCAGGCTTTGATTTCAATGTTAAGGTGCACCAAGGGGCCGGCGCTTTTGTCTGTGGTGAATCTACTGCTCTGATGACGGCCTTGGAAGGCAGGGCCGGAGAGCCCAGACCGAAGTATATCCGCTCCAACATCGTAGGCCTTTGGGGTAGACCCAGCGTTTTGAATAATGTGGAGACCTGGGCTAATGTGCCGCTGATCATCAATAAAGGCGCTGACTGGTTTACTCAATTTGGAACTGAAAGCAGCAAGGGCACGAAGATTTTCTCCCTGGTCGGTAAGATAACCAATACGGGCCTGGTGGAAGTACCCATGGGCACGACCCTGAGAAATATTATCTTCAAGATAGGCGGTGGAATCCCTGGAGGCAAGAGGTTCAAAGCTGTGCAGACCGGGGGACCGTCTGGAGGATGTATCCCTGAGGAACTGTTGGATTTGCAAGTTGGTTTTGATGAACTCACCAAGGCCGGTTCCATGATGGGGTCAGGTGGGATGATTGTAATGGATGAAGATACCTGTATGGTAGATGTGGCCCGATACTTCCTTGACTTCCTCACGGATGAATCGTGCGGCAAATGTGTCCCCTGCCGTGAAGGCATGAGGCAGATGCTTAAGATTCTCACTAATATAACCCAAGGAAAGGGAAGAGAGGGCGACATCGAGCTTTTGGAGGAGCTATCCGAGACAGCCATAGAAGCCGCCCTTTGTGCTTTAGGTAAGAGTTCCCCGAACCCCTTTCTAAGCACGTTAAAATACTTTAGAAATGAGTATGAGGCCCACGTCAAGGAGAAGAGATGCCCGGCTCTTTCCTGCAAAGAGCTAATCTCGTACCATATTGACCCGGATAAGTGCCAGGCCTGTATGATTTGCTTTCGAAAATGCCCTGCCGAGGCGATTGGTGGTGGTAAGAACCAGATCCATGTAATTGAGCAAGAGAAATGCACAAAATGCGGCACTTGCTTTGAAGTTTGCCCTCCTCGTTTTGGTGCGGTGAAGAAGATTTCCGGCGAGCCTGTGCCGCCTCCTATCCCTGAAGAAGCAAGGATGATAGTCAGAGAGAGTAAACAAAAATGAGCGAAATCCTTTTACAGATTGATGGAAAAGAAGTTAGCGCAAAGGGAGGGATGACCCTTTTAGAGGCAGCACGAAGTGCGGGAATATCGATTCCGACTCTTTGTTACCACGAGAAATTAGAACCTTATGGGGGTTGCCGACTTTGCCTAGTAGAATTAGAAAGTCGCGGCGGGATAAGACTCGTTGTTTCCTGCGTTTACCCGGTAGAAAAAAATTTGGTCGTAAGAACCAGATCCGAGAAGGTAGATAGAATCCGCAAAATGATCCTACAGCTATTGCTGGCTCATGCTCCAGATGCTTTTGATTTGCAGGATTTGGCTCAAGAGTATGGAGCAGATAGAAACCGTTTTGAAAAAGAGGCCTCATTTTGCATTCATTGTGGTCTATGTGTACGATACTGTGCTGAGGTCAAAAAGAAGAACGCTGTTGGATTTGTTGACCGAGGAATAAGGAAAGAGATCAGTTTTATTCCGGAAATAGCCTCTAAGGAATGCTGGAACTGCAAAGAATGTTTTCCCCTTTGCCCTACCGAGGCCCTACAAGCCGCTTACGTTTTGGTGGAAGCGTTTGCGTTTCCCAAATCTTCCTCCGAGTTCGTGTCCGGGAAGTAGGGAAGGGGACCGCCCTGGATCTGACCTGGTGACCCTGAAGAGTGAGGAACCCGATGAACAAGAGCGCTGTTAAAATTAGACTGATGCAGGCCGACGATTTTGCTGCCGTGACTCGGATTGACGAGAAAGTACTCAAAGCGGCCCGACCCGAATACTATACACTGAAATTTGAAGAGCTGGTGCAGTCCACCGATCGTTTGCCCACGTCGCTGGTGGCCGAGGCAGAAGATGGAACGGTGGTGGGGTTTGTAATGGGGGAACTCTTTATCGGAGAATATGGTATTTCCCATGAAGCAACTTTAGATACCATCGGCGTTGATCCCGATTACCAGCACCAGGGTATCGGTAAGCAGTTGCTTAAGGAGTTTATGGATCACTTGAAAGCACTCGGCGCTCGGAAAATATGCACCTTGGTTGACTCGAATGATTCCATCATGATGCATTTCTTTAGCGCGAACCAATTTGGCCCCTCCAAAACCATTAACCTGGAACGAAGCCTTTGATGGGTGTAGCACCAACCCGCAAAGGTCTCCGTCGTATCCGGGTGGTCTCCCGTTCGTTTTCAGCCGTTTCCCAAGCGGTATGATTATTTGGACGGGATCCTGATTTCTCCATCCTGCCCGCAAAACCGCCAGGCCTTCACCCTTCGGCCCATCTTCCTAAAATCCGGGTGGAAGCCTTTTTTAAAATGCTTCGCCCGGAAGACCTTTTTTAGTCAACCTTACCGAATACGGGGAGGAGAAAGAACATCATGATTACCGCGGGTGTGGACGTGGGAGCAAAAACCATCAAAATCATTATTTTAAAAGACGACCAGGTTATCGGCCAGAATATTATTCCGGCCGGATACAATGTCCAGGAATCGACGAAGACCGCCTGGGNGGACGTCCTGCTCAAAGCCGGCCTGCAGTTGAACCAAATAGATCGGATCCTATCCACCGGCGCCGGCCGAATGGAAGTTTCCGAGGCCCACGACCAGATCACCGAGGTTTCGGCGGTGGCCAGAGGCGCTATCGGATTGGATCCGCGCATCCGTACCGTCATCGACGTGGGGGCCGAGGAAGGACGGGCCATCAAGATCAACGCCGACGGCAAGGTGGTGGACTTCGCCATTAATGAAAAATGCGCCGCCGGGGCCGGGGCCTTCACCGAAGCCATGGCCCGGGCGCTGGAAGTGACCATTGAGCAGTTGGGGCCGCTGTCGTTGCANTCCACCAAAGCCGTGGCCATAAACGCCCAATGCGCCGTGTTTGCCGAATCGGAACTGGTCACCTTGGTTCATTCCAAGACCCCCAAGCCGGATATGGCCCGGGCCGTGCATGACGCCATCGCCGACCGGATCGTCTCCATGGTCCGCCGGGTGGGGATGGAAAAGGAAGTGATGCTCGTCGGCGGGGTAGCCCGAAACATAGGGTTTGTGGATTCGTTGAAACGAGAACTGGATACCGAAATNTTCATCCCGGAAACCCCGGAAACGGTCAGTGCCTATGGTGCGGCCCTGCTTGCCGCCGGTAAATAGACGGAATTCGGTATAAAGTTAAAGGTGTACGGTGCACGGTGAAGGGTTAAAGGGAAAACCGTATATCGCAAACAGTGAACCTTATACCGTGCACCTTGAACCCTTGCAGGAGGCTGGATGGCTGAATTTTGGAGATGGACTGAATCCCGGTGGACCGCGCCGGATAAAGACTGGAAGAAGGCTAAAATCATCACCGCCGGCGTCGATGTGGGTTCGGTAAGTTCCCAGGCGGTNGTCATGACCGACGGCGNATTATATTGCTATGCCAACATGCGCACCGGGGCCGACAGCCCCAACAGCGCCATCAATGCCATGAACTGGGCGCTGGAGGGGACCGGTCTGACCTTGGATAAAATTCAATATACCGTGGGAACCGGCTACGGCCGGGTCAACGTGCCTTTTTCCCAGCGGGCCATCACGGAAATCGCCTGCCACGGACGGGGCGCCCATTTTATGTACGGCCCCACGGTCCGCACCGTGCTGGACATGGGCGGCCAGGACTGCAAGGCCATCCATATCGACGAAAAGGGCAAGGTGACCAACTTTCTGATGAACGATAAATGCGCCGCCGGGACCGGCCGGGGTATGGAGGTTTTTGCCGACCTGCTGGGGGTCTCCATTAATGAGGTGGGCGAACTGTCGTTGAAAGTGGAGGAAGAGCCGCCGCCGGTGAGCAGCACCTGCGTGGTCTTCGCCAAATCCGAGGCTTCGGGCCTCCTGCGGGAAGGTTGGCCCAAGGAAAAAGTCATCGCCGCCTACACCTCGGCCATGGCCCACCGAGTGGTCACCCTGCTGNAACGGATCGGCCTGGAGCCGGACTTCGCCATCACCGGCGGTATTGCCAAGAATATCGGAGTCGTTTCCCGGCTGGAAAAAGAATTAGGCATCAAGGCCCTCAAGCCCATCTACGATACCCAGATCGCCGGGGCCGTGGGCGCCGCCCTGTTTGCCAAGGCGCTGGCCGAAAAGGGGAAATGATAATGTAAGGTCCAGGGTGTAAAGTTTGAGATCCAAGGGAAAACCGAGCATCTTAAACCTTGAACCTTAAACCGCTCATCTGAGGTTTATTATGATTGCCAATTATGGATATAAAGACGGTTCGGGGGAATTTTTTATCAGCCTGGATACGGATAAATGCAACGGCTGCGGTGATTGCGTTTCGGCCTGCCCGGCCGGGGCCTTTGAGGTCCGGGATGAGGACCCCAACGATCCTTTCCGTGAAACTCCGGTAGCGGCAATTAAGAATTCGGAACGTAAAAAAATCAAATACGCCTGCGGTCCCTGTAAACCGGTGGTCGATCGGCCCCCGCTTCCCTGCGTGACCGCCTGTAAACCGGGAGTCATCGCGCATTCCTGGTAAGGAGATTCTATGGGCCGACATCAGGACTTGGAAAAAGAAGGCTGGGTCAAACAATTTACCGCCGATGAACCCCGATTGAGTGAAGCGGTGGAAGAATACCGGGAACTGGGCTTCGAGGTCCATCTGGAGCCTTTAGACCCCCTGGAGATGGCCGGAGAATGCACCAGTTGCCTCATGGCCTCCCGCGACCGGTACAAGGATATTTATACGCGAAGAAGGAACTAAACCCTTTCCGCTCCATAATCACCCTTTGGAGAGAGGACTGTGCTTTTTAAAATCAGAGCAATCCTCTTTCCCCTTGGATCTCATTTGACATTTGAATTCAAATCCTCTAATATCTAGACAGACTAGACAGGAGGAATTCTGCCTATGCGCAGGTGGCAATTACAGGAAGCGAAAAACAAACTCAGTGAGGTGGTCGAGGAGGCCATCAAAAACGGCCCTCAACTCATAACCCGGCGGGGAGTGGCCTCGGTCATTCTGCTTTCTTGTGAAGAATACCGGCGTTTGAGCGTACCCCGTAAAAAGCTATCCACTTTTTTTCGGGAATCCCCCCTGGCGGAGGTCTCTCTTGACCTTGGCCGCGATAAAAGCCATCCCCGACCGGGGGCGATTTTGTGAATTACCTGCTGGACACCTGTGTGATTTCCGAATTGGTGGCCAAACAGCCCAATCCAAAGGTGATCGAATGGATTAACCGCACCGAAGAGGCGCGCCTTTTTTTGAGTGTCATTACCCTCGGGGAAATTCNAAAGGGAATAGAGAAGCTGGCTCAATCCAGGCGGAGAACGGCCTTGGAGGAGTGGCTAACGGACCAATTGGTTGTTCGGTTTGAGGGACGGATCGTTNCTATCGGCCTTGAGGTGATGTTGCGCTGGGGGGAACTAACCGGTGCTCTGGAAAGTGCGGGTCACCCTATGTCGGCCATTGATTCCCTGATCGCCGCGACGACCTTACAAGGAAACTTTAAACTGGTTACCCGGAATGAGGAGGACTTTAACTATGCCCGGGTCGCCCTTTTCAATCCCTGGAAATAGGCCAGCCTCAGCGCCATAATTGTATATATAACCAGCAGTTAAATAAAACGAAGGAGTCTTTGAATGGGAAGTGGAACAGAACCGCAAAAATTTTCCGGGGCGTCCAAATATGTCTTGGACGAAGAATTGGCCAAGATCGTCAACATCTCCATGTCCCTGGAGATGCCGCTGTTATTGAAAGGGGAACCGGGGACCGGAAAAACCATGCTGGCCTACGCCATTTCCGAGGCCCTGAAGATGCGCTTGATCGTGCTCAACGTTAAATCGAGCATGAAGTTGATCGAGGCCCTCTATCAATACGACACCCTGACCCGGTTGAACGACAGCCGTTTCGGCGACTCCAATCGGGAGGTGAGCAATATTGAAGAATATATCAAAATGGGCAAGATCGGGCAGTCCTTTGTGACCGATAAAAAGGTGGTCCTGCTGATCGATGAAATCGACAAGGCCGATACGGACTTCCAGGATGACATGCTCGATGTGTTGGACCAGATGGAGTTCGACATCATCGAAATCGACAAAACCGTCAAGGCCAAACACCGCCCGGTGATCGTGATCACCTCCAATGCCAAAAAAGACCTGTCCGATCCTTTTCTGGGCCGCTGCAACTTCCACCACATCGCCTTCCCGGAGCCGGACACGATGCGCCGGATCATCCAGGTCCATTTCCCGGACATCAGCCGGGACCTGCTGGACAGCACCGTGCAGGCCTTCTACCGACTGCGCGAAATCCGGGGTATCGAAAAGAAACCGGCCACCCGGGAACTGATCAACTGGATTCGGGCCCTGCGCTCCGACCCGGATTTTCGTCCCAAGGATCTGGTCAAGGGCGAGGTCCCCTACCTGGGGGTGTTGTTCAAAAAAAGCCCCGACTACACGGTCGCCCAGAAAGGGGTGACTCGTTTCAAAATATAACCAGATAATTTCTCGTCATCCCCGAAGGCCTTTATCGGGGACCCAGTGTTCCTTTATTAACTGTTAAGAGGCGCCATGTTCGTACGTTTTTTCTATTTTTTGAAGGAGGCCGGGATCCCGGTGAGTCCCACGGCCTTCCTGAAATTGCAGCGGGCTCTAAGCCAGGGACTGATCAATTCTCTGGATGATTTTTACATCGGGGCCCGGACTCTGTTGATCAAGAGCGAAAGGTACTTCGATCTCTACGACCGGGCCTTTGCCCACCATTTCAAGGGACTGGAATTTACCTCCCCCGAAGATTTCGAGCTTTCGGAAGTGGCCCGCGCCCTGCTGGAGGACTGGTTGAAAGATCCCCAGACTCTGGCCGATTTTTTGGGGATAGACGAGGATCAACTAAAAAAATTGACTCCCGAAGAACTGCTGAAATATTTTATGGACCGTTTAAAAGAACAGACCGAGGCCCATCAGGGGGGCAGCAAGTGGATCGGCACCGGAGGAACATCGCCGGTGGGACATTCGGGATTCCACCCCGGCGGGATGCGGGTGGGGGGCATGTCGCGCAACAAGTCGGCCGTCAAGGTGGCCATGGACCGGCGCTATAAAGACTACTCCCAGGAAGGGCCCTTGACCCAGGCCCAGATTGGCGAGGCCTTGAAACGGTTGAGGAACCTGATCCCCACTGGCCCCAAGGACCGGGTCAATGTGGACAAGACCATCTATCAGACCATGAAAAACGCCGGGGAGATCGAAATCATCTTCGACCGCAGCTTAAAGGACCGGCTGAAGGTCATCCTGGCGGTGGACAACGGCGGCTGGTCCATGGATCCCTATATCGAACTTTGCCAGACCCTGTTTAATTACGCCCGGGCCCAATTCAAGGACCTGAAAACCTTCTTCTTCCACAACACCATTTATGATTACTTGTGGGAAGATCCATCCCGCCGGACCAAACCTTTCCCCGTGGAACAGTTGGTCCGCCTGGACCCGGAAACCCGCTTCGTCATCGTGGGGGACGCCAGCATGGCTCCCTACGAGTTGTTGGGCATGGATGGGTCGATTTATGTGGGCGACCGGTCAGGGAAGCCGAGCTTCGAACGGCTGAAGTTTATCGCCCAGACTTTTCAGCGATCGGTTTGGATCAACCCGGTCATGGCCGAACGCTGGCCCTACACCCACACCATCCTGCAGATCCGGGAAATCTTCCCCATGTTCGAACTGACCCTTGACGGCCTGGAGAAGGCCGTGACCCAGATGATGAGCAAGCACTAGCCAAAAATTTCTGCCTCCGGCGCCCCGAAGAATCGGTACATGTTCAGGTAGTGCTGCACTCGCGCCTGTTGGTCATCGCGGGCGATGCCCATGAAGGCCAGCAGTTCTTTTCCAAGCCCCATATAACGGTTCTTGTTAACTTCCGGGAAGTCCAAGGGAATCGCCAGGTCGGGACGGGGTAGGGTCCCATTCTTCCCTTCCTCCTTGGTAATAGAAAATCTTAGAATGGGGAAATTGATGGCGTCAAGCTAAAAAGGAGGGCGGGGATGCCCCCGCCCGTGGGG
>Ga0031654_10000336_pt1 | contig 11606 bp, 9 predicted proteins | sample FrelakmetCRP12CR_FD_55268 | JGI IMG/M metagenome (GOLD analysis project Ga0031654, IMG submission 55268) | Freshwater lake sediment microbial communities from the University of Notre Dame, USA, for methane emissions studies - CRP12 CR | ecosystem: Environmental > Aquatic > Freshwater > Lake >...
CCCCCGTAACCTTGTCATAAATACCTGCCCCTGAATCGGCCAGCAATTGGACGCCGGTCGTCGTATCTACGATCCTGTAATCCACCGTAACCCTGGCTATCTGTTTCTTCCTCTTGTAGACAAGATAGTCGGAGCCCTCCTCAACCTCGGAATAAGCGGTCACCGCGCCGGTCACGATCGCGTTCAACCCCATGATTTCCCCCATCTTGGCGGCAGTCGCGGCATTGATCGCCCCTGTCGCCCCCATCCTCTGTTGCGAAAGGATGGAATCAATATCCTGCTGGGGAACGATAATGAAACGACCGGTCTTCTGCAAAATAGTCCCNAGNATATCTGCAGCNGCCTCNCCGATCCCGAGCACCCTCGATGGNGTCTTGTTCTGGAAATTGACCACACCGACCCTGAGCTTCGGCCCTTTATAATCCGAGACATCGCTCCCGGTCGGCAATTCCTTGGACGTCCCGGTCAGTGTAGTGTCATCTTTAACCGCCCCCGACATCGTGGGAGTACAACCCGCTGTAAGAAATGCAGCAATTGCCAACATCAAACACGCCGATTGCAACCATGAAACTTTTTTCATTGTTCCCTCCTTGACAATAATTAAATGATTTCTTCGCTTTATTTGTTCTTCGGTTCAGCTGCCATCAANTCCATGAAGTCCTTAGCCTCAGTATATCCGGCAGGTATCTCGAATAGCGAGGCTTGGGGCGTCTTCAGTATGATGTTCCTGACCTTCGTAGTGATCATATAATCCTTGTTCTCCACTTCGCTCTTTATCGTCATGCCGTCGAGGTCCGTAGCATTCCAAATGAACCCTTCCTGTCTCTTTCCGTCTTTAGAAGTGATTATTACTTTAAACTTGTCCGTTGGATGGTTGTCGATCATTTCGCTGCCTACTTTGGTCTTCTCGACTTTGGGCTTTTCTCCGACCTCATCCTTTTCCGTACGGACCATATACCTCTGGTTATTGGGATACAACGTATATCCCGTCTTTTTATCTCCGCGCTGGATCATGACCATTTTGCTCAGCGGCGACTGTGTGTCTCCCTTCATCATTTTAGACATGTCCATGTCCATTCTGAATTTTTGTGCGGCAACCGCGATCGGCATCTCCATGGTAACAGTATCTTTTCTGCTCTTATTAATGGTCGTGGAGTAGACGACTGCGGAGAAGTTACGTTTTCCTTCCCAATCCATATACCCAAACGAGGGAGGCGCAGACATTTTTATTTCCGGCATGGCAAACTTGGGCGCTGCAACGGTTTCGGGAGCGCCTATACCCGGCCCCCATCGCAGATTTTCCGTGACCCGTTTGGCAAGCACTGTTGATTCACGATCCAGATGTATCCCGACGGCCTTTGTCAACAATTTAGTTCCCAGACCGATGGCAAAGGACTCACCGAGATTGTCGCTGCCTGTCGTCGTAGGGGGCAGGGTCACCCAGGGAGCTTCCTTGTCGCTTGCATCCAATGCCCTGCTGAGCATGGTCCCGGCTGCCCCACCCTTTCCCTTCATCATCATCTCTTGCCTCACGCCGAGACCTCGCTCCCATACGGTCTGGCCGGTCATGGCATTCACCAATCTGAATTTTGCCCTTACCTTTTTCACATTGACAGCGCCGAGCGTCGTTTCATCGAAATCCATGAGCGTTCCATACAGTACGCCCTCAACGCTGAGCGTTTCGCCGATTGTTTGCGCCGTTGATAGGCTCAACTGGCCGCCGAGTGTTATCCCCATGCGGTCCCGCAGAATCTGGTCCGTCTCCTTCAAATCCTTCACCACATAGGACCTGTTCTGCAATGCTTCTACCATCTTTTTCCTTACTACTTCTTGGCCATCGACGTCAGTCGTGTCGTTCTTCATGGGAAGGACTGCAACTCTCTTGAGCGGATTGCTCAGGTCCGTGGGGAGCGGCGGGTGAGGAATGCGACAGCCGGTAAGGAACATCAATACACAGATCGCTGCGAAATACTTAATGTGCTTGGCCATCCTATGCTCCCTTTATATGATCTTGAATCCGGCAGTTAATAAACAATAATGACCCTGCAATTCTGGAGAAAATCACCCTTCCCGCTCAACTGACGGAGCATCTGTGCATCCGCCTGGCTTACCACGACATCCGTCCTGGCCGTACCGGCAGCCCGTAGTCCTTTAATAATAGCCGGGTTATCCGTGACCCGGAAGTTGTTCGCTGCCGCATTCACATCTTTGGCATATCCCGCGACTCCCTGCTCCACCGCGTTCGTTCGCGTGACAATCTGACCCACATAGATCTCCTGTCCCTGTGCATCGTAGATCCTCGGCAAGAGAGCGGGGCGCAGACTAAGACCCCTGCCGTCAAGGACTATGCCGGTTGCTGCTCCGCCTTTGAAGTTTATTGTAGATTCTCCTTCCAATATTGGAGCCGGTTTGAGAGGTTCGGGCTGCTTGGGCGGTTCGGGTTTTTTCTCCGGCGTTAGCACTGGAGGAAGCAAAGGCTTAGACGGCTCAGCCGGTTTTTCCGGCGTTGAAGAAGGAATTTGGGGTTTAGCAGGCTGTATCGGCGCAGGCGTCGGCTTCAGATCAGTAGGCTTTTGAGGCGTCGGTGTGGTTTTCAGGGGCGTTTGGCTGAAAACAGGCCTTCCGAATTTTTCCGGCACAAGCGCATCCAGGAATGCGCCTTTCATGGGCATGGCAACCTGCATTTCGACGGATCCATCGGACATATACTGCTTTTTGACCACCCTGGCGCCTTGAACGATGCCATCCACCCGTGTCTTGATCACATCGCTCTTGACCATGAAATTTTCGACCACGGTTTCGGAATCAACACGCACGCCTTTTACCGTTTCGAGAAGATTTCTGAGAGCAACAACGTAGGCGGCCCGTTCTGCCATGGCTCGTGCCTGTGCCTGGTTTGTCGCCATCGTAGAAGGCGCGCCGATACCGGTTGCAATGATCTCACTCGTGGTCCAGTTTATTTTTCCTGAACTTGTGGTTTCGACCGCATCACCCGACCCTCCGATTTGGGCGAAACCAGTGCTGCACAAGGTTAATGTTATTATTGCTGCGAATAGTGTGCTCCGGCGTAGTATATTCATTTTTTTGCTCCTTCAGACTCCATCAGCGTCGAAGAACCATTACTCTCTCTGCGACCTCTGCGGTCAAACCCGACTTTTTATTTTACCACGTCACGACAAAATCCAGAACAGACTCTTTGCCTGCTTCAACCCGCGTGGTGCGTGACGCTTCCTTATCACCCAGCATTACTGAAACTTGGTACTGTCCCGGTGCGAGGCCCTCTATTTGGTATGTGCCGTCTCGTTCGAGCGAAACGCCGTAGCTTGTGGTTCCTTCTTTATAAAACACATCTCCGTCCTGCACGGGCCTGCCGGCTGCATCTCTGACCTTTCCCTTGATTACTCCACCGGGCTGGAGTGAAAAGTTTAACCGGTACACCTGTCCTGCGTCCGCCTGGATCTCCTGCGATGACTTAGCAAAACCCGGCCCCTTGAGTTCAACCCGGTACTTGCCGGCATCCGGAAGGGCAACTGCGTATTTCCCATCCGTAAAGGGAGTGGGCGTCCCTCTTCCCTGTTTCCAGAGGACGACCGAACCTTTCAGTACCAGTTGGCCAGCTTTATCTGTAACCCTGCCGGTAACGAGTGCGGAATGCTGACGCTCATCCAATCGCCGTCCAAGCCGCTTCGTTTTCGGGAGCGGTAGTTCATCAATCATGACCGTCTTATCTTCTTCTTTAAATATGGTATAGAATGTTGCTTTGTCGACCTCCAGGTAACCGCCATTGTACATACCGGGCATGTGCATGCCGTCCAGACGGAGGATAATGTGAAAAGGATCGACGAAGTTATGTGAATGTTCGGCATCGGAAAACGCCCAGCCCGTGTCCGGATAATATATTTCCAAATAGGCATGGAACCCGCCGTCATTCACCTTCACCCCCCAGTACTCCTTTGAAAAACCCCACTCGTATCCCGGGGGCAAATAACCGTGCGCCACACGGGCCGGTATCCCGGCTGCGCGGAGCATGGCTACAGCAAGGTTGGAATAACCTACGCAATATGCTTTTTTGTATCTGAGAGCGGAAACTGCGTCAATCGGAACCGTGATGCTTGTGTCAAAGNTAAGGTTNTCGGCTATCCACGAAAGGATGGCGTTGGCCGCTTCATGCTCGTATCTGATGCCCCTCGTTATCTCGCCTGCCAGGCGCACGATAGACGGGTCATCGGACTGCCGTTCCCGCTCCGGCATGACATATTGAGCGACCGTTCCCGATAGTAACGAGGTGGGAATCGGAAAAGGAACCCTTGTCTTCATGGGGCTCATCCTGGATGTCACCGTCACGCGTTTACTAAACTCATCCAGGTTGACGACTTTCTGTTCGAAGGACTCATTCGAATAATCGGGTATAAAGGCCACACCCCGTGGATTCACGATGTCATAGATCACCGTGTGTTCTCCCTCAAGCGCTATAAGGCCGGCGTATGCATTGCCGGAGCATACCAGAAATAATAATGAAAGTATGACGGAGCGTAAGTGAATATTCATCATATCATCAAAAAAGCCCGCTCCACATAAGCGGAGCGGGCATGAATTATCAAATTAGAATTTGAGCTGGTTCTTGAACTCGCGGATTGCCAGGAGTGCATCGGCTCCGGAAACGGGGTCAATTGCCTTGAACTCGCCGGTTGCCTTGTCGGCCTCGAGGAAGCCCCGAGACGAGACGGTCATGATTGCATTGAATGCATAGTGGTCATTCCGTACATCCGGGAACGGCGAGGTTGCACCGAGGAACTTCGTTGCCAGCTTCTCATCGCCTGTCACCTTGATGAGGATATCCTCGAGCATGAGCGCAAATTCGCCCTTCGTGATGAGCTTGTCCGGTTCGAATTTGTGGTTCGGGCCTGCTTCGAGCCCGCGGATCTGGAGCTTAAGCACGGCGTCAATGCTCGGCTTAAGCCAATGGTCCGCGATGTCCGTAGCCGGCTCCATCTTTAACGTGGTTTCCGGCGAGAACCGCGAGGACGATTCAACCGGCGCCTTAAAGCTCGTGTCATATGTCTTGATGCCGCGCTTCGTGAACAGTTTTTCGAGGTTCATCTCCTGGTCAAAGAGCGCTGCAACATCGGCCCGGTCGATCTTGTTGATCAGGGCGATCTTCTTGCCGATCTCGCTACCCGGCGCCGCCCTCTGGATCTTCTGGATCACGGCCCACTCGATATTGGCCTCGTTCGTGAACTCCTTGTTCATATCGAGAACCTTTTTGAACATCTCAGCAGCCTTTTCAAAATTCAGAGCTACCTTATATGCCATGCCCATGTAATAGTGGAGAGGGGCGCTGTTCGGGTCTTTCTTCTGTGCGTCCTTGAACTCCCCTTCGGCGTCCTTCAACAGAGTCTTAACCTTGCTCTGCTCCTTGATCATCTGCATTCCATAGAGGCGGATCATACCGATATGGGACTCTATACCCTTGTCGTAGCCCTTGCCTTTCGACATGCTCTCAAAGGCCTGCTTGAAATCGCCCTTCTTACCGAGCGCCAATCCTTTGCCGATATACCCGAGCGGAGACTTGGGATTGAGCGCGATGGCCCGTTCAAAGGACTTCAGTGCTTCGTCGATCTGATCTTTATCAAGATACTTTAAACCTTGATTGTAATGGTACTCAGGCGTGTCCATCATCGATGTGGACGGGGCAGCCTTTGGACCGCACCCGGCAACCACGACGGCCAACACCGCCAGGACAACCATGAGGTGTCTTATTTTTATAAACATTACTGACCTCCTGTCGTTTATTCAATTTGAGCAGCAGACTGTCGTCTCCAAAGGACTAATCCACGAGGATGATGACTCTGCACTTCTCGAGCATGCTCAGGTTCTGTGAAGCGCTCTGGAGCGTGGTCGCATCTGCATTGCTGATTACCGTATCAACCCGGGCATCGCCCGAAACCTTGAGCGCTTTCACCATGAGCGGCTTGTCCGTAACGCGAGGGTTCGTCTGTGCAGCCACAGGATCCTTGAGATATCCGACCATGCCCTCACGCACCGCATAGTCCCTGCTGATCCAGGCCGATCCGTAGACTTCCTTGCCTTCTTCGTTCAGAATCTTGGGGGCCATGGCGGGCTTTACGCCGAGTCCACGCGCATCCACAATCAGGCCGGTATAGAGCTGTCCCGGAGCCGCCGGCGTAAGCGTGCCGGTCAGTCCGGTCGGGGGCGTTGCCGGTCCTTTCGGGAGGAGCGCATCGGCAAGGGCGCCGGTGAGCTTCATGCCCACCGTTACCTCGACGGACCCATCGGACATATACTTCTTGTCCATGACCGTTGCACCCTGAATAATGCCGCTCACCTCGGTCCTGATCACATCGCTTGTTACCATGAAGTTTTCAACGGTCGTTGTAGAATCCACCCGCACGCCTTTTACCGCCTCGAGCAGATTCCGATAAGCGACGACCTGCGCAGCCCGTTCGGCCATGGCCCGCGCCTGCGCAGCGTTTGCCGGCTGCGCCGGGGGCGCGCCGATGCCGACTGCGGTTAAAACACCCGTGGTCCAGTCAATCTTGCCCGATGTACCAGTAGGTTCCACCACGTCTTTGATCGTGCCGACGAGTTGTGCTGATGCCGCTCCGGCAAAAAGTACTAAAAGGGTCAATACTATTATTGCGATTGAAGCTGATTTCTTCACAAACATGTTATACCTCCTTCGGTTTATATACTGAAAGAACGGAAAGATCGAATTCAGGTTGATTCCGGTCTTCACCTCCTTTGTAATCATGTATTAGTTTATAATTCTTTTTTATCCTGTTTGATGATAGCAATATATCGTATTGATAGTCAAGGTAATATTCACATCGAGAAAAAAATACGATTGCCTTTGTCGGCCGCATCATTTAGATAACTCTTGAAAAAATAATGGGTTAGTATCAGGAATGCCGAACATCATAAAATATACCTAAACCTTTCATGATTGTCAAGATTACGGGGGTCATGATTTGCCTTCTCCGGTACTATCATCTGATACATTTGAAATGATCAGTTATACGGCCCTTGCGAGAGTTAATGCAGTCACTCGCGCCGCACCTGCTCTCTTGAGCACCAGAGCGCACTCATTCATGGTCGCACCGGTTGTGAATACATCATCGATAAGCACGACGTTTTTATCCGCCAATGCACCGGGCTGCCGAAGCGCAAATGCGCCTGAGACGTTCTTTATCCTCTCTTCACCGGTAAGTTCCACTTGGGGCCTGGTGGGCCTCACCCTAAACAGATTATCGCATGAAAGCGGGATGGAAAGCGCTTCGCTCGTCCGGTGAGCAAGAAGCAGCGCTTGATTAAATCCTCGCTGTTTGAGCCGCCTAACATGGAGAGGCACAGGCATGACGATGTCGATGCCCGAGACCACCCGGATATTCTCCACCATCCAGTGTCCCAGCGGCCTTCCCAGCGACCTGCAGGGCCGGTACTTAAACTGATGAATGGCTTCGCGCAATGATCCCTCAAAATATCCGATTGACAGGGCCTGGTCGAACAGGGGAGGATTCAGCCTGCACGCGCTGCATGCATGCTCTGGACTATGGCTCAGCGCTTCAGGTGATTCAAATGGCCTGCCGCAGCGAGGGCAGACCGGCCCTCGTATAGGAGTAAAATCAGACCAGCAGGAAGAACAAAAATAGGGAATCCCGGAACCGGCGATTGAAGAATTACAATAGGAACAGGATGTAGGCAGGATAAAATCAAGAATGCGTCTGATGACACTGTGCATACTACCTCGAAATCCGAACTTTTGAAATTTATTTGTAATCCGGTATTTAAAATTTGGTGTTTGCCTTAAATAATGAGGCTCGTTCCTGTCATGTCCATGGGTTTCTCAATATTCATAAGATAAAGCACCGTCGGCGCCACATCGGCAAGGATCCCTCCGCTTCTGAGTTTGTAGTTCTTTTGAGTAATGATACACGGCACGGGATCGGTGGTGTGCGCTGTGTGCGGCTGTCCCGTAGAGGAGTCAGACATCATCTCGATGTTGCCGTGGTCCGCGGTGATAATAACCTCCGCTTCCCCCTCCTGTGCCGCACGCAGTACGCGGCCCAGGCATTCATCGATCACTTCAACGGCCTTGACCCCGGCCTCGATTATGCCCGTATGACCGACCATATCCGGGTTCGCATAGTTCGCCAGGATGAACCCGTATTGTCTCGACGTGATGTGTTTCACAAGATTATCGGTAATCTCCCGCGCGCTCATCTCAGGCTTCTTGTCGTAGGTGGCCACATCGCGCGGAGATGGGATGAGTATCCGGTCCTCAAGCTGGAATGGGTGTTCTTCTCCACCATTGAAAAAAAAGGTAACATGGGCATACTTTTCGGTCTCGGCGATGCGGAGCTGCTTTACGCCGTGCGAACTTAATACCTCACCAAGAATATTGGTGAGCCGTATCGGCGCAAAAGCGACCGGCAGATTGAAGGATTCGTCATAGGTGGTGAGACATACGTAAGAAGCAAGTTTCGGCGTCGCGCGCCGATTGAAGCCCTGAAACGTCTGGTCCGTGAGCGCCCGCGTGATCTCGCGTGCGCGGTCTGCGCGGAAGTTGCAAAAGATGACCGAGTCACCATCCCCGATCGATGCAAGGGGTTTGTTTGTATTCCGGTCGAGAATCACAGTGGGGATAACGAACTCATCCGTTAGATGGTGATCATAACTCTGCATGACTGCATCGACGCTGGAGAACTTTCGGATGCCCTCGGCCATGACAAGGGCTTCGTAGGCCTTTTGTACACGTTCCCAGCGCTTATCGCGGTCCATGGCATAGTATCGCCCCGAAACCGTCGCTATCTTGCCGATGCCGATCTTGGCAAAGTGTTCCTCAAGCTGCTTGATATACCGGACGGCGCTCGATGGCGGTGTGTCCCTCCCGTCGAGGAAAGCATGGAAGAATACATTCGTGTTTCCTCGGGCCTTTGCCATATCCAACATCGCGAATACGTGGTCGAGCCTGCTATGCACGCCGCCGTCTGAGAGAAGCCCCATAAAATGAAGGGACCTGCTTGACTGTTTAACGGACTCCATGGCTGAAAGCAACACGGGATTTTGGAAGAAGTCTCCGTCCCTGATCGCTTTACTGATCCGCGTTGAATCCTGGTACACGATCCTGCCTGCGCCGAGGTTCAGATGGCCCACTTCCGAATTACCCATCTGCCCGTCGGGAAGACCGACAGCCTCACCCGATGCCTCGAGACTGGTGTGCGGATAGTCTTGCATGAGGCTCGCGTAGATAGGAGTATGAGCGGAGGCTATAGCATTCCCCTCGTTACTCATATTGATGCCCCAACCATCAAGTACGATCAACACTGCACGTTTATCAACCATGCAAACCCCTTACGGTAAAATTCCAAATCACAAATATCAGATCCCGAATACCACATACTATCCAATCACCAAAATACAATAACCGAACGTCTGGAACTTGAAAATGGATTATTGGCGTTTATCGGTGATTTGGCGCTTGAAGTTTGGCGATTGCTTCATTAGCAGGTCTTCTCAAGGTTTACCCCGAAGGTGTTCCACTTTCCACAATTCGGGCACCGCCCTGACCAGTCAGGAGTCCGTAAATCGCAGTTCGAGCATACATAGGCTATGATGATCTGTTTTTTAAAACCGAGGGCCTTTTTAAACTCCGAGGCGGCCAGTCCGAGGGAACCTCTACGCAGGAAGATATTGCCCAAAAGTTTATGTACTTCCGGATAATCCTTGTCCCCCCAGTCCACGGAGGAGAGGATGTCGAACGACTCATCAACCATTTCAAGCCGGTAGTAGAGCTTGCCGAGAAAGAACTTGAGCGCAANGTCCTGGGGCTTCCATTTCACGGCCTGTGTATAGATTTCGATTGCTTTGCCCGGTTCACCCTGCTTGAGGTANAGGTCTTCGAGCCGGTGAAGGAGCAGGCTCGANGAAGTCATTTTATAGGCTTTTTCCCANAGCCCNGCGGCTTCNTTTATCTTGCCTTCCTCAAGGTATACNTCNCCCAGTCCGAGGTACGCTGGAATGAAATCTTTGTCGAGTTTGATCACGCCGCGGAATATCTTCCTGGCTCGATCATAATTCCCAGCCTCAAGCAGAGAGCGCCCGAACTCATACTTGAAGCCGGAGAGCTTCCGGTGCTCTACCTCCTGCTCCGGTGGTGTAAGCGGATTGGCCAGCAGGCGGCGCTGTGTTTCGTACAGTTCCTCCCAATTGTTCAACCGCTGGTAGAGGTCGCGCATCCTGATCAGCGCTGTAAGGTTGGATGCGTCTGCGGATAGTATCTTCTTATACATCGTGAGTGCGTCATCATAACGCTTCCCCTCTTCATAACATGCGGCGAGCGAGAATATCACTTCCTGGTTGTCCGGATCGAGGCCCAGTGCTTTTTGGTGCAGGAGGATGGCCTCTTGGAGGTTTTTCTCCCGGAGTCGGCTGATGCCCATGCGAAGAAGCGTGTCCACGTGGTTCGGGTCGATGGCGAGTACTTTCTGAAAAAAGCCGGTGGCTTCAGCGTTTCGCTTGGCGAGCATCGAATTGAGGCCTTTCGTGTAGAGATCCTGGATCTTCAGGCGCTTCTTCTGCTCGCGCTGCACCCTCAGGCCGCTCATGAACCGCCTGACGTCTCGCAGCATATAAAGGAAGAAAATAATACCGGATCCGATGGACATCGATATGAGGAACAAATTCGAGGTGGAGATGTCATAAGATTTTGAGGGGAGGAGATGGACCGTAATCATCCCCTGGTTGAATTCCCGCAGCAGCATGACAAGGATCACTACTGCAATTAACAGAAGTGTGATGATGAATCTCATCCGCGGTCCTTTCTAAGAAAATTTCAAATCCGAAGCATCAAATAACAAATAATTACCAATAATCAAATATCAGGCACCACGCGCTTTGAAAATTGGTGTTTGGATATTTTTTGTAATTTGAGATTTGTTTTTTGAACATGGGCATTTTTCAGTGATGGTATGTCTTCCCTTTGATGATGGTAAACGCCCGGTAAAGCTGCTCCAGCAGGACAAGTCTTGCCATCTCATGGGTCAGCGTCCAGCGTGACAGGGCCATCACCTTGTTCGCCCTTGCAATTACCTTCTCGTCCAGACCCATGGCGCCGCCGATAATGAACGTCATTTCTCTCGCGCCCGCTTCGAGCGTTCCATTCACGAATGCTGCAAACTCGTGGGACGTGAATTCCTGACCGCGCTCGTCGAGAGCAACGAGCAATGCGCCGGCGGCCGCTACGTTGAAGATCTTGTCCGCCTCTTTTTTTCTGATGAGCGGAGCATCCTTAAGATCCCCGACCCGCTCTGCCTTGAGCTCTTTGATTTCTACAACTGTATAGGGTTTGAGGTATCGCATGTATTTTGCGATCCCTTCCTGGATAAACCGTTCCCTGGTTTTCCCCATACAGATGATGGAGAGTCTCATGAGGTAGAGCTCTGCAGCGCCGTGGGCCGAACAGCAGCGGATATGCGCGGGGCATCGCCCCAGAGCTTTTCCAGGCTATAATGTATTCTGGTCTGCTCATCGAAGATGTGTACGACCACGTCCCCGTAGTCGATGAGCACCCAGCTCGCCTCCGCCTC
>Ga0031654_10000338_pt1 | contig 11575 bp, 14 predicted proteins | sample FrelakmetCRP12CR_FD_55268 | JGI IMG/M metagenome (GOLD analysis project Ga0031654, IMG submission 55268) | Freshwater lake sediment microbial communities from the University of Notre Dame, USA, for methane emissions studies - CRP12 CR | ecosystem: Environmental > Aquatic > Freshwater > Lake >...
TGGCAGGATTACCCACACAGGATCTGGCGACCGTGACGATCGCCTACGAACCGGTCTGGGCCATCGGCACGGGGCGAGCCGCCACCACGGAGCAGGCCGTAATCGTGCATCGCTCGATCCGGCTGTTCGTGGAGACCGGATGGAATAGTGAAAGAGCATCGGCCATCAGAATCCTATACGGTGGAAGCGTCACGCCGCAGAACATCGAGTCGCTCCTCGCTTCGGACGCGATCGACGGAGCTTTGGTAGGTGGGGCTTGTCTCAACCTCGATTCGTTTGCTACAATCATCACCTTTGCTCAGATACCGCGTGCCTAATTGATCGGAGTCGCATGTATATCCTTCTCATCGTCATTCACGTCATGGTCTGTTTTCTTATGGTCGGTGCGATCCTCTTGCAATCAGGGAAGGGCGCTGAAATCGGCGCCTCATTCGGAGGCTCCAGCCAGACCGTCTTCGGGAGCCGCGGCCCCGCGAACTTTTTGAGCAAATTCACAGTCGTCGTTGCGGCCATCTTCATGCTGACCTCGCTCAGCCTAGCTTTGCTCGCCAAAGAACGGACATTTTCTTCCACGGTCATCGATCTGAAAAAGAAAGAGACTTCTCAGCCCTCCTCCGAAACACCAGCCACAACACCGACAGCCCCAGACGATAAGACCTCTGCGCCAAGCGACGCGCCGCCCAGCGGGCACTAAGAAGATCGGTTCTCGTCATTCGTGGTTTATCTGGTCTCTCTGGTTTACCCAGTCAGTCCGGTTCAACCAAAAATACGAGACAAACTAAACAAATCAGAGCAATCAGCCGATTCTCGCACTCCACGGGTCTCAAAGATGCAGATTGGGGACGGGAAGGTGAGAACTGAACCTATCCGGGGTGTAGCTAAATTCGAGTGAGCCACGCCTCGCGGGAAGGATCCTCCCCGCGCACGATGGAAAAGAAGGCCTTCTGCAGAGATTGCGTAATCGGACCTGGCGTGCCGGTTCCAATGCGGCGATTGTCGATCTCCCGCACCGGCGTCAGCTCGGCAGCGGTTCCGGTCACGAACACTTCATCGGCGATATACATGTCGTCGCGCGTGAATCGCTCTTCCACCACTGGAATCCGCTGCTCACGCGCCATCTCGATGACAGAACTTCTGGTAATGCCATCGAGGATCGACGTGAGCGGCGTAGTCTTGATCTGCCCTTTACGCACAATGAAGATATTTTCCCCCGTCCCCTCGGACACATATCCCTCGGTATCGAGCAAAATGGCTTCATCATACCCGTCCACTTTCGCTTCCCGTTTTGCAAGAATGGAATTCACGTAGTAGCCGGAGATCTTCCCTCTCGTCATTGAAACATTGACGTGATGTCGAGTAAACGAGGACACGCGGGCCCGCATCCCATTCGCCAGCGCGTCATCCCCGAGATAGGCGCCCCAGGTCCAGGCCGCGATGGCCAGCTTGATCGGATTATCGCCGGGATAGACCCCCATCGCTCCGTGGCCAATGTAGACGAGCGGACGGATATAGCAGGCCTCCAGCTTATTCACCCTGACTGTCTCCACGATGGCCGCTGCGACCTGCTTCTTATCGAAGGGTATCTGTATCATGCCGATATGAGCGGAGTCGAACAGCCGGTCGACATGTTCCTGCAACCGAAAAATCGCGGAACCGGACTTTCCCTTGTAACAACGAATCCCCTCGAATACAGCCAGCCCATAATGGAGCGAATGGGTCATCACATGGATCTGCGCGTCCGCCCAGTCGACGAACGAACCGTCCATCCAAATTTTTCCTTGTGGCTCTGGCATAGGCAACACAGGCGAGCAGGTGAACCATCGAGCGCCGAAATTGGAATATAGCAGCGGGCCGGAAGAAGCGTCAAGCAAATGGGCATGGGATAGCCCCGCGGGCAACCGTGGCAAGAGCGGAGGGAATCGCTCAGGCAGGCGACCGAGGGGCACGAATCTGCTGGCTCAATGTATCCCTGATGTGCTTCGCGGCGACTGGGCCGAGGTGGACAAAATCCAGGCCGAAATCATATCCATCCACCCACCGAACCGTTGCGCGTTCAACTTCTATCGTCGGGCCGTCGAGAGAAAGTGTGAGGCGCAACGCTAGGTCAAGACCTGGTTCAAGCGCATGTTCGCCTTGAATACGCATCCCGGATTGGGACAGATTGGTCACGATCCCCTTCCCCACACATTCCCCGCTGAGATAATAGAGAACATGCTGCGTCGGCATTCGACGGTAGGGACGGAGTACGAATCGAACGCCCTCCGGCTTGGAGGGACGAGGCTTCGGTGCGACGGCCATCATGACCTCCGATTCATGAAATGGGGCTCAACAATAGAAAAACAGGATACGCCAAGAAATTGGAGCAAGATAGCCCACGAATAGGTTAACCCGAAGGAGGGGGCAAGGTTTTCTGATGGACCTCCTCGGGGTGCAATCTCACGGAGCAGCATGCCCCTACCTTGACAGGCTTCAAATCTCTATGGTACACAATCATCTTCTGTAATGGAGACGGGGGCTTATGTACGCAATCATTGAGACAGGCGGCAAGCAGTATCGAGTCGAAACAGGGTCATTGGTCCAAGTGGAATCTCTCCCCGGCGAGGTCGGGGGGACGATCGAACTCGGCCAGGTTCGGCTGGTCCATGGAGACAGGGGCGTAGAGGTCGGACAACCGTTGGTCAAAGGGGCCACCGTCAAAGCCGAGATCATCCACCAGGGTCGGACCCGCTCCATCACCATCTTCAAGAAACAACGGCGCAAGAACTACCGGCGGACCAATGGCCATCGCCAGGGCTTCACCAAATTGCGCATTACCGGTATTGAAACGACCTAACGAGGATCAGCGATGGCAACAAATAAAGGCGGCGGATCGACTAGAAACGGGCGCGATAGTAACCCGCAATATCTTGGTGTGAAGGCTTACGGCGGAGAGACCGTGAAAGCCGGTTCGATTTTGATCCGTCAGCGAGGGACAAAATTCTTTCCCGGTTTCAATGTGGGCCTCGGCAAAGACCACACCCTCTTCGCCCGCATCACTGGGGTCGTGAAGTTCGAACGCGGCCGCGGACGGCAGAAGGTCAGCGTCTACTCCGCGCCCTCGATTTCCTAGTACATTCTTTTCCTCTTTTCTCGTCACAGTGTCCTTACTACGAGGACTCCCGGCATGACTGTAAGTGCAACGGGATGTTCCTCGCAGGCAATGATCTCATAGCCTTTACACTGAAGAAACGGTGCGCTGATGTTTGTCGATGAAGTCCGTATCCGTATCACAGCTGGCCGAGGCGGTGACGGTTCGTGCAGTTTTCGGCGCGAAAAGTTCGTGCCCCGCGGCGGGCCGGACGGCGGCGACGGAGGCCACGGCGGTAATGTCGTGTTTGAAGCATCGTCTCGCATGACCACCCTCCTCGACCTCCGGTACCAAAAACACTACGAAGCAGAAGTCGGTCGCCAGGGAGGTGCCGCCAATTGCTCCGGAAGAACCGGCGAGGATGTAGTGGTGGCCCTTCCGGTCGGCACCGTCATCTTCGATGATCAGACAGGTGAGGTACTGGCCGACCTGGTTACCCCCGGGCAGCAATTCGTGGGCGCTCACGGAGGCCGAGGCGGACGCGGGAATAGCCATTTCGCCACGTCGACCAACCGCACGCCCACGGAGTTTGAGACCGGCACGGAAGGTGAAGAACGGTCGCTACGACTTGAGCTGAAACTGTTGGCCGACGTCGGGCTCGTGGGCTTTCCCAACGCCGGAAAATCGACGCTCATCTCCACAATCTCGGCGGCACGGCCGAAAATCGCCGACTATCCTTTCACCACCCTGACGCCGAATCTGGGGATTGTTCGCTGGGGGGAACAGGGAAGTTTTGCCGTCGCAGACATTCCCGGAATCATCGAAGGCGCCCATGAAGGCAAGGGACTGGGACTCCGATTTCTCCGGCATATCGAACGCACATCGTTTTTGCTGTACATGATCGACGTGTCCGAATGGGCCCCCGAGGAGCCGGTCAAGAGTTTCGAGGTCATGCGTCAAGAATTGGCCGCTTACGATGAGCCGATCATCACACGCCCTTTCGCGGTGGTCGCCACGAAGATCGATGTGGTCGGAGACGGCGCGCGCCTACGCGAGTTGCAGAAGTACTGTAGGCGCCATCGGTATACGTGCCTCCCGATCTCTGCCGCCACGAGAGAAGGACTGACAGAACTCGTAAACTATGTGGGGCAACAGGTTGCTCAACTTCGAACCACACCATGCGAGATCAGCTCCTAAAGCAAGCCACCCGCATCGTCATCAAAATCGGGAGCAGTCTCGTCGCATCCCGAGAGACCGGCCTACGCCCCGAACGGATCGATCGACTCGCGGATGAAATCGCCGCACTCCGGTCAGGCGGGCGTGAAGTCCTGATCGTCTCCTCCGGCGCGATTGTCTCCGGCATCAAGAAATTAGGCCTGAAGGAATACCCCAAAAGCCTCCCCGTCAAGCAGGCGGCCGCAGCGGTTGGCCAAAGCCGGCTCATGTGGGCGTATGAAAAATCGTTCGAGCGGCTCGACGTCAAGGTGGCGCAAATCCTGCTCACTCACCACGACCTCGCCGACCGGCGGCGGTTTCTCAATGCACGCCATACCCTCAGCGCGTTGATCGGATTCGGCGTGATCCCCATCATTAACGAAAACGATACGGTCGCTGTAGATGAAATCCGCGTGGGAGACAACGATACCCTGGCTGCCGAGGTAGCGCATCTAGTCGATGCGGAACTGCTGATCATCCTGTCCGATATCGACGGCCTCTTTACCGAAGACCCGCGCAAGAACCCCGCAGCTACGCTAATTCCCTTGATTTTAGACATTACCGAAGAGATTGAACAGCAGGCCGGCGACTCGAGCTCTTTCGAGGGTACCGGGGGCATGGCCACGAAAGTGCGGGCTGCCAAAAAAGTCAGTGAGTATGGAGTGTCTACCTTGATCCTGAACGGACAAGAAGCCGGCCTCCTTCCAAAAGTATTAGCCGGCGGCCCTGGCGGCAGCTTCTTTCTCGCGAAGGAACGCCGCTTCACCAGCCGCAAACATTGGATCGCCTTCACTCTCAGGCCGCGAGGGACCATGACGCTCGACCCCGGTGCCGTCGAGGCGCTGGCCCACCGGGGCAAGAGCCTGTTGGCTTCAGGGATTCTGAACGTCAGCGGTCCATTCGATACAGGAGATGCGGTCAGTTGTCTCGACCAGGACGGCAAAGAATTTGCCAAAGGACTTGTGAACTTCTCCTCCGACACCTTGGCGCGGATCAAAGGGCTCAAAACGATCGAGATCCAGCAACAGCTCGGCCCGCAGGAATACGAGGAAGTCATACACCGGGATAACCTCGTTATCCTCTGAGAACAATTTTTAATGCTCAATTTTCAATGGTGAATGATCGGATGGGAGCCGTGTGAAACGCGGTCTGTTCCAAACATTCAACATTCAACATTCAACATTGAACATTGAACATTCATCATTACACGTATGCGTCTTGGACTATTGGGTGGCAGTTTCAACCCCGTACACAACGGTCACTTGACCATTGCGCGCCAGGCACGCGAGGCCCTCGGGCTCGACCGAATCCTCTTCGTTCCCACGAGTCACCCTCCCCATAAGCCGACCGGCAGTCTGGCGCCGTCCCAAGACCGCTATGAGATGGTCCGCCTGGCCATCGCCTCGGACCCCACTCTCGCCATCTCAGATGTGGAAATCCGCCGGCAAGGCAAGTCCTACTCCATCGACACCATTCGCCTGCTGCAGCAAGAATATGGAGCGCAGACCCAGCTCTTTTTTCTGATCGGGCTCGATGCCTTTCTGGACTTTCCCTCCTGGCGCGACCCGCTGACACTCCTGACACTCTGCCGGTTCGTCATCCTCTCGCGGCCAGGCCTGTCGTTTCGTTCCCTCTCAACCGTCCCCCTGCTTCCACCGATTCCATTCACCTCGCTGGCGGACTTAGATGCAGGACGAATTTCCAGAATCGAGGCGCCCCTCGGAACGCAAGGCCTGATCTGCCTCAAACTGCCGCCCTGCCCGATCTCCGCATCGGATATTCGCGCGCGAATCCGCCAAGGGCTTCCGACAGCAAATCTGTTGCCGCCCTTAGTGGAATCTTATATACTTCAGCATCATCTCTACCAAGAGGGTTGTAATCGCACGAACAGCTAGGTCTACGGCCCTCGCCATTGCCCGGGCCATGCTCGATAAGAAGGCCACCGACGTACTCATTCTCCAGGTAGCGCCGCTGACCTCCGTTGCCGACTACCTGGTCATAGGCTCAGCAGATTCGGATCGCCAGACGAGCGCTATCGCCGATCATATCGACGGCATCCTCTCTCGCTCCGGCAACAAACCGCTAGGCATCGAAGGCAATCGGTCCTCGCAGTGGGTTCTGATGGACTTCGGCGATGTCATCGTCCATATTTTCAGGCAGGACGTCCGGAAACATTACGCGCTCGAACGGCTGTGGGCCGATGCGAAGCGCATCGCCATCCCGGGCGAACCGCCGGCCGCAAATCCGGCGGCCACCCCACGGCCCGTGAAGCGGAAAAAGGCGCCCGTAAAAACAAAGGCCTAGATCGATGCTCCGACTGCTCACCACTATCTTCCTGTCAGCGCTGGGATCTTCCTCTACAGCTATTTCCGCGAACTCAATCCAGGGACGGTCGCAGTCCGGACCAGTCCTACTATCCAATTCGAACTAAGTCCTGTCACCCTTGTCGTCTTTTCCATGGCTGTCGGGGCTGTGCTCGTGGCCTTGGCCGTCGGCATGCGGCAAACCGCCCACGTCATCGGCAATTGGCGGAGCACGCGCCTGTTGCGGCGCAAAGAAAAAATCGATGCACTCCATCGCGAAGGCACCCATGCCATCATGTCGAAACGCACCGTGGAAGCCATCGGCCTGTTCGAAAAAGCCCTGGCCATGGACCCGAATCGTGTCGATTCGCTGCTCTGGCTGGGGAACATTTACCGCGTGGAGAATAACTTCGCTGAGGCGATTCGCCTCCATCAACGAGCGAATCGCGTCGACGAGCGCAACATCGAAATTCTGCTGGAGTTGGCCAACGATTTGGAGGGCGCCAAGCGCTATGAGGACGCCTTACAGACCCTGCACAAAATGCTCACGATTGAGCCGGATAATCTCACCGCGCTCATCCGCAAGCGCGATCTGTTGATCAGGCTCGAAAAGTGGAGCGAGGCGCTCGAAATTCAGCACCGTCTCCTGAAGGCCAACCTACCCGAGCCTGAACGCCTGGCCGAAGCGCATCTCCTTACTGGCTGCACCTACGAGGTCGGACGCCAACTACTCGAGCGAGGCCACCCGGATAAGGCACGGCGGTACTTCCGCGGCGCCATTAAGAAAGACCGGACGTTCTTGCCGGCCTACGTCGGCATTGGTGAAATCTTGATCCGGGAAGGCAAGACCAAGCAGGCGGTAGAAATTCTCAAGAAGGTCTATGCCAAAACCCGTAGCAACATCATCCTGCACCGCCTCGAAGAACTCTTTCTCGAACAGGGCGAACCCAGCGAAATTATCCGTGTCTATCAGGAGGCTCTCCGGCAAGACCCGAACAACCCCGCCCTGCAGTTCTATTTGGGCAAGCTCTACTACCGCCTCGAAATGGTCGACGAAGCTTTCGACCTCCTCTCGACCGTCGAGGGGGTACAGGACCAATTGGCCGATTACCATAAGATCATGGCCAATCTCTATTTGCGGAAGCAGCAGATGGAGCAGGCCGTCGCCGAACTCAAGAAAGCCCTGCATTTCAAGAAACGTGTGGTCGTCCCCTATGTCTGCACCGCCTGCCGGCAGGAATCGACCGAATGGTCGGGGCGCTGCCGCCGCTGTGGGATCTGGAATACATTAGTCGCGCTGCCCTTGCCGAATGCTGGCCAAACGGTCCCCGACCAACACAGCAGCACCCCCCCGGTCTCCGCAGTGCCCTACCAAGGCATTGCTTCTCCCTTCGAAACCGTGTAGGTTTTCTGCCAGTCTGGCAGGCTAACGTACATACAGCTATCCGCATCGCAGTCCATTCACCCTCTACAGATGATGGAGTGTCCCATGGTCGACTATCAGGATTTCGCTGCCAAAGCCTTGCGCGACGAGACGCTGACCAAAAGCGAATGTCAGGCCGTACTCGACACTCCTGATGAGCAGTTGTTGAGACTCCTCCAAGCCGCCTTTACCGTCCGATCCCACTATTTTGGCAAAACCGTCCGCCTCCAGATGTTGCAGAATGCAAAGAGCGGAGCNTGCCAAGAAGACTGTCACTACTGTTCCCAATCTGCGATCTCCACCGCCCCCATCGAGCGCTATAGCCTTGTGCCCCGACAACAGATGATCGACGGTGCCCGGCAAGCCGCGGCTTCGAAGGCCCAACGCTATTGCATCGTCATTAGCGGCCGGAGTCCTTTGGATCGGGAAATCGACGAAATCGCCGGAGCCGTCCGCTCGATCAAACAGGAGATTCCGATTCAGATCTGCTGTTCATTGGGTCTCATGAATGAACAACAGGCCAAGCGCCTGAAGGCGGCGGGAGTCGATCGGGTGAACCACAACTTGAATACAAGCGAAGCCTTTCACACCTCAATCTGCACCACCCATACGTTCCAAGACCGGCTCAGCACCATCCGCAATGCTCGTGCAGCTGGTTTGGAAATTTGCTCGGGCGGGATTGTCGGGATGGGAGAGAAGGACGAGGATCTCATCGAACTGGCGATGGCCCTGATTGAAGTGAAGCCGGACTCAATTCCATTAAACACGCTCCACCCGGCGGCCGGCACGCCACTAGAGAACTGCGACCAACTCACCCCGCAACGTTGCCTGAAAGTGCTCTGCCTCTTCCGGTTCCTGCACCCACGCACCGAACTCCGCGTTGCCGGAGGCCGCGAACATAATTTGCGCAGCCTCCAGCCGTTGGCGCTCTATCCGGCAGACTCCATCTTCGTGAACGGCTACCTCACGACACCAGGCCAACCGGCCCCAGAAGTCTGGGGCATGATCGAGGATCTAGGCTTCAAGATCGAAGTGGACTACCACACGGCTGCTGAAAAAAGCCCCCAGTTTCGTTCTCAGTCGCTCGAACCCCTCAACGTACAGCACTAGTACGCCTCGGCGTCCTCGCATCCCTGCGGCCTTGCTGAATGCCTTTTTGAGCAGCCCGCAAAAACCTCTCTGGTCAGCAAGACTTTGGAGATGCCCCCAGGTGTCGAAAGAGCAACAAGTGAAAAAGGACGTCTCAAAAGAGGCCAACGCCTTTTTACAAAGCGTCATGCGTCCACTCCGGAGAGCCGCCACGGTCGCGCGAAAGACCGCCCGAATGCATGGTCCGTCGATCTACGTGTGGGAAAACGGGAAGGTCGTGGCGAAGAAACCGTGAATCTCTCTCATGGCCAAAGAACAACACTGCAGACTGTCTGCGCAATATCGAACGTCGTACGTAAGCCGGATTCGCCGCTCCTTGAAGGATCTCACATAAGGGCGCGTCCGTCCTCCCACAGCGCAGACTCTCATCGACAAACTCCACCCCGAAGCCTCATGACACGCCAACCACGACCAGCCATTTGAGGGCGCGCGCTCCGGGAGCACAGGACCAAATAGGGTGGCCTCTCTCCTCCCTCTGCCTCTCCAGCCCCGCCTGCCTCACTGCCCAGCGCACGCACGGACAGCAGGGAGCTACCAGAGCCGCTGCAAGCGCTACAGCGACAGGCTACAGCAATGTGTCGATGAGACCTGTCATCAAACTCGTCGTGTCACATGATTGCTCGCCGATGAATACACGTAACCCTCTGTTTTTTTCGAAGTAGTAGAAGCGTATCGCGTTGACACCTGCCCGATTCTTGCTACAGTTTGAACACGATGGCCACCATGAAATGTCTCACTTGTCAGGAGGACCTTATCGGGGTTCCGACAAGCCATGGTCCGGGGCTCGACGTCTGTTCCTCCGGACACGGACTCTGGCTCGATGTGGGAGAGGTGAATTTTTTCGTGGAGGATTACACCTCACTGAAGCGGGCGATTGGTGACGCCGGGGGCGTCGCGGTCAGGACGGAAACACTGTGTCCTCGCTGCGGGAGTCACATGGAATCTGAGACAGTATCGCAAGCGTCCTTCCTGAGCTGTGAGTCTTGTCGCGGGTGGTGGCTTCCTCACGGAAGCCTCACTCGTCTGAATGAGACCTACCGCGGCGCGGCGGTTCCGGTCCAGCTCCATGAAGCCGAGCTCTATACACGAGCTGCAGCGAGACGTCGTGCACTCAACGACACGTTTCGCGATCAACCCAGGTTCAAGAAAGACCGCTCCAAACCACAGGGCATGTGGTTCTGGATCTTGTTCCTCGGATTCGCCTTTGTGCTAGCAGGACTCGTCCTAGTTGCTGGGATCGGTAAAACCATGAGAACCACTCATTGGAGCCGGCCGCCGGATCACACCCTCTTATACTTGGCGGCCGGCACCCTAGGAGGATTCGGGCTCTTCGGCTACGGATGGATGGTTCGTCAACGGAAGCGCTTGATCGAAAGCATTCCGACCTCGACAATTCGTTCACTGGCTCTGGGGTTGGTCGAGATCAGCGGGCAGGCACAGCCAGAGGAACACCTCCTCTCCTCGCCCTTCAGCGAGCTTCCCTGTGTGTTCTATTCGTATGCCGTTGAAGAGCATGTTGGCTCCGGGAAGCAGGCACGGTGGGAGACTATTGCGAAAGGCACTTCGGAACAACCGTTCATTGTGAGCGATTCAACCGGACGAGTGCTCGTCGTACCTCTTGGCGCCGAGCTTATCTTGCCGGACGAGCGCACCTATCGAAACGATTGGTTCGGAGAATTGCCCCCCACTGCAATCGGCGGATTGAATCGACTGGGGATTTCGACCGAACGCTGGATAGGGAGCAAGACATTACGGTGCCGAGAAGCATGCATCCAACCGGAAGAACAGGTCTACGTTCTCGGAACGGCCCATGAAGACCCCCTCGGTGCGAAAGAACGCGTTGAGAACTCCGCTCGTCTGTACATCGGGAGCAGCCGAGACCATGCGTTTATCATCTCGGATCGAAGCGAAAAGGACTTATTGGCCCGATTGCGATGGCAGGTGTTGGCTTATGGGGCAGGAGGCCTGGCACTTGCTGCATTCTGTTTGATCGTCATCTTCAAGTACTACCTGATAACAGTATCGTAACCGTCATGCCAAAAGGAGCACACCCATGAATGGCACCTTACTAGTTGGAAGTCTGCTTGTGATCGGACTGATCGTGCTCGTCGCCTATATGGTCGGCATCTACAACATGCTGGTCCGACTCGCCAATAACATCGACAAGGCCTGGTCGAATATCGACGTCATTCTGAAGCAGCGGCATGATGAGCTTCCCAAGCTTGTCGAAGTCTGTAACAGCTACATGACGCACGAGCGAGAAACGCTGGAGTCCGTGACCAAAGCCCGCAATGCGTATAGCGCAGGCCTGAACATCGACGACAAGGCACAGGCGGAAAATCAGATCGTCGGCGCCTTAGGAAAACTCTTTGCCGTGGCCGAACAGTATCCAGATCTCAAAGCCAATCAAGAGTTCTC
>Ga0031654_10000341_pt1 | contig 11524 bp, 13 predicted proteins | sample FrelakmetCRP12CR_FD_55268 | JGI IMG/M metagenome (GOLD analysis project Ga0031654, IMG submission 55268) | Freshwater lake sediment microbial communities from the University of Notre Dame, USA, for methane emissions studies - CRP12 CR | ecosystem: Environmental > Aquatic > Freshwater > Lake >...
CCGCGACCTCGGTGTTCGCGACAGTCCTGCTGATTTCGCTCGTGGACGTAGTCGGCGGCTGGGCAGTGTCATTGAATGCCGCCCGCCGCAAAATCCCGGCCGATAATTTACCGCAGTAAATTTATGGTCCTAAGTCCTGCGCATCCTGTGCCTTTTCGGCAGCTTGCCACCTTCGAAGGTTCTGCCCAGTCGTGAACGCGCATTGAAGATGACTTCGCGGTCAACTGTGTTGGCGGTAGCAGGTGTTTTTTTGAGCCATAAGGCTAATTTTTACTGCCTGATTTATCGGCGATGCGATCAAGCCGTTTCTGCATCTCGGACATTTGGCGCTTCAGATCGTCGATATCCTCGCCGCCTTCGCCGCCCTGTTCGGCCTCTGCTGCATTTTTCTGCGCGAAAGGCAGGAACATTGTAAAAGCGCGCTCGAACATTTCCATATTCCGGCGGACCATATCCTCCATCGGATTGAATCCACCAGTACCGAATGCCTTAGTCATGTGTTCGCGTAGCTTGCCTTGGTCCTTGGTGAACAAGTCGATCGAGGCTTCAAGATAGCGCGGCACGATCATCTGTATGCTATCGCCGTAAAAGCGGATGATTTGACGCAGGAAATTGATAGGCAGCAGATTGGTGCCCTTGTTTTCCTGCTCGAAAATGATCTGAGTGAGAACGGAACGGGTAATTTCCTCGCCTGTCTTGGCATCGAAGACTACGAAGTCCTCGCCCTCCTTGACCATGACAGCCAGGTCCTCGAGCGTGACGTAGGTACTCGTACCTGTATTGTAGAGGCGCCGGTTGGCGTATTTTTTGATCGTTACTGGTTCTGGATTTTTCGGCATGACGTTCATACGCTCACTCCAACACACTTTCCATAAGGGTAGACCCTAGAACTTTTCCGCAGTGCGGGCTAGACATTTATCAGCCCGCACCTTGGGCATGGCTAATGAGCGGTCACAGAGGGTCTTGCTCGGTTGACATGAAGGCTCACCCCCCCAACAACGTGGGCTAATGAAAACATCAGGCCGCGATTTTCCATCCGTCGGCCGTAAGAGGAGAATTCCATGAAGGACGACGTGGTTATCGTAAGCGCGGCCCGGACGCCGGTCGGCGCATTCAATGGGGCGCTGTCGGGGTTAGCGGCTCACCAGCTGGGTAAAATTGCGATCGAGGCCGCTATGGCGCGAGCCGGAATCGAGGGCAAACAGGTTTCTGAAGTCATCATGGGACAGATTTTGACAGCCGGGCAGGGAATGAACCCCGCGCGTCAGGCATCAATCGCGGCAGGAGTCCCCATCGAATCGCCCGCGTGGCTCGTAAACCAGGTTTGTGGTTCGGGATTGCGCTCGGTTGCTCTTGGCTGTCAGGCCATCATGAATGGCGACTCCGATATCGTTGTTGCTGGCGGCCAGGAATCGATGAGCCAGTCGACACACTGCGCGCATTTACGCAATGGCCAGAAGATGGGCTCGCTCGAACTGGTGGATACCATGATTAAGGACGGATTGTGGGATGCATTCAACGGCTACCACATGGGCGGCACAGCGGAGAATGTTGCGAAGCAGTGGCAGATCACGCGCCAGCAGCAAGACGAATTTGCGGTTGCCTCACAAAACAAAGCGGAGGCCGCGCAAAAAGCCGGTAAGTTCAAAACCGAAATCGTGCCGGTAAAGATCACATCGAAGAAAGGCGATATTGTCGTCGATTCGGATGAATACATTCGTCACGGCGCGACAATGGATACGGTTGCCAAATTGAAACCCGCATTNAACAAGGAAGGTACAGTTACTGCTGCGAACGCATCCGGTATCAATGACGGCGCGGCCGCTGTTGTTTTGATGAAAGCGAGCGATGCGGCAAAAACCGGAAAGAAGGTTCTCGCTCGCATAGCGTCTTGGTCGCAGGCGGGCGTCGACCCATCGATCATGGGTACAGGACCGATCCCGGCGTCGCGGGCAGCACTCAAGAAGGCCGGATGGAAGATCGACGAACTTGATCTAGTTGAAGCGAATGAAGCATTCGCGGCGCAAGCTTGCGCGGTCAACAAAGACATGGGCTGGAAATCCGACAAAGTGAATGTGAACGGCGGTGCGATTGCCATCGGCCATCCGATCGGCGCCTCGGGAACCCGCATTCTCGTCACGCTCTTGCACGAACTGGAGCGGCGGAATGCCAAGCGCGGCCTTGCCACCCTCTGCATCGGCGGCGGCATGGGCATCGCGATGTGCGTCGAGCGGAATTGAGTTCAACCGGAACTAAATAACTTGCACGCAAAAAAGCGTGCATTGACACGGGGGAGAAGAAGCGATGAGTCGTATTGCGTTGGTAACAGGAGGCACGCGGGGGATTGGCGCCGCGATTTCGAAGGCATTGAAGGCAGCTGGCTATACGGTCGCGGCGAATTACGGTGGCAACGACGATGCTGCGGCTAAGTTCAGGTCCAATACTGGCATCGCGGTATTCAAGTGGGATGTGAGCTCCTTCGAAGCCTGTAGCGCCGGCGTGAAGAAAGTCGAGACTGAGATCGGCCCAGTCGAAATCTTGGTGAACAATGCCGGAATTACGCGCGACGCGATGTTCCATCGGATGACGCCGGAGCAGTGGAGTGCGGTGATTACCACCAATCTCGGCTCGCTCTTCAACATGTGCCGCCCGGTTATCGAAGGTATGCGGACGCGCAAATTCGGCCGCATCGTTAATATCTCCTCGATCAATGGGCAAAAAGGCCAGATGGGACAGACCAATTATTCCGCGGCGAAAGCGGGAGAAATCGGCTTCACCAAGGCGCTTGCACAGGAGAATGCAAAGGTGGGCATCACCGTGAACGCAATCTGCCCCGGTTATATCAACACAGAGATGGTGCAAGCGGTGCCGAAGGATGTGTTGGAAAAAAATATTATTCCGCAGATTCCGGTAGGGCGTTTGGGCGAGCCCGAAGAAATTGCGCGTTGCGTGGTATTCTTGGTCTCTGATGATGCCGGCTTCATCACTGGTTCGACAATGAGCGTGAATGGCGCTCAATACATGACCTGACGCTTTGTCACGGGTGCCGGGTCAGCAACTATCGCAAGCCATACTGATCGGCATCTTAGGACAGCCGGATTTGTGGAACCGAGCATTTTCATTGCTCTCGCCGTGACCCTGATCGCGTTGGTGGGGTCGCGCGACGTAGTTCGGCGCGGGTCGCTTTTTAGGAGGCAACCCTAGCCCTTAAAGTTATTCTTAAGTTCCCGCAGTTCCGTAAAGATCGCTGCCGGATCGCTGCCTTTCATGCCGATGGCTTCCGCGATGGCCACATCGTCGGCACGCAGAAACGGATTGGTTGCTAGCTCCTGCGCCATTGTCGATGGCAGCGTTGGCTTGCCGGCGGCCCGCGTTGCTTCGGTATCGGAAAGGCGTTTCTTCAGCGCGGCATTTTTCGGATCGACAGTGATGGAAAAGCGCGCGTTGGAAAGCGTGTATTCATGCCCGCAATAAAGTTTTATGTCCTTGGGTAGATCACGGAGTTTCAAAAGCGATTGCCAGAGAATCGGCGCGGGCCGCTCAAATGGGCGGCCACAGCCAAGCGCGAACAATGTGTCACCCGCAAATAGAAGACGTTCATTGTCGAAGACATAAACGATATGTCCGGCCGTGTGACCCGGCGTTTCGATCACTCGTGCCTTCATATTGCCAATCGTGATTGTGTCGAAAGATCCGACCTGCGCATCGATCATCGGAATTTTAGCGGCCTCCGTGCGTGGACCAATAACTGTGGCGCCGTATTTTTTCTTGAGCGCAGGNATGCCCTGTACATGATCGCCGTGATGATGNGTGACAAGGATATGCGTCAACTTCCAGTTTTCGATGTNGAGCGCTTTTTCAATCGGGCCCGCGTCCGGCGCATCGATGACGGCAACCGCGTTTGTGGCNGNATCGCGCAAAATGACAGCGTAGTTATCAGAAAGACACGGTATAAGCCGGACATCGACAGCCATTTATCATCTCGCTTGGGCAGGGCGTTAATTTGTAAGTTAGCATGCGTTCATGGTGCGGCAACCACTTGATGTAGCCGAGTTTCCAGAACGGCTATTTTCATCCGAATTTGATATGGTTCCCCATGTTTCTCGACGTCGTTGACCTTCGAAATTTCTATTCTCAGCCACTTGGTATCGTGGTGCGCCGACTCTTGTCGCGCGTAATCCGTGAATGTTGGCCGAACACAAGTGGGCTTTCGCTGCTCGGTATCGGCTATACGACGCCTTATCTTGGCGTCTTTCGCGAAGAGGCCGAACGCACTTTCGCGTTCATGCCGGCAGGGCAGGGCGTCTTCAAGTGGCCGTCGGCCGCACCGTCGCGCGCGGCTTTGGTCGAGGAAACGATGTTGCCGCTCCCCGATGCTTCAATCGACCGCGTCCTCGCAGTGCACGCCCTGGAAATGACGTTTCATACACCCGACATGCTGAGCGAGGTTTGGCGCGTCATGTCCGCCGGCGGGCGCCTTTTGCTGGTTGTTCCGAACCGTCGGGGTATCTGGGCGCGCATGGATACGACGCCTTTCGGTCACGGGCGACCATTCTCTCGCCGACAGCTTATGGAGCTTTTACGCGAAGCGCTGTTCACGCCGGTCAGATGGAATGAAGCGCTCTGGGTTCCGCCGGTCGGGCGGATTCCGTTTCTGCGGAGTTCGATCGCTTGGGAGCGTTTAGGTCGGACCTTGTCGCTGCCTTTCGCGGGCGTTCACATCGTAGAGGCGACAAAGCAGGTGTGGCGTCCGGTTAGCGTACGGCGAAAGCCAGTGCCGGGTTTCAAACCGGTGTTGGCGCCTACCGCCCGAGCCTGATTAGGTTTTGCGCGAGAGCAGAAAGACGGCCTGTTCGCCGAAAAGATTCCAGAACCACCACGGCGCATTCAGGCGCACCGGTCGGCCCCAGCTATTGAACGCGACCGCGCGTTCCATCTTCACATCCAATTGGCGGACGAGTTCGACGAAGTCACGGATCGTGCAGAAATGGATATTGGGCGTCTCGTACCAAGTTTCGGGAAGATTCTCGGTGATCGGCATGCGTCCGCGGAAAAGCAATTTTAGCCGAATTTTCCAGTGTCCAAAATTTGGGAACGAAACGACGGCGTGGCGTCCGATACGCAGCATTTGCTCTAACACCCAGCGCGGGCGGCGCGTGGCCTGTAGCGTTTGCGAAAGAATTACATAATCGAAGGCATCGTCCGGATAATCCGCAAGGTCGATATCGGCGTCGCCCTGAATCACAGCGAGGCCCTTCGCGACGCAATGATTGACACCCTCGCGTGAGATCTCGATACCGCGTCCGTCGACGCCGCGTGTCTCCGCGAGCAAACGCAAAAGGTGACCATCACCCGAACCCACGTCGAGCACGCGCGAATTTTGCGCGACCATGCCCGTGATTACCACGAGATCGACACGTCCGCTGTGTTGGCCGGCTTGTGAAGAGGGTTCGCGGGCAAGCATTGATCAGACCTTTATGCCGAGCGATTTTGCTGCGGCATCAAGAAATCCGCGAACGATATCGAAAAGCTCGGGTTCTTCGAGTAGGAATGCGTCATGACCCTTATCGGTTACGATTTCCGCGAAGGAAACCGAAGCGCCCGCTGCATTAAGTGCATGGACGATGTGTCGTGCGTCGCTGGTTGGGAAGAGCCAATCCGACGTGAACGAAATGATGCAGAAACGTGTCTTGGTTCCCCTGAACGCGTTCGCGAGCACGCCGTTATAGTCGGCGGCAATATCAAAATAATCCATCGCGCGAGTGATGTAGAGATAGCTGTTCGCGTCAAAGCGCTCGACGAAGATCGTCCCTTGATGTCGCAAATAGCTTTCGACTTGGAAGTCGGCGTCGAAGCCAAATGTCAGCGCAGCACGATCTTGCAGCTGGCGACCGAACTTGCGATGAAGCGCCGCGTCCGAAAGATACGTAATGTGTGCTGCCATACGTGCGACGGCGAGACCGCGGCGCGGAAACGTGTCGGCACGATAATATGCGCCCTGGCGCCATTCGGGATCGGCCATGATCGACTGACGACCGACTTCATGAAATGCAATATTTTGCGCGGAATGACGCGCGGCCACGGCAATTGGCAACGACGCAAACACCCGCGCGGGATAACTCGCGGCCCATTGCAGCGCTTGCATCGCGCCCATTGAACCGCCGGTCACGCAAAGCAATTTTTCGATGCCGAGATGATCAAGCAACATCGCTTGCGCGCGAACCATGTCGCGAATTGTTAANACAGGAAGCGAAAGCTCATACGGCTCACCGGTCTTGGGGTCTTTAGANGCAGGGCCCGTGGTGCCCATGCAGCCGCCGAGTACATTCGAGCAAATAACAAAGAAATGGTCGGTGTCGATCGGCCTACCAGGGCCGACCATCGTTTCCCACCAGCCTGGCTTTCCGGTGACCGGATGGTCACCAATGACATATTGATCGCCCGTAAGCGCATGACAGATGAGAATCGCGTTCGACTTCTGTGCGTTCAGCTCGCCATGGGTCGTATAGGCGATCTGGAACGGCGTAAGTTCTACGCCTGCGTCGAGCTTGAGGGGCTTATCGGGGCCGAAGCGCACAAGCTTCGAGTGCGGTTCGTCGGCCTCGCGGCGGATCGCCTCCGCTCGACTTACGGCTCCCTCGAATTCGGCACGAATGACACTCATTAACCTTCCTCGGCGCGGGAAAACGCGTATGGGACGATAGAGCTAGGTGGCAGTTGTGCGGCCTGTCAATCTACTCTTTGCGTTCGGCCCACGCGACCGCTATCACGGCGCCGCTTAACGAAANGCAACGGTCATGTCCAAACTCAAGAAATCGGCAGGAAAGTCAGGCGTCACCCCCAGTCTTGGCGAGCTTCGCGCCGAGATCGATCGCATAGACGAGGAGATGCATAGCCTGCTGATTCAGCGCGGCGAAATCATTGAGTCGCTAATCGCGGTCAAAAAAACGCAGGAATCGGGCGCCGCTTTTCGGCCGGCGCGCGAGGCCTTGATGATGCGCCGCCTAGTCGAGCGCCATCGCGGATTATTACCCCTTGATACCGTCGAGAGTATCTGGCGCGTTATCATTTCGACCTTCACCTTCGTGCAGGCGAATTATTCGGTGCACGCCGACATGTCCGCCGGCGATGCTCTTGTACGCGATTCGTCGCGCTTTCATTTTGGGTTTACTGTACCGCTTGTGCCGCATTTTGGCGCAAAGTCGGTGGTCGCGGCCGTCGCATCATCCAAAGGGGATCTCGGTCTCGTGCCAGCGGCGATCGAGACGGGTTCCGGTGCGTGGTGGACAACGCTTGAAGGCGACAAAGCACCGAAAATTATCGCGCGCCTACCGTTTGTGGAGCGGCCGGATCATCCGGCATCATTGGCGCTATTCGTCGTGTCGAAACCGCTCGTTGCAGATGCGGTGGTCGCGGAGGTTGAAACCTGGAGCCTTAGTGTCGCTGGCTGGAGCGCTTCGGTCGCGCGCGCGCTATCCGTGTTCGCCGACGTGCTTGCGATACCGCACGGGAGTTTCGATGGCGCGGCGCTGCTCGTATCGGTTCCGCAGGGTCAGGACAAGAGGATTACCGCGGCACTGGTGGCCGCCGGAAGTTCGGTGCGCAGCATTGCTCTCGTCGGTGGCCACGCAACCCGCTATACCGTTTCGCCCAACAAGTAGATTGCTGCCTTTCGTTCATCTGGAGTTATCGTCGAATGTCCGAGCGCCCGCAGCCACGTCCCGGCGTGCTTGATATCAGCGCCTACATTCCCGGCCGCAGCGAAGCACCGGGAGTGGGGAAGGTTTACAAGCTGTCGTCTAATGAGACGCCGCTTGGGCCGAGTCCCAAAGCGATCGAAGCGTTTCATGCAGCGGGAGATTCGCTCGCGCTTTATCCGGATGGCGCTTCGACCGCCTTGCGTGAGGCAATCGGCAAAGCCTTCGGACTTGATCCCGCGCGTATCATTTGCGGCGCAGGCTCAGACGAGTTGCTCAATCTGATCGCGCAAACCTATCTTGCGGTGGGTGACGAATGCATTTCGACGATCCACGGCTTTCTTGTCTACAAGAATGCGACTCTTGCTGCGGGTGGGAAGCCGATCATCGTTACAGAAAAGGATTTCTGTGCCGATGTCGATGCGATCCTGCGCGCGGTGACGGCGCGCACGCGTCTCGTGTTTGTGGCAAATCCGAATAATCCAACAGGAACCTATCTGCCGATTTCGGAAATCCACCGGTTGCATGCGAGCTTGCCCGGGAACGTGATGGTCGTGCTGGATGCCGCCTATTCCGAATACGTCCGCCACAATGATTATGAGGCGGGAATCGAGCTCGTCGCAACGAGCGAAAACGTCGTCATGACCCGGACATTCTCGAAAATCCACGGCCTTGCTTCGCTGCGGCTCGGTTGGATGTATGCGCCAGCCGCCGTGATTGACGCGGTGAACCGCATCCGTGGACCTTTCAATGTTAGCACGCCCGCGATGAAAGCCGGAATCGCTTCGCTGCCGACATCGATCATCTCGAACGCTCGGTTGCATACAACACAAGATGGCTCGGATGGCTTGAAGAAAACATTCGTGCTCTTGGTTTCGAGGTCACACCGAGCGTCGCGAACTTTGTTCTGATTCATTTCCCGAAGACGGTAGGAAAGACCGCGAAAGACGCGGATGCGTTTCTATTGAAACGCGGGCTCGTACTGCGACAAGTGACGGCTTATAATTTGCCGAATGCTCTTCGCATGACGGTGGGCAGCGAAGAGGCGAATAAGGTCTTTATCTCGGCACTCAGCGAATTTGCTGCGCGCAAGGCAAGCTATGCCTAAATTCGCACCTGTTTTCGAGCGGCTCGCGATCATCGGTGTCGGCCTCATCGGTTCGTCAATCGCGCGGGCGGCTCGCGTAACCGGAGCTGTGCGGACAATTGCTGCGTCCGCAAAATCTGCTGCAACACGGAAGCGTGTCGCAGAACTCAAGCTGGCCGATGAAGTTTTCGAGACCAACGCGGAAACAACCAAGAACGCAGATTGCGTCATTGTTTGCGTGCCAGTTGGCGTATGCGGAGCGGTAGCGGCTGAGATTGCGCAATCGCTAAAACCGAATGCAATCGTTTCGGATGTTGGCTCGGTCAAGGGCGCGATTATCCGCGATATGGCGCCGCATATTCCGGCGCATGCGCACCTTGTGCCGGCCCACCCGGTTGCGGGGACGGAACATTCCGGGCCGGATGCCGGATTCGCCGAACTTTTTGAAAACCGCTGGTGTATTTTGACACCGTCCGCGGACACCGATGCTGCGTCCGTCGCCAGGCTGAAGAAATTTTGGGAAATGCTTGGGGCGAACGTGGAAGTGATGGATGCTTGCATCATGATCTCGTACTCGCGATAACCAGTCATTTGCCACATCTAATTGCTTATAACATCGTCGGCACAGCTGCGGATTTAGAGACCGGCACGCGCTCGGAAGTGATCAAATTTTCGGCTGGCGGCTTTCGCGACTTCACGCGTATCGCGGCATCTGACCCCACCATGTGGCGTGACGTGTTTCTGAACAATAAGGAGGCTGTGCTCGAGATGCTCGGCAGATTCAATGAAGACCTTGCTGGGCTGACATGTGCGATCCGCGACGGTGATGGTCAAACGCTTTTTGATTTATTCACGCGAACNCGCGCGATCCGTCGCTCGATTATCGAGATCGGGCAAGAGACGGCTGAGCCGGATTTCGGCCGCCGCCATGGCTCGTCGGAGCCGATTGTTCCGCTGCCGCGCCCCTACTCAAGCGATTAGCTGATCCAAAATGCCGAATGATTCTGCCGATCTATGGGTGTTCGGCTACGGGTCGTTGATGTGGCGACCGGGTTTTGATTATCTCGAACGAAAGGCCGCGCGCTTGCTAGGGGCGCACCGGGCACTCTGCGTGTTCTCGCATGTACATCGCGGCACTCGGGAAAAACCGGGTCTCGTGTTAGGTCTCGATCGCGGCGGTTCCTGTCGCGGCATAGCGTTCAGGATCTCGGAGTCAAAATGGGAGACGACGATGGCCTATCTGCGTGAACGCGAGCAAGTGACGGGTGCTTATCAGGAGGTCACGCGGCAGATTAGTTTTGTGGATATGCCGGATCGGAGAGCGAAAGCGCTGTGTTATCTCGTCAACCGCGCGCACGAACAATATGCCGGCGTGCTTTCACGCGAAAGCCAGTTAGAACTTGTTCGGCAAGGTCACGGACGATCGGGCGTGAACCGCGATTATGTGCTGGCGACTGTGAAGGAGCTGGAAGCGCTTGGTATCCGCGACGCAACGTTAGAGTGGTTGGCCGCGCGCTTATAGAGCGCGACGTTACGCAACTGTATGGTACCGCGCGGCTCCAATTTCTTTCCGATCGCAAAGACCGGTAGCCTGCTGAAGGTGCCAACCTCGCGCGGGGCAGGTTCGGCAAGCGCCGAAAGATCGCGCAAAGCCGCAACGAGCGTTTCGGCGTTCTCAGTGAGGTGGATATGAATTTCGTCCGCGTCCACTGGCAATATGGGGCAATTCACCGATACATCCACCGCGATCACTGTACGCTTTGCCCTGTCTCGCTGAACAAATAGGGCGACGAAACATTCGTAAGCCGGGATCGCCTCATTCGCGAATACGGTACAGGCATAGCGGCGGCCTGAAACACCGCGCCAAAAATGAAACCGCTCTGCGAGACCCGGATTGGTGGGGGACAATAAAGGTCCTGCGTCGCCAGCGAGGGCGCGAATCATGAAATGTTGCATAAGAACAAACATAGAACATTTGTCGGCAAAGTCAAGAACCGCGGACCTTTTTCAATTTGGTCTGGGCAGAAAATCACACGTGGAAAGTATTGGGGTAGAAGCAAAGGACAAAATAAAGCGAGCGTATGAAACGGGAAAATATTTTTCTTTTACGATCTCGGCTTATCTGGAGAATCCGCGAAATTTGCGCCGACTTCCGTAGTGTCAATACGGAAACGAGCATAGGCCGCCACGTATTTAATATATTCCAACATAAGTAATCGCGCCGTTTGGAAGTTTAGCCACCATGGCTCGTCGCGCATTCGATCGCTGACGACGGAATAGGGAGTCAATTCGATATCTGGCATCTCTCGTTTCAATTCGACGAGTGCGCGTGGCATGTGCCACGCCGACGTTACGACTATAAGCGTCTGAAATTTTCTTTGGCGCGTCCACTGCGCGATTTCCATTGCATTGCCTGTTGTATTCAGCGCTGTGCGGCCGAGATCGACACAGCAGGCGAATAAGCTTTCGAATTCCGGCTTAAGACGGGTCAATTCCGCAATCGTGGTTGTCGGGTTGACGCCAGAGATGAAGAGCCGGCGCCCGTGATGCGCGGCAAGTAATTCGACCGCGTCGGAAATTCTGTAAGCACCGCCCGTTAGCGCAACGATGCCATCGGCGGATCGTTTCGGAGCGATCTCTTCACGCGGAATTCCGGTCGCGAATATCAGGAAGCCTCCTAAAAACGCGACGCTCGCAGTTAGCAAGATACCCAGGAAAGAGCCGCCGATACGGCTCCCCC
>Ga0031654_10000343_pt1 | contig 11515 bp, 9 predicted proteins | sample FrelakmetCRP12CR_FD_55268 | JGI IMG/M metagenome (GOLD analysis project Ga0031654, IMG submission 55268) | Freshwater lake sediment microbial communities from the University of Notre Dame, USA, for methane emissions studies - CRP12 CR | ecosystem: Environmental > Aquatic > Freshwater > Lake >...
CGACCTCGGGCGACGGTTCCGTCGGCTCGCCGCCCGCGACGACGGCGGCGACGGACCGCTCACCGCGTCGTCCGCTGCGCGCCAGCTCGATGCCCAACTGCTTGAGCTTGCGATACAGGTGCGTACGCTCCAGGCCAGCACGATCGGCCACACGCGTCATGCTGAAGTGCTCGCGCTCGAGGTGGTATTCGAAGTACACGCGCTCGAAGTGATCGCGCGCCTCGCGCAGCGGCTGGTCAAGGCTGACGGTCGATGTGTTGGCCGCGAGGCTGCTCAGACCCGCGCTCGACGTCGCACGAACCTGGCTGCGATCGCTCGGCGCGCCGGGCGTCGCCGAAACAATCTCGACCGGCGCATGGACCGGCGCCGGCGCCGGCACGGCGGCGGCCGCGCGCAGGTTGCGCATCAATCGACCGCGTTCCAGGCCGCTCTTGACTGCCGAAAGCAGGCGTGTCAGGGCAATCGGTTTCTCGAGAAAATCAAGCGCGCCGAACCTTGTCGCTTCCACCGCCGTGTCGATGGTGGCGTGGCCGGACATCATGATGACCGGCATGGTCAGGTGTCCGGCCGAAACCCATTCCTTCAGGAGCGTCACGCCGTCGGTATCCGGCATCCAGATATCGAGCAACACCAGATCGAGCGGCTCCGCCTGGCGCAGCGTGCGCGCCACCGACGCGTTCTCCGCGGTGAAGACCACGTGGCCTTCGTCAGAGAGGATTTCCGACAGCAACTCGCGGATGCCGATTTCGTCGTCGACGACGAGGATGTTGGCCATAGACGCTATGTGCTCCGCGCGAACGCAACCGCTCCGGTCGCACCGGCACGCGGAGTGATCAAGTCCGCGCGCCCCCGTTTGGGCTTAGCGGGACGAAGCGACGAGACCTGCGGGGCGTCGAACCCGCGCCGCCGGCACGGCCTGGGCGCCGTACCCTGGCAGGAACGGGCCGGCTGCGGCAAGGGAAAGCTCGACATGAACCGAGAACTCCTCATCATCTCTGAATTGTGGGCGTTGTGGGCGCCTCAAGCCACTCGTCGCTGCGCACCGGAGGCCGAGGAGGCGGCCAGCCGGCGGAAGACGATGATCACCGATGCGCCGGCGTTGCTGCCGCTGCGATTCACGAGTTCGATGCGAGCGCCGTGTTCATCCGCGATTTTCTTCACCATTGCGAGACCCAGCCCCGTGCCGCCTTGCTTGCTGGTCACGTAGGGCTCGAAAGCGCGCTTAAGTATATGCGCCGCGAAGCCGGGCCCGTTGTCTTCGACCGCAAGCCGGACCGCCGGCGCCGGCGCCGCACCGGGCTCGCGCACCGTCACGGCCTCGGTGCGCACCAGGATATGCGGCGTGACCGCGGCCGCATGCGCGAGCGCATCCTGCGCATTAACGATCAGGTTGTGAATGACCTGGCGCAATTGCGTTGAATCACCCTCGATCAACGGCAGTTCGCGCGCCAATTTTAGCTCGATGGCGTTGTCGCCGCTGGCGGCATCGCCGTAAAGCCGCGCCACCTCTTCGATCAGCGCATTCAGGTCGAGTGCGATCAGCTCCGCCGGCGGCACGCGTGCGTACCTGCGGAAGTCGTCCACCATGCGCTTCATGGCGGCAACCTGGCTGACGATCGTGGCGGTGCCGCGCACGAGCACACTCGCCTGCTCCGGCGGCAGCTTGTCGGCGAGCTTCATCTGCAGCCGCTCGGCGGCAAGCTGGATCGGCGTCAGGGGATTCTTGATCTCATGCGCCAACCGCCGCGCGACCTCGCCCCAGGCAGTTGCGCGCTGCGCGGAAATCACCTGCGTGATGTCGTCGAACACGACCACATAGCCGGGACCGTCGTCGAGCGGCAGGCGCGAGCCCCGCGCCAGCAGCGCCAACGCATCGCGATCGCCGTCCCGCTCGGCACGCGGTATTTCGATCTGCCTCTGCCAGGAATCGTTCGGCGCCGCGGCCAAGGCCTGCTCGCCGAATGCGGCGGCGACCTGTTCCGCCAGCGCCGGCGCCACCGCGTCCAGGCGTTCGTTGGTGCGTGCGGCAAGCGGCACGCCAAGGATGCGGCTAGCGCCGAAGTTGACGGTGACCAATCGGAAGTCCTTGTCAAGCACCAGCACGCCGGCCGACAGATTGGCGAGAACGCGCTCGAGAAATGCGCGCGCATTCTCGAGTTCGCGCGAACGCGTTTCAACGGCATTGCGCGCCTCGCTGAGCTGGCGCGTCATCGCATTGAACGATTGCGTGAGCAGGTTGAGCTCGTCGTTGCCGGCAAATTCACGCACCGGGCGGAAATCGCCTTCAGCGACCGCCTTGGTGCCTGCGGCAACCTGCAGCAGCGGCGCCGCCATCGAACTGGCAAGCAGCACGCCCGACGCCACCGCGGCAAACATCGCCAGCAGCAGCGTCAAGGTCAGCGTCAGGGTGTAGATGCGCTGCAACCCGGTGCGCGCCAGCGACAGCTCCTGATAGTCGCGATACCCACTTTGCAGTGCCTCGGCATTGGCAGCGACGCTGGCTGGCACGCGCTGGATGAGCTGCAGGAAGCGCTGCTCGCCCGCGCGCTGCATCAGTGAACGCGGTGCCTGCTCCGCTGGTGGCGATGTGCCGAGCGACAGCGCAAGTCCGCGCGACGCGTTGGGCCCGGGCGAGGGGATCGGCACGATCACGCGCGTGCGCAGGCCGGCACGAGGATCGGAGGACAGCGGATCACCCTCGATCACGGCAAAGCTGCGCTGCACGCGCGCCTGCCGCACCTGCGCCGCCGACGGCATCTCTGGCGCCAGTTCCGTCGGTAGACCGCCTGCGGTCCCGATCACCTGGCCGCTCGACGAAAGCAGCAGCGCCTCCTGAATGCTCGCGCGATCGCGGGCGCGATCGAGCACCGCCAGCTGCGTCGAATCCGTCGCATCCGCGAGCTCCAGGGCGATGGCGCGCGCCTTGGCGGACACATCGGCAAGCTGTGCTTCCAGCGCCGCGCGCCCGAGCGACAGACCGGATTCCAGCGCCCGATCGACGCGTACGTCGAACCACGACTCGACGGTGCGTGACAGGAACTGCACCGACACGAAGTAGATCAGTACCCCGGGTAGCACACCCATCAACGCGAACGCCAAGGCAAAGCGCGCCATCAAGCGGGCGCCAAAGCGACGCGCGCGATAGCGGCGCACCAGGCGCAGCACGAGCCCAATCACAACCAGGAAGAGCAGCAAGGCGACCGCGCCGTTGATGGCCAGGAGCAGCGGGTAGTGGCGTTCGAATGCCCGCACGTTGCTGCTGGCGGAGGCGAGCAGGAACAGCAGCACACCGCCCAGCGCCAGTGCGCCGATGAAGCCGTATCTCAGAGTGCGTGACATGGTTCAGCCCATGACAGGCGACGGATTAGCGTCCGAGGTCCGCGGAAACGCCGACATTGCGCCAGTCCGACGCCAGCGTCCAGTCGCGCTGGGTCAGGGCATTGATCTGGAACGGGCGTGGCAACTGCGAGGTGTCGAGTCGCATCCGCACCTGCGCGCGATAGTCCTCGTCGGGTTTGATGGCCCCGCGCTCGATCACCTTCCAGTTGCGTACCCCGCGCAGCGTCGCGACCGCCTCCTCGAGCGTGTCGAATGGCTGCGCCAGCGCCCCGCGCGATAACCGGAACTGGCGCGTCAACGGGCTGTAGGTGAGCCGGTAAGTCAGGGCCTGCGAGATGACCTTGCGATCGAACCAGTACCAGCGCTGCCGGTAAAGCTCGAAGTCGATTACGAAGTACAGCGCGATGCCGCGGTTCACGGCGTCTTCAAGCACCGGCGGCAGCTCGAAATCGAATTGGGCGTTCAGCACCACCCCGCCTTCGCCTTCGGCGACAAGCTGAAGTTCCGCGCCGACCACCGAGATGCGATCAGACGCCGCGGCCACCGACGCCCATGTCAGGAGCGCGATCAAAGCGGCGCAGAGCAGGCGAGGCGCAGACATGCGGGTGCCCGCGGTCCGCGGCGCCGCGGCGCAGTCATCGTTACGACAGGCCGCGGAGATCATCGTGGGAGTCAGCTCTTTTCGAACAGCGCGAAGAAGAAACCGTCGTGCACCGTCGGCAACCCGCCGCCGTAGGTCTGCGCGACTTCACCGGGAAGCAGTTGCACCGACGCCTGGGTACCCGATGCTGGCAAAGGTACCGGGCGCGCATCGGCCCAGCGTCTCGCAAAGCGCTCGGCCTGACGCTCGCCTTCCTCCGGAAATATCGAGCAGACGACGTAAAGCAATCTACCAGCGGGCGCGAGCAGCGGCCATAAAGCGTCGGCCAAACGCGCTTGCAGCGTTGCTAATTGCGCAACATCAGCCGGTCGGCGTAGCCAGGGAATGTCGGGATGGCGCCGCACGATGCCCGATGCGGTACAAGGAGCGTCGAAAAGAATGCGGTCATATCCGGCTGCGGGAGCAAAGGACTGCGGCGTGCCCACGTCTCCTACGATCACGCGAATGCGGGCGTGTTCGCGCGCCGAGGTGCGCGCCAGGTTGGATTCGATGCGCGTCGCGCGCTGCGCATCGATTTCGACCGCATCGAGTTCGATGTCACCGAGTTCGGCCAGTTGCGCGGTCTTGCCGCCCGGCGCCGCGCAGGCATCGAGCACGCGCATGCCGCCGCGCACATCGAGCCACTCGGCAGCGAGTTGCGCACCGGCGTCCTGCACCGACACATCACCGTCGCCGAATCCCGGAATCGCGGCGACCGGCCGCGGGATGCGCAATCGAACCGCGTAGCCACCCACTCGGGAAGCTTCGATGCCAGCGCGCGCAAGGCGCTCCAGATATTCGGCGACCGTGCTGCGCCGGCGATTGACGCGCAACACGAGCGGCGGTGGCGCGCGCTGCAGGTCGAAGATCGCCTCAGCGCATTGCGGATGCGCGGCGCGGATTCGGTCGATCCACCAGCGCGGCATATTGAGGCGTACGACCTCGTCGCGTTCGAGATCGGGCAACAGGTCATCGTGCTGCCTCAACCAGCGCCGCAGCAACGCGTTGACGAATCCGCTCGCAGCCCGAGTCGACACGTCCTGCTTGGCCGCGTGCACCGCTTGATCTACCACGGCGTAGTCGGCGCGACGCGACACGATCAACTGCCCGAGCGCCACCGCAACGAGAGCGCCGACCGCGGCATCCGGGGACCGTGCGGACAATCGCGCGATGACGGCGTCGATAAGAGCCAGATGACGCACGGCGTTATAGGCAACATCTTTGGCGGCTGCGGCAAGCCGCGGATGCACCGGCGCCGAGGCGGTCTGCAGCGCCACATCAAGCGCCCGATCGAGCGATGTGCCGGTGCGCAACCGCATCCAAGCGAATGCCGCCAGCCGCAGCACATCGGCCAGCGGTGGTGCATTCGGGGTCCCGTTCACGACGCTTGCGGGGCCGCGGCGCCGAACACATCGCCGGGCGCAAGCGCCATACCGGCAAGAAAGTCGGCCGCGCGCAGGCGCCGACCACCGGGCCGCTGCAACTCGGTCATAACGAGCGATCCGGCGCCACACGCAACGCGAACGCCGCTCGCATCGGCAGCGATGACGGTGCCAGGCCGCTGCGGATACATGGCGTTGTCTTCTGCGTGCGCGCGCCATAGCTTGAGCGTCATGCCGCGCACCTGCCCGCGCGCCACCGGAAACGGATCGAACGCGCGCACGCGCCGCGCCAGCTCGGCTGCAGGTCGCGACCAGTCAAGCCACGCCTCGCGTTTGTCGAGCTTATGCGCGTAGGTCACGGCCTCTGCCGGTTGCGGTTGCGCCCGCAGCGTGCCACGGGCCGAAGCGCGCAGTGCTTGCACGATCAGCCGAGCGCCGATCTGCGCGACGCGCGCGGTCAGCGATAGCGTCGTGTCGTCGGCTTCGATCGCAACGCGCTCCGCCAGCAACATGGGGCCCGTGTCGAGACCGGCGTCCATCTGCATGATGGTGATGCCAGTGCCGGCGTCGCCGGCCTCGAGCGCGCGCGCAATCGGCGCCGCGCCACGCCAGCGCGGCAGCAGCGAGGCATGGATATTGAGCGCGGTGATCGGTCCTGCGCCGGCATCGGGCAGCCCGCGCGCAATGTCGAGCGCGGCCTGCGGAAGAATGAGCCCATAGGCGGCAACGACCCAGACATCGGGTGCTGCGGCACGCAGTTGCGCATGCGTGGCCGCCGCGGCGGCGCCACCTTTGATCAGACTCAACGTGAGCGGAGTCGCGACCTCGATGCGGTGCGCAAGTGCCAGTTGCTTGACGGGGCTTGGCGCGAGCTTCATGCCGCGACCCGAGGGCCGATCCGGCTGGGTCAGCACCAGAGGGATCTGCCATCGCTCGCCGGGTGCGGCGGCAACAATGGCCGCAAGTGCCGTGACAGCGAACTCTGGCGTTCCGGCGAAGACGATGCGCATGCGTCGATTCTATCGACCCATCCAGAACCTATCTCACATCTGCCGAAAGACGTTCACATACGGTCGCGCCACGGGCAGTTCGCGCGCGTGACCGCGGATTCGTACATAGAGCTTGCCGGCCAGATCGCGGCGCGTGCCGGAAACGGCGTTCATGTTGACGATCACCGAGCGATGAATCTGCTGGAACTCGTCGGGGTCGAGCTGCTCGGCGAGTTCGGAAAGGGCCACGCGGATCAGCCATTCGCGGCTCGCGGAGCCGTCGCGCGCAATCACGCACGTGTACTTGTCGTCGGCCTGGAAGTAAAGCACGTCATCGACGGCGATTTGCTCGGTGATCTCGCCGTCGACACCACGACGGCTGGCACGGATCCAGCGCAGCCGCTTGCCCGACTGCGCACCCAGACGACGTGACAATTCGGCGAGCAACCCGGTCACATCCGGCGTCGGCACGCCCGCGCCGAGCGTCCGTCTTAACTTCGCCACGGTCTGCGCCAGGCGCTCATCGGTGACCGGCTTGAGCAGATAGTCGAGCGCATCGGCACTGAACGCATCCAGCGCATATTGATCGTAAGCGGTGACAAACACCACGCGGGTGCGAGGGCTCTGACCACGCTGCAGCGTCTGGGCGACGTCCAGTCCGGTTGCGCCCGGCATCCGGATATCGAGAAACGCCACATCCGGCCGATGCCGCGCGATCGCCCGCGCAGCATCCGGGCCATTGGCGGCAATGGCAACGATCTGCAGTTCGGGCCACGCGTCGGCGAGCCGAGCGCGCAGATAGTCGACCAGATGCGGCTCGTCGTCGGCGATGACTGCGGTCAACATCAGGCGGGTCTTGGAATGCTGATCCGCACGCGCGTACCGGGCGCAGCGTCTTCGATCGTCAGAAGCGCACGCGCGCCATACAACGCCGCCAGACGCTCGCGCAAATTCGATAGCCCGACACCGGTCGAGGTCGTCGCAGCAAACCCCTGCCCGTCGTCGGTCACCTCAATTTGCAGCCGATCGCCATCGGCGCGCGCGTTCACCTCGACGCGTCCGCCGGACAACTTCGGCTCCGACCCGTTTTGGATCGCGTTTTCGACCAGCGGCTGCACGAGAAGCGGTGGCAAGGGTGCCGACCGCAACTCGTCCGGCGCATCGATGCGAAACGCCAGTCGTGCTCCCATGCGAATCGACAGGATCTCGAGATAGGCGCGCAGGAGATCCAGTTCCTGGCCCAGNGTGGTGTGCGGCGCGCCANNCTCGAGATCCNCGCAGGGACCCGCGCAGCAATTCGATCAGCCGCTCCAGCATATGCCGAGCGTCTGCCGGCCGGCTGTCGATGAGGCTCACCACGTTGGCGAGCGTGTTGAACAGGAAATGCGGCTCGATCTGCGCCTGCAGCCCGCGCAACTGCGAGTCGAGCGCCTGTTTCTCCGCCTGCAGCGCCCGCGCCTGTTCGCGCTGCCGCGCGACCTCCGCTTCGGCGAGGCGCGCCTTGTTGGCCATGTAACGGTACCAGAAGGCGGTCATCATCAGCGAGATCAGCAGGACCGAGAGCAGGATGCGCGGCGACTCGAGCAACCGAGACACGCGGTAGCCCAGCAGGGTCAGCCCGATGCCGTAGCCGATGAACACGCTGACGATCGGGATGCCGGCCCAAAATGCAACGCGGCCGGCCGGACCGAGGGCGTCGAGACGCTGCGTGCCGAGCACCGTCGCGCCGATACGAAACAGGGAATAGACCGTGAAGCCGATGCAATGCGAAACGACGAAGTCGCCAACGAACATCCCGACGAGATCGAGACGTGGCGCGAAGCTCCAGATCACCAGCGTGAGGACCGTGGCAATCGCCGTATTGAAGACGAAGGTCCAGACGATCTGCAGCCACTCGGGGCAGCGCGCGCGCTCTGCGTACCAGCGCGGAGACCACCACACCCGCCACGAGTCGCGCAGCAGCGCAAGGTCAGGTCTCATTTCCCGGTGACCTATCCTTGGTGGCTCTCGAGCCGATGCTCGATCCGGCGCCGCTCCCACTCCGGACCGAAGCAGCCGCGCGGCCAGCGCACGCACTGGCGGGCTTAATCGTGTCCGGCGTCCAGGGCGGCGCGGTCTTCAAACATGGCTACTCCCGATGGGCATCAGCGCGATGTAGGAAATTGCGCGCCCGGTGACCAGCGCGACGTCGCGAATCGACATGAGTCCAACGCCAGATGACTGCCGCAGGCCGCCGCGGGCGCGGCCCAAGGCCCACGCCCCTTCCGCATTGCGGGAGGGGGCGGGCAGCGTCTGTTGACCCGCGCGAAGCGCAAGGCGGGTGAAGCGGCTATGCCGCTTCCCGTGCCTTGCGCTTCTTCATCTTCTGCTTGATCCGATCCTGTTTCAAGGACGAGAGGTACTCGACGAAGACCTTGCCCTTCAGGTGGTCCATTTCGTGCTGGATGCATACGGCGAGCATGCCGTCGCAGTCGAGCTTGAAGGTCTCGCCCTTCTCGTTCTGCGCCTTGACGCCGACCCGCATCGGTCGCCGCACCTCGTCATAGACGCCGGGCACGGAAAGGCACCCCTCTTCGCACAGCGCGGTTTCCTCCGACAGCCACAGGATCTCCGGATTGATGAACACGCGTAGCTGATCCTTGGTTTCGGAGATATCGATCACGATCACGCGCTCGTGTACGTCGACCTGCGTCGCAGCCAGCCCGATGCCGGGCGCGGCGTACATGGTCTCGGCCATGTCGGCGACCAGTTGCCGCAGTCGGTCGTCGAAGACATGAACAGGCCGCGCGGTCTTCTTCAGACGCGCGTCCGGATACTCGACAATGCTGAGCTTTGCCACGATGGATGTCAGTTCGGGTCAATCATGCGTTTGTCGGTTCGGCCATCGACAGACGCGCCGGCACTCCGGGATCAATGTTTCAGTATTGCCTCAATCGATCAGCGGCGCCACCTCCGAGTCATCCCTTCAGCCGATAACCGTTGCGATATCAAGGCATTAGGGGCAGAATTTTAAGCGCCTTGTAATCTTGTTGCGGCCAGTCGCGGCAGCGCCGCTGCGACGCGGTCCGAACCGGGGCGAGGGTGACGAAAGGAAACGAATGATGATGCAATCCCGAAGCCTCGACGTGCGCCGCGCGCGGACTCGCGCCGCGATTTCCGCCGGGCTCGTCGCCATCGCTGCGGCCTGGCTGGCGAGCCAGCACGTCCATGCGGTCGAGCCCGCGAGCACTCGATGGCCGGTTACCGAGCAGCAGCGCAGCGTCGCCGATCAGGTCGCGCAGGCCGGTGTGCCCCTCGCCGAACTGTCCCCCAGCGCGCCCGACAGCTACACCGTCAAGTCCGGCGACACGCTGTGGGGCATTTCCAGCATCTTCCTGACCTCACCCTGGCGCTGGCCGGAGCTGTGGGGCATGAACAAGGAACAGGTTCGCAACCCGCATCTGATCTATCCGGGCCAGTTGCTGCGCCTGGTCAAGTCCGATGGAAGAGCTCGCCTTGAAGTCGCGGGCACGGGCACGGGCACGGGCGGCGCGCCGGGCGATGTGAACCGACTTTCGCCGCGCGTGCGTGATCTGGACGCTGACAAACAGGCAATCTACAGCATTCCGGCCAAGCTGATCGAGCCATTCCTGTCGCGCCCGCTGATCGTGACCGCCAGTGAGCTGAATAAGTACGCGCGCATCGTCGCGACCCAGGAAGGGCGCGTGTTCCTGGGCCGCGGCGACACCGCCTACGCGCGCGGTGTCACCGACGACACGGTGCGTGACTACTACGTGTTCCGACCCGCCAAGCCGCTGTTCGATCCCGACGACCAGAACCACAAAAACCCGATCGCGTACGAAGCCTTCTACCTCGGCGCCGCGCGCCTGACCAGGGCCGGTGAAGTCGCCACCTTGCGGGTCGAAGAGAGCAAGGAAGAGATCGGCATCGGCGACCGCCTGGTGCCGATCACCGCCCAGCCGCTGATTTCCTATGTGCCCCGCCGTCCCGAGCGGCCGCTCAATGGCCGCATTGTGTCCATTTACTCCGGACTCAATCAGGCCGGCAGCGCAAGTGTCGTCGCACTGAACCGCGGCGCCCGCGACGGGCTTGAGGTCGGCCATGTGGTGGCGCTGCTTGAAACCGGCGCGACCGTGCGCGACCGCACTGTCCCCCGCAAGGAATTCGTCAAGCTGCCCGACGAGAGAATCGGTGAGATGTTCGTGTTCCGCGTTGCGGACACGATCTCCTATGCCCTGGTGATGCGGGTGACGAAGCCGGTCGAGGTTGGCGACCGCTTCACCGATCCCGATGCGGCGGACGCGGAAGCTGCGCCCATGGCCAGTGGCGCGCCGATGGCGCCAAGTGAGGCCGAGACGACCGCACAGCCGCGTTGGTACAACCCATTCACCTGGTTCTGACCGGACTGGACAGCCTTCAAATGCGCCGGCACTGCCGGCGCTTTTGTTTCTGACGCATGGAAGCCACCGAGCGCGCCGCCTGACTGCGACTGTCGTTGACACCCGACGTCGGTCCGCGCACCGCGCGTGCATTGCTCGCGCGCGTCGTGCCGCCGGCGCTGGCGCAGACGCTTGCGGCGCCGCCGGAGCCGTCGATCGCGCACGCGATCAACTTCGCCGAGGCGTGGCTCGCCGCAGGCGACGAACACGCCCTTGTCACCCTCGCCGATGCCGAGTATCCGCGCGCGCTTGTCGCGACGCATGATCCACCACCATTGCTGTAGGTGATCGGCTGCCTTGAACTGCTTAACCGGCCCACACTGGCGATCGTCGGCAGTGGCAACGCCCCCCGTCAGGGCATGGACAGCGCCACTGCATTCGCGCAGCGACTTGCTCATGCGGGACTCACGATCGCGAGCGGTCTCGCGCTGGGCATCGACGCTGCCGCGCACCGCGGTGCGCTGAAAGCCGCCGACGAAGGCGCGGATGCCTCCGCCATTGCCGTCGTCGGCACCGGCGTCGAACAAGGCGCTGACACTGGCGATTCGCGCCCGTGGGGTCGTGATCTCGGAGTTGGCGCTCGGCGCCCCGGGCATCGCGCACCACTTTCCGCGCCGCAATCGGATCATCGCGGGGCTGGCTCAGGGCGTGCTCGTGGTCGAGGCCGCGTTGCGCTCCGGCTCGCTGATCACGGCGCGGCTCGCGGCCGAAGCGGGACGCGAGGTC